>Ga0101945_1000049_pt1 | contig 330213 bp, 275 predicted proteins | sample DewCreD2012metaG_2_FD_75246 | JGI IMG/M metagenome (GOLD analysis project Ga0101945, IMG submission 75246) | Hot spring sediment bacterial and archeal communities from British Columbia, Canada, to study Microbial Dark Matter (Phase II) - Dewar... ... | reverse complement strand
CATAAACTTGTTTACCAGTAATTTGAGGAGTATAAGGTAGTCCTGTTCCAATTCTATTTACAACAGTCACAGTCCAATCATCAATTTTACCAAAAGTCAAAGTTGTATTTAGTGTATGAGTTTGATCCCACGCCAGAAAAACAGGAATTTTTTCACTCTGTCTTCCCGAAGATAAATCAAGGAAGAAAGCATCAGGATCGGTATCATTTCCTTCAGCAACTTGAAAAGTGTAATCCACTGTTACACCGAGTGGACTTGCTGGTGATCTTCTTTTAACGATCGACAGAGTTATTCCTTTTATATTACCATAATCTTTGTTGACATATTTCAAATAAGTTCTATCTCCGCTTACTCGAATTGTTTGAAGAGCGAGAAGATCTCTTACATCTTTATAATAACCTGTTACCGTCAAAGCTAAATCATCCAGCAGTAATTGTTGAAGTCCAATTTCATAGGTTACAGTTTTTTCTGGATTGAGATTGGCATCTCCGAAAATGGGAGTTCCAACGGCATAACTCGACTTAAAGTTTGGATTTGTGTATAAATATTGAAAAGGAGGCATCTGGAAAAAATGTCCATAACTAAAATGGATTATCCCTCTATCAGTTATAGGAAATGAGACACCAAACCTTGGACTTATTTGATGCTTGGGTGATGCATCAGCAAGAATAGAATTTTTATCAACATAAGGTGGAAGAGATGGGTCATTTGGGGAAGGATAGACTGTATTTGTTGAATATTTAGAACGTGAATTAAAATAATCGTATCTCAAACCAATATTCATTATAAAGTTAGCATATTCCATTTTGTCTTGAATATAAAAGGAATATTGAACAGGCTTTTTGGTGTAGAGGTCATGATCTGGTGTTGCAATATCTGGAATTGTAGGTACAAGATATCTGACTGTGTCTCTCTTTATCACGAAACTCTCGTAATCAAGAATGTGAGTTTTATATTCTGTTCCAAACTTAATCTCGTGTTCTCTGTTTATCTGACTGGTAAAATCAAATTTTAATCCATACGTTCTTGCTCTCTCATAACTATGTCCATTCCGTGTTCCACCAAAATAAAAAGTGTATGAGACAGGTCGCGTTAATTTTTCTGTTGGTTGATATCTCGGGTCAGGTCTTAAATTTTGCGTCCCCATTCCTGGATAATAATCAACTGCATTGCCATTTTGATCCAGGAGTGGATATAGATATTGTTTGTAGTCATTAAAGTTATACATCAATTTAACTGAATAAAATGTATTAGAAGATAGGGCATGTCTTAAATCGAGAGAATTTATGTATCCTTTTTCGTAATAATTGTAATCTGCTTCAGGATTGTATTTAAAATCGTGTGTGTAATATTTGAAATAATTATTTGAGTAGAGAAGGTCATAGTTAATCTTAATTGTTGAAAGAGGTTTTACTGTCAATTTTAAAGTCCCACTAAATTTCCTGCTTGGATTCATCGGGACAATTGCATCATCACCTGTTTTTGCAATTCTAATATCATTAGGATTGGAAGGATTAATATAAACAGAATCCCAGGGCATATGCTCTCTTACTCCAAAGAGCCAGCCTTTATTATCATCATTTCTTGCTGAAAGGAAAAAGAGAACATTGTTTTTCAAAAAAGGAACTGGTCCACTAAATGTAAACTCTGTTACATTATTACTAATTGGATTTATATCATCAACATTAAAGAAAATATTTTTTCGTGTGCTGAAAAAATCACCTGTATAAAAAGACAAATGAAATCTGTAATTCTGAGTACCCTCTTTTGTAATTGTATTAACCACTCCACTAAGAGCATTTCCATATTCAGCATTAAATGTTCCGCTCACAACTGAAATTTCCTGGACTGCGTTTGTTGCGATTTCAACCATAGGAGTATTATCAAAAGGATTTGAAATAGAAATTCCATTTACAGTATAAGCAATCTCGTTTGTTCTTCCTCCTCTGATATGCAAATCACCTCCAGCTCCCTGAGTAATTCCCGCTTGAAGTGCAAGTATTTGATGAATACTTTCAACAGGAAGAGCCTCAATTTGACCTGCATCAATTGTCGCCTGTGTCGAAGTTAAATCTTCCCGGATTAAAGGAGATTGAGCTTCAACAACAATTTCCTGTAAAGTGACTGCTTCCTCACTTAATTCAATATTTATTTTTGTTGTAAAATCAACTGACACCTTAACATTTTTAATAATTTTCTTTTCATAACCAATGGCTGAGACAACAAGTGTATATGTTCCAGGTGGAACATTATTAATTACATAATAACCCTCAAGATTTGATGCTGTCCCGAAATTTGTTCCTTCAATAATAATATTTACTGAAGGAATTGGTTCTCTGGTTTTTAAATCAACCACACGACCGGAAATTTTACCAGTCGTTCCAGAGAGCAGCAAACCTGGAAAGATTAGTAATATAAAAAATAGTTTTTTCATAAAGCCTCGAGTGTTTTGGTGAGAGAAATATTTTTGTTGTTCTTTCATCCTAACCGAATTTATTTTTTCGAAGTTATAAATTGATAGTGTTTAAATCAAATGATAAACAAAAATGATAACCTAAATGAACCTTAATTATTTCATAATTTATTAAAAGCTTCAATCTTCCTTGAAATTCATTTTTTAAATTGTTTATTTTGTAACAAATGAAAATGTATTAATGAAATTCCTCTTGTGAGGTGTAGATTATTAAAATGCAAAACAAATTAATCCAACCTGAGAATTTAAGTTCAATCAAAAACAAATCATTGGAGGTAATATGAAACGACTTATTTTACTTTTTGCTATGTTAGGTCTTGTGACCGTAGCAAATTCACAAGTTCGACTTTCTACCTACTACAACTATCCTCTTTTATCAGCAGGCACTTATATGGATTCAGTTCTAAATGGACTGAGAAGTATTCGTGGATGCTGGTTTGATAATGATCTTGATGGAGATGGAAAGTCAGAGATACTTGTAACAAATTACAATGACCTCGGGCATGTTCATGTGTTTGAAGTTGTTGGAAATGATTCTCTTGAACTTGTCTGGACATCACCCAAGGTTACAACTGGTGGTGGTGGTTCAACACCTCGTTATGTAATTACCGGTGATTTAGATAACGATGGTAAAAAAGAAATCATCTACCAGATTAATAACTACGGTATTTTAATTTTTGAGTGGGATGGCGTACCTGGCAGCAATAATTTTGGTACACTTCCATCTCAGGTAATCAACTCAACTACTTTAGCAGCAATGACTGGAATTGCCGGAAATACTGAGTATATGGAAATCGGTGATGTTGATGGCGATTTTCAAAATGAGTTACTGGTATTTTATAATTCTACACCAAATTCAAATGATAAATTCTATATCATAGGTGCAATTGGTGACTGGAGTACTGGTGATCCTGGATTTTCTGGTTTTCAAGCTGAGTATGCTAAAAGTCGTGTTGATTTAGCTGCCTGGGATATGAATGGTGGAACTCCATACTCAATGCATATTGCAAATTTTGATGGTCAGGGAAATCCTGAGTTGCTCTTTCAAGCATGGAATTTCAAAGCTGTTACTCCTGTTAGAATTCCAACTGTTGATACTTATGTTGAGGCAGATACAACTAATGGAAAACAGAGTCTTCGCTTAACTGGTACTTATGATGATGTTGCTCTATTTGGCGGTGGAACATTTGATATTGACGGTGACGGTCGTCAAGAAGTGTACTTACCAAATTATCATTCAACTGGAAGTCCTTACAGAGGTGTTATCCATGTAATTCATTATGAACCTGGTCAATCTACTGCTGAAATCGATACATCAAACGTTTTTGTTCTCGACTTTAAAACAAATGGTGTTCTTGATGATGGACTTGTAACTTTTGGTTTTGGTTATGGAGATATTGATAAAGATGGAAAACCAAATATTTATACATCGAGTACTTATGGACTAACAGGTTGCAATGTTTTAACTGCAGAATTTCAGGGTGGTGATAAAAGAAATCCAGCAAACTGGACTTTCTCCAAACTCTATCCGGGAGATCCTTCTATTCACACACAAAGAGTTATTCGCGATTCTGCTGGTGTGGTTGATACTGTCTTTACAATTGACAACTCATTTGCTTCCAAAATATTTGGAAGATATACTGACATTGATAAAGATGGATTTGAAGATATAATTCTACCATATCAAGCTCTAAGCGATAGTATCATTCACAAATCAATTCAATGGAATAGTTCAACTGGAAGCTGGGTAACAGTTGACTCTATGAAAATTGCAAATCCAAAGAGATGGGGACTTAGAGTTATTGAGGGTACAATTGGAACAGGTGTAGAGGCAAAAGATCTTACTATCATTACACCTGATGATTACAAATTGTATCAAAATTATCCTAATCCATTCAATCCATCTACAAAGATTTCATTCTTCCTACCAATTGAAAAGAAAATCTCTCTCAAGATTTATAATGAGCTAGGACAGGTTGTAAGAACATTAATAAACGATGAATTGTACTTAAGAGGTCAACATTCTTTAATCTGGGATGGTAAGAATGATTCTGGTAAACCAGTTTCAAGTGGTATGTACATAGTTCAATTAGTATTTGGAAATTACTCAAAAGAAATCAAGATGTTGCTAATTAAGTAATCTTTTAATGTTTCAATAAAAAAAGGGTTGTTTAAGCTTTATTAAACAACCCTTTTTATTTTAATCTTTCTAATTTCTAAAACTTATTTCGATAAACCTTCATAAATATAATTCAAAAAAATTTATGTTTTACTAAGTAATTAACTATAATATTGATAACGAACTAATAATTTATTTAAATTATTTTTTTCAATTTCCAATCTATTTATAGCATTTCCTATTATTTTATATCTATCAAAACCTATTCTAGTCAAAAAAGAAGCAGGAATACTAAGCAATCCACCATCCAAAAAAGATACAAGTGCTCCCACACCGATGGCTGCACCAGTTTTAATAGCTCTTTCAAAACTATTAGCTAAAGCTAATTGAAAAGTTTTTTTACCCATTAAAACTTTTCTTCCTTCAGTAGCAGCAATTATAATGAAAGGTAAACCAGGTAAAATATTTTCTAGAAATTCTTCCACAGGTGAATCGAAAAGACTTTGCAATGGTTCCATGATTTGAGTTTCCAATTCACCATCAGACACATCTGAAAAAATCAAATCATCTGCTAAACCATCGGCTGAATTTAAAACATCATCAGTAGTAATAATGTCAATATCCGGGTATTTTTCAAGCGCAGATTTAATATAACTTAATGATTGTGTTGCTTTAATTTGTAGTTCTTCAATAACTTCATCATTGGAATCAAATATTTGTAAATCCCAACCTGGCTGTGTTGGATTACTAGCAAGTTCTGCATATTGTCCTTCTTCAAGATGTAAATCACCAATCCATTCCCCAGAATTTAATTTGTCACGTACTAAAACTTCAAAATATTTTCCTTTCCAACCACTGATTATTCCATTCAATTGTTCTGTCGAATACTCAGATAAAGAGGATAATTCTAGATTTGGATAAGCTAATTTGAACGCTTCTTCCATTTGGGGGGTAATTTTTGAATAATCTATTTGGTCTGATAAAAATATTGCATTTACGGCAGCACTGGCCGTTATAGCATCAATAATAGTTGCCTCTTTATCCTTAATATATTTCTTATATAATTCAATTATGCTTTCTTTTACAGTTCGATTTTCTCGTCTTTGGTTTTTATAGTAAGAGTATAACCCAATTAAAGAATTTTCCATATAACCAACCCTATTGTTAATAGAGTAATTATAATTGATAAAGTTGACAACTTTAATGCTTGATTAATTTTATTAAAAGATTTTTCTATCTCTTTTGTAAGATTTTTAGCTTCACTAAGAAGTGTTTTCATTTCTTTATGTAAAACTTGGACTTCTTTTTTCGTATTTCCAAATTCATTCAAATTATTTGATAAAATATCAAGTCGATTTGTAAGTTCTCGAATTTGATTTTGAAATGTTTTTTTCTGGTTTTCTAATTCCATACTTTGTTTTCCTAATTCTCGGTTCATTCCTAGCAGGATTTCACCATAAACTTCACTGTATTCATTAACCTTATCTTCAAGGTCTTTACCAGTTAGTTTTCCCCAAAAACTCATTTTTCCTCCATATTGTTTTTGTTTTTGAGAAAGCTTAATGTTTTATAGTAAAATAAAAAATAATATCATTACCAGTAAGAAGTCTTTACTTGTATTTTATAGACCAAACTCAGCAATATATCTTTCATATTCTCTTGCCTGGGCGGAAGTAGAATATTCTTTCTTTATTTGTTCGAGAATTTTTTTCGATAAATCTTTTTTACCTAATTCAGCATAAAGTCTTGCTGCATAAAGTAAATACTCAGGGCTATAAACTTCACTCTCGTTTACTTTTGCTGCTTTTAAAAACAATTCAGCTGCTTTTTCTTTCTCACCTTTTATCTCATAACAAGATGCAGCTCCTGCGTATGCTGTAGCCTGAAAGAGTTTATTATCACCATCATAATCTTCATAGTACTTAAGAGCCTCATCAATCTTTCCAAGATTATAGTAGGAATTGGCTAGAAATATTTTTGCAGCTTCTCCACTTTCTGTTCCATCATACTCATCAGCGATTGCTTTTAAGCCTTTAATTTTTTTCGCAGGAAGACCATCGATTGCCTGTTGATATTGTCCTTGATCATAAAGATTAATTACTTCTCCAAGTAGAGTTGTAGATTCAATATCTCGCTCTTTTGAACGATTAACGAAATAAATCACTAGTAGAATAAGAACAACAAAACTACCAACAGAAATTAAGATAGTCTTCTGGTTTTCTTCATAAAAAGTTTTGAACTTAAAGTAAGTCTCAACCAATCTATCCTGTTTAATTTCTTTTTTGGTGATTTTTTTCTTTGGTGCTAACATTATTTACTCCTAATTTAATTATATAAACCTAATATGATTTGAATAAATCCAGGGTTTACCATCAAAAAAAACTTCAACTCGATAAACACCCTTATTTGTGATTGTCCAGGTTGCCTCATCACTAATAAGTGAATCGATGTATTCACCGTTTTTAATCAATTTAATTTCAGTAACAATCTCGGGTAAGTTTACTCGCAATCTGATATTAGAAATTTCCTCAGGGATTGTTTCCCCCATTTGAAAAACTTTACCATCAGCTTCGGCAAAAAAACGAAAACCTCTTGCATCAGCGTGATAAAAATTAGTTACATAACATCTACCTTCTTTCAAAGCATCATAAACAAGTTTCTTGTTGTATTCAAGTTTTGAGTTGTCTTTAATCAAAGATTCATTTGTAAAAATATTAGTTCGGACTGATTTGAAAAGGACTTTATAAGGGAAGATTTCTACTTCAAAAAATCCAAACATATTTTGCTTATAAGCATGAGCATCCACACCACCAATTCCAACAACTCTACGCTCCATTGCTTTCTTATCCCACAATTTTATTGATTCCTCGTTGGGTCTTTCAACCGTTCTGAGTGGATGAACAAATCTTTGATATTTATTCTGTTCTGTTAATCCTTCCATCCATTCAGACATATGATTCCATATTTCAATTCCATCGTAATCGTCCGTTGACCAGTCTGTCCATGGATATGGCGGATGCTCTTTCATATGGTTTCTCTTCTCAAAAGGATGAGCAATAAAACCAATTCCCCCTTCTTCTTTTACTTTTCGAACATATTCTGCAGCCGTTAATCTATTATCAAAAGTGTTTTTAATTCCAAATGCCAGATAGTGATTGTGATTTTTTTGATCGTTTATTTCGGTTCCGATTAATACAAGTGTTTGACCATACCAGCCTTCAAGGCCATCTTTAAGAGGTCTTAATGTATTGTGGTCAGTCATAAGAACAATATCAACACCAACTTCACTTGCATATCTGGCAATTTCTGGAATTTCACCTGAGCCATCAGAATAATTTGAATGGATATGAATTACAGAACTATACTCGAACATTACTACTTTAATGCCTGAATGGATTCTTTTGCCATCTTAGCCAGTTCTGAATCAGGATTTTTCTTAATTATTTCGCCCCATACTTTTTTAGCATCGTCTTTTTTACCCTGCATCACAAAAACAACACCAAGATTGTACTGGGCAACTTCGTTATTCTTTTCAAGTTTTAGAATTCTTTTAAGATAATTTTCTGACTTATCAAATTTTTGAAGATTAAAATTCATTTCGGCTAAAACATTCAATACATCAACTCTATCTGGATTTATTTTCAACAGATTTCCGAAATAAACTTCTGCTTCATCAAATTTATGAGACTCCAGCAAAAAATAGCCAAGATGATTTAATGCAACCGTATCTTTTGGATTTTCATTTACAACCTTTTTCAAGGAATCAATAGCAGCAAGGAGTTGTTTATTCATTTGTTGAGATTTTTGTTGCATTAAATTTCGATGAATTTCATCATCAGGTATTTGTTTGTCTTTTGATTTATCAACTTCTTTAGCAACGACAAAGTAGGCAATCATACCCACTACAATCAATCCTAAAACCAAATAAAGATATTGAATTTTAAATTTCATTTTATTCTTCAACCTCTAATAATGTTTTATAATTTTGTTTTTTATTAACTACATAGTTATTAACTATTTCGAAGATAATTCCGCTGGCTTCTTCATTTGTAGAATCATCAAATGCATCAAAATCTTCTTCGGAATCGAACACATAGATTTCTTCGAATTCATATGGATTTTTACGGTCACGATAAACTGAGTACTGATAATTTTCTTCAGATAAAAGTGCCTTCAAATAAGATATTTTTTTAAGATATTTATCGATTTTATCTGGATATACAGAATAACTGATACTAAAGATTACTTTAGGCATTGATATCTCCTTAATAATTTGATTTAACTTTACAAATTTACGAAGGACTTTACTCCTAGACAATGAAAAATTATAAATCTATAACGCCTTCAAAAACTTTTTCGGCAGGACCAATCAACGATATATTTTTGAATGAGTTGTCCGAAAATTCAAAATTAATTTTCAAAATTTTACTACCTCTTGTTTGAAGTTCAACTGGCGGTACATCTTTATTCATTAAAAATATAAACATCGCAGAAGCAATACTTCCACTTCCACAGGCTAACGTTTCAGCTTCTACTCCTCTTTCATAAGTTCTTATTTTATAGAACCGGTCATATATTTTATTGATGAAATTGACATTTACTCCATCAGGTTGAAACGAAGGATGGAGTCTTAACTCTTTGCCAATCAAATTAACATCAAAATCATCAAATGATAAAAGTTTAAACTCCTCTTGAAAATCACTTTTGAATTCATCCCAGTCAATGACTATATGTTTTGAACCCAAATCAAAATAGGCAACGGAAATTAATTTAGAATGAAATTCAATATTTCTTCTTAACATAAACTCTGGTGAATAGTCGAGAAGAACTTTTATATCATTATCATCCAGGACTTCTGCTTCAAATACTTTACCAATAAAATCGAATCGAGATGTTTTACCAGTAAGATTTTTACTATAGGCATATAATACTGCACATCGTGCACCATTGATACACAATGCATCACCGGTTCCATCAGAATTAAAATAAGAAACACTAAAATCAGAAATAGATGATTTTCTAATCCAGAGAACACCATCAGCACCAATACCGAAATGACGGTCGCACATTTTTTGGATTAAACCTGGTTCAGGTGTAAAATTTTCATCATCAATTAGAATGAAATCATTCCCTGCACCATTCATTTTATAGAAATTAATTTTCATAGCTCTCTCAATTAATGAAATCTATAAATACAAATTAAAACTTCTTAACTATATTTGTAACAATCAAATCTAAATTAAAGGAGCCCAAAATGAAAGAAAAAATCATTGAACTATTAATCAAAGCATACTGGAAAGAGCTTGAAACTGTTCAAAATTATCTCGCCAACTCTGTCAATCTTGATGGAGTTAGAGCAGAAGAAATTAAAAAAGCACTCAGTGCAGATATCACTGAAGAGTTGACCCATGCACAAACTTTAGCAAAGAGAATTAAAGAACTGGGAGGATTTGTTCCAGGTTCATTAGAGTTTAAGGCTGAACAAAAATCATTGCAACCACCAAAAAATACAACAGATGTTGTAACTGTCATTAAGGGAGTAATCGAAGCTGAAGAAGATGCAATTAAAACTTATAACGAAATAATTAAACTTTGCGAAAGCAATGATTATGTTACTCAGGATATTGCAATTACATTACTTACTGATGAGGAATCTCATAGGGCTCTCTTTCAAGGTTTCTTAAAGGAATATTCAAACTAAAGTTATGAGTGAAAAACCTGTATCTGTAATTACCGGGGGAGCCGGATTTTTAGGCTCCCATTTATGTGATAAATTAATTGAAAACGGGCATAAAGTTATTTGCCTAGACAATTTAATAACTGGAAATCTGGAAAATATTGCACATCTTTTTGGGAATGAGAATTTCCGTTTTATTAAATATGATGTGACAGAATTTATTTATGTCGAAGGCAGAGTTGATAATATTTTACACTTTGCTTCCCCTGCTTCACCGATTGATTATCTAAAATTTCCAATTCAAACTCTGAAGGTGGGCTCACTTGGAACGCATAAAGCACTGGGACTCGCTAAAGCAAAGAAAGCTCGATTTTTACTTGCCTCAACATCGGAAGTTTATGGTGATCCTGAAATACATCCCCAACCTGAATCTTACTGGGGAAATGTTAATCCTATTGGTCCTCGTGGTGTTTATGATGAAGCAAAAAGATTCGCTGAAGCAATGACAATGGCTTATCATCGTTATCACGGAGTTGATACAAGAATTGTCAGAATTTTCAATACATATGGTCCAAGAATGCGTCTCGATGATGGACGAGTATTACCAACATTTATTTCCCAGGCATTGAAAGGTGAAGACTTAACTGTCTTTGGAGATGGTTCTCAAACTCGAAGTTTTTGTTTTGTTGATGACCTTGTTGAAGGAATTTTTAGATTACTTAACACTGACTTTCATGAACCGGTAAACATTGGTAATCCAGATGAAATAACGATTCTTGAATTTGCGGAAGAAGTTCTTAAACATACAAATAGCAAGAGCAAAATCACTTTTAAAGAATTACCAGTTGATGATCCAAAAGTCCGTCAACCTGATATCACTCTTGCAAAAAAATTATTGAACTGGGAACCCAAAATTTCAAGAGAAGAAGGAATTAAAATCACTCTTGACTATTTCAGAAAAAAACTTGGAATGAGTTAGAGAAATCTGATATCACCTGAAAATATTTTTCTTAAATATTCAGCTTAAAAAATTTCTATCTTCTTTTAGTCAACACATCCGTCAGAGAAAAGATTGCTTCGTCACTTCTTTACTTACAATGACAATGACCAGAAATCAACCGTCATTGCGAGCCCCGATTTTTAATCGGGGCGAAGCAATCTGTCCACTTAAAACAACTTCAAAAAAATGTTGTGAAAAATTTCTTCGTCGTTTTACTACTCGCAATGACGAGTACTTGAGGAAAGATTGCTTCGTCACTTCGTTCCTCGCAATGACTATAACCAATATTGAACAGTCATTACGAGAAACAGTCTAAAAATTGTCATTCCGAATTCATTTCGGCATCTAAACTTTTAATTATAAACCAAAAATAGACCCTGAAATGAATTCAGGGTGACAAAATCATACTTTTTATTCAGCCCCTCTAAACTTCAATTTATGATAAAATAACCCTGAAATTAATTCAGGGTGACAAAATAATATACTTTTTAATCAACTCACTGATTGACAAAATGATTCCTTCTACCAGGGATTAATTTTTACTCCCTTTCATAAATTCGTCAAAGGTCATTTTAGTGTAAAGGTCATCACCAATAAATTGTAAAATCTTTGCAAATGTTTTAGCATCAACATAACCAGGGAGAACGGTTATTGGCTTTGAGTTGAAATTCAAAAATATAGTTGAAGGAAAACCTCTAATTCCAAATGCTTTAGTTAATTCTGCTTTTGTCCATTTTCTGCCATCATATTCAATAGTCTCGTTTGATTCACCATTAAGTCTGTACATATAATAATTTCTTTTTAATTCTTTCTGAACAAAAGCATCAGGAAAAGTTTCTTTTTCCATTTTCTTACACCAGCTACACCAATCAGCATAAACCTGAATTACAACTTTCTTTTTGTCCTTTTGAGCGAGTTTTAAAATTTCTTCGAATGACTTACCCTTACTATCATCATTGATATTATAAGAACTCCCATTTGCATTTAGTAAGTAATACGATACAATTAAAATCAACGATATGGCTAAAACTGGAATTAATTTATTTTTCATTTCAATTCCTTTCTTAAATGTTTATAAATTTGAATGAATTAATTTTTTAATTCAAATTATTAGATGAGGAGAAATGAAAAAAGTCGCAATCTTATCAACTGGACATCCGCCATTTGATGAAAGAATATTTGACAAAATTGGGAAATCTCTGACTAAGCTTGGATATGAAGTCACCATAATTGTAACAACTCAATCCATCAACACAAATAAAGATGGGATACAGATTACTGGAAATAATTCAGAAAAAATCAGACAGAATTTTTTAAATAAATCTAATTTCATAATCAAAAGTCTTCAAAAGTTTAATCCTGATTTAATAATCGGTTGCGAACCAGTACCAATCATTATTGCTTTTATTTTTACTCTGCTTCAAAAAAGAAAATCTCCTTCAAAGATTATTTATGATGTAACTGAATGGTATCCAGAAAATATTTATCTCAAAAGAAGAGGATTAAAAAAATTCTCCTTGTTCATTGCAGGACACTTAATCAATTTCATTTCTACAAACATTGCTGATTATCTTTTCATCGGGGAAGAAACAAAACTACCGAGATACAGAAAATATTCTCCAAAGAAAAAATATTCTATCATATCCTATTACCCTGTTCTCGAATATTACTCTCCTTCACCTGAAAAACCTGTGGATAATAAAATCATTTTTGGTTACGCTGGTGTAATATCTGTTTCACGAGGACTTGATATATTTTATCAGATAATCAAAACACTGAAAGAAAAAACCAATTTCCAGCCAGGCTTTATTCTCATCGGTAGATTCGAACTGGAAGATGAAAAAATTTATCTGGAAAAATTCAAAAGCCTTGATATTGAATTCAATTACTATAATTGGACTGATTATCATGAATTTTCAAAGTTTCTTAAACCAGTCCATATATGTTTTGATATCAGATTACCGAATAAAATTTATGAGCGTTCGTTACCAATTAAAATTTTTGATTATATGGCAGTGGGAAAATGTATAGTCGCATCAAATTATGAACCAATCAAAAAAATTTTTGAAATTGCCAATTGTGGAATTTTAGTCGAACCGACAAACATTGAAGATATCGTTCAAAAGATTTTAGAATTAATTGAAAGTCCTGAATTAATTTATGAATACGGTATCAATGGCAGAAATGCTGTTGAAAAATATTTCAACTGGAGAATTTGTGAAGAAGAATTAAAAAATGCTTTGTCATCATTAATGAAGTAGTTGTTTTCACCAGTTTATCTGAGTTTGGTCTGTTAACAATTTCATTTTGAAGTTTAAAATTTTAAGATTTCATTTAAATTCTTGCCTGCCATATTCAATCTAATTCCAATAATAATTAATGAAGCAATGAGAGAAAGAGCAGTAAAAACATTAAAATAAAATGAGATGAATATGTAGGCTAAAATACTTATGACCAGAATTACAAGAAGTTTAGTCAATTCATATCTAATCTTGACTTTTCTATGTTGATAAATTGATAAATAAACTGCCCCACTAAAAAATGCAATCATAGTTGCAATTGCTGCACCTTTAACTCCAATCACTGGAATTAAAGTGAAATTCAAAACAAGATTAACGATTAATGCGATTAAATCGGCAAAGAAAAAATGAATTGTTTTATTAAACTCAAAAGGTGCAATTGAGTAAAAAGCCATTATCAGACTGAAAAAATATCCAAGCATAACGTAAATTATAAATTCCCTTGATGGTTGATATGCTGGATTAAAAAATCTAAAGGAATTTATTTTCACTGAAAAGATAATTTCAGTTAAAATTAAAATGGTCAGAATTGCAATTGAAGATAAAAATATCAGCTTGGTAAAAACTCTTCCGAGATGTTCTGCTTTTTTTTCTGAATCAATTTCTTTCAAATTAAAATAGTGAGGTATCCAGGCAGATTTGAATGACAGAATAAACAAATTATAAATCAAAGCTATTCGATAGCCAAATGAATAAACTCCAGCTTGTTCTTCACCTAAAAATTTCAATACAATAAAACGATCAATCAATTCTACTGCAATCGTGCAAATTCCAGAAAGCAATAAAGGTAATGAACTAAACATAATTGGCTTAAGGTATTTTAAATCAAATTCAAACCTGAAAAAGTATTTAATCACATCACCCGAAAGAAAAATTAAAAACATTGAGCTTAAAATTTGTGAAATAAAAATTCCATTTATACCAGAATTCAATAGAACAATTAAAATAATGTTCAGAATAAAATTGATTATTGCAGCAAATGAATTAATCAAAACATATTTCTTCGAGTTTTGTTCTGCGACATAAAAGACTGAAAAGTAATAAGAATAATTCAATGCATAAATGGATAGAACACCAAGAACAATTTCAATGTTGTATTGACTATCTCCAATTATAATCAAACTCAATTGTTTCGAATAAAAGATTACCAGTAATAAAAAAGGTAAACTGAGAACTGAAATTCCACTGATTGTATTAGAAATAAATTTCCTTTTCTGTTCAGCATCAGCAACCTCAGAAAGATTTTTAACAAAGATTCCTGGTAATCCAAGATTTAAAATTGTTGATGCAATTGTCACAACAGATATAATTACAGAGTAAACTCCAAAGTCAGATGGAGCTATGAAGTGACTGTAAACAGGAAGAAGAATAAAATTTAATCCACGAGATAAAAAATTGCCGAATGAGTAAACAAGAGTATGGGTGAAAATTCCTTTTTTTGATTCAGAGGATACCATGCTGATTGTATAATTTCAATAATTGTTCATTCACGCTTTTGTAGGAATGATATTTCTTCAACCATTCGATTGATTTTTTACCAATTTCTTCTCGTAGATTTTTGTTATCAATCAGCTCAATCAATTTTTCTTTTAATTCACTTTCGTTATTGGCAACAACAAAAGGATTTTCTTTCAAAAATTTTTGATAGGATTCGGTCATATTCGTTATAGTTGGAATACCCATTGCAAGACTTTCAAGACCGCTTTTCCCATAACCAGTTCCGCCAAATTTTCCACCTACTTGATCAATGCAAATGTCACAGGTGGCTTTGATTTTTAAAACTTTCTCCCTCGGAAGATTTTCCAGCAAAATAAATTCGATATTTCTTTCTTTCTTGATTTCTTTAATGACCTTCAAGATTAAATCTGTACCTTTGAATTTTCTATTTGTTGGTGAATGAACAATTCTAACTTTTCCAGTCTCATTGGGAATCCTTTGAGTTACATCATCACCTTCATAAGGATAAAAGATGAAGTGAATATCAGGATGCATCTCGAGATGATCAAATTCGGTTGTGAGATTTAAGTCAGAAATTTTATTGAGCTCTTTCATCAAGCCTCGTGAACGCAAATCACTTCCAAAGTAGCAGCAGACAATCTTCTTTCCATCAATTTTCCATTGTTTAGCAATATGAGAATCACGAAAGAAGTCCATTCCTCCATCATAATGAATTATATCGTATTCATAAAGTTTGTGCTTCTCAATGAATTCATAAATACTTTTTCTTCGAAAAGATTCTCGCAAATCAAAATATAATGACTCAAGAAAATTCTTTGGTTCAAAAAATAGTGGATAGGATTTTTCCTTTTGTTCGATGGAGAGAATATTTTGAGCGACTTTAATCTGTCGCCATGCATTGGCAATAAAATTTCGATGAATTTTAAAATTAAGTGAAAGTTCTTCAGGAAAGTTTTGTTTTGTTTTGTAGAAAGTAACAAGCAACGATTGGTCGCCCATTGCACGGTGCATCTTCACAAATGAAAGTGGAACACCGGCAAAATTTTCAACAGCAATGTGTAAAATCCTGAGCATTTTATTTCAGATTTAATTGAAAAGTATCTCGAAAAATTCCACGAGCACCAAAATTTTCCTTAAAGCGACCCAATCCCCAATTAGGTTCCATATTCACAGTAAAAATTCCAAAGTCCAGATATTTAAATCCTTCAGATTTGTATCGACGCATAATTTCATAAAACAGAAGATTAACTGGACGGTATTCCTGATAATCCTCGTTGTGAGAAATGTAAAATGCCAGAACTACTTTTGGATTTGCAGAGAAATTACAAACACCAGCAATTAGTTTAGATTTTACGAATGCACCAAAAAGTCTTATTCGTGTTGGAAATGTGTTTTTCAGTTTGATTAATTCATCAAGTGTATGAGTTGGATTGACATTGTGACGCATTTTTAAATTCTTTTTCAAAATCTCATAGTATTCTTCAAATCTTTCTGTCTCGGCAATTTCGACTCCTAACTTCAATGATTTCTTTAGAGCAGTTCTTGCTTCAGGTCGATAAGTTTCTATTAATTTATCATCATCAAAATCAAGAGAGACAACACTTGAAACTTCTCTCTTCAAATACTGAAAACCATTGCGGTACAAAGCAAAATCAATGTAATTGGAAAATTTCGAACAATAAATTATTGGTGGAAGTGTCAGGATAATTTTATCAAAATTTTTTTTCTTTGCGTAGTCAATTAATAGTTCAACAAGATTAAAAGCATCTTTAATATTCAAAGAAGATTCATAAACAAATGAGCCATAACTCGCACCACGATGTGAGTAGAGTATTCGTTCTCCGTTTAATTCAACATCAGCAGCTGGAAACAAAGTGAAAATTTTTTCACCCTTTAGAAATACAAGAGAATTGTCCTTGAATCTTTCAGGAGGATGATAACTTAAAAAATCTCTCCGATGAAATATTGTTCCATTATCTGACTGTTCAACAAAATGATTCCATTCGTCGCTGGAAATTTTTGAATGCTTGAATTCAAGAAGTTTAATCATAGTTGAATGTAAATTGATATTAAGTTGGCGCTACCAAAATTTTCTTTGAATGGAAGAAATGCATAATCAAATGAAACAGCACGATACTTCAATCCAAATCCAAAACTAAAACTATTCAAACTTCTCCCTGAATTATAACCCAATCTCACATTTATCAAATTATTGTAATTAGTCTCAAGTCCAAAAAGAAAATACAGTTTTTCATAATCAAGATATTTTTGAAGTTCCAGAGAAGGAGAAAATTTAAACTTGCTTAAAGATAAATCACCAGAGTAACTCAAACCAAATCTTACTTCAGCAGGTAACTTTGCACTTTCAGAAGAGAGAGCATTAACTTTACCAAGATTTCTGAAACTCATACCAGCACTTATATTTTCAATTAAATTTTTCTTGAACAAACCAAAATCAAAAGCATAACCATTTGACTCATCTACATAAATATTTTCATAGAGATATTTGAACTGTGCACCAATTGAAAAATCATCAAACAAATTTAAACCTGTCCCGATTCCACCATAAAAATAATGGGCATCAAATGAACCTTCAGATTCTCCCGGTCGAGTTCTGACCTCGATACCAGAAATTTTAGTTGAGTTTATTGTAATGAAAAAAGGAATTCCATATAAAGTAGAATTGCCAATAAAAAATTCACTCGATAAATCCTGTATCCATTCATTATGCATCAATCCAATAGAAGAAAACTTTGATTGATTGATTAAAGCAGGATTATAGTTTAATGAAAAAGGTGAAACAAATTTTGAGGTTACTGCTTCAGCAAGTCCTAATTCAGCAGCACCAGTTCCAATTTTCAAAAAACTGTATCCTGTATTTCCTGCACCCTGTGCAAAAAGGTTGGAAATAAGCAAGATGTTTAAAAAAATTTTTAGTTTCATAATCTAACACCAATTGAAATTATATGCTGGTTAGATGGAGCGTAAGGCTCAGTTACAAACGCATAATTTAATTCAAAAAACTTATTGATTAGTGTATGATTTAATCCAAATCCAAAAGAAATTTTGGGTATCATATCAGAATTATCAATATTAAAACGATCGATGCCAGCTCTAATTTTAAAGAACTCAATTAAATTGATTTCAGTACCAGCTCTAAAAATTTTAGTTCCAAAATTCGTGGTTTCAAAATCCATTGCAACAATTCCTAAATCTTTTGGAAGTAAATAGCTTAATCCAATTCTTTTCAAAACCGGAAAGTAATCATAAAAATTATTTCCCTCTTCGGCATAAAGTGGAGTTGAATCCCATCTGTATTTTGAATTGATATCACCAATGAAGCCACCTAAAGTCAGATTGTCAAAAATTTTGTAAATGAAACCAAGGTCAAAACCAACAGCAGTAGAAGTCATTCGATCGAAAAGAGAATAATGATAATACTTTGCTGTAACTCCAATACTTAATTTTTCCGATGGATTAATTCCCACAGATAAAAAGAATAAGTTTTCTGAAGTTGAGTAAGTTTTTGTCTGAAGACCACTATTATCTCTTCCATCAATATTATCAACACCAGAATTAATTAATCCAAAAGTTACACCTGCTTTTGAGTAAATTTCATCTGTTTTATTTCCATAGGAATCTCTTCTGTATTGAATAAAAGTTTTGCTCAGTTGAACAAAGTTTAATTTTCTATCGAGAGCCAGAAAAGAATAACTGAGTTGAATTAAATTATCATCAACAAATGGATTTAAAGCGGGATTGTAGTAAGAATTTACAGAACCTGTTGCGATTGAGGTCATTGCATTCCCCATTGCCATACCACGAGCAGCAAAACCCAAACGAGCAATTGCACCTGGTGATGAAGATATCTGTGAAGTTTTTGGTTGAGCTAAAATTTCAATTGAAAAAATTAAAGTTGATATTAAAATAAATTTCCAGCGCATTTTCTCCTCAAAACTTTTTAGATAAATTATCTACCTGATCACTAAAATTTTTCCCCAGATCGGTTCACTATTTCCAATTTGAACAGAATAAAAATAGACACCATTACTGACAAAATTTCCAAATTCATCTTTTCCGTTCCAGAATTCAGTTTGTTGAATTCTTTGATCAACAACACCACTCCTTGGTGCATTTTGAATTATTGTCTTGACGAGATTCATTCCAAAATCAAAAATACGGATTGTAATCTTTTCGTCTTGACCATTTGTTGTATATTTAATTTTAAGTACATCAGCTTCAGGATCAAAGGGATTGGGATACGCATAAGTTTCTGATTTATTCTTCACAGGAACATATGCAAGATAAACTCTCCAGGATGCAGCCCAGGCAAATCCTGTTTCAGTTGTTCGAGCAAGTCCTTCATTTGAACCTGCCCAGATTGTATTTCCCTGGGTATTAACAGAATAAAATGTGGAAGTTAGAATTCTCTGCTTTGTAAGTGAATCAACAATTGTTGGAGCTTTCGTCCAGCTTAAACCAAAATTATCACTTCTAAAAAGTCCCGATGAGCCTGCAGCATAAGCGATGTTGTTCAAGAATCCAAAATTGTGAATCCTGACATCTTTATTTGAAATTGACCAGTTCATTCCACCATCGGAAGTAATTGAAATGCCATACTCTTCAGTTAAATCTTCAGCTTTCCAGGTTGCAGCAAAAACATAATCTCTACTTTGATAGTTAGTTCCTCCAATTGCAACGACAAAATTTCCTGAGATGTGATTTGTTTGATTTTGTTTTGTGAATTTAAACCAGGTTAATCCACCATCAGTAGATTTGTTAATGCCGTTTGCCGTTCCAACATAAATTGTTGAATCATTTTGAATAAAGATTGAAAAGACACGGTGATTTAAATTGCTTTCATATCCAAGATTTCCACTCGTAGGAGAAAGAGTGAAAGTATATGATTCAGTTGGTTTGATTGTATCAAGGTAATCAGGAGGTAAAACAACTCTTTGCCAGGTTTTTCCCAGATCAGTTGATTTTCTAAGTCCACCTGCAAATGATGCAATCCAGACTGCATCACTTGTTAGACCAATATCATAAGTGATATTGCTGATTTTTGTAGTAACTGGCAAAGCATTTAATATGTTTATGCCATAAACGACTTTGTTAGAGTCTTTATGATCTACAGGTTGTTCAATTTTTATCCAGTTTTTTCCACCATCTGAAGAATATCTGAGACCACTTCCTTCAGGTAGAACCTGTCCATCTCTTTCAACTGAGTGAGCAGTTGCAACCCAGATGTACCCATTTTTATAAGCAACTGCTGAAATACTTTCTGTTCCAAAATCAGGATGATTATAAAAATTAATCCAGCTTTCTCCTCTGTCATAACTTATGCTCAATCCTTTTCCAGTTCCAAGAATTACTGTATCACCGGCAATTACAATATCAGTAATTGAATTACCCAGTTGAACTGGTGAGGTTGAATTAATCTTTCTCAAAATTTTTTCCTGATCCAGCAAATAAGATTCAGGTAAATTCTGTGAATAAATCTTTGTAATAATTAACAGAATGATTAGAATTATTTTTTTCATCTTACAACTAAATTATGTGAAATAATATTGCTTGACTCATCTTTTTTATCGACTGCTTGAAAGTCGAATCTATATGTACCTCTGGTTGTATTCGGTGGAAGAATAATTATTCTTGAAAAAATTCCATCTCTGGCAACAGGGTCGCCATTGACCTGGAAATTTCCATCATCAAAAAGATAAATAGGATTACTTCTTGATGGACTTCCATCAGGTAAAAACGAATTGAAGTAAACACTTTTTATATCAGAATAACCGTCAGCATCAAATACTTCAACTCTCAGAAAAATTCTCAGAGTATCAGTAGAATGTAAATTTAAAGTATCCGGTGCCTGAAGATTCCTAATTACTGGTGGAACATTTTGAATGGGATCAACTACTTCAGAATATTCTTTTTCACAGCCAGCTAAAAATATTTCTAAGCCGATTAAAACAACTGGCAATAAAAATTTTCTTAAGACATTTTGATTCATTTTTTCATTCTCATTAATCAATACAATTTAATATAAAATGGTGCTGGAATAAAACTAACAGCGAGAATAAAAATAGCAAAGTAACCAATTAACTTTCTCCGGGGGTCAAGTTCTGTTGTATCAGGTACTTCAGGATGATAGAGCTTAACAAAAAACTTTAAAATCAACGCCCAGAATATCCAGCCAGTCCATCCAAATGGAACATCCCAGTGGAGATATTCAAAAAGAAAGCCAGACATTCCCAGCACAATCAGGAGAATAAAACTAATATCAGCAATTCGTCTATGAGTTTGAGACGAAAACATAGAATAAGAAATATGTCCACCGTCAAGTTGACCGACGGGAATCAAATTCATTGCAGTGACAAATAAACCAAACCATCCAACACACAAATAAGGATAGTGATAAATCTCAGTCATCGGTGGAACGAAATCAACTGCTGGATTTGTAAAGAGCTGTTGAAGTGTCAAGTAAATCAAGTTAGTTCCAAATTCGAGTTCCAGTGCATCTGGATTTTTAATCGGATTAAAATAATCTGGATGAATTTGAAGGATGTACTCAACACCTGGCAAATGTGTGAAGCCATAGATTAATAATCCTACCGAAGCTAAGAAGCTTGCAATTGGTCCAGCAACTCCAATATCAAACATTGATTTTTTATCTGGAATGATTGATTTCGTTTTAATCACTGCACCAAGAGTACCAAAATTCAAAAAGATATCTGAAACCGGGAAAGGAATAAAATATGGAAGTGTGGCTTTAACTCTATGATATTTAGCAGCGAAGTAATGACCAAACTCATGAACACCAAGAACAAAAAGTATTGATAAAGAATAAGGCAAACCTAAATGAAAATTATTAAGATTAAATGCTGCTACAGGTCCAGCAATCCAGGCAATCCCTGCGATAGTGGTTGTAAAAAAAGTAAGAATAAACAAAACAATATTTATGATATAAGAATATTTACCTGATAAAAAGCTGGTTTTAAATTTTTCTTCTTCGAGTTGATATTGTTCTTCCATTATATTACTAAGCTTAAATTTATGAATGATTGTTTGATTTTCTTATCAAAAAATTCACCATGAAAGTGGTAACCATTATAATATTGATAGGCAATTCTCAAATGATTTAAATACTCATTGCCAAGAATGAAACCTGCTGAAAAATTACTATTGGTTTCAAATTTATTGCTTAAAATCTTCTGAAACTTTAAATCAAATCCACTAAAAATTTTTGTATGAAGTTCAGGAAAACTAATTGCAACTACTTCTGCACCAACACCTGTGCTTGTATTATTTCTCCATTCTGGAATCGAATGAAAAAGATAAGTCGCATTAAAATAAAATTTTAGATTATTATGAATGAATGCTGACGTCCATTGAATAAATTCTCGACTATAAGTAAATGGAAGTCTATCTTGATTCCATTTGTTTTCATTTTTATCAAAAGAACCATCAACTAAATGGGCTGATATGTGACTTATTCTTAAACGATTAACCCAATCAAGATTTCTTCCTCTATGATAGAAAACAAAATAACCTCCAAACAAATAATCAACTGCAATTACTGGAAATCGAAAATTACTTTCACGATTGAGTAATGTCCAGGAAAAAAATTCCAGTCCAGTGGCAATTGAGTTTCGATAGTTGTAAATGTGCTGGAAAACATCCTTTGAAGCACCAATGTTCAATTCAAGAGACTTGTCATCTAAAAAAAATTGTGTTCCAATTTTAGCTTCCAGGGGATCAGAAAAATTTGAAGGGAAAAGATTGCCATCAGGGAAAAAGACTGTCTCTGAATAATTTAATCTCCAGTAATGTGGTTGAGAAAAAATAATTGATGTAAGAATCAGCAGAAGTACAGAAATTTTTTTAATCATTTAGTGTTTTTTATTCCTAAAAATTTGGTTTCAAATTTAAGAATTTTCTGTTTAATTAATTTATGAAATCCGTAATAAAACTTTGAAGGAACACTTTTAATTCCATAATAATTAGTAGGAAAAGCAAATGATGGTTCAAAATAACAATTCACAGTGCATCCTTTACAAAAATCAAATCTTCCTTCCATTGATTTGTAATATTTAACTATCTCAGAGTTCCGAATTTCTTTCAAGGGCTTATCAATTTTTATTGTTTTATTTCCAAAGTGATAACATGGAAGAATGACTTCATTATATGGTGAAATTACTATAACTCTTGAAACAGCTTTACACAATGGATTAGATGGATCATTGCCACCTCTTCTTCTCAATTCAAGAAAACTTGGATTTATGTAAATGTCGGGTTTACCAGAACAAAAATCATCGATATAATCAAGTGCTTCGAGACTTAAACCAGGATTTCCAAAATAACTGAATACTGGATTGACTATTAAAACGAGATTATACTTCTGAGAAAGTTCATACATCTGAGGAAGTTTTTTATAAGTATCGTTAGTCACAGTAAAAAGAATATCCGGAAACTCTCCAAGTGATTTTGCAATCTTAATTGATTCAATAACAGAACTAAAGCACTTCACTCTTCTGATACGATTGTGTTCTTCTTCATCGGGAGAATCAAGTGAGAAATGAAGTAAATCAACTTTGCCAGCAAGTCTTTCAGCAAATTTTGGATAAAGCAAACAGTTTGTTGTGATACTTGTTTGCATCTTCAGACTTTTTGCTTTCTCAACAAATAAATGAATACTCTTATGAAGAAGTGGTTCACCTCCCGTAAAGTCAATAAACTTTACGCCCAGTTGACGAAGTTGTGGAAGATTTGAAAAAACATCTTCATCTCTTGCAAAAGGAGTCCTGTTGAGCTCAGTAGAAAAACCAAAATGACAGAACTCACAATCTGCATTGCAACGATAAGTCACATAGTAATTACACAAAAGAAGCATATTCACTTAATATTCTCTTTCTTTCCAGATAACTTTTTTATCAAGAAAAACTACTAAAGGTAAAATCAACACATACAAAATAAAATAGATTTCAAATGATATGAAATACTTTAACTGGTTCAGCATCTTAAATTTTTTAAGTGGAATAGTAAGAAATATTAAATCACTTAAAAATTTCAGGGCAGTTAAAATTAATGTGAAGACAGAACCAAAAAATATTTGCAACAAAATCAAAAAATGACTGAACCAACCCCAGAACATAATTACAAAACCTATTAGTGGTGCATCAAGACCACCCTTCCCCCAACGATGTTTTTGTCGATAAAGTGATTTCCAGTCTGAACAAGGTTCAGAAATATTTATTCCTTCCAGCTCAACAGGAAAAACAACTTCATAGTGAGTGTGTTTATGAATTTTATGAAGTAATGCAAAATCTTCTGTTACGCTGAATTTAATATTTTCATAACCACCTACCCAATCATAGGCATCTCTTCTATAAGCCATATTGTTACCAATGCAACTAAGTGGTAAGCCAAGATTTATTGTCCCAGCTGCAACAGTTAAAAGATAAACCCAGTCTAAATTTTGCATCCCCGTAAATTGAGAGTAAGCTTTTTGAAAAGTAAATCCTGTAACCACTCCGACATTATCAGTAAAATATTTTATTTGCGTTTTAATCCAGGAAGGTTTAACGACACAATCTGCATCTGTTGTAAAGATTATTTCTCCACTCGAGTTTTTGATTCCATTTACGATTGCATTTGTTTTTCCTGGTTTCTGAATTACTCGAAGAGTGGGAATTACTTTTTTGATATTTGGATATTTCGCAGTAAACTCATCGATTATTTTACCTGTGTTGTCAGTTGAATAATCGTCAACAATTATGATTTCTAATTTTTCTTCTGGATAATCGATCTCCACTAATGAACTCAAACAATTTCGAATATTTTTTTCTTCATTTCGAGCAGCAACAATAATGGTAACATTTGGCTCGTAACCATCATTTGTTTTGAGTTTCCTTCTAAATCCTTTAATAAAAATCTTTTGTTGAATTGTGTAAAAAACAATAGAAATCAAAAACAATAATTCAAAAATTGACAGTGCTTCCAATTTTATAACCTCTCTTTTCAGCAAGATTGAAAGTATATTCTAAAGAAGCTTCAATTATCTTACCCGATTTCGGATTATTATGAAAAACAATAATTGAATTTTTACTCAAAAATTTTTCAATGTTTCTTTTCACGATTTCAAAATCACCTAAATAATCTTCTGATAAAAGTGACCACATCATTACTTTGTAATTCAATTCCTTTAATGCATTTTTCATGGCAAAGTTTATTTTCCCATAGGGAGGACGAAACAGTTTTAGAAAATTCGACTTGAACGAAATCATACTCTCAGCTGAAATAATTTCTTTCCTCAGTTCTTCCAGTTCCATTTTAGACATCTTTCTGGAATGATTGAAGGAATGATTGGCGACAAAATGACCGGCATCAATAATCTGTTCAAATAAAATAAAATTCTCTTTTACATTTTTTCCGGTTACAAAGAATAAAGCCTTGACTTTATTTGAATTCAAAACTGAAAGTATTTGTGAAGTGATATCCGGAAAAGGACCATCATCAATGGTAATTAAGATTTCATCCTTTGAATTTTCCCAGATAAAATCATTAAACAAAAATCTAACAATCTTTGGTGGTTTAATGTAAATCGATTTCATCTTCTGAATTTTCGTCCTTTCCAATCAAAACCTTTTAATAGACTGAGCAAAGGAACAACTGTGATATAAATCAAATGAAAAATCTCAGCAATCGGGAATAACAACATTAATTTTAAAAGCTCAAATTTATTTTCAGAAAGTTCAAGCAAGTGATAACCTTTGACCATAAAAATAAAATCAATAAAATTCTTCAAAACAAATATTGTAAAAATAGTTTTGCTCAACTCAGGATTGAATACAATAAAAATTACAGAAAATGTTAGTGAAAAATAAAACAGAAACAAAATCAATAAAACAGGCAACAAAGTTTTGTTCTTATAAAATGGAACTTTTGATACCCACCTTTTCCTCTGATTAATAAACTTCGAAATAGATTTAATTGGCTCAGTAAAAACAACAGCATTATTCATTGCACAGAATTTAATTTCATATTCAGTTTCTAAAAAAATTTTTTGCATTAAGAATTCTTCATCACCTGAAACAAGATTTAAATTGTCAGTAAATCCACCAACCCGGAAAAACAAATCTTTCCGATAGGCACAACTGGCACCATTTGCAAGCAATGGAAATTTATTACCGATAAAAGCAGCACCTATGCTTACAAGACTTGCAAATTCTATTTTTTGAAATTCTTCGAATAAATTTTCAGTTTTTGAGTAAACAACTTTTCCAGCGACAAAACCAGTCTTATTATCAAAAGTTTCTATGAGTGACTTCAACCAGTTTTTATGATGATAACAATCAGCATCAGTTGTAATTATGATTTCATTATTAGAATGGTGAATACCCGCTTCAATTGCTTTTTTCTTTCCATTACCATTATCAAGTTTTATGAGCCTAACGTTTTTTGAATTAATCAAATCACTCACAGAGTTGACTGACCCATCGGTTGAGTTGTCATCAACAAGAATAATTTCAAATCTCTCTCTTTCAAAATTCTGTGATAATAATGAATTGACACATCTTCTCAGAAATTTTTCTTCATTTCTAAATGGAACTATAACAGACGATTTTAAATTATTTGGTATAGAAATTTTATTAATTCTTAGAATTCCTCGAAGAAGAAAAACAACAAACAAAAAATAAAAGATGAAAAGAATAATTAGATAATGTTCAAAAAGATTATAAAAATTTAATTCATTCATGCCCGCTTCAATCTAAAAAGAAAATATAATCCAGCGACTGAAGGTAAAAGCAGATTCAAAAAGAAAAGCATCATAGAGCTATTGAACGCTATTACCTCTGAGCAACCGAAGAGTCCAAAAAAATAAATTGCAGCACTTTCACGAATTCCAATTTCTCCCAGAGTAATTGAAGGTATTAATGTCTTCGAAAAATAAACCATCATAGCCGCAACAAGAAGTAAACCAATATTTAATCCATTCTCAAAACTAAGTATGATTACGACAAACTCTAAGACAATAACCAGAAGATTTAATAAAGCTAAAAGAATTAATCTGGAAATGAGTTGGTTATTCAGGTCAGCGAGTGGCTCCAGCAACTTTTTTAGAAATTCAAATTTAATGTTGAAGCGTTGTTTTATTTCTCTCAGGTAATTGTAAAAGCGTTTTGAATAAATCATCATAAAAAGAGCTGAGAAAAAAGTTATAAACAGTATAAAAAGAGATGCAGTGACATAGAAATCTACTTGATAATAGAAAATCATCATTCCAAAACTCACAAGTGAACCCCAGAAAATTACATTAAGCAGAAGCATCATCTTATCAATAAAAGTAAGTGTAATGATAGAACTCAGTTTCAAGTCCTTCAGCGGAAGTTTTCTCAAAAAATATTCACCACTCCTTGCAGGAGTAAAAGTTCCACCACTAAAACCAATTAATAAAGATTTAAATATTGAAAAATTATCCAGCTCTGGAGCTTCAATTTTTAAAAGCATCCTCCATCTCAAAAATTGGAGATAAACATTCAGTACGGAAAAGAAAATAGCTATGGAAAAATAAAACAGATTTATCGTACTGAGAGATAATAAGATTTCTCTAATTGAAAGTTTTTGAATCAGATAAATTATAAGCCCGGCTCCGACAAAAATTTTTAATAAATCGAAGCCATATTTCTTACTTAATTCAGTAAATAAATTTGATAGCTTAAAAGGTTCTGTTTTCATTTCAATCTTACTTTTTGCTAATATAAAAATTTAGTTCCGATATGTCGTTAGAGAATTGAGGTTGGTTGAATAATTCTCATTAGTCAGCCTCAACGAATTATCTTCATTGTACTATGAATCTTAAAAATTTCATAAAAAGATTTTCAAGTTGATTTTGATTTTAATTACTCAGACACATTATACTTGAAAAAAATAGAATCGTCTATGAAAAAAGCAATCTTAAGAATTCTTGTTTTATTGAGTTTGATATCATTTTCTTGTGATGATCAAATTAATGTTCCCACTGACGACGAAATTCCTGAATCAAATATTTCATACAACAAACATATCCAGCCAGTCTTTAATGTAAGATGTGCAACATCAGGTTGTCACGATGACCAGACAAAATCAGCAGGTCTGAGTTTGACAAGTTATCAGAATACCACATCAAGTTATGTCTTTGTTTATCCTGGCAATCCCGACGCAAGTTTATTAGTACTTTCAATTGAAGGAAAATCTACATATCCAATGCCTCCGCCGGGAAGATTGCCACTTACACAAAAACAAATTAAAGCAATTCGAACCTGGGTTGCTGAAGGTGCAAAAAATAATTGATTAAATTATAACCAGGTATTTTTTATATACCAGTCGACCGTTTGTTTAATTCCATCTTCCAGATTAATCTTTTGCGAGTATCCGAGTTCTTTCTTCGCCTTTTCTACACTGCACACCCAGTTCGATTGCACCATTTCTCTTGCTTTTTCAAGATTTAAAATTGTTGCTTCATTTTTGAAGTAACTCAAGAATTGTGAAATAGCTGCAACTGAATAAACCATAAAATGGGGAATACGAATTTTTATAACTCTCTTCCCTAAAATCTTCGAAGAAAGATTACCAATCTCCTCCCAGCCATAGCCTTTTTCACTTGAAATAAAATATGTTTGATTTAATGAGCTTTCTGAAAAAGCAGCAAGTAAAATTCCTTCAATCAAATCTTGAACGTGGACAAGAGAAACGTATTTTTCTGAAAATCCAACCATTGGTTGAATCCCTTTCTTCAAAGTCTGGAAAAAAAGCAGGATTTCAGGATCTCTCGGTCCATATACAGCTGAAGGTCTAATGATCGTAAATGGAATTTCACCTTCATAACTTTTGACAACTTTTTCTGCTTCCAGTTTTGATTTACCATAAGTTGTAACAGGATTACATTCCATCTCTTCAGTCTTTGGTTGATTTTCGAAGCCAGGTCCTGAAGCAGCCTGACTACTGATGAACACGAACTTTTTCAAATTTGTATTTGCTTCTTTTGTTGCTTTCAAGAGATTTCGAGTTACTTCTACATTACCCTTATAATAAATGTCTTTTGATTTAGCCTTTATTACGCCAGCAACATGAAAAATATAATCAACATTAGATAACGCTTCTTTTAATAAAGAAATATTTTCATAATCACAATTAAAAATTTCCACTCTTGATGTATCAATCCACTTTAATTTACTTTCTTTGCGTGCAATGATTCTGACATTATGATTTAATTCTAAAAGTTTATCTACTAAATGACTTCCAACAAAACCACTGGCACCTGTTACCAGTGAAGTAAATTTTGTATTCATTTAAGACCTCTCATTTATTGCAATTATTAAACATCAAACTTATTTTTCGTAGAATTTACATAAATTTGAATATTAATGTAAAATGTTGAACAAATAGGAGAAATAAAAGTGGATCTATTTGATAAGTGTTACAGCTTTACCAGAGCAGACGAAGTCAAAAAATTAGGTTATTACCCATATTTCAGACCAATTGAAGAAAACGAAGGTCCAGTCGTAAAAATCGAAGGAAGAAAAATAATAATGGCTGGATCAAATAATTATCTTGGATTAACAGCTCATCCAAAAGTCAAGGAAGCTGCTATAGAAGCAATAAAAAAATATGGAACTGGATGTTCCGGTTCGAGATATTTAACAGGAACTCTGGATTTACATATTGAACTCGAAAAGAGACTGGCAAAATTCATGGGCAAAGAGGATTGCCTGCTTTATAGCACAGGATTTCAAGCAGCTCAGGGTGTAATTCCAGTTATTGCCCAAAAAGGTGATTACATTATTTCAGATAAAGAAAATCATGCGAGTATTGTTGCCGGTAATCTAATAGCCCGTGCAATGATGGTGGAAGTTATTCGATATAAACACAATGATATGGAAGATCTTGAACGCGTTTTATCAAGATTGCCTTTAGATGCAGGCAAATTAATCATCAGTGATGGAATCTTCAGTACATGGGGAACAATCCCTGATGTTCCTAAAATGGTTCAGCTCGCAAAAAAATACAATGCAAGACTTTTACTTGACGACGCTCACGCAATTGGAGTAATTGGAGAAGGTGGTAGAGGTACAGCAAGTCATTTTGGATTATCCAATGATGTAGATATGACAATGGCAACATTTAGCAAAACCTTTGCATCACTTGGTGGTTTTGTTGTCGGTGAAAGTAAAGTCATCAATTATCTTAAACATCATGCACCTGCACTTATTTTCAGTGCAAGCCCTACACCGGCATCTGTTGCTGCAGCTCTGGCAGCCCTTGATATACTTGAACAAGAACCAGAAAGAATTCAAAAACTTCAGTACAACGCCCAAAAAATAAGAACAGCTTTTAAAGATTTAGGTTTCAAAATTGTTGAAAATCAATCAGCAATCGTTCCTGTTATTATTGGTGATGATATGAAGACATTTATTTTCTGGAGAAAACTCTATGATGCAGGAGTTTTTGTTAATGCTTTTGTTTCTCCTGGTGTCCCACCAAATATGGCAATGTTAAGAACTTCATATATGGCTACGCACGAAGACGAGCATCTTGATTTCATAATTGATGCATTTAAGAAAATTGGTAAAGAACTTGCTGTAATCTAAACAATATAGAGGATTTTAAGATGTCAGTAGAAATCAAAAGAATTAGTTCTAAAAAAGATCTGATGAAATTCATCAAGATGCAATGGAAAATTTATGAAGGTGATCCATACTGGGTTCCGCCACTTATTATGGATAGGAAAAAAATTCTGGATAGAGAACATCATCCGTTTTATCAGCATGCAGAAATGGAAATGTTTTTAGCTTATCGAAATGGAGAAATTGTCGGGCGTATTGCAGCAATTAAAAATGATTTACACAACCAGGTTCATAACGATAGAGTTGGCTTTTTCGGATTCTTTGAATCAATTAATGATCAGGAAGTGGCAAATTCACTCTTTGATTCAGCGGCACAATGGTTAAAATCGAAAAATTTAACACATATGCGGGGCCCAGCGAATCCTTCAAGCAATGACGAATATGGAATGTTAATAGAAGGTTTCAATGATTCACCAAGATTACTGATGACTTATAATCCTCCATATTATATTGATTTATGTGAAAATTATGGTTTCAAAAAAATTAAAGACCTCTATGCTTACAAACTTGAATATGATAAAATAACCAAAGTAAAAAAGATTTATGAAGTCCAGGATATAGTTCGAAGAAGATACAACTTAAAATTAACATCTCTTAATATGAAAGATTTTGATAACGAATTAAAAAAAGTCAAGTATGTTTACAATAAAGCATGGGAGCCAAACTGGGGCTTCGTTCCGATGACTGATGAAGAAATAAATGCAATGGCTAAAGACCTGAAATTATTAGTTGACCCGGAACTGGTTTTATTTGGAGAAATAAATGGTGAAGTCGTCGGATTTTCTCTTACTATGCCAGATTATAATCAAATATTTAAAAAACTAAATGGAAGATTATTCCCATTTGGTTTCATTAAACTTTTCACTGAAAAGAAGAATATTACCTGGTGTAGAATACTTACACTTGGAATTATTCCTAAATACCAGAAGAAAGGTATTGATGGTGTATTTTATTATGAAATAATTGAAAGAGCTCATAAAAGAGGTATTCACTTAGGTGAAGCCAGCTGGGTTCTTGAAGATAACGAAATGATGAATCGTTCTGCATTGATGATGCAAGGTGAACTCTACAAAAAATATAGAATCTATGAGAAAGAAATTTAATTTTTCTTTCTTGATATTTTTTTCAATTACAACTCAGGTTTTCGCACAAAAACTTTACGAGACAGAAGGTTTCGCTTCTTATTATGCCGAGGATTTCCACGGTAAGTTAACCTCGAGCGGTGAAATTTATGATATGCATAAACTCACCTGTGCTCATCCTTATCTGCCATTTAATACCTGGTTAAAAGTTACGAATATGGCAAACCAGAAATCTGTGATTGTCCGTGTAAACGATCGTGGTCCTTTTTTAAAAAATAGAATAATTGATCTTTCATATGCTGCTGCTCGTCAATTAGGGATGCTTGGTCCAGGCTCAATTTATGTAAAACTGGAAATTGTAAGTCCCCCACTCACTCAACCTGAAACTGAGATTAGCAAAGTCCCTGTTGAAACTCCAATTCCAGAACTTGACGAAAAAGATGTTTACTTGAGATTCAAAACAAAACCTTATCAGCCAGAAAAGAAAATAGAAATATCAGAATTTGGACTCTATAATTCGAAATATGAAAAAGTTAATATTAACACTGGCTATTTAATCCAGATTGCAAGCTTCTCTACACTTAAAAATGCTCAGGTATTTCTCGACCAGATTGAAGAATTAAATGAAAATGAAATATTTATTTATCACCCGGCATCAGGAATTTATCGTGTAGTGGTAGGAGTATTTTCAAACATAAGAGAAGCTCAAATCAAAAAAGAAGAAATCTCAAAACATTATCCCCAGAGTTTTGTGGTTAGTTTAAAATAAAAACGAATACTTCGGGATTTCTATTAATAAAGATTGATCTTGAGGAAACTAAAAGTTCAAAATGTTTTCGAACTTTTAATTTTTAAAATCACCTAAAACAATCATCAATTAAATTTAGAATTAACTTAAGTCTTTCTATCTTTTTCTCTGATACTCATCATAGGTAGAAATGTGGGCAGGGTCGATTTTTTTTAATCTATCATAAACACTTTTATCCGGGTAATCTTTCAATAATTCACAGAACTCGAGATACTTAGTATCAAAAAAAACTTTTAAGAGCATACTCCTGGAAAATACTTTTGACCTTAATTCTTCAATTACTTTAATGAAATTCAACAGGCTCTTGACAGGTAAATCAGGTTTTTCTGATGCTAAATCAAGACCATTGTAATGATAATCGTAGAATGATTTTCTAAAGTTTTGATATTTCTCATTCAAATAATCTAAAGCAAAATCTACACGATTGAAAGAACCTTCACCCTGTGTCCATCCACTAGAAAAATTACTGGAGGCACCCTGATAAGCAATTGAAAGTGCTCGATTAAAAAATCTCGTCCCGCCAAATTCTTCATAAGAATCTGAATCAATTCCAAGAATCATATAAATGTAATAGTTGATAAATCCTGTCAGTGGTTCAAATAAATCTGGATTAAACAAAAAGACCTGATTTTTTTCGTAAACAAATTCCCAGTTCGGGTCTATTAATTTTAACATTAATGTACTTTTTTCACTCTGGTAAATCGGGCGTTGACTCGAAATTACAACCTGTGCAGAATATTTATTTGATGTATTTCCACTCCTGAAATAAATCTGAATTGAAACGGGAATTCTTGGTCCTTCCCATTTAATATCTGTCCATTTGTTCCTGTTGATGTAATCTTCAATTTGTGATGAAAAGTTGACAAGTTTTTCTCTGAATTCAGTCTGAAGCGATTCAAAATTAACTGTAACTTTTGCAGCAATCTCTTGAGCAAATGTAACCTCACTAATGAATAGAACTAAAAAACTAAAAAATAATTTTCTCATTGCTGCTTTCTCCAGATTTTCTTGTATAAAAAATCATTTTTAATTAATATGCTTAAGCAAATTTATAAAAAACTATGTTAAAGCACATTTTAATAATTCTAATTTCTATTAACTTACAACTGCTTGCTCAGTTCCAGCCAGGCTCCAGACAAAATGCAATGGGATTTGCATTTACTTCAATTGCTGATGACCACTGGAGTTTGTTTTATAATCCTGCTGGTATCTCTAAAATCAAAAATTTAGATGCAGGTATTTACTTTTCACCTGCACCTTTTGGATTAAAAGAGCTTGCAACAGGAAGTGCTGTCATTACAAAAAAATTTTCTTTTGGAAATATAGGTCTGGGATTTCAATACTTTGGATTCGAACTTTTTAGAGAAAATAAAATTTCAATTGCCTATGCAAAAAGTCTTTTCCCCGAATTTCAATTTGGAATTAAAATAACTTACAATGCTTTGAACATTGCAAACTATGGAAACGATTATTCGATCGGAATTGATTTTGGAATTCTTACGACTCTTTCTGATGCTCTTCAACTTGGTTTTGCTGCGACAAATCTAAACAGACCAACCTATGGTGTAAATAAGGAAAAATTGAAACAGAATTTTTCTGGTGGAATTTCTTATAAGCCTTTAGATAATTTTTTAATAAGTCTTGAATTAGAGAAAGAGGTAAGATATCCATTCAATTTTAAGGCAGGTTTAGAATATTTTATAATTAAATACTTAGCCTTAAGATTTGGTTTTAATACTGAACCTGATAACTTCACTGGTGGTATTGGTATTTCCTATTCAAAATTTCAATTCAACTATTCATTTATCTCGCATAATTATCTTGGATTAACTCATAGCTTCGGGATTGATTTTAATTTTTGAAAGAAAATGATTGATACAAAAAAATTCATCTTACTTATAATTTTTTTGATATTTAACTCAAGAATTTTTGGTCAGAGTGATACTTTAGAAATCCCTGTTGATGAACAAATTGAAAATATCCTGGAAGAAAGTATCCAGGATGCTGATGATACTCAAATCAATGAAATCATTGAGGAATTAATTACTAATCCTGTTGAGCTTAACAGTGCATCAATTGATGATTTATTAAGAATCCCCTACATCGACCTTGAACTTGCTAAACAGATAATTCAATTCAGAAATAAGTACGGTTATTATTTGACAACTGGTGAGTTGATAAATGTTTCTGGAATGACACCTGAATTACTGAACAAAATAAGACAATTCATTTTTATTGATAGAAACAAACTGATCGAAGAAAATAACAGAATTGAAATTGATCAGACCTACGAAAGACCTCTTAGTCGATTAAAAATACAATACAGACAAAGATTTTATCAGAGTTTTCCAAGGCGAAAAGGTTATGAAACAGGAAGATACTTTAATTCGCCATTTAAACTTTATAATCGATTAACAGCTGATTACTCAAGAAAATATTTCATTTCAATTTTAAGTGAAAAAGATCCAGGTGAAAAATCTTATCTAGATTTTGTCAGTGCAAGTTTTTTTGCAAAGGATATTTTCATTTTCAAAAAATTTGTAATTGGAGATTATGCTCTTGAATTTGGTCAGGGACTCTCGATGTGGCGACAGATAGGTTTTGCAAAAGGAACTGATGCTGTTTTCCCGATTAAAAAAAAGAGCAATGGAATTGTTCAATACAAAAGTACTGATGAAAATCAATTTTTCCGAGGAATTGCATTCACATCAAACATCTGGAATTTTGACTTAACATTATTCTTTTCCAGCAAATCATTCGATGCAAGGATTGATACAATTGAGTCTTTAATTCTCAGCACACCTCTTGATGGATATCATAGAAACGAAAGCGAACTAACAAGAAAAAATTCGGCGAAAGAAAAACTTTTTGGCTCACGTTTATCATACAATGTTAACTCAAATCAATTTGGATTGAATTATTACTTTTCCAGATTTGATAAAGCTATTTCTCCTAATTCTTACTTCAAAGATTATAAAACTGATTTCAACTACATCTCTACAGATTTTAACTTATTTTATGAATCTCTAAATCTTTTTGGTGAGATTGCAAGAGACAGGAAAAGTAATCTCGCATCAATCATTGGACTTCAAGCTTCAATCTCTCGAAAAGCAAATTTTGTCTTTGTATTCAGAAACTATCCTGCTGAATATATCAATATTCACGGCTATGGATTTGGTGAACGAAATGGTCCAACAAATAATGAAAGAGGATTTTATCTTGGCTTAAATCATTCATTCAAATATGGAACAATTAATTTTTACTTTGATCAGTTCAAATTTTTGTTCCCATTAACCTACGATAAAACATTGACGGGTGGAAAAGAAATTCTTTTTGCTTACGAAACACCATTAATATCAAAAACCAAATATCTTTTGCGTTATAAAAACGAGATAAAAGAAATCAATTCTTACTCCACCGATCAATTCAATAGAACTAAAAAAGTAACTGATTTACGACAGCAGCAAAATCTAAGACTTGAGATTCAAAAATTTTTTGGTAAAGATTACCGAACAGCTTTTCGAATCGAATATGTAAATGTTTTTTATAAGCTCAATGCAAAATCAGAAGATGGAATTCTTGCCTTTGGTGACCTTGCAATGGAGATTATGAGAAATCTCAGATTTAAAACTCGACTTACTTATTTTCATACCACTTCTTACGATACGAGAATTTATCAACTTGAAAGTGATGTTGCAGGAGTATTTAGTAGTTCAGCTATGTATGGTCGAGGATGGCGATGGTATGTACTTTTAAATTATAAAGCTCTTGATTTTATTAATCTGTCACTAAAATATTCTGAACTTTTTCGAGATGATGTAAAAAAACTTGGAAGTGGATATGACGAAATTCCAACCAACCTTTCTAAGTCGTTGACTTTCCAGCTGGAAATGAAATTTTAAACTCATGCTTAATTATTTAGTGATCATTCCATCAAAATATAAATTTCAATTCACAGGAAATCTTTTCACTCAAATTTGCAGTCTTAAAATCGGGTTGATAAAAAAGTATTAATTCATCAACCCGAATTCATTCCGATTTTATTTTTAGTAAAGGAATTTATTAAAAAGTATCATCTGGTTGAACTTAACTCATTTCATTTTCTATTCGGGGATTATAATCTCAAGTGTAGATTTCAGAACAAATTCGGTTCAACACTTTCCGAATAGTTTCGGTGCCGTGCTCAGTTTAACAGGTTGCTCTTTAGACAGGCTCTACAATTACTTTCCTTTGAATTCTGGCTTTCGTTTTTCAAGAAATGCAGAAGTTCCTTCTTTGAAATCTACAGTTCCACAACAAACTGAAAACATATCAGCTTCAAACTTTAATCCTTCTGAAAGTGGGAGTTCACATGCAGCATTGATTGAACGAATTGCCGTTGTAATTGCAATTCTTCCTTTTGAAGTAATTGTATTTAGAATTTTCTCTGCTTCATTTAATAATTCATTCAAAGGTACAACTTTACTAACTAAACCATATTGTAATGCTGTTTTTGCATCAATCATTTCACCGGTTAAAATCATATACATTGAATTGCCTTTTCCAATCAGTCGAGTTAATCTTTGTGTTCCACCATAACCTGGAATAATTCCGAGATTCACTTCTGGTTGACCGAATTTTGCATTTTCCGAAGCAATTCGGATATGACAGGCCATTGCGAGTTCACAACCTCCACCTAAAGCAAATCCATTAACAGCACAAATTACAGGCTTTGGAAATTGTTCGATATAATTAAAAATTGATTGACCCTTGAGAGCGAATTCTTTACCTGTTTGTGGAGTGAGTTGATTTATTTCAGAAATATCTGCACCAGCAACAAATGCTTTCTCACCCGAACCAGTAAGTATTACTCCCCAGATTGTTTCAACTTCACCACAATGTTTAAATGCATTGTAAAGTTCTTCAAGCACTTTTTTATTTAATGCATTTAATTTATCTGGTCTATTGATTGTAATAATTGCAATGTTTCCTTTCTGTTCAAATAAAATTGTTTCGTACATTTTAACCTCCTAATATGATATACTTATTGGTAGACGAAGTTTATAGTCAATTCCAATATAAGGTTCATAAATTAAATAATAGTATTTCAAAGTAAACTCAACGAGGAAAAAGCTAAATCCCCCACCAAAGGCGAAACCAAATTTCTGTTCATCTATTTTGTTTGTTTCAAATCGATAAGTGTATGTCAAAATCTGTCGTTCGATATAATTATATGTAAGATCTACTGATATAAATGGAGTTAAGATTGTTTCTGAAGCTATTAATGGATAAAAAAGATAATCTATCCCGATTCCTACACCGGTGATAGATTTACTTTCATACTGATTTTGGAATAAACCTTTCTGAGGAAAATGAGTGTAATTAAATTCAAATTTCATGAAGAAAGGTAGTTCAGAAGTTCCATATTCTATACTTCCACCAAAGCTGAAACCTGTCTTATGTTTTTTTGAAGCATCTTCAATGGGGAAACGAGCTCCAACAAAAGGACTCACGAAAATACCAGAAATCTCCTGACCTAAGATTTGGGAAACAAAGACTAAAGTTATTAAGAATGCTTTTCGCATGATAATTATTTTGTTTTTCTTCTATCAAATATAAAAAAGAAAAGACCGAAAAGTATTATCAGGAATGCAAATATAAGGTCAATTGTTTCAATTGAAATTTTTCTCACACTAAAGATTCCATCCCATTGAGAATAAGTCCTTGCGAAAAATGTTTTAATGAGAAAAGAGTTATCAGAGCCGAAAATTAATACAAAGGCATAAATAGAAGTAATAATCGAGAATATGGAAATCCACATCGATTTGAAAAATTTCAATACACCAACATTATAAAAAACGATACCAAAAACCGGCAACAAGAATGCAAAGTTTTGAATCTGAAATTTTGCAGTAAATTTATCTACTCCCGGTGAAAGAAAGGCAATTGTAAATAATAATGAGAATAATAATGATTTTAAGAATGTGAATTTTTCAATCAATAAAATTATCAGAACAACCGTGCTCAATAATAATGGAAAATTCCATAAATAATAAATCGGAATATCAAATACTGAGGATAATCCAAATTCAATTAAAAATTCTGGTCTCTTATATTTTATATTTCCAATCTGACTAATGACCAAGATTGTAAGTCCCACCACAATTACTGGAATAACAAAACAGAGAATCCAATTTTTAAACTTGCCAGGATTTTTTAGATATGGTAGAATTGAAGACAAATTATCACGCCAGGTATAAATGAGAAAGATATTCACGACTAAAAACAAGTTCAGTCTGAATCCCAATAAATAAAATTGCAATTCAGAACTGAAATAGTTTTGCAAAAAGAAAATTAAATTATAAGCAAAAAGAATTACAATCAGACTAAAAATTTTTTTTGTCAAGACTTTATTTAATGCTCATGTTCTTCTTCGTTATCTCCATTTTGCGATGGAGTTGAAATCGAATCCGGGACAATTCCCTTTTCAATTACTTTTGTTCCAACACCATATTTATAAACAAGTTCACCACCGTGCTCACCCGTTTCATAAACTAAATAAACACCCACGAGTGAAAGTGTAAAAACAACAGCCTGTAAGAAACCTCTAAACTTATCTTTTAAATTCAATAAAAATCTAATTATCAAAATTCCAAGAAACCAGAAAAGTGTCCAGGTTGCGTATTCTTCGTGATGATCAATTGCACCTAATGGAATTTTCACATCATAATTATCAAATAGATATTCCGCATAATGATAAGCTTGATTTCCAGTTAATAAAGAAGCAAGTGCTCCTAAAACACCAAGAAACAGAATTAATGTGGCTGACTTGTTTAGAAAGTCCTTCTTAAAAATTAAATAGAGAAATTCAAAAAGGACATAAGTTAGAAGAAGTGCTATAGCGAAGTGGACAACCTTTGGATGAAAAGAAGCAAGTGTATCCATATTACCCTCCAAACAATGATTGAATGATTTTATATCTGAACTTAAAAATTTGTTTTAAACGCCATTTTATCAATGGGTTAAGAATCTTACCTACTAATCCTGTCTCGTATTCAATTTCATCTGAAATTACAACAGTTCCGTCAAATAATTTTTGAAAATGATGTTTGTGTCTCCAGAACTTAAATGGTCCTTCTTTCTGAATATCGATGATTAATTCATTTTCTTTTAAATCCTCTATTGTCAAATACCAATTGATAGATATAAAAGGAAATAAATTAAAGCGAATTTTAATCTCAGAATTTTTTTCAATTGGTGATTTACCTTCAATAATCCTTAAATTCATATTTGGTGTTGAAACCAATCTCAAGTTTTTAGGATCAAGATGAAATTTAAAAATCTGCTGGAGATCAGTTTTAACCGAATATGAACTTGAAAAAGTTTTCATCTAAATTCCCTCGTTAACCACAAAGTACACTTCCACCATTTACATTTAATATTTCACCTGTGATGTGATTTGCAAGATCAGATGCCAGAAATAAAACTGGTCCTGCAATATCTTCCGGTGTTGCAATTTTCTTAAGTGGAATACTTTCACGAACCTGTTCTTTATAATTGATATCGTTAAAAACAGGATAACACATCTCAGTATCGACCCAGCCAGGTGCAACTGAATTGACAAGAATTTTATATGGTGCAAGTTCAGTTGATAATGATTTCACATAACTGATTAGGGCACCCTTACTTGCAGCGTAATGTGAATGAAATGCTTCTCCTCTTTGACCTGCTGTTGAAGTAATAATTATGATTTTTCCACCATTTAGCTTTTTCATATGAGGAATAACTTCACGAGTGAAGAGCATAGTTCCAGTTACGTTAATCGTCATTGTTCGATTCCAGTTTTCAAGAGTCATAGTGTCAGCTTCTCCATATTCCCAGATGCCAGCATTATTGACAAGTATATCAATTCTACCAAATTCATTTGCAATGTCTTTAACAATTTTAACTATTTGTTTTTCTGCTTCAACATCATTGTCAAAGCTGCATTTATATGCTTTAATTTTTCTATTCGTATAACCAAGCTCATCAATTAATTTTTCGGCTGCATCTTTAGATTTGTTGTAAGTAAATGCAACATCACAACCAGCTTCAGCGAAATATTTTACGCAAGCTCTTCCAATTCCTCGAGAACCACCTGTAATAATTGCAACTTTATTTTTCAGGTTAATCATGGTTTTATCTCCATATTTTAATATTCAACTTTATAAAGGATTAAACCTTTTGAAGGTGCCCAGAGCGGACATCTTCGTTTACCATCTATTACTTCTTTGATTTCATCGAGACTAACTTTACCGCGGGCAAATTCAACTGATAATCCAACAATTCCTCTAACCATTCCATGAATAAATCTATCAGCACGGATAAAATATAATAAAAAATCTCGTTTATTAAACCAATGAGAATAATTCACATTACATATTTTATTCTCAACTTCGTCATGAGCTTTACAAAATGAAACGAAATCTTTTTTCCCAATAAAAAATTTTTGAATTTCCAAAAGAGCTTCAACATTTAAATTCCCATAAATAGTCCAGCTGTAACGATCAAAAAAAACATTTTTTCTTTTTGCGACAACATAAAGATAAGTTCGATTTCTGGCAGAATATCTCGAATGAAAATCTTCTTTTTCAATTGTAAAAGATTTAATTGCAATATCTGAAGGAAGCAAACCATTACAGGATTTTTTCAAAGCATTTAAATCTAATTCGCGATTTGTTTTGAAATGAAATACTTGATTGAATGCGTGAACACCGGCATCTGTTCTTCCAGAACCAACAATTGAAACTTTCTCACTTAAAATCGTTGATAAAGCTTGTTCAATTTCTTCCTGGATTGAATTTGAATTTATTTGCTTTTGCCAGCCTGAGTAGTTAGTCCCATCGTATTCACAGATACCTTTTACGACAGGCATTTTCTTAAAAACTTTTTTGAAGAGAAATTTTTATTTGAGGATTGTAGAACTGATCAAATCCAAATTGTGGATAAAACCGAATTGAATTTTCATTCAAATTCTCGTTATAATTTTTAGCGACTATTGCGGCATTTATTGCACTTGCAATGTGATTTATGATTATCAATGATACTGGAAATTGTTTGTTATTAAATGCACTCTCACTCGATAGCCAGGTATTTCGATATTTTTTTCTTTCTTCGTTAGAATTCCAGAACCAATAGTGGGTATTTTCATTATACATCGCATTGAATTGACGATTGAGTAGCTTCTCATTATTGTAATCATAAATATTCATATAAGAGCCAATTATAGACCAGTACATTTCATCTTTGCCAGTGGAATTTACACCACCATTTACTACTGCATAATTTATGTAATTATTCCTCTGAAATCTTCCATAATAATCAAATCCATAGAGAGACAACCACAAACCACCTTCAGCAATCAAAAAATATTTACCAATATCAAATCGATTGAGATAATATTCACCAAGTCCTGGAACAGCAAGACTCAACAAGAAAGCAAGAGTTTTACTTTTTTCTTTTTTCTCCAGCAAAATTGAATTCTTATTCAATTCGATATAATTACTAACCTCAATCCGTTCTTTGAATTGAGCAGTAAGAGTTGAAACTAAAAGTAATGAAAATAAAAGAGTTTTAATTTTCATTTAATCCTCATAAACTTTCTGAATTTGCCCTGTAACAAATTCGTGTTCAATTTCTTCTAAAATGAAATCAGCAAATTTATTGGTTAGCTCAATTTGTGATGTAGTTTTAACTCTAATGTAATTTGAAGTGAAGCCCTTAATCGAATTATCTTTTTCTCTATGTTCAAATAAAACTCTTTGCTTTGTTCCCAGCATTTCAAGATAAAATTGATATTTTTTTCTCGCACCAAGTAATCTGAGAATATTAGTTCTTCTTTTTCTTTCATCTTTCGGAACTTGATTATCCATTTCTGCAGCAGGAGTTCCCGGTCTTTCTGAATACGTGAATACATGTAGATAAGAAATCGGAAGATTTGAAAGGAACTCTTTTGTCGTGTAGAAATCTTCTTCACTCTCACCTGGAAAACCAACAATAACATCGACACCAATTCCAGCCTCAGGAATTAATGATTTTACTCTTTCAATTCTTTCTGCATATAACTTTGAAAGATATCTTCTTTGCATCTTTTTCAAAATTTTATCACTTCCACTTTGAAGTGGAATGTGAAAATGTTTACAGAGTTTATCCTCAATTGCCACAAGTTCAATTATTTCATCGGTTAATAAATTCGGTTCGATTGAACTTATTCGTATTCTGAAATCGCCATCTACTCTTATTAATTTTTTTAAGAGGTTATAAAGATTTGTATTGATTTTCGAACCATAATCACCAACATTCACACCAGTCAAAACAATTTCTTTATAACCCTGATTTACAAGTTCAGTCAATTGTTTAATTGCTTCTTCTTCTGGTTCGCTCCGACTCATTCCACGTGCTTTTGGAATTGTACAGAATGAACACTTATAATCACAACCATCCTGAATTTTTAAGAAAGCTCGTGTTCTTTCTTCTGGAAGTGAACTGAATGCCGGACCAAAATCATTTAATTTCTCAAGTGGAGTAACATAAATACAGGCGAGTTCCTTTTTCTCAAGTGAATCAATGAAATTAAAAATCTCAAACTTTTCTTTTGAACCTAAAACTAAATCAACACCTTCTATCTTTTGAATTTCTTCAGGTCTTAATTGTGCGTAGCAACCAGTAACAATTACGAAACCATCAGGATTGTGTCTTAATGCTCTTCTTATGATTTGCCTGCATTCTCTTTCAGCATTTTCAGTTACGGTGCAGGTATTAATCACATAAACATCTGCCCGAGAATCAAAATCTGTAACTGTAAAACCTCGTTTTAAAAAAGAATTCCCTATTACGCTGGTTTCAGCATAGTTTAATTTACAACCAAGAGTATGAAAGGCAACTTTTTTCGAATTCATATTCATTCATTAAAATAAAAATGTCATTGCATTCCAAATTATAAAGAATGCAATGACAAATTCAATTTCAAAAGAATAGTCTATTATTCTTCAGATTTTTTAGGTTCTGATTTTTCTTTATCCTGTTTTGATTTTTGAGCTTTGGCTTTTTGCTGTTCCTTTTCCTTGAATAAATCACCGATTGTCACTTTTTCGAGTTTATGTTTAGCAAGATAATCTTCAACCAGTTTTTGCTCTTTATCTCTTAAAGCTTCTATTGCACTTAAAGTAATCTTTTTGTTTTCTTTATCAAATTCAATCACTTTAAGTGTTAGTTCTTCACCTTCTGGAAAAGCTTGTTTGATATTTTTAATTGGAGTTGGTGAAAGCTGATTTGCCGGAACAAATCCATCTACTTTCAAAGGTAATTCGACAAGCAATCCTTTGTCAACATGTCGAATAATTTTTCCGGTAACTTCAGTTCCAACTTTGTATTCTCTTTCAAATCGATCCCATGGATTTTCTTCAAGTTGTTTATGTCCTAAAGAAATCTTTCTTTGCTCAACATCTATATTCAAAACAACGACTTCAATCTTATCACCTTTCTTAACAATTTCGGCAGGGTGACGAATTTTCTTTGTCCAGGAAAGGTCACTAATATGAATTAGTCCATCCACACCTGGCTCAAGTTCAACAAATACACCAAAGTTTGTCAAATTTCGAACGATACCAGTATGTCTGGAACCTTCAGGATATTTTTTAAGCAATTCTCCCCATGGATCTGGTTCAAGTTGTTTCAATCCAAGAGATATTTTCTTTTCTTCTTTATCTATGCTCAGGATTACTGCTTCGACAACCTGACCGAGAGAAACTTTCTGAGAAGGATGTTTAATGTGCTCGGTCCAGCTCATTTCAGAAATGTGAATTAATCCTTCGATTCCTTTTTCGATTTCAACAAAAGCACCATATTCTGTTAATGAAACTACTTTACCGGTTACACGCTGATTAATTGCATATTTCTGATCAATGTTTTTCCATGGATGTTCTTGTAATTGTTTAATACCAAGGGAGATTCTCTTCTTCTCTTGATCAAAATCAAGAACAACACAATTAATCACTTCATCTAATTTTACAACTTCAGATGGATGATTAATTCTACCCCAGCTCAAGTCTGTAATGTGAATCAAACCATCAACTCCACCAAGGTCAACAAAGACACCAAAATCTGTAATAGCTTTGACAGTTCCCTGAAGTACCTGACCTTTTTCAAGACTATTAAGAATTGCTTCTCTCTGGTCTTTAATTTCCTCTTCAATCAATACTTTATGACTTACAACGACATTTTTCTGAGCATGATTAAGTTTAACAATTTTCACATCAAGAGTTTTTCCTATGAAAGCATCGAAATCACGAATAGGTTTAATATCAATCTGACTTCCCGGTAAAAATGATTCCATTCCAAAAATTTCTGCGACAAGTCCACCTTTGATTCGTTTCAATATCTTTGCTTGGATTATTTCTTGTTTATCATAAGCATTGACAACTTTTTCCCAGATTCTCTGGAAATCAGCAAGCTTCTTCGATAAAACAATTTCGCCCTCAGCTGTTCCTTCTACTTTTTCAAGCAAGACTTCTACCTGTTGACCTGGTGCAATCTGAGACGGGTCATCGAATTCAGATACCGGCACTGAACCTTCAGCTTTAAATCCAATATCAATTATGACTCGATCACCCTGAACCTCGACAATTGTTCCTTTGACAATTTCACCTTCTTTATAGTCAGTAAAATCTTTTGTTAGAAGTTCAGCGAACTGCCTGTATTCTTCATCTGAATAGTTACCTTCCATATCATAAAGATTTTTTTGACTGAGTAATTTCTGATCTATGATTTTTGAGCTCATAGCACCTGTTTGATTTGTTTCGTTTTTTAATTCGGACATTATTCCTCCGTTTGATGAACAAGCTTTTTACCGCCATCGAAGTAAAAAACCTGCTCAATGTTTAACATAAGTTAGTTGCGATGGCTTTCGTTTAAATTCAAACTCTTTATTATTTCCTGAGCCTTGTTATAAATCGCATCAACCTGTTCTTCTATAGTCATCCGTGTCGTATCAATTACAATCGAATCTTCAGTAACCATAAGAGGATTGACATCTCTATTTGAATCAATGAAATCTCTCGTTTCTAAATTACCTTTAATTTCATCGAGATTTATATTCAATCCTTTATTTTTCAATTCTATCAATCTTCTATAAGCTCTAATATCAAGATCAGCAGTTAAGAAAATTTTTAATTCTGCATTCGGAAAAACAGCAGTTGTGATATCTCTCCCTTCCATTACTATCCCACCTTCAGCACCGATTTCTCTTTGTTTCTTAACCAGAATATCTCTCACTTCAGGAACTTTGCTAAATTCACTAACTCTATCTGATACTTGAGGTTTTCTTATTTCTTCGCTAACATTCTCTGAATTAACAAAAAGAATACTTCCATTGTTTTCAAATTTGAAGTTCATTCCTTTAACTAAATCAATCAATTTTTCTATCTCATCAGGTTCAATCGAATACCTTAAAGCATAAAGAGTTACTGCACGATACATAGCTCCAGTATCGATGTACTTATAATTAAGTTTTTCAGCCAGTAATTTTGCAGTTGTACTCTTACCTGCACCAGCAGGACCGTCAATTGCAATTATTATCCCTTTTTTATTAATCATTGACCACAAATATATTAATTGATGTATTGCTTTCCAAAATTTCGAAAAATTGATGAAAAATGTTGAAACTCTCTTAATATTCCGGTAATAATTCAGTTATTTCAAGAGAAAAAAAATTTATGCATTGCTTAACAGAAAGAATAAACACATCCATTAAAATCAATTTTTCAGAACAAACGAAAAATGGTAGAAATTAACCATTATGAATTCAATCAACTTGGGGCTGACTACAAAGTATTATTTTGTCACCCTGAATTTATTTCAGGGTCTATTTTTGGTTTATAATTACAAGTTTAGATGCCGAAATGAATTCGGCATGACACTTTTTGGACAACCCCCAGAAGATTCAATAGAGTAAGTGTCCAGAAAATTTCTATTTATAAAAGAATTTTTTGAAGGATGAAACACAGAGCTTTAATCGAACAAGAAAGAACGTGAAATTAAAATTTCAGAATAAACCAACAAATTCAAACCAGTTAATTAAAGTAAATAAAATGAACCGGTTTTGTTTATTGTAATATTTTCTCGTATCGCCAGAAAATTCTTTGAACCTTTGCTCCGCAATGATGAGAATAAAACGGAATTGGTCCAACCCAAGGAATTATTGCAAATTGATGACCTTGCTTTTGCTGATCGTTTAAACATCTTTTCAACAATACGCCACCAATATTTTTCCCTCGCATTGAAGGACTTGTACCCATTGGACCAAACCAGCCTGTATTAATATTATTAGTGTCATATGCAGAAAAACCTACAACTTCATCTTGATAAATTGCAATGTGTATTGAGATGGGATCATTTTTGAAAGCAACATTTACTTCATTTTCCCACAGCTCAAAGTCTTTACGAATAAATTTAAGTGTCTTTTCATAATCACTCTTTTCTGCTCTCTTGATAAGAATTCCTTTATCCAGTAATTTTTTTTCTTCGATAGAAGTGTCGAAGTTTTGATTGACTAAATTACAAATCATATTAGCTGTATCGTTAAATTTTTGGAATCCTTTTCTCTCAACAAAACAAATGGCTTCAGTGTAGAGTGGATCAATGCCAGGTTGAAAATAATTTGGATGAGATTCATAAATTCTTTCTTTTTCACAACCTTCTTTTACAAATTTTTCGTGAATAATTTCATATAGTTTTGATGCGATTCCTTTTCGGCGTTCAGATGATTTTACAGCCATTAACTTAATGTAACCGATCTTGCCAATTTTTTTGTGATTTCGAATCACACCAACCATCAATCCAATAATTTCATCACCTTCTTTAGCAACAAGTGCAGTTTCAGGATTGAAATCAGGATCATCAAAAGTTTTTTCTTTGAAGAGGAAATCTGGCATTGTGTCGAATTTCATATTAATTCGACAGAATTTTGCCGCAAACTGTAAATCTTCAGGATTTAATTGTTCTATTTTCATTTCAGTAATTCAGATTGATTGAAAATGATGATGTAAATAAACCCAAACTGATTAAATGAAATTTGTTTTTAGAAGCAGGTAAATAGTTGTAAGAATATGCAATAAACATTTCAAATGTATTCAAAACTTTTAGAAAACTGAAACTCAATTCAGTTGATAAACCATTCTTACCTTTAAAGTTTGAAAAGCCACCAATTCCAAAACTCACAAAATGTTTTAGGTCTCTTATTTCATACAAATATTTCCCACCAAATCTTAAAGAATTTTTTACATAACCCTGGGATATGTGAGAATAACCAAGATAAAAATAAAAGTAAGGAAAGTTTTTATAAGCTGATGAAGAACCAATGCTCAGTAATGGCAAATCTTTTATAAGTCCAAATTTAGTCTGGTCATTTTCAATTGCAAGACTGGGTGAAGGAATTAACCAGAAAGTCGTTCCTAATAGAAAATTGTAAAGATAATATGAACTTGAAGTTTTAATCTGTTTTTCTCCTGGTTGAGTAGATGTCTCTACTGGCACCAGAAAAGAATATTCGTCACTGGTAATTTGAGTTCCATCTTCGAGTTCAGAAATTATTCGAAAGAAATTTTCTTCTTTTGTAAAAGTATAATTATTCAAATCAATTTTCGCTTGATGAAAATCTGTTAGTGAATCACTAACATTAAAAATACCAATATCTTTAATCTCAACTTTAGATTTTACTTGAAGATTGGTCATCCAGCTTAAAACCAGCACTTTATCATTTTCGCTTTTTATGTAGTTATCGATCAGATAGATTTCCAATGAATCTGTTGTCTCATCCATAGTGTCTTCTTCCTGTGCAATTGAAAAATTAATAGATAAAAGAACGATTAACAGAAGTAATTGAAATAATTTCACTTTTTATCCTCCAGATTTTGATTATCAGAATTTCCATTTTGAAATTTTTCATAGGCATTAAGAATCTCTTTAACGAGTTTATGCCTGACAACATCTTGCTTTGTAAAATAAACAAAAGCTACACCTTCAATTCCATTAAGAATTGTTTGAGCTTGAACGAGACCACTTTCTTTTTTGCTCGGTAAATCAATTTGAGTTACATCACCAGTTATAATCGCCTTTGAATTTGCACCAAGTCTTGTTAAAAACATTTTCATTTGAAGAGCTGTTGCGTTTTGGGCTTCATCTAAAATTACAAATGCATTGTTAAGTGTTCTTCCTCTCATATATGCAAGAGGTACAATTTCAATTTGATTTCTTTCAAGGTAATATTTTAGTTTTTCATATGGAATCATATCCTCGAGAGCATCATACAATGGTCTTAGATATGGGTCAATCTTTTCACGAAAATCACCTGGCAAAAATCCGAGACTTTCACCCGCTTCAACTGCGGGACGACATAAAACTATTTTACTGACAAGATGATTCTTAAATGCAGCAACAGCAAGAGCGACAGATAAATATGTTTTTCCTGTTCCAGCAGGACCAATTGCAAAAACAATATCATTTTTCCTTGCAACTTTGATGAATTCGAATTGACCGGGAGTTTTAGCTTTAATCACATCGTTTTTTGTAAATAAGATGGCAGAATCGATATCATTATCTGAAACAACTTCCTTCCCATTTTTTGCCAGCTGAATTACCAGTTCAATATCCTGGGGAGTTAAGTTTCGATTTTTGTTAACCAGAAAAGCGAGTTCGTTAAAAACTTTTTCAAGAATTTCAATTTCTTCTGGAGTTCCTTTCAGAAGAATATTTTCTCCCCGAACTGAAATGGTTGTTGTAAAATATGATTCAATTAATGAAATATTTTGATCGTTTATTCCAAGAAGGGTCATCATATCAACATTTGCAAGTTTAATCTTTTTCTCAACTGCTGTCACTTATTTATCTCCTCCATTCTTTAAAATAAATACAAAAATACCCCACTTGATATTGATGGGGTCTGGCTAAAATGAACTTCGAATTTATTTCAATAATCTTACTCAAATTTTGACTGAACTCCTTTTAATTGTTTCCTGTTATTTTGAAATCAATAGAACTTCTTAATCTTTTCAATTGAGTAAAATGAATAATTAAAACTTTCATTTTCCATACTTAAATTAATCAATACTTCGAATATTTCCGATTTCTCTTCTAACGCTCAAAATTAATTTATTAATAATTATCAATAAAAAACTTCCTTTCATCTCAATTAGAACCTTGATTTGAGTTCTCTAAATCTTTACACTTTTTAAGTTCATTTTTCAGGGAATCCAGATCTTTTAATGATTGTAAAAAATTTATCAAATATTCTCGTTCAAGTTCAAGACTCTTTTTCCTTAATCTTAAATCTTCCATCAAGTATTTCAATTCAGACTTTTTCAATTTCAAATCCTGAGAAAAAATGTTTAGTGATGAAATAAAGATTAAGATTACTATTACCAGTATTTTGTATTTCATTTTTCGCAAATAGTTTCTTACTAATTTTTCAGGTCTTGTAATTTTCTGGATTTTTTACACTCGTCTAATTCTTTCAATATTTTAGACCTTAAATTGACAAGTTCAATTTGTTCTTCCTTCAATGATTTTACTTCTTTCTCCAGATTAAAAACTTCTAGTTTCATCTTTTCATATTCCAGCATTTCATCTTTAGTTGCATATCTTGTGCAACCAACTGTCCCGAGCAATGAGAGTAAAAAAATAACAAGGTAAGTTTTCGGATTAATTCCTTTCCATCTGCAGTTTACTTTCATTTGAAGACCAGATTTCGTTCCAAAAAACTTGTATAAGAATTATTTGCAATTATAATATGATCAAGCACAGGAATTTCAAGAATTTTCCCTGCCTGGTAAAATTGCTCAGTTACTTTAATATCCTCTTTACTTGGTTCAAGATTGCCGCTCGGATGATTATGAACCAGAATTATGCTTGCTGCCCTATTGTCAATTGCTATTTTAAAAATTTCTCTTGGTGAGACCAGACTCGAATCGAGAATTCCTCTTGTAACCAGTTCAGTTTTAAGCACAATATTTTTTCTATTCAAAATTACGATATGAAATTCTTCAACCGTCAGATTTGCAAGCTTTGAATTCATCAATTCAAAAACTACTTTAGGTTCGGTTATCTGAATTTCTTCATTGTTTGGATCGAGTTGAGTTGTTCTTCTGCCGAGTTCAATTGCTGCAAGCAATGTTATTGCTTTTGTTTTACCTATTCCTTCACCTTTGAAATCATTAAAAATTTCCCTGAAATCTTTACGGGCTATTTCCTTAATACTTTTATATTCATTAATTAAATCTCTTGCAACTTCAATGGCAGATTTGTTTCTCTTCCCTGATTTCAAAATGATTGCAAGCAATTCAGCATCGCTAAGGGCTCGTGGTCCCTTAAGCTCCAGTTTTTCTCTTGGTCTATCATCGATTGGTAAATCTTTTACTCTAATGATAACCTCCAGAATTAATTAGATATAATTCTATCAATCTTTTTGATTTTTTTGCCTCTGTATTCAAAAATGTAAACTGATGAATTTACTCCATCTTTATTCAAAATGATATCAGAACTAACACCCTCATAATCTCTATCATCAATCATCTTTTCGTAAAAATTTTCTCGATGTAAATTATCATTCCAGTTTGACAAAATTTTCGTTACTGATTCAAATCCATAAAAGAAAGTTCTGTTCGGCTGAATTTTTGTGTATTCGAAAATTTCTTCTGATAAATCTTTAAATGAATCATCTTCCATATCAAAATAAAAATCTGAAGTAAAAATTACACCATTCGATGCAGGATACGCTTTGTTCAATTCTTCCAGGGAATTCCAGTTATCATTTCCAATCCTGAGTGCAATAATATTTTGATTTTCAATTTCATTTATTATTGCAGGAATTAATTTATCATCAGATATTGGGATAAAAATTGCGTCAATAGAATAAAGAGGAACATTTAAATCACCAGCAATCGATTTCGTTCGTTTATAAAAATCAATTTTGTTTGATTTGCAAATACTTTCAGCGTCCTTACCAAAAATTTCAAAGATACTCACCTCAGCTTCAACCATTTTTAATGAATCAATCAAATCTTGCTTCATCCCGAATGAAATTAATTTCTGTTCTGTTTCGAAATCAAGTAATGGAGTAAAACGAATGACTAAATCTCTACTGGCTGCTGCTTTTCTTAATTCTTTAATTTTTGATGAAAGTGTTTTTTTATTTTCGTTCCAGCTCAAATCAGCTATTAATTCACACTTTGAGTTTTTAATCTTTTTTTTAATCTCATTTGAAATAGATTTAAGTGTAGGATTATCAGAATTCAAAAGAGCAAATCGGGTAAGTTTTAATTTATCAATTGCATAACTTGCCATTGCATATCCTCTAACATCAAGTGTTGGATTAAATTGAAAAATATATCTCGATTTGATTGAGATATCAGATGCTGTTGCAGTTGGACTTATCAATGGAATACATAACTTTTCAGCAAGGCTTGAAAGAGCTTTAAATTGATTGGAATAAAGAGGTCCAATCACACATAAAACTTCTGGATCTTTTGCAAGCTGGACTAATGCATTCTCAAGAGTTTTCTGATCACCTTTATAAATTTTTAATTCAATCTCACCGTCATTTAATTTATTAAAACGATGTACACCAAATTTTAGTCCTTCGATTATTAAATTTTCTATGGAGCCTGATTTAATTTCTTTTGGAATTAAAACACCTATTTTATTTACTTTGAGAAGTTCTTCCCTGAATCCGATTTTAATTAATTCTGTATAATATTTTTTTATCAAGGTGGAATTTCTTTTTTCAATTTCATTTTGAAATCGTGCCCGGGCGAAAGAAAATTTCAAAATTGAATTGGAGATTAATGGTTCAAGCTCATTAATACTCTGGTCATTTAAAAAAGTAAACATTTTATTAAACGCACTGACAAAATCTTTCACCTGTTCTTTTTTCACACTTAATTTATTGAGTTTTATTAAAGAGTTTTTGATCCCTTCAAAATCTTTTTGAATGATTGCAATTGCAAGTTTTGTTTCAAGAACTATGTACAAAGAGCTGGAGTTTGAAAAATTAGATTCAAATCTGGAAATGAAATTTTTTGTCTTTTCCAGGTCATTTAATCGATAATAACTCAAAATCAAAATTAAATTCGCCGTTTCTGCAAATTCACTTTTCTGATCAGAAAACTTCTCTAAGTATTCAATAGCCTTAACATAATCACCCGAGTTAAAGAATTGAATTCCTTTTTGAAATTGATTTTTTTCTTGAGCCAGTAGATGAGAGATAAGAATTAACAAAATAAGTAAAACTAATTTACTCCCATTCAATAGTTGCCGGTGGTTTTGAAGTAATGTCATAAACAACTCTATTAACGCCTTTAATTTCGTTAATGATTCTATTAGAAACAAGATTCAGTAACTGATAATCAATTCTTGCCCAATCTGCTGTCATTCCATCGATACTTGTTACTGCTCTAAGAGCAATTGTATAAGAATAACTCCGTTCATCACCCATTACGCCAACACTTTTAAGTGGAAGAAGAACTGCAAAAGCCTGCCAGACTGCATCGTAATAATTATTTTTTTTCAACTCTTCAATAAAAATGTGATCAGCTTCTCTGAGAATATCTAATTTTTCTTTTGTGACTTCGCCTATGATTCGAACAGCCAGTCCAGGACCAGGAAAAGGATGTCTTGTTAAAAATTCCTGAGGAATATTGAGCTGCTTTCCGAGCTCCCGCACTTCATCTTTAAATAATTCTCTCAGTGGCTCTATCAAATCAAAATTTAGTTCTTCAGGCAATCCACCAACATTATGATGTGTTTTAATCACACTCGAATTACTTGAAAAAGCTCCTGATTCAACAACATCTGGATATAAGGTACCTTGAACTAAAAACTTAATCTCACCAATTTTTTTTACTTCATTCTCGAAAACTTCAATGAATGTTCTACCAATAATTTTTCTTTTCTCTTCTGGATGAATTACACCTTTTAATCTTTCTAAAAATAATTCTGATGCATCAACAAAATGAAGATTAAGATTTAAATGTTCTTTAAAAAATTTTATGACGGTCTGACTTTCGTTTTTTCTCATCAATCCTGTATCAACATGAATGCAATGAAGTCTATCTCCAATTGCTTTCTGGACAAGAACAGCAGCAACAGTAGAATCGACTCCACCACTTAGAGCACAGGCAACTAATTGATTATTTGTTTTTTCTTTTATTTCTAAAATTTTCTCTTGAATAAAATTTGACAACTGCCATTCTGGTTTACATTTGCATACCTGAAAAAGAAAGTTTTGAATTATTTGTTGACCGAATTCTGTATGTGTGACTTCCGGGTGAAATTGAACACCAAAGATTTTCCTTTTTAAATCGCAGGCAGCAGCAAATTCTGTGTTTTCTGTTGATCCCAGGGGAATGAAATTTTCTGGTAGTCGAATTACTTTATCTGAATGGCTCATCCAGACATTAAATTCTTCTTGAACATTCTGAAATAATAGTTCAGAATTCTTAAGATTGATTTTTGATAAGCCAAATTCTCTTTTTAGTGATTTCTGGACTTCGCCACCAAGCATAAATGAAATCAATTGAAATCCATAACAGATACCAAGAACTGGAATTCCAAGATTAAAAATTTCTTGATTGATTTTCGGAGAATTTTCATCATAGACAGATGCAGGTCCACCAGATAAGATTATCCCTTTCGGTTCTTCTTTGATTATCTCTTCAATTGATACTTTGTTGGATTTTATAAGAGAGTAAACTTTACTCTCTCGAATTTTTCGAACGATTAATTGTGTGTATTGCGAACCGAAGTCAATTACTAAAATTTTATCAACATTCATTTTTGTAAAGTAGAATTAAAATTATTTTAAAAAATAAAGAGACGGAGTTTATCCGTCTCTTTAAGTGATTTCAAAAAACATAATAAAATTATTTACCAATGAGAGCTTTATAACCATTAGCATCAAGTAAGGAATCTAACTCCGCAGGATTTGTTAATTCAATTTTAATCATCCAGCCTTCGCCATAAGGATCTTTATTTACAACTTCAGCATTAATTTCAAGATTTGTATTGAATTCAATAATTTTTCCAGAAACAGGTGCAAATAAATCTGAGACAGTTTTAACAGCTTCGACTGTTCCAAAAACTTCACCCTGTTTGACCTCAGTTTTATTTTTATTCAAGTCAACAAAAACAATATCTCCAAGTTCACTCTGGGCAAAATCGGTAATACCCACAGTTCCGATATTACCTTCGACCCGAATCCATTCGTGTTCCTTAGTGTATTTAAGATCTTCAGGAATATTCATTTATTTTTCCTCCAAATTTTTAAAATTAAAATTTTCAAGAAAATGTGTATCGTATTTGCCATTCCTATAATTTTCATCTTTCATCACTTTGAGGTGAAAAGGAATGGTGGTTTTAATCCCTTCAATTATAAATTCTTCAAGTGCTCTTTCCATCTTCTTTATTGCATCGAGACGATTAGCACCCTTAACAATCAATTTTGCAATGAGTGAATCATAATAAGGTGGAACAACATATCCAGCATAAACATGAGTATCCGTTCTTACTCCAATTCCACCAGGTTGATGAAATACAGTAATTTTACCAGGTGATGGTCTAAAATCCTTATCAGGATCTTCAGCATTAATTCTACACTCAATAACTGAAAATTTTGGATTAACTTTAATTTTCTTTACTCTGCCACCTGCAGCAATTCTAATTTGTTCTTTTACTAAATCAACTCCATATAATTCTTCAGTAACGGGATGTTCTACCTGAATACGTGTATTCATCTCCATGAAATAAAAATTCTTTTTATTATCCACCAGAAATTCGATTGTCCCTGCACCTTCATAATTAACACTTTTAGCACCTGCTATTGCTGCTTCTCCCATCGCATTACGAAGTTCTTCATCAACAATTGGTGAAGGAGATTCTTCAATTAATTTTTGGTGTCTTCTCTGAATTGAACAATCTCTCTCCCCGAGATGAATTACATTACCATATTGATCACCCAAAACTTGAATTTCCACATGGTGTGGTTCTTCAATGTATTTTTCAATATAAACTTCGGGATTGCCGAAAGCAGCTTCTGCTTCATTCCTTGCAAGAGTAAAAAGTCTTTCAAAGTCTTCTTCATTTTTAGCAACTCTCATACCTTTACCACCACCACCAGCAGTTGCTTTGATAATCACTGGGAAGCCAATTTTATTTGCAACAGAGATTGCCTCATTCAAATCATTAATGGTTCCATCACTACCAGGAACAACAGGCACACCAGCTTTCTTCATTGTTTCTTTGGCTGTAGCTTTATCACCCATCAGACGAATACTTTCAGCAGATGGACCAATAAATTTAATTCCTGAGGCTTCGCAGATATCAGCAAAGTCTTCATTTTCAGCAAGAAATCCGTATCCTGGATGAATAGCATCAGAACCTGTAATTTCAGCAGCAGCAATTATTCTTGGAATGTTTAAATAACTTTCTTTACTTGGTGGCGGACCTATACAAACAGCTTCATCAGCAAATCGCACATGAAGTGAATCTCTATCTGCTTCAGAATAAATTGCAACTGTTTTAAGACCGAGCTCTTTACATGCTCTAATTACTCTTAATGCAATTTCACCACGATTTGCAACTAATACTTTTTTGAACACTTTTAATTTTCCTGATTAGTTCAAGATGAAATCATAATGGTTCAATTAAAAACAGGACTTGCCCATATTCAACTGGTTTTCCGTTTTCAACAAGAATTTGCACTACCTTCCCGTTTATATCACATTCAATTTCATTCATCAATTTCATTGCTTCAACAATACACAAAACCTGACCTACTTGAACTACATCTCCAACCTTAACATATGGCTCGGCATCAGGCGAAGGAGCCCGATAGAAAGTTCCAACAATGGGAGATTTTATCTCATGATATTTTTTCTCGACTTTCTTCTCTTCAACTGGCTTGGTTTCTACAGAAACCTGTGGAGTTGAAGTTGAAACCTGCGGTTGATTAATTGTGGGTTGAACGGGAATTTGAAAATTTTGTGGAAATGGAAAAGGGAAAACGCTTTGAGAATTTTCCTTTGCCGATGGAGTTTTCTTAACTCTAATTTTAGAACCCTCTTCCTCTATTTCAACCTCATCAACCCCACTTTCATCAACAATCTTTAAAAGTTTTTTTAGATAATTTAAGTCCATTTTTACCTCTCTTTTACTCGTTCAACATATTCACCGGTTCTTGTATCAATTTTTACAATATCACCTTCGTCAATGAATAAAGGCACAGTTACAACAGCTCCTGTCTCAAGTGTCGCTGGTTTTGAACCACCAGTTGCAGTGTCTCCTTTAATGCCCGGTTCCGTTTGGACTACTTGAAGTTCAACAAATATTGGTAATTCAGCAGAGACAATCGTTGACCCATCCATCAATAAATCAAGTGTAATTCCCTCTTTAAGGAATTTCGTTCCTTCACCAATAACTTCTTCAGGAACATTTATTTGGTCAAAGTTTTCAGTGTTCATCAATACAAGTAAATCTCCATCTTTATAGAGATATTGAAACTGGTGTCTTTCGACTCTCACAACATCAACACTTTCACCAGCACGAAATCTATTTTCGATTACTCTGCCAGTTTTTATGTTTTTTAGTTTTGTTCTGACAAATGCACGCCAGTTACCTGGATTGACGTGCTGAAATTCAACTATCTGATATAATTCATTGTTAAATCTTATTATTAAACCTGGTCTAAAATCTTGTGTTGAACCCATACTCTCTCTCTTTTTTTATTTTTGGAGTGACAATTTAAATTTTAGAGTTTATAAATACAAGAAATTAACTTTTGTTATTAAGTCCAACTTCATCGAGCTTTTTTAATTGTTTACCTTCAATCCAGACAGATGAAATAAAGAATCCAAAAAGAACAATCGAAAAGAATAAAGCTGCCAGATCAATAAGAGATAAATCCTGTCCAGCAATTTTATAGTCACCAACACCAAAATAAAAAATTAAAACATTAACCAGAGCAATAAATACTCTTGCCTCAGTTGGACCAAATCCATAATAAGAAATTTTAAAAACTCCATGAACAAATGTTTTTATATAAACAAGAATGGACATTAATAAATAACTAACCAGAGCCATCAAAACAAAATCAAATCTGGCATAAGGAGAAAGTCCCACACCAACCCCGATTACAACCATACTTATAGAGTCTAAAGAATGGTCGATAAAAAACCCATACTTCGGTCTTTCTATGTGTCTGAAACGTGCAACTGTTCCATCAAGAGAATCTCCAAACCAATTGAGTAGAAGACCAAAATTTGCAAGCCACAGATAATAATCACTGTACAATGAAAGGAAATAACCAAGTCCTGTTAAAAAAGAACCAATCATACCTACTACAGTCAGGAAATCCGGGGTCATAAATTCTGGTAATTTATTAGCAAGCCAGTTAAGTGCCGGCTTTTCGATAAAAGAAAGTATAGTAGTTGTTTCTCGTTTATGTTTAATTGAGTCATTCATAATTTTAAGAGTTTTATCTTACAAAAGTAAAAATTCATACTTTAACTAAAAATTCATTGAAGCGAAAATTTCAACTAATTTTTTCGGTGCTTCAATTTTTCATATTTTTGCAGTGCTTTTGAGCGGAAGTGGCGGAATTGGCAGACGCGCTAGACTTAGGATCTAGTGAGGAAACTCGTGGGGGTTCGAGTCCCCCCTTCCGCACATTCTTAACCAATCAATTCAGAAATAATGTAGAGGAAAAATTGAATACTGAAATTCAACATATAAATGAATCGGAAAGAAAAATTAACATTGAAATGCCTCAGGAAGAAACTCAGAAATATTTTGAAGAAGTTCTGAAAAAAGAGGCAAAAAAACTTACAATCCCGGGATTTAGAAAAGGTAAAGCACCATTATCTTTAGTCAAAAAGATGTATGGTGATGCTCTCTTCTACGATAACTTAGATAAAATTGCCCAGAACAAATTCTGGGATGAAATGGACATTCAAGGTATTGAAGTTCTGGGTGTTCCAAAATTAACTGACCTGGATTTAAAGGAAGATGGCGGTCTGAAATTTGAAATTCAATTTGAGGTTTATCCAGAAATTAAAATAGATAATCTGGAAGAAATTGAAGTTGAAAAAGTAGAATATGAGGCGAGCGAAAAATTTGTCGAGAATATGGTCGAATTTGTGAGATTCGAATTAAGGACAGAAGAACCAGCAGATAAAATAGATTCAATGGAATACATTGTCACTCTGGAAAAAACAGACATTGATGTTAATGAATCAAAAACTCCAGAAAAAATTCCAGTCTATCTGAAGAATTCTTCCGTAAATCCAGAATTCGTCAATCTCCTGATGAATAAAAATTTAAATGACGAATTTGAAACTTCCATTCCACTGGCAATCAAGAAAGAAGAAACTGAAAATGATGAAAATCAAACTTCAACTTCTCGTTACAGGATAGTTGAGATTAAAAAAATTACCTTACCAGAAGCCAATGATGAACTGGCAGTAAATTATTCAAAAGGGAAAATTTCAACTCTGGAAGAATTAAAAAAAGCACTTGTAGATGCTGAACTCTCTTATTACGAAAAACAAGAGACTGACCAGTTAAGAAATGCAATAAGAGATGCAATGATAAAAAAATTTAGTTTTACTCCTCCACCAACTCTTGTTGAGAGATATGCTTCCTTAATGGAAAAAGAGTTGAAGAAAAAATATAAAATAAATGAACTCCCGATGAACATCTTATCTGAAGTAAAAAGAATATCTGAGGATAATGTTAAATGGGATTTCATTCGCAACGAGTTGAAGAAAAAATTTAATCTATCCCTTACTGAAGAAGAAATAGATGCATATGCACAAAAAATTTCTGAGAAAAACAATCTCGAAAAAGAAAAGGTGCTTAATTATTTGTATAGTGATAAATCAGGATTATTGAACGAATTAGAAGAGGATAAACTTTTTGATTTCATTTTAAGCAAAATAAAAGTCATACCTAAAAAGGTAACAATTTAAAGGAGAAACAATGGATAACAAAGAATATTATAATCAGCTAATCCCTTATGTGATTGAACAGACCGGTCGGGGAGAAAGAGGGATGGATATATTCTCTCGACTTTTAAGAGAGAGAATAGTTATGATATCTACACCAATTGATGATCATATTGCAAGTCTGATTATTGCTCAGTTAATCTTTCTCGAATCAGAAGATCCAGATAAAGATATTAATCTATACATCAATTCACCTGGCGGTGATGTTTATGCTGGACTTGCGATTTACGATACAATGCAATATGTAAAATGTGATGTTGCTACAATCTGCATTGGAATGGCTGCGAGTATGGGTGCAGTATTACTTGCTGGTGGAACCAAAGGCAAAAGAACAGCTCTACCTAATTCACGAATTATGATACACCAACCCTGGGGCGGTGTGCGTGGAACTGCAACTGATATTTCAATTCATGCCGAAGAAATCTTGAAACTTCGAAAAAAATTAAATGAAATATTAGCATTTCATACGGGTAAAGATATACTGCAAATTGAAAAGGATACTGATAGAGATCGTTTCTTTAGTCCTGAAGATGCCCTTCAATATGGCTTAATTGATAATATCCTGATTAGAAAAGACAAGAAAAAGTAATCTATTATTTTCTGAAGAAGCCTTTCAAAATAAAAAGCCATCAACTAATTGATGGCTTTTTTATTTCTCATAAAAACTTGAGTTTATCTTTTAAATATTTATTGAGAAGTTCTCTTGCTCTGAAAAGATGAGCTTTAACAGTGCCGATAGGTAAATTTAAGATTTCTGAAATTTCCTCGTAAGATAATTCTTCTTTATGTCTGAGCTCAATTATTTTTCTGTATTTCTCAGGAAGCGACTCAATTGCGTCGTTAATAATTTGCTGTCGCTGCTCAAGAATAATATTCGCATCAGCTGAGTATGTTGTATCTGGAATTTCAAATTTTGGTTTATCCTCCTCGTCATCATCATCACTATCAATTGAAAACGTATCGAGTTTCTTTTTTCTGAGATAATCGATTGTATTGTTTATCGCTATTCGATAAATCCAGGTGGAGAAAGCATACTCCTGATTATAATTTTTGAGAGAGTTAAAAGCTTTAATAAAAACTTCTTGCACAAGATCTTCAATTTCACTTTTTTCACTAACCATTTTATAAATCAAATTATTTAATGGTCCTTTATATTTTTTCATCAACCAGGCAAAGGCATCTTGATCCCCATTTATTGCTGCATTTATGTGTTTTAAATCTTCAGCTTTCGATTTTTCCGATGCCCTGTCTCTTATTTTCATATTGACATTCTCTTGTTTAATTAAAGTTATTAAATTCTTTTCTGACTATGTTTTTTATAAAAAATCATCAAGCTAAAATATTGAATTGGATTTAATACCAGTAAAACTGTCAAATATAGAATCAACATAAATATAATTTCTGTCGTTCTTTCAATCACAAAAATGAATGTACTTCCTTCAATTAAAAATCGAACAAATTGATATACGATAAAAATTGAAAATGTTGCAATAAATGGAACAAAAATAATCAAGGTCCTGTTCAGAATTATGAGCAATATACTTTTAAAGCCAATTGTTAATTTTTCCCAGAATGGAATTACAAAACTTTCATTTCTCATTATTTTCATTGATTCATTAAAAAGATAAAAATAGAAAAAGCTTTTAAATATCAAGAACACTATAATCATCAAAATAAATTGATACCCTGTATAAATCGAAAGTAAAAGAGATATTAATAAAATCATTCTGAAAATAATTAACAGTATAATTTTTAATTTGAAGGTAAGGATGCTCAGTTCAAGGTTTTGAAAACAAACAAGTTTAATTGCAGCGTATGTCAAATTATAAGTGTTCAATAAAAGTATTATGCCAGCGAGAACAAGCCAGAACTTGCCATCTTTAGAGATGAAAAAAGTCAGATTAAATTCACCGTCAAGACTTATGAACAAAAACCACAACAACAATATTGAGGCAAATTGCCATAAAATTATTCTTCTAAAAATTTCTCTAAAATTTTCATAATAGAAAATCAGTGAATAAGCTATAAAATCTGTTAATCTCATTAATATCAGTCTTTTTGTTATTGAAAACTCAACGCCATTTTAATTCAGTAATCTCAGAGGTTTTTAAATCAAAAATCTTCATTTCGTTTTTTTCAATATTCAGTGCAAGAATATTGAGTTCACTTTGATTTAAATTTATCCAGAGTGTATCAAGTTCAGGTTTAAGGTAGATGAATTTCGAGTCTCTATTTAAAAATTTTTCTTTGATTGAATTAAAACTAATCGGTGAAATAATAATAACCCAATCATTCAATTCACAAACTTCTGTAAACGATTTTTCAAACAATTTGTATTTGATTTTATCATTGACAAACTCATAATGACCAATTGATTTATGTAATTGACCTCCAAAAAACCAGACATTATCATCAACTCGAAAAATATTGTGAGAATTTATACGTGACTTAAAATCGTTTTTCAAAAAAATCGCTGGAGAAAAGATAATTGAATAATTAATATAATCATGATTTAATTGCCAGAAAATCCTGTCTAACTTCTTAAAATCATTTGCAACAAGTTTCAATGAATCATTCTTTTCATAAAATTTGAAAAGATTACTCTCTTTATTCCCACAAAAAATTGAATTAGAATTCGCCAGCTTAATCAGAATTAATTTATTCCCGGATGGATTCATTTTTACATTGCTCATAAAATTAAAATGAAAAACATAATTAAAAATTAGCAAAGCAATGAAGAGAAATTTTAAACCGGGTTTATATTTTTTGTTAACAACCATTATTACCAGTACAATCATCAAAAAATAAATTATTGTATGATTAAGTGAAAAGTTTCTAATCGGTAAATATGCAAAAGGAATATTCGCAAAAAACTTCACTATACTGAAATTAATATTGATTAATTCTGTCAAAGCAGTTTTATAAATGAAAGATGCAAACGGCAAAAAATTAATAGTAACCAAATTCAAAATTATTCCCCCGAGAATTATGCCAGTCAATGGAATAACTATAAGATTTGCCAGTAGAGCTATCACAGAAAATTTGTGATAATAAGAAGCTACAAAAGGAAAAGTCCCGATTGATACAGCCAAAGAAATTAAAATCAAATCAAAAATACTTTTTTTCCACCCAGTTATTTTTGAAACGCCAGAGAGATTAAGTAAGACTGGATAAATTACTCCAATGGAGAGAACCGCTGCAAATGATAACTGAAATCCTGGATTAAATAAATCAAGTGGTTTGAAAATCAATATTAATAATGCAGCTAATGCAATTGAGTTCAATAATGAGTTCTGCCTTTCAATTGAATAGCTAATTAATACGGCGATACTCATTAAACTTGCACGAACCACCGAAGGAGAAAGATTTGCAAGATGAGCAAAAACAAATAATCCTATCGAAACAAAAATAATTTTTAACCAGCGATTTAATCTGCCAGTAAAAGCCAGTAAAATCAAAGCGATATAACCAGTATGCAATCCTGAAACTGCAAGAACATGAATTACGCCAGAATTAACAAATTCCTCTTTTATTTCTTCAGAAATATCACTTCGTTCGGCAATAAAAAGTCCTTTAATATAAGCTGCTGTAACTTGATCAAAATTATTTTCAATCTGCATTTTTAATTTTTGTCTTAAACTATTCAAATAACGACTGAAATTAAAAATTGATTTGTTTTCTTCAATTAAATTTAAGTCATCGAATATATTTGAATAAAGAATGTAATTGATATCCCTGGACATCAAATAAAATTTATAATCAAATTCACCAATGATTTTTGGTTCTTCAGGCTTTAAGATATTTCCAGAGATACGAATTTTATTTCCAGGAGAAATTATTTTTTCAAAGTATCTTGAAGGGAATGAACTTTCATTGATATTGAAATTCACAAAGAAATTTTGATTTACTGGAATCCATTTACCATCCAGAACCAGATTTTCACCATTCAAAATGAATTGAATTTTATCTTTATCGAAGTATTCAACTTTTTCCACATTACCGTAAAGCAAAACTTTCTTTCCACTTAAAGCATCAAAAAGTTTGATTTCTTTTTCATTCTCATAAAACTTAGAAGAAAATATCAAACTGCCCAACAATACAACTGCAAAAGCAATTGAAATTGCTCCATACTTTGAATTAAAACGATTTAAAAAAATTGTAAACAGAAGAGCAATACAAAGAAATATTATTTGAACATTCAGATCAATCTTAAAATTGTATGCGATGTAAAAACCAATTAAAAATAAAATGAGAGTTTTGATTAATGGATAATCATTAACTTTCAATATAGCTTATAATTTTGTTTTTGATTTGATAAAGAAATTTTAATTTCTCTGAAAATTCTTGATGTCCATTTCCAACAAAAATTCCTATCGCTGGATTTCTCGTGTGCCCCTTTACAGATAAATCTTCAATATTCCCATGATCAGAAATTAAAATCAAAAAGTCTTTTTTAAAATTCATTTTTGAGATTACTCCTTCAAGAAATCCATCAAGTTTATTCATCACCTCAAACGCAAAATTAAAGTCTCTACTATGACCCGCATAATCAGTTAAAAAATATTCAAACAAATTAAAGTTAAAATCCAAACTTATAGAATAAAATCTTTCACCTGCATCCTTTGGACTTATTAATTGAAGATTGTAACCAAGTTTCGAACTCCAGACTTCGTTTGTAATTTCTGCAGTGATAGCTTTACCATTTAAAAGGTCATTCACAGTGTTCAATTTTTTACCAGCAGCAAGATAAGAAAATGTTGTAACGCTTAAGGTTCTTCTTCCATTTTTTAGATAATCAAAAAATTTTTGTGGATACGCATTGGAGAAATATGTTTTGAAATTTTTTTTCTCAAGTTCTATGAAAATATTTTTTTGCTGGATGAGTGGCTTCAAAGTAGAATAAGGATATGGTCCAAAATGTTTACCAATGAATTTAGAAGCATTAATACCACAGAAAATCGCTGTCTGACCTGTTCCACTTTGAGGGAGTCCTTCAACTCCCATAGTGGCGTTAATTGGTTTTATTGTAAAATATTCATTCTGAATTCTTGAATTTTTTAATGTTGGAAATTGTCCAAAAAATTCATTGAAGAAATTAAACTTGAAACGAACAAGTGGATTTACCTCAGGATTATTTTTCCCGATACCCAATCCATCTACAAAAATCATCATTACTCGTTTTTTCATTTTTCAGATAAAATTTTATTGTAATCTGTGTGAGCAATAATTGTTACTGGACCTTCATTTATAATTTCTACAGTCATCATTGCACCAAAAATTCCTGTTTTCACTCTCTCATCACCTAAAATTCTTTTACATTCTTTAACAAATAAATCATACAATAAATTTCCCTTTTCAGCATTAGCTGAGTCAGTAAAGCTTGGACGATTTCCTCTTTTACAATCACCATAAAGTGTAAATTGAGAGATTATTAACATCTCACCACTTACATCATTAATGGAGAGATTTAATTTCTCATTTTCATCATTAAAAATTCTGAGATTGCAAATTTTTTCGGCAAGTTTGATTGTATCTTGCTCTGTATCATCTTTGTGAACACCAAGTAAAACCACTAACCCTTCCCCGATTTCTCGATAATAATCATCACCAATTTTAACACTTCCACGACTCACTCTTTGAATTACTGCTCTCATTTCGATTTTTCCCCTGAAATTATTCTGTTTAATCCTGAATAATCTTTTTTAACTTTAATTGACTTAAAATTTTTTTCTTTCATTAACTGAGAAATCGAATCGACAAGTTCATCATCAATTTCAAAAAATAGTTTTCCCTTTTCATTCAAAAGACTATCAGTTAATTCAATAATTCTTCTGTAAAATTTTAATTCATCATCAACAAAAAGTGCTGTGTGCGGTTCGTACAGACGAACTTCTCTTTGAAGTTTATCTTTCTTTTCAAATGATATATAAGGTGGATTAGATACAATTACATCAAAATCTTTTTCATCGGGAATCTGATTCAAAATATCAATTAATTGAAACGAAATATTTTCAACATTCAAATTCTTCGCATTTAAATTTCCAATCTCAATTGCTTTTTCAGAAACATCCAGACAATAAACGAATGAAGCAGGAAAATTTTTTGCCAGAGTTATCCCGATATTTCCACTTCCTGAACATACATCTAAAATTTTCATTGATATATTTTTATCAAGCGAATTGATTATTTCCTCAACAAGCAATTCTGTTTCTGGTCTTGGAATTAAAACATCAGGAGTAACGATAAATTCTAATCCAAAAAAATTTGCTTTACCAGTAATGTATTGCAAAGGCTCGCCTTTCGCTCTTCGTTTCAAAAACTCACGATATTTTTGGAGTTCATTTTCGTTTAAAGGCTTATCGAAACTTGTATATAATTCGAGTCTCTTACATTTGAGTATATCTGAAAGAAGTAACTCCGCATTTAATCTCGCATTTTCAATATTGTATTTTTCTAAATATTCAGTTGCCAGTTTGAGTGTCTCAAGAATTGTCATATTTCAGTAACAGAACCATTTTTTTTAATTTAGTTAAAAATGATATGATATTAAATAAAAACTCAATCAAGAAGATACTGATTATAAAACCAAGAGGAATCGGTGATGTAATTCTATCAACCATCGTTCTCAAAAATATAAAATCAGAAATAAATGATTGTGAAATTCATTACCTCACTGAAAAATTCGCTGCACCTGTTTTAGAGAATAATCCTTTCATAACTCGTATTTACAATTTCGGGAATTCATTGAAAGAAAATATTAAACTGATTTTTCAACTGAGAAATGAAAACTATGACGTAATTTTTGATTTTTATTCAAATCCACGAACTGCCCAATTTACATTCTTAACTAAAGCGACTTTAAAAATTGGTTATGATAAACGTGGTAGGAATTATGCTTATCACATCAAGATTAAACTTGATGACCCGAATATGCATAGTGCTCTTGCTCATCTTGAGTTCTTAAAAGCAATTGGTATTAATGTAACTTCTCAAGACATTCTTTATTTCATATCTGATGAAGAAAAAATTTTTTCTGATCATTACTTTTCAAAAAATAAACTGGATAAAAATTGCATCGGTATAATCCCTGGAGGTGGCTGGAACTCTAAAAGGTGCGAACCTGAAAAATTTGCAGAGATTTGTAGTGAAATTCATAAAATCTGGAAAACAAAATTTTTAATTCTCTATGGTAAAGAAGATTACGAGGATGCAAAAAAGATTTTTGAATTGACTTCAGATATCTCAATTATTGGTCCTGAAACTTCAATTAGAGAAATGGTTGCACTTGTATCGAATTGTATAGCTGTTATTGCAAATGATTCTGGACCAATGCATCTCTCAGCTGCTGCAGGTATCCCAACAATTGGAATTTTTGGTCCGACTAACCCCAATGCTCATGGACCATTTTGTAAAAAATGTTTTTGGGTAAGAAACGAAAAGCTGGATTGCATTCAATGCAATTTGAGAGAATGTCCAAAAAAACATGAATGTATGACTGAGCTTGACCCTCAGCTTGTAATTGATAAACTTAAATTAATTTTTGATGGTGAAAATGAGAAAGATTGATTACAGTAAAATCAGAAATATTATCATTCTCAGACTGGGAAAAATTGGTGATTTAATAATTTCATCATTTGTCTTTTCAGCAATTAAAAAATTTAATCCCGAATCAAAAATTTATCTGGTAACTCTAAAAAAAAATGAAGATGTTCTTCGAGTAAATCCTGATATTGATGAAATCTATTCAATGCATCAAAATGTTCTGGAAATCTCAAAACTTTTTCCATTGAAATTCAACATAAAAACCGATTTGATAATCGATTTGAATGATAACGATTCTAAAACATCTGCTTTCTTACTGAATTTCTTCAAAGCGAAATATAAACTGGGATTTAATTTCTCCTCTCAGAGTAAGTATCTAACTCATCTAATTAATCAACCAGATAAAGAAAAGACTCATCTCATTGAAAGATATGCTCACCTTTTAAAAGAAAGTGGATTACCAATTTCAGATGAAGAAATTAAACCCATTATGTACTTAGATCCAGAAATTGAAAAGAATGTTTTAAATGAATTAAATCAGTTCAAAACACACTACAAGTTAATCGGAATTAATATTTCGGCTGGTGCAAATATTCGAAGATACCCGATTGAAAAATGGAATGAATTAATTAAAGCTTTAAGAAATAAATACGAGTCAATAAAATTCATCATTCTTCACGACTGGCTGGATAAAAAAGAAGCCAGAATGATAACTGGAAATTTTAATCCTGATTATTTCATTCAAACTTCAGGAGATACATTTCAACACTTTGCAGCAAAAATTAAAAATCTTGATTTGTTAATTACACCAGATACTTCTGCAGTTCATCTTTGTTCAACATTTCAGATTCCTGTTATTGCCCTATATCCAAATGTGAAATGGAATTTTGTTAGTTTTGCACCTTACAAAACTCCTTATAAATCTATTCTTTCAAATTCAGAAGAGATTAAAAATATTCCAGTTGAAAAAATTATTGATTCATTTGAAGAACTAATTCACGAATTAAGGTGGACTTTATGATAGAAAAATCCAGATTTGAAATTCCAAAGTGTAAAAATTTTTCAGGATATAAACCCTGTTTTCCTTATTACAATTGTCTTGAAAAAGGATGTAAAGAAAATAACCCGATTGGTAAAAAAATTTTAATCATAAACCTTGATGCAATGGGCGATGTAATAATGACTACAGCTCAATTGCAGGGTTTAAAAAGAAAATATCCGGAATCAACCATCTACTGGATTACTTTGAAGAATGCTTATCCATTACTTCTGAATAATCCATTAATCGATTATCCCCTTGAATGGAACTTTGAGAATATTTTATTCTTGAATGAAATTGAATTTGACATAGTATTGAACGCCGATAAATCCCAACGTTCTTGTGCACTTCATAAATCAGTTAATGCAAAAGAAAAGTATGGCTTTACTTTAAATGAAGATGGAAAGATTGTTCCGGAAAATGCTCTCGCAGATTACAATTATCTTCTCGGAATTGATGATTACTTAAAATTCCGGGTTAATCAAAAAACAGGTCAGGAAATTTTAGCTGAGGCTTGGAATAACGATTATAGAAGAGACAAGTATATACTCAATCTTACATCAGAAGAAAAAAAATTTGTTAATGAATTTCGGATGAAAATTCTTGATAATCCAAATCAAACGATAGTTGGATTCAATACTGGTTGTTCAAATCTTTACCCTAACAAGAAAATGACAATCGAACAACACATTTATTTAATTAATCAACTTTCAAAATTTCCTGAACTCAAATTAGTTCTGCTTGGCGGACCTGAGGATACCGAACGAAATTATAAAATAAAAGAAGCTGTTGGTGAAAAAGTAATTCTAACTCCGACAAATGAAGGATTACGCAAAGGACTCTGTTACATTGATGTTTGTGATGTTGTCATTACAGGCGACTCATTTGGGATGCACGCATCGATTGGATTAAATAAATATGTAATTGTCTGGTTTGGAGTGAGTTGCTGGACAGAGATTGATTTGTACGATTATGGCAAGAAGTTTTATCAGGAAGATCTGGAATGTTCTCCCTGCTGGAAAAAAGTCTGTCCCTACAATCTCGAATGCATTGAAAGAATAGATTTAAATGGAATGATTGAAGAGGTTCTTAGATTTCATAACGAAATAAAAAATGCAACTCGATAGAAATTATTTTTTAAGACTTGAAAAACCTCTGGTTCTTGATGGACCAATGGGAACGCTGCTAATTGAAAGAGGAATTGATTTAGGCTCAAAGCTCTGGTCGGCAAATGCTTTGTTGAATAATCCTGAGGCAGTTTTTCAAATTCATAAAGATTATATTATTTCGGGAGCAGATATTATAACAACTAACACTTTCCGGACAAATCCTTACGCAATTGAACTTGCCAATTCAAATTATTCATCAAAAGAACTTGTAAAAATTGCCGTAGAATTAGCAAAAAAAGCAATTTCTGAAACAGAAAAGAAAGTATTTATCGCCGGTTCTAATGCTCCAGCTGATGACTGCTACCTAACTCGAAGATTGGTTACTATCGACAAATTAATTCAAAACCACAGGGAGCATATTCAGAATTTAATAGACCAGGGCGTTGATTTAATTCTAAACGAGACTTTTGGTGACAAAGAAGAGATTGAGATTGTTTGTAATATTTGTTCCGAATACAAATTCCCGTTTGCTGTTAGTGTATTAATTAATTCAAACTTGAAAACTTTCTTTGGTCAGGAGCTATATGAGACTGTTAAAATGATATCTTCTTTTAATCCAGTATTCATTTCACTGAATTGTTCTAGACCAGAACTAATTTTGCAAGCTTTAGATGTGATTAGTGATTTTCCCCCTTTTGGAGTTTATCCGAATCTTGGTTCAGTTGAATCTTTTAATTCAGGGAAATTAGTTCGTGATTTTTCAAGTGATGCACTAAATCAATTTGTCAATGAGATAATTAAAAAAAATGTGAAGGTAATTGGTGTGTGTTGTGGAGGGAAACCAGAAGATATTAAGTTAATCAGGGAAACAATAGATAGATTATGAAAGAATATTTTTCTTCAGCTAAAATCAACATTGGTTTGAATATAATTTCAAAGAGAGATGACGGTTATCACAATATCGAAACAATTTTTTATCCCATAAAGCTTTGCGATAGAATTATTTTTTTAGAGGATAAAGCTTTTTCAATAGAATGCAACGATGCTTCAATTCCTGTTGATGAAAATAATTTAATTTATAAAGCAAGAAATATTTTATCCGAAGCAATTGGAAAGGAGATTAATGTAAAAGTTAAACTTGAAAAAAATATTCCATCATTTGCAGGATTAGGTGGAGGAAGTTCGAACGCAGCAACAACTCTGATTGCTCTGAATGAAATACTTGATTTACATTTAAGTGAAAACGACTTAATTGAATTAGCTTCAAAAACTGGTAGCGATGTTCCCTTTTTTATTCTCAATAAACCTGCATTTGCTGAAGGTAGAGGAGAAATTTTATTTCCATTACCTGAATTAATTCTGGATTACAAAATTTTAATTGTCATTCCTGAAATTAAAATTTCAACTGCATGGGCTTATTCGAATTTTAAAAACACACAAAAGAAAATCGATTTGAAATTAATCAGAACAGCCGAAGATTTCGACAAATACAAAGAACAAATAAGTAATGATTTCGAGGCAATTGTATTTCCATCCTTTCCAATCATTGAAAACATAAAAACAGAATTAAAAAAATCAGGTTCTATTTTTTCACTTTTATCGGGAAGTGGTTCAGCAGTTTATGGTTTCTTTCATAAAGATTTTGATTTGACACAAATCAAAAATAAGTTCACCAATATGAGAGTATTCGAATGTTAAAAAGAAATCTTTTCATATTTATTTTGTTTAGCGTCTTTTTCACAAATGGTTGTTTTAATAAACAAAGTATTAAGACAGAAACCATTGTAATACTTCCACGAACAAGCTGGAATGCTAATGAACCAAAGGATTTTCCGAAACACACACCAGTTCGTATAACAATACATCATGAAGGGACTTACTTTCCACAGGACAGCGTTGCCTTTCGTCATATCAAAAATATTCAGATATGGGGAATGAGAGAAAGAAAATGGGCTGATGTACCTTATCATTTTTTCATTGATGGTTTTGGAAATATAATCGAAGGTAGAAATATTTTTACTGTTGGAGAAACAAATACTTCTTACGATCCAACAGGACATATTTTAATTTCAATTATTGGTGAATATCACCGACGCCAGAAATTAAATCCTGCTCAATATAATGCATTAATAAATTTAATTGCCTTCCTGTGTAATGAATATAAAATAAGTCCAGATTCAATTCGTGGTCATAGAGATTATTGTAAAGAAGGAGAGACCAATTGTCCTGGTGATAATATTTATGAGATGATAAAAAGTAAGAAGATTCAAAGTGATGTGAAAGAAAAATTGAAATAAAAAAGATTTGAATTTTAATTAATTTGCCCCGAGTTTCGACTCGGGGCAAATTAAAAATTTAGAAACTGAATTTCGTTCCAAGTTGAATCTGTCGTTTAGCACCTGCAGAAGTTGGTCTACCAAATGTAGCCAGACTCATATTACCAACATATCCACCGTAATTGGTCCAGTTAAATACATTAAACACATCAACCATCAACTCAATATTGTAACCACGATATTTAAATACCTTTGACACTCTTACATTAACATTTCTTTCAGCAAAGACATGTTTGAAAATGAATGATTGACCAGGAACTCTACCTGCATTTCTTCCACCTGATGGATAATCATTTGTCAAAACACCATCATTATTAGCATCTACACCGAGGAAAACCAGATAGGGTCGACCGGTTGCAAATGTACCCCATGCACTAAACAGGAATCCATAGGGTAAGTCAAAAATTGTACTGATAGAAATTCTATGTCTTTCATCAAGAGTTGATGGTGCTCTTTTCAGGAAGTCAAGCGATGTATAGTAGAGATAACCATAATAGATTGTATTATCAAATTCTGCATCTGTTTTTGATAAAGTATACGAAATATTGAAACCATAAGAACCAGGACGATATGGTTTATCGACAGTCAAATACATCGCATCATACCAGGAATTTCCTTCGTCAGTCCAGACATTTATTCTACCATATTTAGTGGTCAATTTGCTCTTATAGTTTGCATTGTATGTTGTTATCTCGTTATAACCCCTTACACCTACATAAGATAGTCCAATTGTAAAATCACCAAGTTGTTGTCTTACACCAAGACTGAATTGTAAAGTTTTAGGTGGTTTTAAGTCAGTTGGAATCAAGAAAATCTCTGGTGGAGGTGTTTTACCCTGATTTACTAAATTAAGTAAAGCCTCTCTGGTATAATATGAATTGCTCCATGGAATTGAGGTAGGATCATTACTCTGCGGGAAATAAATATAAGTTACTTTCCAGGTTAATCTAAGAATTTCATCGGAAGCAACATTCCAGACATGACGATCAAAGAAAATTCCAGCACCACCAAAGAGATAAGTTTTCTTATTCTTGAATAAGTCATATGAAAAACCAAGACGTGGCGCAAAGGCACCTAAATAAGGTTTCCTGTTACTTCCATCAGAAAAATATTTCTGATCAAAGAAAGCCGACAAATCTCTCTTTATTGAATCTGGAGTAACAAAATCATTATTAATCATATTAGATTCATAATCCCAGCGTAAACCAATATTTAATGTCAATTGCTCATTGAAATTCCAGTCATCTTGAATATATAAACCAAGTTGTGTATTCCACTTGGTAACATTCGGATTTCCATATCCAATTATCGCATAATAAGGTTCACTACTGGTATCAGCTTTGAAATAATATTGTGGATTCAAATAAAGTTTCTGTTCAGCTTGATATTTTAATCTCTGAAAGAATAAACCTGCTTTAAAAGTGTGTTCATTTAAGACATAAGTGAAATCATTATACAAAGCATATCTATTCTGGAACCAGTTCTGTGGTGCGTGTGAGAAACTACCGAATGCAATGCTCGGGTACACCATTCCAACTTTGCCTTCGGGAGCGATATTGCTAATAGCCCAATTATAAGTTTGGAAATTCAATCTTAATTCATTTATCATATTATCAGAAATTGCATATTGATGTTTAAGGGTAAAGGTATAAACACTATTATCAAAATATCTTCCTCTTTCATAAGCGTTTGTTCCACCAACTCCTAAAATTGATCTATCATATCTTCCATTAAAAGTAAAATCGAAAAATTGTTTAGGATCATATTGATAAGTTAATCGAGCTACTGCTAAATGTTCTTTAAACGGAATATGGAATGTACCGGCATATTGATTCCATATACTATTAGCTGGAACAACTGTAGTATAACCATCTCTAAATTCACCTTCGTATGTAACGAAGAAGTGCATTTTATCTGGAATAATAGGACCACTTATTGATAAACCAGTTTGTCTTCTTTTGTAAGCTGGCTTTGTTTTTTCAAATGCGCCAAGTGCATTTAATGCTTTATCTCTATAAGTTATGAAAGCAGAACCATGGAATTCATTCGAACCAGTTTTGGTTACTGCGCTAATGATGCCTGCTGTAGATTTTGCATACTCTGCTTTATAAAGCTGGGTTATAACTTTAAACTCTCTAATTGCTTCTTGTGGGAAAGCATTTCCACTGCTAAGAAACTGACCTGCTAAACCTCCTTCTACAATTTCATTTTTATACTCAGCTCCATCAATATAAAATCCAAGATTTGTTGGTTGTGCCGCACCACTTCCAATTGTTGAACCAATTGGTTTAATACCCGGCGCAAGAGTTGCTAACTCAAGGAAATTTCTAGAATTAAGAGGTAGCTTTACAACTTGCTCTGGTTTCATCAAGAAAACAACTTCTGAATTTTTCAGAGCAGCAGCTTCAGACTGAGAAACTACTCTTACCTCACCAAGCTCTATCTCTTTTGATTTGAGAACAAAATCAATTGTGAGTGTCTGCCCAACATAAACATCAACGATTTTTTTCTCTGGTCTATATGCTAAGTGCTGAACAGAAATTTCATATTGACCAGGTAATATTGAAAGAATTGAATAACGCCCATCTTTATTTGAGGTTACTCCTCTTGTTGTTCCTGTCTCAACATTTTTCGCAATAATTGCAGCATCTCTTACTGCCAGACCTTCTTCATCAACAACTTTTCCCTGAATCGTTGATGTAGAAAGTTGAGCGAATAAGGAATTAAAAAATATAAACAGGGAGAAAAAAACAGAAAGGTAGGATTTAGTGCTCATACGTACCTCCGTTTTATTTTTTTTATAATTGTTACTCTCAAACTTATCCAATTAAAAAAAAATATTCAAAGACCCCTGATACTTATAATTCTATAATAATATTTCAATTTTAATTCATTTACCGAGGAGCGTTTCGAGGGGAAAATAATTTATGTCAATTAAGTTCTAATCTTTTCATCAAACATTCAAAAATTCGAAATTATTTTTTCAACTTACACAGCTTTCAAGAATTTCAATCGATTTCTTATCACAATCGAGCAATGCTTTCACCCCAATAGGAATTGTATTTTTTGGATTTATATGTCCATAAACAAGATTGTAAGCCACTGGTTTTTTGAAGTTCTCGAAGTAATCTCCAATGACATCATTCAATGAAAGAGTTTTTTTATTCGGATCAGTTTCTTCACAATCAGTAAAGTTACACAGCACTACACCTGAAACTTTATCGAAAATTTTTGCCAGTTTCATTTGAGCAAAAAATCGATCTATTCGGTAAGGTTTCTCCTCAACTTCTTCTAAAAACAAAATCGATTTATCAAATTTTGGCAGATAATTTGTACCCAGTAAAGAAACGACAAGCGATAAATTCCCTCCAAGCAGGATACCATTTGCTTTACCTTTAGTTAAACAATTAATCTTTTGATTATCAGGATTGTGAAATTTTCCAAATGGTTTTGTTGATGTAACCATTTTCCAGAATACCTCTTCTGTAAAAGGATGAACTTCACCAGCAAAGTCAACTGCTGCCATCGGTCCTGAAAAAGTTATAAGTCCTGTTCTCTGGAAAATTGCAAGCTGAAGTGTGGTGATATCACTATAGCCAACAAATATTTTTGGATTTTTTTTAATTAGATTGAAATCAATCTTATCAAGCAAGCGAATTGAACCATAACCACCACGAATACAAAAAATTGCTTTTACATCTTTATGAGCGAACATCGAATGTAAATCATGGAGTCTTTCTTCATCAGTACCTGCAAGATAACCTCTAAATTTTCCGACATTTTTTCCAACAACTACTCGGTAACCAAGTCTTTCAAAATATTTTACTCCCTGATTAATTCTTTCAAGATTATCTGGAGTTGATGCGGGTGAAATTAATCCAATTAAATCGCCTTTTTTCAAATGTGGTGGTTTTATGATTTTCATAATATTTCCTTTTTATTAAAAATAAATAGAAGATCTTATTCCAATTACGAAGTAATCAATTTTGTAACTGGAAAATTTAGATTTCTGATAGATTAGTGAAGCGACCAAATTCTTGTAAAAATTATAATTAATTCGAAGTGAATAATTACTCAGTTGAGTTTCAAGCTGATTGAATAAAACCATTAAATCAGGATTGTAATAAAATTTTCTTGCACCAATTGTAAAAGTTGAATTTATAGATAATTCATAAAATGGAAAATATGTAAGCGATGTTTGAAGTGATAAATATTTTGAACTATCAGAAATTAGATGAAATGAAGGAATTAAAGTGATTAAGAATTTGTAATGTGGATAATAATCCATTCTTAAATAAAACTGAGATGAATTTGTTTTATAATTTCCATTTTGTAAAAAGTAAGAAGCACCTAAACCATAATGTAAAGGATAAACACCATAAACTATTTCAGGCGAAATTAAAGACCCATTATCAGTGAGTGGTTTAAAAAGAAAATCATCAGTGTATTTTCCTTTTATTAACAGAAAATCTGTCTTTAGTTTTAATTTCCAATCAGTAATCCAGTAATGAATTCCAAATGATAGGTTACTCTGTTCGTATCTCCACAATTCATTTTTCAACTGGATGAGATCATAACCTGAAACAAGAAAATTAGATTGACCAATACTCCCTCCTAAGAAAAGAGAGTACTGTCTGGAAATAGTCTTATCGGAATAATTTCCATAAGTAAAATATGTCGAAGGTTGAATTAAAATACTCTGTGAGTAAACAGAAGTAAATATGAAAAGAACGATAAACAAAATTTTATTTAACAAGTTTTAATCCTTCCATTGCCGATTTATCATTTTCACTAACCATCAATGCATTGATGAAATGCTTTCTGGCTTCTGATTTTTTATTAAGATAAAAATATGTCCAACCAAGATAGAGATTTGTTTCATAATCACTGGGATAGAGATCAAAAACCTGTTTAAGATAAGTTTCAGCTTTTAAGTATTCTTTCCTGTTAAAATACATCTGTCCTAATCTCAAATTGGCAGTATAATTTTTCTGATCAAGAGCCAGAACTTCAAAATAAATTTTTTCAAGTTCTGACCATTTTTCTTTAGCCGCAATGGGGAGAGTTAATCCAAGCAATGGTTCGATAGCTTTTTGATTAGTTAAGTTAATCGCTTTTCTGTAATAGTTAATCGATTCATCATAATTTTTTTGAAGGTAATAAAGATATCCAAGACGAAGATTAACCAGATAATCATTTGAATTATCTTTATAAATATTAATCAGCTCGTCAATAGCCTTTTGATAATTTCCCTTCAGTGCTTGATTGATCGAATTATTAAAAGCTTTAATCTTTGAATCATTCTGCTGAGAAAAGACCACTCGATTTAGAATTATAGTGCTGACTAAAACTATAAATATGCCGAGGTAATAAATAAATTTTTTCATACTTCATCTTCCTTTATAAAATTGAACTCACATTTAATTTTATTTAATTCAAGACAATAAAACGATTTCAAAAATCCATTCCTGTCAACAATTATTTTATAATTTCTACTCCAATTTATTGAACGAAAAATTCCTTTTCCATAAAAAGTTATTTTATTCTGGAAGATAAAATCTCCATCTTCCTCCACAGAAAAGTTTCCAGTTGCTTCAAAGGGATTGTAGATGAGAATTAAAATATCGCTTATAATCATTGCCAGAAAATTAGTAAGCATTGAAATTGGATATGAATCACTCCATGTAATATCTTTCATTGATGTAAATGGAATTTGAAAAGAGGCAAGATAAAAATGGTAAAGAGCGTCTTTCTTTTTTCCAATGTAACTCGTAAAGTAAAACACCTCATCATCATTAAAGAAAGTTGCAATCGAACCACTGGAAGATTCAATGTAAGGAATATTAAATGGGTCAATTTTTACTTCCCACTTTTCCGTAATTAATTTACCTGATTTTTTAAATTGAATTTGATATTTATCCCCGTATTCAAAATTGAAAGCATCTTTAATTTTAGAATTAATTTCGAGTCTCTGGATTTTTTCATTTTTCAATGGATAGTCATAAGATTTCAATTCAAAATATTTACCTCGATTTACTACAAAATGACCGAATGGAAATTGTAATGTAGCTCCACCAATCTTATCGTTCTTCTGAAATTGAAAATGAATATGAGGTTCAGGTGAACGACCACTATTGCCACAATGACCAATCACATCTCCTTTTTCAATTTCATCACCTTCTTTAACTCTAATGGAATGTTTTTTAAGATGAGAAATTGCAGAAAATAATCCTTGACCATGATCAATTACAACAGTATTCCCCCAATTTTGTTTGATGTTGATTTTACCAATTTCATTTTCATCAATTCCATCGACAACTTTCACAACTTTACCTTTGTATGGTGAAATTACTGGTAAACCATAGCAGTGAAAATCTTCGGGATTTAAGCCAGGTTCATCATAAGTTTTATTACTCTCATCGGTAATTACAAAATCAAAAGCATATCTCCAGTCTTCTTTATGAGTAAATTCTCCGTCAAAAGCCTGTGAAACCGTCCATTCTCCATTAAAAGGTAAACTTGCATTTATAAATTTGTATTTTTCAAATCGAGCTTTACGATTCTTATGATAATAGTAATTCTCTTCTGGTGAACCAGGTCTAAAATAGAGAAGTACTACCTCGCCTGCGGATTCTCTAAATTTTAAAGCATAGATTATCAGAAAGACAGTGAAATTGAAGGGCAATACAAAAATGTTGAGATTTACTTTCTGAAATATGGAACTCCAGATTATTGTAAGAATGCTCACTATCGAAACACCGAGTAAACTCAAAATGATAGAGCGATTCGATGGAATAATTAATGAACCACCAAGTGCAATTGAAACAATGATTGAATTTAAACTTATCAAGATTCCAAGTTGAGATGAATAATTAATTTGAAAGATATTCAAAATGATCAGAGAAAAAATAAATCCGATTAACGAAAGAAGAAACATAATTCTTGAAAAGAACAAAATCGCAATAAGAATAATTAATCCTGAAATAACAGAATTCTGTAAGATTAAGTATCCAAGATTCAATAGAAATAGATTAACTTCATCTGGCAGGAAAGACAAATATGTAGCCGATTGAAAGAACACAGAATTCGCTTCAAATATTTTTATAGTTCGATTGAAGATTACAAATAGATAAAACGAGATAAGAAAAGGCAAGCTTAATCCCGGTAAATTGAAAGCAAAAGCAAAATAATTTTCGACTGCAGCATTTATAAAAAAGTTAATTAATAAAAAGATTACAAGAACTGGTAAGAAATATTCATTTGGTTTATAAAAAAAACTTAAAGCAGCACCAAAAAGTAATCCATTAAAACCATAAAATCCTTCGCGAATTTTCTTTTGTTCATAATTAAAAATAAGAGCTATGAAATTTGTAATGAGTGTTGAAAAAAGAATTATTGAACCATGAACTGGAAAAATGAATGTTGCAATCAAAACAAGAAATCCGAACCATCTCCTATTCGAAAAAAATATTTGAGAGTAACTGAATAAAGTTGAATCGATTAGAATAGAGAGTTTCATTTCTTTTGAAGTTTCTCAGGAATTTTTTCCAGCTGAGTAAGATAGTCAATGGTTTCTGCTTCTCTTATTACTTCTACATTTCCATCATCCATAATCATAACAACCCTCGGCCTTAGACTTATAAATTGCATCCATTGAGTCATATTATAAGCACCAACATTATGAAAAATGATTTGTTTACCGACAGGAACTGGAGGCAGATAAACTCCATCTCTCAATACATCAATATTCATACATAAATTTCCATAAATAACCGATTCATCTCTTACTTCGCCATAAAATTCTGTCGTTGAAATTTTGTGTTTGTACCAGAAACTTGTAAAGAGAAGATTTACACCCGCATCAACTATAATAGCCTGTTTACCATTGCTTAATCTTTTGTTTGAAACCACACTTGATATTAAGTAACCTGCTTCATCAACTAATGCTCTTCCACTTTCAAGTATCAATAATGGTAATTCGTCTGACCTCAATCCATGTTCAATTATTCCTGATGTAATTGCATCGGCATAATCCTCAAGTGGTGGAATACTAACACTAGCATCAAGATATAATGAATGCAATGTATTCTTACTTGGAATTCCACCTCCAATATCAATGTAATCAAGTTGAAGATTGTACTCGTATTTTACGCGTTTGTACAAATCGGTTAATTTATAAGCAGCAGTTTTATAAGCTTCTGTTGACAAAACATAAGTTCCAATATGACAATGCAATCCAACTAATTTTAAATAATCACTTATCATTATTCTTCTAATTGCTTCATAGGCCTCACCGTTTTCATAATTCAATCCAAAACGATCCCACTTAGGATAAATTCCTGTATCCATATTAACACGGATTGCGACGTTTGCTGTTTTCTTAATTTCTTCAGTTAATTCGATCAGGCTAAAAAGTTCATCGAAATGATCAATATGAATCAAAGCCCCATCATTTATTGCTTTTAGTAATGCTGATTTGGGTTTATGAGGACCATTAAAAATTATTTTATTCCCAGGGACACCCAGAGCTTTTGCTTTATCATATTCAAACTCTGAAACCACCTCTGCCCATGAACCTTCATCATGAAATACAAGACATACGGCGTTTAAATAATTTGTTTTATAAGACCAGGCAAATTGAACTTTTGGATATCTCGTCTTGAAAATTCTAAGTGCTTTTCTCTGATTGAGTCTAATTGTTTTTTCCGATATTACGAAGAGTGGTGATCCAAATTTTTCAACCAACTCTTCAATTGATACTCCATCAATTTTTTCCAGAACCGTAAGTAATCCTGCTTTACCAAATTTGCTGACAAAACCCGTTTTTTGTTTTGTGATGATTGGTTTTGTATAAGTTTTTTTTGATTGTTCCATTATAATTCTCCATAGACTGATAATTTTTCATAAGTTTTCATATCAGAGATTAAATCAATTGAACATCTGATAAACATTTTTCCAATCTCGTATTCTCTAACGGGTTCAACTTTTTCACCTAAAGCAAGTTGAAGTATGTAATAAGGTAAATTCTGTCCAGCAGCTTGAGTTAAATAAACCCAGGCAGGAAGTCTGGAATTAATTTCAAGGAGATAATACTTCCCATCTTTTTTAGATTTCAAAATTTCAAGTTCTAATCCACTTCTCCACTTTAAAGCATTAATCACTTTATGAGTTAAATCAATTAATTTATCATCTCCAATCGTAACTCCTGCCCAACCTTTGCCTTTATCTGTTATAAAAAGTTTTCTCATAGCCACAGCGCCAATGGTATTTCCCTCGCCATCACCGACAGCAGCAACATTAACTTCGTCACCCACAAGATATTCCTGAATAATAATTGGTAAACCCCATTTCGAGGCGATTTTGTAAAAATTCGTACTCACTTCATCAAAAGTGTAACAAATGTAAGCTTCGTAAAAAATACCTTTTACAACAATTGGATAATTAATTTCTTTCAAGATTTCATTAACCTGTGTCAGAGAATTAATCACAAAAGTTTTAGGTGAATCAATTTCATTTTCTTCACAGAATTCAAATAATTTGTCTTTGGACCTTTTTTCAAGATTATCTGTTGTTGGAAGAAATGTTTTTATCCCGAGTACAGCAAGTTCATCGGATATATGAATGAAATTGTAAAGTTCAGAATCAAGAGTCGGGATTATGACATCTATGTTTTCTTTCGAATGAATATATCTTAATCTTTCAAGAAGACTCTCAGGACCTTGAGATGGATAAGGAATCATATATGATCTGGATTTTATTCCATCCATATAAATTCCAGGTTCAAGATTATCATAATGCAGCCCAATAATTTCACCAGAAAAATCAGGGTGATTTAATATTGAACGAATTACAGGTACACCAGGTCCGGGATTATCTGTATTATTCAAACCAGTGACTGCAACTTTCATATTAATCCTCGAGTAGGTCAAATGTTCTCAATTGATTTAGAAAGTCAATTAAATCCTTCTCTGCAGTGATAGGATTGACATCGAACTCTTTGATTAATGCATCAAGGATTTCTTCTCTTGAGAGATTTGATTTAATCTTAGAAATGATAAAAGTGGCAGTTTCATTTAGAAGGAATGAGTCGCCGGTTGAGCCATTAAAAGCGAAACCGCTTTCACTTATTGCAAGATTTTTATTTAATTTCATCGGGGCTCCTTATAACTAATAAACTTGTTGCCCCTCTCCGAATAACTTAGTGACCCCAACGGGAATCGAACCCGTATTTTCACCTTGAAAGAGTGATGTCCTAACCGTTAGACGATGGGGCCAAACTTATGGGTGAGCGACGGGGCTCGAACCCGTGACCACCAGAGCCACAATCTGGCGCTCTACCAACTGAGCTACGCTCACCATTTGTATTGGTCTGTACGCCCGACTGGACTCGAACCAGTAACCCTCAGCTTAGAAGGCTGATGCTCTATCCTGTTGAGCTACGGGCGCAAATCAATATTTGGAAAGAACTTGATAAAAACCCAACAGAATCTTTACTGTAGCAATCAAATTTTCAAAGTTTGTTTTAATATTGAAAAATTGTTTAGAATAATTTCTAATGAGCGATGCAAAAATAAAAAAATTATCTGATTTCACAAAGAAAACAGTGAGGAGTTTATTCTGGTAGCTGAATAAATTTCTTCAACTTGTCAAATAATTCTTTTTTTGACATTGGTTTTGAAATATATTCATCACAACCAGCCTCGAGTAAACGCTCTCTATCGCCTGCTAAAGCATATGCCGTTAATGCAATTATTGGCATATTTTTATATTTCTCTTCTTTTCTTAAATCTTTGACTAAATCAACCCCGTCCTTTTTACCAGGTAAGTTAATGTCAAGCAAAATTAAATCTACTTCATTGTCTTTAAGAAAATCTATTGTCTCCTCATAGGTCTCTGTAAAAAATACATCGCATTTACCCTTGAGAAGTGTTCGAACCAATAAGGCAGATTCGAGATGATCTTCAACATAAAGTATTTTTGGTTTTTCCATAGGATAACTCTCAATTAATTTTTTTCCGATGTAATTTTAAGAAAATTACAAGTTTATTACAATTTTTTTATATTCAAGTAAATCAGTTACTTAATGGAGTGAAATATGAAATATCTAATATTTTTCTTCTTAGTTTTTTCAAATTTAATTTTTTCTCAGAGTATTGTTATTAACAAATTTTTCAATAGCGGCAAATCTAATGGACTGGATGACGCTGTAGAATTACTCGTTATTGAAAAAGACCTTAATTTACAGGGCATGATTCTAAAAGATTTTTCCAGCAGTATGAACAATGATAATGGTGGAAAATTTTTATTTACAGAAAATCCCTTGTGGAGTAAGTTACCTTCCGGGACACTTCTAATAATCAGAGTTAATAATCAAACAGTTGATATCGACACTACTGATTATGTTCTGGATGTTGGTTTAAAAGATACTCTATACTTCAAACAAATGGGCAGTGGAACATTTGACATTGCAACTACTGAACTCGTTATGATTAAAGCTGCTGGCAATGACACTGCAGGTGTTACGGGAAGTATTCATTCATTTGCTTCCGGGACAGCCGGTACATTCTTCAATCTTGCACCTGAACCAAAAATTAGAAGTCCAAGAGGTGCAGGTTCTGGCAAATTCGCCTTTGCTAAAAATTCAACATCATCATTAACTGATTTCAATGGAAATGATGCAGATACATCATCATCTTTAATTCTCGGTCAACCAAATAACGAAACAAATGCACTTTTTATTAATCGTTTAAGGACTGGCGAAACAAAAGTCGAATTATCCCCTAATGTTTTGAAAGATTTTATTCTATTCGACAATTATCCAAATCCATTCAATCCATCAACAACTATATCTTTTAAACTTTTTAAAGATTTAGATATTGACTTGAGCGTATACAATTTGATTGGTAATAAAATTGAAACCATTGCCAGTGGTTTTTATAAAGCTGGTTATTATGAAGTTGCATTTGATGCATCTAAACTTTCAAGTGGATTGTATCTTTATATTTTAAAAACTCGCTCAGGTAGTGTTGTCAAAAAAATGATTTTAATAAAGTGATAAAAGGGAACTTTCGGAGAAAAAATTTCGCAGTTGTATTTCACTTTTGAAATCTTTTTTTGTGTAAAAAGATTACTCTACTTTAGATTTTTAATGACTGGTGTTTAAAAATCCAGTAAGTAAATTTCCAGACAACAGTGGAAAACTTATAAATCTTTCTTTTGAATTAACTACGTTAATTAGAACTAAATTTTTGTAAGAATACTCTCCGAAAGTTTTTTCCCTATTAAATAAGCTTCATTATTTATTGGAATTAATTTGTGATATCTCTCTGGTAGAACTTGTTGCAATCCATAAATAATTGATTCATCACTCACAACTTTCACAACTTCAATAAATGCACCGAGCATTAACATATTCAATACTTTCAAGTTGTTTAATTTGTTTGCTTCTTCAGATGCAGGAATTGGAAATATATTTATATCATCTCGAGTTGGTGGTTTAATAATATTTGTAGAATCATAAAATAAATTACCACCAGGTTTAACAGCCGATTCAAATTTATCAAGAGATGGTTGGTTTAAAGCAATTACTGAATCAAATCTTGAAATGATTGGGGAACTGATCAAATCATCCGAGATAATAGTTATACAATTAGCAGTGCCTCCTCTCATTTCTGGTCCATAGGAAGGCATCCAGCAGACTTCTTTACCTTCCTTCATTCCTGCATAACACAGTATCATTCCCATTGTTAAAACGCCCTGCCCACCAAAACCAGCGAAAATTGCTTCATGTTTCATTTTTGTTCCTCCTTCGGGACTTTCAAATCACCAAGTGGATAGTTAGGTATCATCACCTCTTCAACAAATTTGTTTGATTCGACTGGAGTCATTTTCCAGTTCGATGGACAATTCGAAACTATTTCAATAAAACAAGTTCCTTTTCTTTGTTGTAGAAATTGGAAAGCTTTTTGGATTGCCTTTTTCGCTTTCCGGACATTGCCTGCATTATTGACAGCTTGTCTGGTTACATAGTATGTTCCTGGCAGTTGAGCGACTAAATCCGTTATTTTTAATGGATAACCCATTGTTTTAACATCACGACCAAAAGGTGATGTAGTGGTTACCATTCCAGGTAATGTTGTTGGAGCCATTTGTCCACTTGTCATTCCATACACTGCATTATTAATAAATACAATCAAAATATTTTCACCACGATTGCAAGTGTGAATTGTTTCAGCAGTTCCTATTGCAGCTAAATCTCCATCACCTTGATATGTAAATACTAATTTGTCAGGGAGAACTCGTATAATTCCAGTTGCGACGGCTGTGGCTCTTCCGTGAGCAGCTTCCTGCATATCAATATCCATATAATTATATGCGAATACGGCGCATCCTACTGGTGCAACACCGATTACTTTATCTTGAATATTCATTTCTTCGACTACTTCCATCAATAATCTATGGACAACGCCATGACCACAACCCGGACAATAATGAAGATCTGTATCTGTTAGTGTTTTTGGTTTATGATAAACTAAATTTTCAGCAACACAAATATCTTCTTCAATAAAATCTTGTTCCTCAGTTTTTAAGATCGTTTCATCCATAGTCATTCTCCTTTCAGGAATTTATTTTCAAAATATTCCAGTATTTCTTCTGGAGTTGGAATAATACCTCCCATTCTTCCATAAAATTCAACTCGTGTTTTACCATTTACACTTAACTTAACATCTTCAACCATTTGTCCTGCGTTCATTTCAACATCAAGTATTCCTTTAACTTTTTCAGCAATTTCTGAATAAACTTTAAAAGGAAATGGGAATAAAGTGATTGGTCTAATTAATCCTAATTTATAACCTTTTTCTCTTCCAATCTCTACAACTTTTTTACAAATTCTCGCACCTAAACCAAAAGCTGTTAAGATATAATCAGCATCTTCTATTTTGAAAGTTTCATATCGCACTTCTTTTTCTTGAATCTCTTTGTACTTCTTTTGAAGTCGAAGATTAATTTTTTCCATCTGTCGTGGATCGATATGAAGAGAAGTAATAATATTTCTTTCTCGATCTTTTGTTTTTCCTGTAGTTGCCCAGGGTTTAGAATAAGTTCCTCCTCTGGGCAGTTGCTCAAACAATTCAACTTTCTCCATCATCTGACCAATTGCGCCATCAGCTAAAATCATAACCGGATTTCGATATTTATCTGCTAAATCAAATCCCAAACGAACGAAATCTGCCATTTCTTGTACACTCGATGGTGCAAGGACAATTAATTTGTAATCGCCATGTCCTCCACCTTTTGTTGCTTGAAAGTAATCTCCTTGAGATGGTTGAATAGTTCCAAGTCCTGGACCACCTCTACTTACATTTACAATCAGACATGGAAGTTCAGCTGCAGCAATGTATGAGATTCCTTCTTGCATCAAACTGATTCCTGGACTTGATGAGCTTGTCATAGCTCTTTTACCTGCACCTGCAGCTCCATAAATCATATTGATAGAAGCTACTTCACTTTCAGCTTGCAAAACAATCATACCTGTTCTATTAAACGCTTCTCTTGAAAGATATTCAAGGACTTCAGATTGTGGTGTGATTGGATAACCAAAGTAGGCATCACAACCCGAACGAATAGCTGCTTCTGCTAAAGCTTCATTACCCTTCATTAATCTAAGTTCACCCATATCAATTGACCTCCAGGCTCATATCTTTTTGAACATTTGATATTGTTGCGACTTTCTCTTTCTTCTTACCAGTTTTTCGATAAACTGTAATAACAGCATCAGGACAAACAAGAGCGCAGTTTTCGCATCCTGTACAATTATCCTTAATCTTTACCATATAGTGATAACCTTTTTTATTGATTTTATCACTCAATGCAATTGTATCCTGAGGACAGGCTACAACACACAACTCACACCCTTTACATTTTTCAATATCGACAACAATATCACCCTTAACTTTTGCCATTTTTTACCTCATAAATTTTTTTGGTGAATTTTTGATTTAGAAATCTGGAAAATAGAAGCTGATAGAAGTGATTCAACGAGGAAGGATTGAAAGGAATTTTTTATATGTCCAGAATTTTTAATTATCCCGTCATAAATTCTCTCTCGCATGTTTATCGGCGTGATAAGATGAACGCACAAGCGGTGCAGATTCAACAATTTTCAGTCCTATTTTTAATCCTTCTATGCGAAAATACTCAAATTCTTCAAGTGAAACAAAGCGATGAACTGGCAGATGTTCTCTTGTTGGTTGTAAATATTGACCGATTGTAACTATATCACAACCATATTCATACAAATCTTTCATAACATCAATTACTTCTTCATTCGTTTCACCAATTCCTACCATTATACCTGATTTGGTTCGTAAACCTCGGTTCTTAAACCATCTGATTAATTCGAGACTTCTTTTATATTTAGCTTGTGGTCTTACAACTGGATAGAGTCTTGGAACAGTTTCAACATTGTGATTAAGAATATGAGGAGGATGTTTCATTATTATTTCAAAGGCTTCTTCATCACCCTTGAAATCCGGAATTAAAATTTCAACTGTACAATCTGGAGAAGTTTCATTTATCAATCTGACGGTTTCGGCAAAGATTGAAGCACCACCATCTTTTAATTCATCTCGATTAACTGAAGTAATTACACAATGACGGAGATTTAAATTTTTAACTGCTTCAGCAACTCTTCTTGGTTCATCTTTATCGAGGACAGATGGCATTCCCATTTTTACAGCACAGAATCCACAGCTTCTTGTGCAGATATCACCAAGTATCATAAAAGTTGCTGTTCTGTGATTCCAGCATTCAGAGATATTGGGACAACGAGCTTCTTCACAAACTGTATTTAAATTATTCTCTCTCATTAAACGATAAACATCACTAAAATTTTCACCAACAGGGAGTTTAACCTTTAACCATGGTGGTCTATGTGTTAAAACTCCCTGTTTCTCAACTTCCTCTTTATATCTTTTTTGAAATGAATTGATTTTCAATTTTTATTCACCTTCAAATGTTTCAAGTAATTCTTTAATTCGTCTCATAAACTTACCAGCAAGGGCACCATCAATTAATCGATGATCATGACAGAGTGAAATATACATCATATGTCTAATTGCTATTGTATCCTGTCCATCAACTTCAACAACAACTGGTTTTTTAGTTACAGCACCTACACCAAGAATTGCAACTTCTGGTTGATTAATGATTGGGTTACCAAATAGTGTTCCATAAAGTCCGTAGTTGGTAATTGTGAATGTCGAATCTTTGACTTCATCGGGCAAAAGTTTTTTGCTTCTTGCACGAGTTGCTAAGTCGTAGATGCTTTTAGCAAGTCCGGTTATATTTTTCTCATCAGCATTTTTAATCACTGGAACAATCAATCCCATTGGTTCGAGAGCAACAGCAATTCCGATATTGATATAATTTTTCAAAACAACATTTGTCCCATCGATTGATGAATTCACATAAGGAAATTCTTTTAAAGCTTTTACAGCAGCATCAACTATAAATGGTAAATAAGTTAGTTTTACTCCCTCTCTCTCAAAGAATGCGTCTTTATTTTTCTGAATGTAATTGTGAATTTTAGTCATATCAACTTCTTGAATTCCAACGACATGAACAGAAGTATCCCGACTCTTAACCATATGTTCCATTATTAATTGACGCATATGGTCCATTGGTTCAATTTTTACTTTCTCACCCGGTGCAAATTGAACTCTTTCAACAGTTTCTTTAAATGGTTTTTGTTCAGGTTGAACAATCTTTTGCTCAGTTAATCTCTTTGGTGCTGAAATTTTTCCTTCTTTTCTTTTCTCAATGTAATTCAAAATATCTTTCTTAGTGACTCTACCACCGAGTCCTGTGCCTTCAATTGTTTCAAGTTCTTCCATCGAGATTTTTTCTTCTTGAGCAATTTTCAAAACAAGTGGAGAATAAAATCTTGATTTCTCGACTTTTTCTTTCTTTTCAATTACCTCAGGTTTAGGTGTTGATTGTAACTTTTCAGGTTCAGTGACTGGCTTTTGTTCTTCCTTTGTGATTTTTAATACATAACCAGTAGGAGCAATTCTTGCGACAACAACACCAACATCAACAGTTTCCTGTTCTTTAACTAAAATTTCAGCCAGCACACCTTCAACTGGTGATGGAACTTCTGTATCAACTTTATCTGTACTGATTTCAAATAGTGTTTCGTCTTTTGCGACTTTGTCACCAACTTTCTTATGCCATTTAATGATTGTTCCTTGCATCACACTTTCACCCATCTTGGGCATTACGATATCAATCAGTTCTTGAGATGTTTGAGCTTGAGAAGATTGTGGTGAAGTCTCCGTCGGTTTTTCTTGTGGTTTTATCTCCTGAGTTACATCAGTTTCAATTAAAGCCACAACAGTCCCAACTGGAACAGTTTCTTGTTCGAAAACTTTTATCTCAGCTAAAATTCCTGATGCCGGTGAAGGTATTTCTGTATCGACTTTATCTGTGCTTATCTCGAAGATAATTTCGTCTTTATCAACTTTATCACCGACTTTTTTATGCCATTTGATAATTGTACCTTCATTTACACTTTCACCCATTTTAGGCATTACAACTTCAACTTTCATTTTTCCTCCATTAAAATTCCATTAGTTCTTGAATTTCTTTTTTAATTTTTTCTTTATTTGGTAGAATAAAATTTTCTAAGTTAGGATGATAAGGGATATGTGTATCATGAGCAGCAAGTCGTCGAACTGGTCCATCAAGATACTGGAAACAATTGTCAGAAATCAAAGCGGCAATCTCAGCACCAAAACCAGCTGTGAGAGTATCTTCATGAACAATCAATACTTTTCCTGTTTTCTTAACGCTACTAAAGATTGTTTCTCGATCAAGTGGAATAATTGTCCGAACATCAATTATTTCAATTGAATAATCTTTCAATTCATTAGCAGCTTTAATTGCTTCGTGAACCATTAATCCCCAGGTAACTATTGTTAAATCATTTCCTTCTTGCTTGATTGAAGCTTTCCCAAAAGGTATCATATAGTCTACATCTGGTTCAGGTGACATTGCAAATGTTTGACGATATAATCCTTTATGTTCGAGGAATAAAACAGGATCATCAAGATGAATGGCTGTTTTGAGAAGTCCTTTTGCATCTGCAGCATTGGAAGGATAAACAATATATAAACCAGGACAATGAGCAAAAAATCCTTCGATGTTTTGACTATGATAAAGTCCTCCATGAATAAATCCACCACAAGCTGTTCTAATTACAACTGGTGCAGACCAGCTTCCATTCGAACGATAACGAATTGTTGCAAGTTCATCTCGTATTTGCTGCATAGCTGGCCAGATATAATCAGCAAATTGAATTTCAACAACGGGTTTCAATCCATGCAATGCCATTCCAATTGCAACACCAACAATACTCGCTTCAGCAAGTGGTGAATTGAATACTCTTTCTTTCCCAAATCGGGATGATAATCCTTTTGTTGCAGTAAAAACTCCACCTTTATCATCAGCTACATCTTCACCAAAAATGTACATATTTGGATGTCGTTCCATTTCTTCCTTCAAAGCGTGATTAATTGCATCCACCATTACAATTGGCTTACCTGGATTCTCATTTTTTTCATAGATAATATCTTTTCGATTGATTGCATCCGAAAACACATGTAATAAAGCTGTTTCAGGTTTTGGGTCGGGTGCTGTTTCTGCCCAGGCAGCTGCTTCTTCCACTCTGTCGTGAACTTCTTTTTCAAGTTCTTTATATGCTAATTCAGTTAAAACTTCTTTTTCAATTAACAAATTTTTGAAACGAACAATTGGGTCTTTTTGACGATCCATTTCAAGTTCTTCAGGTGAACGATATTTTCGATGATCATCTGAAGATGAGTGCGGTAAAAGTCTGACGACATCTGCTTCAATTAAAACAGGACCCTGTCCACTTCGAGCATATTTAACAGCTGATACTGAAGCTACATTGGACTCAAGAAAATTCGTTCCGTCAACTTTTAATCTTAATAGATTTTTGTAGCCCTTCGTCATTTCATAAACAGAACCACCTTCGCCAGCGACTTGATTTTCGACTGGAACTGAAATCGCCCATCGGTTATTTTCAATTAAAAAGATAACTGGCAATTTTTCTCGACTTGCCCAATTAACTGCTTCATGAAATTCACCTTCACTCGTGGCTCCTTCACCAGATGAAACAAAAGTCACTTCATCTCTTCCAAGTTTCACAGAAGCCAGAGCACAACCAACTGCTTGAAGATATTGTGAACCAGTCGGAGAAGATTGAGTTGGTATATTCAGAGCTTTTGAACCATAATGACCTGGCATTTGACGGCCACCAGTGAATGGGTCATCAGCTTTTCCAAGTGAATGTAAAAATACTTCTTCAGGTTTTATTCCGAGTGTTAATGAAAATGCAAGCCCACGATAATACGGGAAAGCCCAATCATAACCAGGTTTTAATGCTCGAGCCATAGCGACTTGAATTGCCTCATGTCCAGCACAACCAATATGAAAGAAAACTTTGCCCTGTTTCAACATTCTCAAAATTTTCTCATCAATTGCTCGAGAAAGCATCATATATCTTAATACAGAGATTAATTCTTCTTTTGTCATTCCACCAGCAACTTCTTTTCTACCAGTAGGCTTTTTATTAACCACTTTTTCTTCTCTGTTGTTAGCCATTAAACGCCCTCCAAAATTTTTTCTGATGAATATTTTATAAACTCATCGATTGATGCAAAGTTTAATGCATCATCATAATGGAAAATCTTCATAAATTTTCCTGCTAAATTTTTCTTCACTTCATCAATATTAATTTCTTGATTTAATATTTTCTGAAGCGAAGTCACGCCCTTATCTTTAATTCCACAAGGAACAATTTTATCAAAATAACTCAAGTCTGTATTAACATTAAATGCAAATCCATGCATTGTAATCCAGCGGGAGACTTTGATTCCCATTGCACAAATTTTTTCATCATTGACCCATACACCTGTTAAACCTGGAATACGATAAGCTTCAACATTATAATCTTTCAGTGTTTGAATTATCACTTCTTCAAGCTCTCTTAAATAACGATGTAAGTCCTGATATAAATCATCCAGTTTAATAATTGGATAACCGACAATCTGACCGGGTCCATGATAAGTAATATCACCTCCACGATCTATTTCAAACAAATCGATTTTCTCTTCAATTAGTTTCTGAGGGCTAATCAATAAATGTTCTCTTTTAGCAACTTTACCGAGTGTATAAACATTTGAATGTTCGAGTAAAATCAAAACATCAGAAATTTTTCCATTGAGTCTGAGATTATGAAGTTTATGTTGATAATCCCAGATTTCTTTGTAAGGTTCTATACCAAGGTTAATTATGTTAATAATTCTATTATTCATTCAATTAAGAATTAAATTTATAAACGAGATTTTTAATTAAGTCAAACAAAGTTTCTAATCAAATAGTTCAATTCAGCTTAAACCAGAATCTATTACAAATGAATTGCTTCACCATAAGCATCAGCAGCAGCTTCCATAATTGCTTCTGAAAGAGTTGGATGGGCGTGAACAGTTTTGAAAATTGATTCACCCACTGCCTCAAGAGATTTAGCCAGTCCAAGTTCAGCAATTAACTCTGTTGCATTCTCACCAATAATATGAGCACCTAAAAGCTCTCCATATTTTGCATCAAATATCAATTTAACAAAACCAGTATTCTCACCCACTGCGAGAGATTTACCATGACTTCTAAAGGGATATCTTCCAACTTTAATTTCATGACCGAGTTCCCGGGCTTTCTTTTCTGTCAAACCAATACTTGCAACTTGAGGTTGACAGTATGTGCACCCAGGAATATTTGAATAATCAACACCGGGATGATGAAGTCCAGCAATTTGTTCAACACAGGCAATTCCTTCAGCCGATGCAACATGTGCAAGCCATGGTGGTCCATTTACATCGCCAATTGCATAAATACCCGGAACACTGGTTTGATAAGTTTCTTTATTGACAACAATGAAAGATTTTTCTGTTTTAACTCCAACCTGCTCAAGTCCAATGTTTTCAATATTTCCCTGAACACCAATTGCAACAAGAGCAATTTCAGCAGTTAATGTTTCTTCCTTTCCATTTGCGTCAACTTTGACTTCAACTCCCTTACTGGTTGTTTTTGCTGATAAAACTTTTGTACTGGTTAAAATTCTAATTCCATTTTTTACAAATTCTTTTTCAAGAGTTTTTGAGACTTCTTCATCTTCTACTGGAAGAATTTGAGGCATCATTTCGACAAGTGTAATTTTTGTTCCAAGCTCATTATAGAAATAAGCAAATTCAACTCCAATTGCACCAGCACCAATAATAATCATATCTTTTGGTTGACGCTCAAGGACCATTGCTTCTGAACTTGTGATGATAGATTTTCTATCTATCTCAATTCCCGGGATTTGTCTTGGTCTTGCACCCGTTGCAATTATTATATTTTTTGCTTTAACTAAGCTTTTATTTCCAGAGGCATCGGTAACTTCAATTGTATTTTTATCGATTAGTTTACCAAAACCATCATATTTATCGATTTTATTTTTACGCATCAAGAATTCGACACCTTTAACAATTCGAGCCGAAACATCCCGACTTCTCTTTATGATTTTGGTAAAGTCGAAAGAGTATTCTTTAATATTTATTCCATATTCTGATGCTTTTTTAATTGTATGAATAACTTCGGCGTTTTTGAGTAATGCTTTGGTTGGAATGCAACCCCAATTAAGACAAATCCCGCCAAGTTTATCTTTTTCAATTATAGCTGTTTTAAATTTTAATTGTGCTGAACGAATGGCAGCCACATAACCACCTGGACCGCCACCAAGAACTGCTATATCATATATTTGTTCTGACATATTTACCTATCTTTTTATTCAATTTAATTATACTTGTAAGTTTTTTCAATGAAAGTAATCTGGTGTTGACAGAATTTTAAAATATGATGAATGAAAGCTCTTAAAGATTTTTTGTTAGAAAATCATCTTTTATTAAGATTAATACAACTTGAGACAGCAAATATAAAATAGATAAAACTTTTAATACTTAAAACAAATCTCTTGTTTGAAAAAACTTATCATGTGAAATGTTAATCTGATAAATAATTTATGATTTTAATTACACTGGTGAAAAGAAAATCTTGATTAAACAAACCAGTAGTGAAATGATTGAATGAATAATTTTAAAGAGTAGTAATTACTTATCTTTAAAATGAAAAAGCCAGGAGCAAATCCCGGCTTTAATAATCAGGACAGAAGCTAATCTTTTAAAACTGTTGCAACAGCTGATTTCTCAAATTTGAGTTTTACATTATCAGCTACCTGAACAACAACTGTTCTATCATCAATTGAGGTAATAACGCCATAAATTCCACTTGACATTACAACTTTATCACCTTTTTTGAGTTCGCTCAGCATCTTTTCACGTTCTTTCATTCTTTTTTGCTGCGGTCTGATCATCAAAAAATACATAATCAAAAAAATCGCAGCAAACATTATTAAAGTGCTGATCATACTTGCACCTGGATCCTGTCCTGGTTGTGGAGCGAATAATAATATTGAGTTAATCAATGATTTCCTCCTTATTAATTGTTAGTTTATTTGAAATTTGAACAACTTTTTCTTTTTTCCATTCACTAAAACGATCTTCCAGAATCATTTTTCGTGCTTCTGACATCAAATTTAAGTAAAATCTCAGATTATGAATAGAAGCAAGTTGAAGAGCCAGAATTTCTCTGGCTACAAATAGATGACGCAAATAGGCTCTTGAAAAATTCTTACAGGTATAACAATCGCATTCATCATCAACTGGTGATTCATCGTCTTTAAATTGACTATTCTTGATTGAAAGAACTCCTTTGCTTGTAAATAAATAGGCATTTCTCCCATTTCTTGTTGGCATCACACAATCAAACATATCAACACCTCTTTCAATTGCCTCAAGAAGATTTTCAGGTCGACCTACTCCCATCAAGTATCTTGGTTTATTTTGTGGAAGTAAATCAGTTGTGTAATCTGTTATTTCATACATTTCATCAGTCGATTCACCAACTGCAAGTCCACCAATAGCGTAGCCATCAAAATCAATTTGATTTAAATCGTTAGCAGAAATTTTTCTTAGCTCTTTAAAGACACTTCCCTGAACAATTCCAAATAAATATTGACTGTGTTCATAAATTGGTTCTGTCGATTTAAAATGATCGAAACATCTTTTTGCCCATCTTGAAGTAAGTTCAACTGATTTTTTAACATAATCATATTGAGCTGGATAACCTACACACTCATCCAAAACCATCATAATATCAGAACCAATGGACCTTTGAATGTCAATTACTTTCTCGGGAGAAAAAAAATGCATTGAACCATCAATGTGAGATTTAAATTCAACGCCATCCTCGTGGATTTTTCTCAATTCAGCCAGACTGTAAATTTGAAAACCACCACTATCTGTCAAAATTGAATTTTCCCAATTCATAAATTTGTGTAATCCACCAAACTTCTGAAGAATTTCAGTGCCCGGTCTTAAATATAAATGATAAGTGTTTCCTAAAATTATCTGAGCACCAATTTCATAAAGTTCACGATGCTCCACTGCTTTAATTGTTCCTTGAGTGCCGACTGGCATAAAAACAGGTGTCAAGACCTGACCGTGAGAAGTACGAATTATACCTGCTCTTGCTTTGGATTTTGATTCAGTTTTAATCAGTTCAAAAAACATTATCCTTGATCTCTCACTAATTCGGTCATCTTAACAAGTTCAATACGATTTGGTGTAGCTTTTATAATTGTGAATTTGAAATTATCAATAATAAACTCCTCTCCTTCAGAAGGAATTTTTCCAAGTCTATTCATGATATAACCACCAATCGTTTCATATTTTCCTTCCACAATATCAACACCAATATTTTCTCGAATGGTATCAATCTCAACTCTTCCACTGATTAAATAAGTATTTTCAGCAATTTTCCTGCAAATATTTTCATCAACATCATATTCATCTTTAATCTCGCCGAGAAGTTCCTCAATTAAATCTTCCGTGGTTACTAGTCCCGATGTACCTCCATATTCATCCACTATAATTGCAATCGATATTCCTTCCGACAAGAATTCTTTCAGCAATTCAATGCTCGATTTAGTTTCAGGATAAAAATTAATAGGTTTCATTATATCAGTAATCTGATTGAACTCGGTAAATAAATCATTGAGATAAACAACTCCTCGAATAGTATCCAGTGAACCTTCATAAATTGGAATTTTCGAATATCCACTGTCAATAAAAATTTGATACAATTCTTCTTTACTTGCATTGATGTCACAGGCGACTATTTCAGTTCTTGGTTTCATCGCTTCATTAACTCTTTGATCGCCAAGTTCTATAACTCGGTCAATAATTTTTTTATCTTCTTTATCGACTGCACCTGCTTCAAGACTTTCTTTTAATAAAATCTTAATATCTTCCTTTTCAAGAATTTGAGGCAAATTAAATTCAAGTTTTAATTTTCTAAGAACATATCTTGAAATGTTTTCAAGCAGCTTTACAATAGGGAATAAAACTGCTTTGATAAATTTGAATGGATATGAAAAATAAAGAATTGCTATATCAGCAACTTCTTGAGTGAATGCTTTTGGAATAACTTCTCCAAAGGTCAGTATTATCAGAGTTGTAATCAATAGTGTCGAAATTTCCGAGAGTTGAAAAGAATTTTGTAAATACAATCCGAAAAAAGAAGCAAATGTAATGTTTGCAATATTATTGGCAACGAGAATTGTTACAAAAACTTCTTCTGGATTTTTGATTATTCTTCTTGCGGCTTTTGCACCAAAGACATTTTGCTTTGCTCGTATTTCGATTTTAATCTTGTTGGCAACAACGAATGCAATCTCAGTTGCTGAAAAATATGCCGAACCAATTAAGCTTAAAATCATAATTGCTAATTCCATAGTCTAATAAACCACTTGAATTTCTTTTTCTCCAGCTAAAAATTTCTCATTAAAGCTATTACCAGAAGACTTAAAAAACAAATTCATATAAATTCGAGATTTTCTTGATTCGCTTTTTAATAACTCATTTGAACCAGTTGTTGAGAGATTATAATTAAATTTTTCAACCTGAAAAGGATTTAGAAATATTTGAGATGCATTTACAGGATAAAACACTGAAACAAGATTTTTATCTGAATAAACTTCAAAATTCAAAGAGTCTATTTCAATTTTTTTATCCGTTGGATTTTTCAAAATAAAATCAATATTAAAATGTAAAAGTGAAGGTGACTCAATTTTTGGCATTGCATCGAACCAGATATCAATTTTATTAATTGTAAAACTAATCTGCTTACTGCTTTTCAAATGATTTAATTGACTGCAAGAAATAAAAGCGATTAGAAAAATTAGAATAGATTTTCGATAAAATTCCATAGAGAGACATTAAATTTCTGTTTATAAATTATACCAATCGAAGCAAATACCCACAACAAAATATTTATAATCATTGGAATATCTGTAATGATTATTTGAGTCGGATTTTCACCAAGATTTTTCTTATGAACCAGATATAAATACCTGAATATTCCATAAACAACAAAAGGAGTAGTAAAAACTAAATTTTCAGTTTGAAAAATTTCTCTTGTTCTTTCAGAAACTGTGTAGAGAGCATAAGAGATAACTGTTCCAGCAGCTGATATTGTTGCCAGTTGATCGGCAAATAAAATAGAATAATCATTTAAAACTTTTCTTGTACTTAAATTATTCTCAATGACAGCAAGTTCGCTTCTTCTTTTCGTCACAGCTAAGAATAATGAAAGGAACAATGTAGTAAGAATTAACCAGCTTGAAATATATACATTAATTACCCAGCCACCTGCAATAATTCTAATCATAAATCCAAAAGCAATGAAGAAAATATCGAGCAAAACAATTTGTTTTAATTTAAAACTATACAGGATGTTAATTATAAAATAAACAGTTAAAGCAAATTTAAACTTCGGATTTAAATCGTAAGCTAAAATTATCATACCAACAAAAAAGATAAAAGAAATAATAATTGCATTTGGAATGGAAATTTTTCCAGAAGGTAAAGGACGATTTTTCTTGGTTGGATGATTTTTATCCTGTTCTAAATCAGCAATATCATTAATGATATAAACAACACTCGACAAAAAACAAAAAGAAACAAACGCCTTTAAAGCAAGGGATATATAACCCAGTTCAAACAAATGATGAGAAAAGACTAATGGAGCAAAAAGAAAAAAGTTTTTAATCCATTGTTTAATTCGAATGAGCTGGAGAATAACCTTAAATTCAGAAAACAATACTTTCCTCATAAACGCCATAGACTTTCTTTAATTCATCAACCATTTCACCAAGAGTTACATAATTTCTTGCACAATCTAAAACATAAGGCATAAGATTTTTCTCATCAATGGCAGCTTGATGAAGAGCTTCCAGTTTTTCTTTTACGATTTCATTATTTCGTTCCTGACGAAGTTTTGCAAGTGCTTCCCGTTGTTTGATTTCAACTTCAGGTGGAATATACAGGATTGGAATTTCGAGTTTTTCTTCTTTTTCAACGAACTCATTAATACCAACAATAATTCGTTGTTTTTCTTCAATTTCTTTTTGATATCGATAGGCAGCATTGGCAATTTCTTTCTGGAAAAATCCCATTTCAATTGCTGGTATTACTCCACCAAATTCATCAATCTTACGGAAATATTCATTTGCTTCTTCCTCGAGTCGATTTGTTAATGCTTCGATGTAATAACTACCACCAAGTGGATCAATTGTATTAATCACCCCAGTTTCATAAGCGATAACTTGTTGAGTTCTCAAAGCAATTTTTACTGCTTTCTCACTTGGAAGTGCAAGAGTTTCATCCATTGAGTTTGTATGAAGTGATTGAGTTCCACCTAAGACTGCAGCCAGAGCCTCGAAAGCAGTTCTTATAATATTATTTTCAGGTTGCTGTGCAGTAAGAGAACAACCAGCAGTTTGTGTATGAAATCTTAACCACCAGCTCCTTGGATTTTTAGCCTTATAAACTTCTTTCATTCTTCGTGCATAAATTCTGCGAGCAGCTCTAAACTTTGCAATTTCTTCAAAGAAATCGAGATGTGAATTAAAGAAGAACGAAAGTCTAGGAGCAAATGAATCTACATCCATTCCTCTTTCAATACAGGCTTCGATATAAGCAAAACCATCGGCAAGTGTGAATGCAAGTTCTTGTGCAGCAGTTGAACCAGCTTCTCGAATATGATAACCACTGATTGAAACTGGATTCCATTGTGGAACTTCATTACTGCAGTATTCAATCATATCAACAATAATTTTCATCGAAGGTCTTGGTGGGAAAATATATTCTTTCTGTGCAATGTATTCTTTGAGAATATCGTTTTGTAAAGTTCCTCTTAACTTTTTGAAATCAACGCCTTGTTTTTCTGCCACAGCAAGATAAAAAGCGAATATCATTGCTGCTGGAGAATTAATTGTCATTGAAGTAGAGACTTCACCAAGAGGAATTCCATCAAAAAGTCTTTCCATATCCAGTAAAGAAGAAACCGAAACACCACAAATTCCGACTTCGCCTTCAGACATTGGAGCGTCTGCATCCCAGCCCATCAAAGTTGGTAAATCAAAGGCAACAGAAAGTCCAGTTTGACCATGTTCAAGTAAATATTTGAAACGTTTATTGGTATCCTCTGGAGTACCAAATCCTGCAAATTGTCGCATTGTCCATAATCTACCACGATACATATTTTTATGAATTCCACGAGTAAACGGGAATTCACCAGGGAAACCAAGATCCCTTTCATAATCAAAATCTTTGAGGTCGTCGGGGGTGTAAAGTATCTCAACTTTATTTCCACTGATAGTATTGAAAGTAAGTGGAATAGTTGGTTGAGATTCAGCTTCCTGTTTCCATTTTAATTTTTTCTCTTTGAAATTTTTGTTTTCCATTTTTACCCTCTCTTTTTAATAATCTTTACTGGGATTCCTTCCGAACCTTCGATCAAGTTCGTCGATGGTCAATTTTATAAAAACAGGTCGACCATGAGGACAAACATACGGAATTTTAGTTGCGAATAGATTATCAATCAAAGATATCATTTCTTTTTCTGTTAATGGATCTCCAGCTTTAATTGCACTTTTACAAGCAAAAGATTTTGCTAAGTTTTCTTTTTCTTCAGTAACATTGGTAAGTGCAAATTCTCGATACATTTCCAAAATTTCAAGCAGGACTTCTTTCTCTTTTCCTTGCTTGACATCTTGAGGTATTCCATTGATTATAATTGTTGATTTTCCAAAGGGTTTTAAATCAAAACCAATTTTTTCAAAATAATCTTTCAATTCGATCAAAAGTTCAAAATCAGGTTTAGATAATTCTACTGTCTGAGGAAATAATAATTGTTGAGATAGAGGTATGGAATTTTCAATACTTTGAATTGCTTTTTCATAAAGAATTCTTTCGTGAGCAATATGTTGATCAATAATCATCAAACCATTCTTAATCGGAGTTAAAATGTATTTGTTATGAAGCTGCCATACCTGCCTTGTGACAACAGCTTCATCTTTTTCATCACTTTTTTCAAAAGAAAGTGAATTGATCAATTGTTTAGTTTTTTCAACTATATCCAGATCAGTGAATAACTCGTCTCGTTCTGACTGATTTGTTCGGGTAATTTCAGTTTCAGTTCCAGCAAAATCTTTTTTTGGTTGACCATAAATTTCTTTTGCAATAAAACTATGAGGATTTACCACAGGATTTTTAATTCTGGTTTGACTTGTAAAATCATCAAGTTCATTTAATGCAAGTTGTGGAGTAAAATCTTTTGTTGATAATGCATCTTTAACAGCGGAATAAACTGAAGAATAAACTAAATTTTCATCATCAAATTTTACTTCGAGTTTTGATGGATGAACATTAACATCAATTCTTTTTGGATCAAGGTTGATAAAAAGTAGATAGAAAGGAAATTCTCCTTTCTCTATTAAATGCTCATAGCCTCGATAAACAGCATGAGACACTGATTTGTTAACAACATACCGATTATTCAAGAAAAGAAATTGCTGACCTTTAGTTTTTTTTGCAAAGTGAGGAGCTCCAATATATCCTGAGATTGAAAAACCATCTTTTTCAAAATTGACTGGTATTAATGAGTCCAGAAACGATTCGCCAAAATAAAATTGAATTCTTTTTTCAAGTGAGGATTGTGGTAAATCAACAACAAGTTTTTCATCGTCAATAAATGTAAATCGTAAATTCGTGTAACTTAAACTCAATCGCTGAAATGTATCATAAATATGCTTAAACTCTGTTGCATTTGATTTCAAAAAATTTCTGCGAGCTGGAACATTGAAGAAAAGATTTTTAACAATGATGTTTGTCCCTTTTTCACAATGTACCTGGTTTTGTTCAATAATCTTTCCGCCTTCAACTATTATCTGTGTTCCTAATTCCATTTCCTGAGTTTTTGTTTTCATCTCAACTCTTGCAACTGATGCAATCGAATAAAGAGCCTCACCTCGAAATCCAAGAGTTGTAATTTTTTCAAGATCATCGACATCAGAAATTTTACTTGTCGAATGTCGATAAAAAGCAAGACGAGCATCTTCCTCTGACATTCCAATCCCGTCATCAATCACTTGAATCAAAGTTTTGCCAGCAGCCTTTATTATCAAAGTGATATGAGTTGCTTGAGCATCAATTGAATTCTCGAGCAATTCCTTGACAACTGACTCTGGTCTCTGAACAACTTCACCAGCAGCAATTTTTGATGCGACACTTTCAGGTAAAATTTTAATCTTCTGCATATCCTTTTAAGCTCTCTAAAACAATTTACCCTTCATATAATTTAATTTCAAATGAATTAAAATTGTTTGAAAAAATTAGTGTTAGAACTACAATTTCACTTCTACTGGTAATCCAGTTCTCAATGATTGAACTACTGCAAAAGTTGTTTTAGTGGTTAAAAATAATGTTTCAAGATCTATGGGAGAATTTTCTCCCTTTCTAATTGCATTAATGAAAGCCTCTACCTCTTCTTTATGACCTTTGCCGAAATAATTTTTCGATTTTTTCTTTCCACCAGAATAAAAATCTACACTCTCAAAATTATTCAGAATTGCACTTCGTTGAAGTGCAGAAACTTCGAGATACTCTTTTGGAATTGAAGCATCACCATTAGCTTGATAAATAATTGTTCCAATCGAGCCATCTCCAAATTTCATGACTATTGAGAGAGTATCTTCCTCTTTAGTGTTTCCCGCTTTTTCTGATAAGGACTGGGCAAAAACAATTTTTGGATGTGAATCACAAAGAAATGACAGCGTATCGATAAAATGACAGACCTCACCAATAATTCTTCCACCCTGCTCTTCAAATTGTGTCCAGTGATTGAGATGAATCTTTCCGGCATTAACACGATACAAAAAATTAAAAGGTCCTGATGGAAAATACTTTTTTATATCCTGAATGCTTTTAGCAAATCTTCTATTAAAACCAACAAGTAAAAATTTATCTTCCACATCAAGATTTATGATCGAATTCAACTCCTCATCATAAATTGCCAGAGGTTTTTCAACAAAGACTTTTTTTCCTGCTTTTAATGAATCAATTACATAACTGGCATGAGTATCATGACGAGTTGCAATAAATACAACATTAATTTTTTCATCGTTTAAAATTTCTTCAGCAGAAGTTGTAAATTTTTCAAATCCAAATTTAGTTGCTACATTCTTTGCTGTAAGTCCATCTGTTGTACAAACAGTAACAAGATTAACATTTAGATTTTTTAAGTGAGGTATCAAATAAGACTGGGCAAAACTTCCTGCACCAATAAAACCAATTCGAATATCAGATATTGGTAATGACTTTTTAGTGGTAATATAAATTTTTTCCTTATCAACTCTATCCTGTTGATATTCGAATAGAATTCCTCGATAAAATTCTTTTACTTTTCCTAAAATCAAATCATAAGCTTTTTCAAATTCTTCAATTTGAAATTTGTGAGTGATTAACGATTTAAAATCTAACTTTCTTTGAGAAACTAAATCTACAATTGCCTGCATATTTCTGTTTTCAGTCCATCGCACAAAACCAAATGGATAATCAATCCCCATTTCTTCATATTTAGGATCGTATCTGCCAGGTCCATAAGATTTAGAAATGACCACTTCGATTTCTTTATTATAGAATGGACCTCTTGGAATATCCATCTTTACTGCACCTACTACCACAACTTTTCCTTTTTCACGGGTAATTAAACCTGCAAGTTCAATCGGTTCATTACTTTCTGTACCAGCAGTAATTAAAACTTTATCAACGCCAAATCCATTCGTCAGATTGATAATTGTATCTTTTTCATTTTTAGAACTTTTTACAACAAAGTCGCATCCAAACTTTTTTGCAAACTCGAGTGCTTCTTCTGAAACATCAAGACCTATAACTCGACAACCATTCGCTTTCAACAATTGAACTGTAATTAAACCTAAAAGGCCAAGACCAATGACTGCAATATTTTCACCAATCAAAGGAGAGGCGAGTCGAATTCCCTGAAGTGCAATAGCTCCAATGGTTGTAAATGCAGCTTCTTCAAGACTCACATTATCTGGAATTTTAACGCAAAGATTTTCTGGAACGAAAATAATTTCTGCATGATTTGCATAACCAGCACCAGCACATGCAACTCTGTCCCCAGGTTTAAACTTCTCGCTTGATGATTCAATTACAATTCCAGATGAACTATAACCTAAAGTTTTGTAATCATTTAAGTTTCCAAGTATTCTTTCTATTGTAGGTATTAATCCATCTCTTCTGATAATTTGATAAACCTGTTTAATAATCTCAGGATTTTTATAAGCTTTTATTAATAAATTTTCTTTTGTTGCTTCAATTGTGCTTCTTTCAGTTCCAGCACTGATTAATGAATAATAATTTTTAACCAGAACACCTTTAGGTTTTAAAAGTGGAATGGGGAGATCAACAACTTTCATCTCCCCATCTTTAATTCTTTGAACAAGCTGTTTCATTTTTCGAAATCTTCTCTAAGGACTGGTTTTCTTCCAATCGAATAATAAACGAATTTATACTTTAATGCCTTTTCAATATCAAAAACATTTCTACCATCAAAAATTACAAATTCTTTCATTGCTTTTCTCATTGCCTCGAAATCTGGGGTTCTAAATTCATTCCATTCAGTTGCAATTATTAATGCATCTGCATCTTTACAAGCTGAAATTGGATCTACTGCATATGTAATCTTATCACCATAAACTTTGCGAGTGTTTTCCATTGCTTCAGGGTCATAAGCTGTAATAGTTCCACCGAGTTCAAGAATTCTATCAATGATTTTAAATGCTGGTGCTTCTCTTACATCATCTGTCTCGGGTTTGAATGCAAGTCCCCAAAGTGCAAATTTTTTCCCTTTAATATCATTATTAAAATGTTTAAGAATTTTTTCAACAAGGATTAATTTTTGTCTTTCGTTTGTTTGAATTACTGCATCAATTACATTTGAAGCCACCTGAGCTTCTTGAAATGATTTTTGCAGTGCTTTGATATCTTTGGGAAAACAACTTCCACCAAAACCAATTCCCGGGAATAAAAATCTTTTCCCAATCCTGTTGTCAGCTCCCATGGCAATTCTAACCATATCTACATTAGCACCAACTTTTTCACAATAATTTGCAATCTCATTCATAAATGTAATTTTAGTTGCAAGAAAGCAATTCGCTGCATATTTAGTGAGCTCAGCACTCTTTTCATCCATGAAATAAATCGGGTTACCACTTCTAACAAATGGTTCGTAAAGTGTTCTCATTAGTTCTCTGGCTTTTTCTGATTGTGTTCCCACAACAATTCTATCCGGTTTCATAAAATCTTCGACTGCAAATCCTTCACGCAAAAACTCAGGATTACTAACTACATCAAAAGGATAATCACCGGCTTTCGATTTGATTTTATCCCTGACTAATTCTGCAGTCCCAACAGGAACTGTACTTTTATCCACAAAAATTTTGTAGCTCTTTTCATTTAATTGACTTAATATTTCACCACACTGTTCAGAAACTTCAAGGATATGTTTTAAATCAGCAGCACCATCATTTCCCTGTGGAGTTGGAAGACAGAAGAAAATTATTTCAGAATTTTCAACAGCATATTTTAAGTTCTCAGTAAATTCAATCCTGTTTTTCTGAAGATTATGATTTAATAATTCAGCAAGATTCTTTTCATAAATTATGGGGTCACCTTTTCTAAATCTCTCTAATTTCTCAGTATCTTTATCAACACAAATAACTTTATTACCAGTTTCGGCAAGACATACTCCTGTTACCAGACCAACATATCCAGTACCAATAACAGCTATTTTCATATATTCTCCTTGAAATATTTAGAAAGTCTGATTTTAGTTTTTATCATATCTTCAGAAATTAATTTTACATCACCAAGCACAGGCATAAAATTCGTATCTCCATTCCATCTCGGTACTACATGAAAATGAATGTGTTCTTCAATACCAGCACCAGCTACTCTACCAAGATTAGTTCCTACATTATGCCCCTGTGCTGACATTGTTTTTTCCAGTGCTTCAACAGATTTTTCGATTAGATAAAAAGTTTCTAATCGTTCTGACTCATTCATCTCACTTATTTTTGCGATATGGCGATAAGGAATAATTAGAAGATGACCATTATTGTAAGGGTATCGATTCATTAAGATAAATACTTCTTTCCCTTTATACACAACCAGCGAATTATCATCATCAACATTTTCACTTTTTGCGTTACAGAAAATACAGCCTTCTTCCTTAGGATTTTGAAATGACTCAATATATTCAGATCGCCATGGAGAAAATAATCTTTCTATCAAGCTTCTTCTTCCTTTTGCTTTTCGGCTGCTGCGATAATTTTTGCTTCTATTTCTTTAGGTACTTCTTCATAATGAGATAATTTCATTTCATAGGTACCTTTTCCTTGAGTCAAACTTCTGAGTTGAGTTGCATATTTAAACATCTCTGCAAGTGGAACCAATGCTCGAATAATTTGAAATTCTCCATCTGAATCCATTCCAAGAATCTTACCTCTTCTACTGGAAATATCACCCATTACATCACCCATAAATTCTTCAGGAACTCGAATGGTTACTTCTTGAATTGGCTCAAGCAAACAAGGATTTGCTGCAAGAAAACCTTTCTTGAAAGCTTGAGAACCAGCAATCTTGAAAGATAATTCATCAGAATCGACTGGATGATGGGAACCATCAAACAAAGTAACTTTTACATCAACAACTTTATAACCTGCCAGAACACCTTTTGCCATTGTTTCTACAATTCCTTTTTCAACTGCCGGAACAAATCTTCCTGGAACAACTCCACCAACAATCGCATCAACAAATTTGAAACCTTCACCTCTTTTTAATGGCTCAAGTTTAAGATGAACATGACCATATTGACCACGTCCGCCAGTCTGTTTTTTATGTTTGTATTCTGCATCTTCACATGAACCTTTAATCGTTTCACGATAAGGAATTCTTGGCTCTACTAAATCGACTTCTACTCCAAATTTATCTTTCAATTTTTTTGCAGCTAAATTTAAATGTAATTCACCCTGTCCACCAATAACTGTTTGAGAAAGTTCAGGATCAAAATACATAACAAAAGTTGGGTCTTCCTGATGCAAAGCATGGAAACCATTTGCGATTTTATCTTCATCACCTTGAGATTTCGATTTGACTGCAAAATGAATTATTGGTTCAGGGAATTGAATTTCCTTAAATCTAATATTCAAATTTTTTGAGCAAAGAGTATTATTGGTATGTGTATCTTTCAACCTAACTACAGCACCTAAATCACCGGCGTAAAGATGGGCGACTTCAGTTCTATTTCTTCCATTTAAAACATAAATCTGACTTGTTCTCTCAAATTTGTTTGTCGAAACATTGATGAGGTCAAGTCCATGTGTAATTGTTCCGCTATAAACCTTGAATAAAGATAACTCGCCAATTGCAGATTCGGCAATTGTTTTAAATACAAATAAAGCTGGTTCACCATCTTCCTTAATTTCTATCTCGATTTCATTTCCATTTTGAAATCCTTTTACTTTGTTTCTATCTGCTGGAGATGGAGTAAATGAAACAATAAAATCCATAAAACCAGCAACATTTATATTTGAAGTCGATGCAACTGGTAAAACAGGAACGATAGTTCGATTCAAAATGCCTTTCTTTAATCCATTAAGAATTTCTTCTTCTGTAAGCTCACCATTTTCAAAATATTTGTTCATTAAATCTTCATCGGATTCAGCAATCTTCTCGACTAATTGATTTCTAAGTTTAGAAGCTTCTTCCTTTAGATTATCTGGGATTTCCTCAATTCTGTATTTACCATTTCCATTTTTCTCGTAAACGAGTTGTTTCATCTTTATCAAATCAATAACAGAATTAAAATTTAATCCTTGATTTACAGGGAACTGAACTACAATAGCATCATGAGTAAGTTTCTGATTGATTGAATTTACTACACCTTCGAAGTTCGATCGTTCATTATCACATTTATTAACCAGAATCATTCGTGGAAGTTCATTTTGATTTATCAATTTCCAGACTTTTTCACTTCCAACTTCAATTCCTTCAACAGCTTTAAGAAGAAGAACAGCAGTATCAGCAACACTTAGAGCACTTAATACTTCACCAATGAAATCAGCATAACCAGGAGTATCGATAATGTTAATTTTATTCTGGTTCCATTCACAATGCATAAGAGCTGCTGAAGTTGAAATTTGTCTTTCAATTTCTTCAGGTTTGAAATCGGAAACAGTATTTCCATCTTCAATTTTACCCATTCTTGTAGTGATGCCTGCAGTATATAGCATAGCTTCTACTAAAGAAGTTTTACCAGCACCACCATGACCGACCAAGGCTATATTTCTAATATTTTTTGATTTATACTCTTTCAAGAGAAACCTCCGTTAATTTATTTTTAATTATAATTTTTTAAAATTAAAGATGAATTAAACATCACAAATCTGGTGAAATAAATTGAGCAGGAATAAATGTTGTTTAAATTATCATTCAAAACCAGAGCAAAAAAAATAAAACTATTACCCTGACCGTCTGAATAAAGTTTGAAAGAAAACTCTAATCCCTTTGAGTAAAGCTCTTGCATTCGATTGTAATTCATCAATTGGTTCTTCGATAGTATTAACTACTTTATCTTTGATTCTTTTATAATCTCTGGCGGTTTCCTTAAATGGTTCCAGAGTAGAACTTATCTGATTAATTTCAGAATTAATATTTTTAGAAAGAGTTGAGAGGTCCTCGAGAGTAATTTGAAATTTTTCCAGTACCTGGTTTAATTTATTTACCGTGTCTGAAATATTGTTATCAATATTCTTTACGGACTTCAGTAAATCTTTAAGGAAAAAGATAAAATAAATTAAAAATCCACTAATAGATAAATAAACCAGGACGAGGAGAATTTTTAGCAATAATTCCACTGGATTTCTTAAGTTGATTCTTTTTCACGTTTATAAGCATCAACGCCAGCATCAATAGCAGATTTTACTCGACCTGCCTCTTTTGTTACTTCAGTTTTAATCTTCTCGACTTTTTCTGATGCTTTAGTTTTTGCCTCTTCTAAAACTTTTTCTGCTTCAGATAAAATATTCTGAGCTTTCTCTTTGGCTTCCTGAACTAAAGTCTCGGATTTTTTTTTACCTTCATTTATTAATTCTTGAACTTTTTCCTTAGTCTGAGAATAAATCTCATCAATATCTTCTTTAATATCTGAAGCCCTGTTCTTGATATCCTGCCTTAGTTCTTTACCACTTTTTGGAGCAAAGAGAAGAGCGACTAATCCGCCAACAACACTGCCAGCGAGAAACCCGATTATTAAACCTTTTGCCACGCCTTTGTCGGAAGCCATTGTTTCCTCCATTTTTATTCAAAATTAATTATAACTTGCTTGAGTTTCAAGAAAAATAAGTAAAAGAAAAATTTACTATGGGAATATTGAAAAAATTATTCTTCTGTCGATTCGATTTCAAAAACTTTTTTGTGAAGAACTTTCTTTTGAAAGTAAATTAAACCAAGAATTCCCATCAAAATTGCAAACCATAATGTGGCTACTCTAATTAAAAATGTTGAAACAAAAGCAATGTTTAATGGAATTTTAGTTCTCACCAGAAGAAGTGTGAGGCTACCCTCTGTGGGACCAATTCCACCAGGTACAAGAAGTAAACCACCAATAATTGTTGAGAATGAATACACAAAAAGCGACCAGAAAAAAGTAGCTTCTGTATTAAAGACTTTTAAAATCAAATAAAGACCAAATGCCTCAAATCCCCAGGCAATCGCTGCTAAAATTAACATTGAGAATAAAGGAAACGGTTGAAGTAATTTGTAGGAATGTTCGTAAGCGACTAAAATTTTTTCACTGATATTATGAAAATATTTCAATCGAGAAAAAAATTTAATAACAGGTTCTGCAAAAGGTCGATAAGAAAGTCCAAAAAGAAAAATGCTGAAAATTATCAAAGTAGTTAAAACAATTTCTCTACCAAAATTAAAATAAATGGCTCCAAACATCGCAACCATAAGTAACGAAACAAAATCACCCAATCTTTCAACGAGAATAACAGGTGCAGAAGCATGAATGGAGGTTTTATTGTATTCTTTGATTAGATAAGATTTTAATAATTCACCAACCTTTCCTGGTGTAATAGACATAATTAATCCACCAAGAAAAATTGAGAATGAAATTTTTCGAGGAAGTTTAATATTAAGCATTCGGAGAAAATAATCCCATCGTTCAAATCGTAAGTAGTAGTTAAAAAAACTTAAAAACAAAACAAGAGGGAAATATCTAAAATCAAATAACGAAAAAGCTTCTATTAACTTTTCAAAATCAATATAGATTGAAAAGCCGAGATAAACGATTGCAGCTAAAACAATTCCGATTATTATTTTCTTTTGTAGATTTTTCATCGATTATTTTTTTTAATTATAATTCAATTTCATCGTGTGATCGATTGAAGCATTAAATATAATTTTTGCAATGGTAACCCGACAACATTGTAATAACATCCATTAATTTTTTCAACGAAAACCGCACCGAGATCATCTTGAATTCCATATGAACCAGCTTTATCAAGACAGCTACCACTTTCAACATATTCATCAATCTCTTTGGAAGTTAATTTGCGAAAAGTGACGAGGGTCTTTTCGACATCAATTAATTTCTTCTTATTATTTTGATTAATCAGACAAATTGCAGTATAAACAATGTGAGTCTTACCACTCAGAGTTCGTAACATTCTTTTTGCATCATCAGGTGATTTTGGTTTTTCAAGAATTTTCCCATCGATTACAACAATTGTATCGGCTGCAATGATTATTTTATTTTGAAATTTCTTATTAGCTACTTCAGCTTTATCCTCAGCTAATTTCTTTGCGTAATAAACTGGTTTCTCTCCACGGTGATTTTCTTCAATCTGTGGATGAAAAGATTTAAACTTCAAACCTAAAAGTTTAAGTAAATGTTTTCTGCGTGGTGATTGAGAAGCTAAAATATAATTATAACTCTTTAGTTCACTAAGGCTCATTTATAAATATGAGATGATTTTTTAAGGGACGGTTTAAACATTACCTGAACATTGCTTTAATACTTCCCCAGGTTCGCTTCACACTTGAGACACTATGTAAAATCGAAATTTCATTGGAATAAGAAATCGTTCCGTTGAAATCGACTATTTTTAATCTATAGTAATAAACAGAACCAAGGGACTTGAAGGCAGTTTCATCGATGAAGGTGTAGAAGGAGTTATTACCTTTAGGCTGGATAGAACCAATAGGAATAAAATCACTGTTTAGAGATTTTCTTTCTACAATGAATTCTTTTACTGCTGATTCTTCTTTACTCTTCCATTCAAGGATAACTCTATTACTTTCACTTCGACCCCTGAAAAATTCAAGAGTAGCTCCCGCAAAAAGCAAAGAGATGAAAGATAAAAGATATACTGTCGTAAAAACCTTTTTCATACTGTTCAAAAATAATTTAAGATTAATTGAATGTCAAACATGGCAATGAAGGATTTTATTTACAATTCTCAATAGGACAACTTTTCAAGTCGAAGATTTATTTTGATATTCAGTAAGTTTTCGAGTACTTTTTTTCGCCTTTCTGAAGCCCATAATTCACTTTCTGGTGGATGGGTAAGATACCTGAGAACCATAATAAAAGATTTTCCATTTTTATCAGGGATAAATTTTATATCGTTAATTAATGCATTATGAGTTTTTTCAAGTCCATCGGAAAGTCGAAGTATACCTGCAAGTATTGAAATTTTTCGAATTTCGTCATCATCAAAATCTTTAAGATTTTTATGCTTTTCTTTTGGAAGAGCTTTCCTGTGATACCGTGCAATATTTGCAATCATATTTATTTCTTTTTCATTAAAACCGATTAGTTCAGAGTTTTTGATTATAAAGTTAATTCACATGACTCATTTTTTAATTCATAATTAGTGTATATCTATCATTTTCAATTCCACATTTAGTTTCGTTAACCTAATATAAAAAATAAACATTATTAAACTACGAAAGGAAATTCCGACTTGTCGGTATTGGTTCGATTATTCTGACAGATTATATTTTTATTTTTTAAGGTTTTGGGATGACCTCACCTCGTTTGGTAAAAACCTTTTTTTCATAATCAAGCAAATATAGGTTCATCGTTTCAATTCCACATTGAGTTTTATTAACCTAAAAAATATTATCAAACTATGAAACGAAATCCCAACCTATCGGGATTGGTCCGATTACAACAGTTAAAAATGGTAGATTAAAGCCGTATTTCGTCAAGTTTCAATTCCACATTGGTCCGATTACAACTATAATTACCAAGATAAAAATTTTTGCCATTGATTAGTTTCAATTCCACATTGGTCCGATTACAACGAATTAACTTCCTTTCTTAAGTTCTTAAGTTATCGTGTTTCAATTCCACATTGGTCCGATTACAACTTTTCAAGGTTAGCGGTTTTTTCTTCTGTGTCTATAGTTTCAATTCCACATTGGTCCGATTACAACACAATTCCACCAGCTTTATGCCTCCCTTTGCCAAATGTTTCAATTCCACATTGGTCCGATTACAACTTGAGAAGTATGCAATTACTGACAAGGGTTCAATCCGTTTCAATTCCACATTGGTCCGATTACAACGTCAGGAAAAAACTCAGGAAAGAAGTCAGGAAAAAAGTTTCAATTCCACATTGGTCCGATTACAACTTGCCTGTTGTTGCCTGCTCGTGCTTGCTGGTCGGCGTTTCAATTCCACATTGGTCCGATTACAACTTATACTCCTACTTTAATAATACCCCGTTATCAAGTGTTTCAATTCCACATTGGTCCGATTACAACTGTTGCTCGTGCTTTGCTGTTGCTTTGCTGGTCGGCGTTTCAATTCCACATTGGTCCGATTACAACCTTAATTTATAAAATAAATGATATTAATATGAAAATGTTTCAATTCCACATTGGTCCGATTACAACTTAGAGAATATTACGATTATTAAATAGGTGGGAAAAGTTTCAATTCCACATTGGTCCGATTACAACCCGGTCTTCAGCCCCTAATATAATATTCAAAATTAAGTTTCAATTCCACATTGGTCCGATTACAACTCCTCAAACTCTAACTCCTTAAGCCTCACAATTAAGGTTTCAATTCCACATTGGTCCGATTACAACCTGAGTTATGGAAAGTTTATATCCTTGGAGGGGTCGAGTTTCAATTCCACATTGGTCCGATTACAACTATAGTTTCCTTTACTACGACGATGGAACTGGGAACGTTTCAATTCCACATTGGTCCGATTACAACATTTTTCTAACAGGAGCATTAATTGGTAGTTTGTTAGTTTCAATTCCACATTGGTCCGATTACAACAGAATATCTTGTCGTTTTTGAAGCCTCGATTAAGTCGTTTCAATTCCACATTGGTCCGATTACAACAAATATTATTTTTAATAATTTGTTTTACCCACCAAAGTTTCAATTCCACATTGGTCCGATTACAACAATATGGAGTTAAATGCATTTATAATTAGTAATGCCGTTTCAATTCCACATTGGTCCGATTACAACTTCCAGTAAGGTTTGAACCGAAATCAATTGTAAATGTTTCAATTCCACATTGGTCCGATTACAACACGATGAAATTGAAGGGTATAGGTTTTTCTTTCAAGAGTTTCAATTCCACATTGGTCCGATTACAACCTGGACGTTCTATGTTGAAAACCAGGGGACTTCCAAGTTTCAATTCCACATTGGTCCGATTACAACGGCAACACATACCACACCGCCAACATTCTAAACTGGTTTCAATTCCACATTGGTCCGATTACAACATTCCTTCGTTATACGATTAAAGACATTAAAGGTATGTTTCAATTCCACATTGGTCCGATTACAACTATTAGTTTATCAAAATAAGCCAATTGTTGCAGTTTGTTTCAATTCCACATTGGTCCGATTACAACGATTTTAGGAAAGCACAAAGAGGTTTTAGTATTGTGTTTCAATTCCACATTGGTCCGATTACAACAAATATTATTTTTAATAATTTGTTTTACCCACCAAAGTTTCAATTCCACATTGGTCCGATTACAACTCTTTAATCTTTTTGAGAACTGATGGAAGACGCCCTGTTTCAATTCCACATTGGTCCGATTACAACAATATGGAGTTAAATGCATTTATAATTAGTAATGCCGTTTCAATTCCACATTGGTCCGATTACAACGTTCACTTGCTTTATATTTCCATCGGGGCGGTTTGGGTTTCAATTCCACATTGGTCCGATTACAACGCGAATTTTTTTATTTTAATAAAAATAGAGCCGTCGTTTCAATTCCACATTGGTCCGATTACAACCATTGACAAACTGGGACATAATTCAAAATAATTTTCCGTTTCAATTCCACATTGGTCCGATTACAACTCTCCAGCAAATCAAAATAATCAATTTTCAATAACCGGTTTCAATTCCACATTGGTCCGATTACAACTCTCAGTTTCCCCGTGTTGCAAAATATAATAGTGTTGTTTCAATTCCACATTGGTCCGATTACAACAAACATTCAAGATACTCAAAACCAATAACTCATTTCGTTTCAATTCCACATTGGTCCGATTACAACCTTTGTTTAATGCACAACAAAGTATGCAACAGCAAAGTTTCAATTCCACATTGGTCCGATTACAACGGGGGTATAAGATTATCAATAAAGAAGATAATTAAGTTTCAATTCCACATTGGTCCGATTACAACGCGAACTAATGCAAAAGTTTCCTATGCTGTTTGGACGTTTCAATTCCACATTGGTCCGATTACAACTTCAATTGCTAAACTATTAATGGATAACGATGTTAAGTTTCAATTCCACATTGGTCCGATTACAACGAAACAGGTTTATTCAATGTATATGGGGATTTTATTTGTTTCAATTCCACATTGGTCCGATTACAACTGTCTATTTAGCACTCAACATTATTGAAAATTATTATGTTTCAATTCCACATTGGTCCGATTACAACCAAATGGAAGTTCATTAAGGCAAATCGGTTGTGTTGCGTTTCAATTCCACATTGGTCCGATTACAACAAGACAGTCGTTACACAGAGGGTAATTCCATTTGTGTGTTTCAATTCCACATTGGTCCGATTACAACTTATGACTTGATACCAAAGAACAGAATTCAGTACGCGTTTCAATTCCACATTGGTCCGATTACAACTGGAGAGGAAATCGCTTCAATTATTGGTGTTAATTAGTTTCAATTCCACATTGGTCCGATTACAACCAATAAATCCCCCGTATTGGTCAATGGAAATTTTAAGTTTCAATTCCACATTGGTCCGATTACAACAATTGAGGAAATACAGAAAGGTGCATTAAAAGGAATGTTTCAATTCCACATTGGTCCGATTACAACAAAGATTAAAAACGATTTATTGAGTAAGATTAAAGAGTTTCAATTCCACATTGGTCCGATTACAACGATTATAGTAACGGAATTGATTATTTTTTTTTAATGGTTTCAATTCCACATTGGTCCGATTACAACTCGAAAGAACTGCATTATTAATTGAGACTTTTCAAGCGTTTCAATTCCACATTGGTCCGATTACAACTAATATTGAAGTATTTTCTACTTTAAGAACATTACAGTTTCAATTCCACATTGGTCCGATTACAACGGTTAAACAGGAAAATACTTACAATGTAGGATCAATGTTTCAATTCCACATTGGTCCGATTACAACAAGGCTTGAGATATTGAAAGCTATCAAGGAACTGGTGTTTCAATTCCACATTGGTCCGATTACAACACATTCCCGATACCTTGAATATTCAAATCGTAATCCGTTTCAATTCCACATTGGTCCGATTACAACATAGGAATGTTGGCGGATTAAACTTAAAACAAATTGGTTTCAATTCCACATTGGTCCGATTACAACTCCTCTCCGTGCAAAGCATCGAAAACCGCTTTGCAAGTTTCAATTCCACATTGGTCCGATTACAACTGCTAATGCAGTTCAAACTAAAAGTTCATTAGCAACGTTTCAATTCCACATTGGTCCGATTACAACAAGATAAAAAAAATGAGGTAATAAATGCCTAAAAAAGTTTCAATTCCACATTGGTCCGATTACAACATTTAGTTCAGGAACTTCAGGAACTTCAGGAACTTCGTTTCAATTCCACATTGGTCCGATTACAACAAATGAGCAAACTATTAAAGTTATATTAAAACAAAAGTTTCAATTCCACATTGGTCCGATTACAACCACTCTCAAAATAAAAAATTACTTTGTACAAAACCTCGTTTCAATTCCACATTGGTCCGATTACAACATATATGCAGGAAAATAATATTACAGGTAATCTTGAGTTTCAATTCCACATTGGTCCGATTACAACTGGAATATTAGTTTATTTATCATTAGATAAAGTTGAGTTTCAATTCCACATTGGTCCGATTACAACAAACTTTGGTTGTCTGCGAAAAGATATAATGGTGGAGTTTCAATTCCACATTGGTCCGATTACAACTGCTGGCATAGAAATAATACAGGTAAAGATTTTTAGTTTCAATTCCACATTGGTCCGATTACAACTTTTGATTTTTATGTTGATGCAAATAACTTAATAATGTTTCAATTCCACATTGGTCCGATTACAACCAATTCGTCCAAAATGTAGAAGTCTAACAAAAAATTGGTTTCAATTCCACATTGGTCCGATTACAACATTAGCTTATGTTGTTAAAATCTTAACTAATCCAAAGTTTCAATTCCACATTGGTCCGATTACAACAAGTTAAAAATCAAATTCCTGTCGCAATAGCAAACGCGTTTCAATTCCACATTGGTCCGATTACAACTTATCTTATTGCAGAAAGTGATGCACTAAGTTTTATGTTTCAATTCCACATTGGTCCGATTACAACATTACTTGAGGACATCGAAAAGTTCGACAAAGACAAGTTTCAATTCCACATTGGTCCGATTACAACGCCAAAACCAAATAGTGTCATATCACTTAAGTGATGAGTTTCAATTCCACATTGGTCCGATTACAACCACTTGCCGAACGAACTGGCAAGTATGCAGGAACAGAGTTTCAATTCCACATTGGTCCGATTACAACAATCCAAGTGGGAATAGATGGACTTCGTGCACTTGCGTTTCAATTCCACATTGGTCCGATTACAACAGATAATCAAGAAGGATAATTTGTCAATTGCTCTCGCGTTTCAATTCCACATTGGTCCGATTACAACTTTCAACGCATCGAAGGGCTGGAATACAGCCCTTCTGGTTTCAATTCCACATTGGTCCGATTACAACTATTCATATAATATCCATCCTCTTTGGTTATTAATAGTTTCAATTCCACATTGGTCCGATTACAACTCATAATCCAAAGCCTGATATCCACTTTCATTCACTGTTTCAATTCCACATTGGTCCGATTACAACTCAAATTCTATTTAGAAAAACTTCAAGAAAATCTGGGTTTCAATTCCACATTGGTCCGATTACAACCTCAAGACTCATAAGAATTCAACCACTCCACCTGAAATAGTTTCAATTCCACATTGGTCCGATTACAACCCTTAATAAAACTGTTAAAAAAATAATAAAAAAACAAGTTTACACGTAAAGTCTATTGTCGACCTAAGAAAGTGCAAAAAACCTTTAAGTTCGACGATTCTAAATAATTGTATCCAACGTCGATTTTTCTACACCGATAATTTTTCTTTCAAAATAACTTTTTGAATCAAACACATAATAAATAATTGAATCATAATCATTATTTACCATCTTCTCTAAGTCTTTCTTTAGTTCCATTAAAGAAGATTCAGTAATTTCACCTTCAAAGACCGAGTTTTGAACCCAATTTAATTTTTTCCTTAAATATTTTAATACTTTATTTCCTCTTTTTGGTGCTGCATCGTAGACAAGAATGATGTACATTTTACCACCAAATTTTGAATGATTGATAATCTTCTGAATCAAGCAAGTGTTTTATTAATTTATAACATTCGTATCTGATCAGTGTTTGATATGAAACAGATCTTTTGAGTTTTCGGTGTTTTATAGTTGTAGCGAGTTTTTGATCATATTCATTTACAAAAAGTTTTCTTCCACTTTCTTTCAATAAACAGCTATTAAATTGAAAATCAAAGTCTTCGTTCTTTATCATATTTTTATTAAACAAAGAAAAGATTAGTCGATCTACTATTAATGGTTTAAATATTTCAGCTAAATCCAATGCTAGAGAAAATCTTCTTTCTCCTGGTGTATGTAGATAGCTTATGGTTGGATTAAGTTGATTTCTATAAATTTCACTTAATACTGTGGTATAAAGTAAACTATTACCAAAGGATATTAGTGCGTTTACTGGATTTGTGGGTGGTTGTTTTTCTCTTCTATCAAAATTTATGGGAGGATCAATTATCAAATTCCAGCTTTCATAGTAGGTTTTTCGTGCTATTCCTTCTAACCCCATTAATTCTTCAATTGAATTTACCATTTCTACTCTTTCAATAGCTTTTCCCATATATTCAATGAAATAACTTAAATCCTTGTTACGATTGTTGTAGTATTGAAGATTTTTCAAAATATTATTCAATGACCCTCGAATAATTTCTTTAGCAATATTTAATCTTTTACTAGAATCTAGATAAAATTCTACCTGTGCAATCAATAATTTACCCGAAACTAAAGTCTCTCTTGGATAGTAAGTGCCCGAATAATAACCATAATAATTAAATAAGTGAAGGGGAATTTGATTTTGACTCAAAAAATTAAAAAACCTCGAGTTGAATCTATGTTCTCCAAAACAATATATGCTATCTATTGATTCAATTGGTATGTATTTTCGTTTAGATTTACTTTTATCCTCGTTTTGATATTCTTTTTCATCGTCATCAAAGTCTATCAAATATTCTTCTTCTGAAGAATCTTTTTCTTTCGGATTTTGATTTGTTTCGTCTAATATATCGGTTTGTTGATTTTGAAATGGCTCAAAACAAATTGTATTGTCTTTCCTTTTTAAAATACCACTTGTAAAAATGTAAAAATTCTTTTTCATAACAACCTCTTATACATAACATAGTTCATAATATGAACATTTTTTACAAAATGGTTTTCTTATAACTTTAGGTGGTTGTGGTTGTTGTATTATTAGTAAAATGTCCTGGAATGCCTGCTCAAGTTGTTTTTCATCATCAAGGGATAGTGCAACATTATATACCCTCTTCAATTTTGGATAATCAATTATCCCTTTCACATTTTTAATTCCAATTTTTTTTAATTGATATATATAAAATTTTACCTGCCAGATGTGCAATTCTTCAAATTTATTGGTCTTCTTAATTTCGTGGATAGTATTTGTCCTCCTATCGAAGAAGTCTATAGCAAAATGAAAATCTTCATTTTCGAACTGGAGCTCATGTTTTTTTCTTTCGTAAGTTGATTCTGAAATAAATTTACCAATAGCTACAAGTTCACTTGTTTGTTCCATTCCAATTGAATTGGCAAAAAGCCACAAGTGTCTTTTACAATGAAAATAATAATTGATATGTGTACCTGTTATTTTAATCATAGAATATTTGCAAGGCTTGATAAATCTTGATTTATGTTCCTATCGAGACCCTTTTGACTATCATAATTGTATTTTACAACGAGGATATTTTCTGTCCAATGACTCAATTTTCTTTTATGCTCATCTTTTAAATTAATTTTGCCTTCAATTTCATTAATCCAGTGACTCACTGTTTTACTCTTGGTTGTTTTCATATAACCATTAACACTAACTACAAATTCAGAGATAATTTTTTCCTTAAACATAGTATAAGGTCGTTTTTGATCGATATATTTTGCGCAAAACTCAGCAATAGCATTAGTGAATTCTTCTTTTCGATTTTCAGGAATTACCTGATAACTTAACATTGGTCTGAATTTTTTCTGGGCTTCGGCTTTTTTATCTGACATATAACCTGCATCTAGTAATTCAAGTGTAAGGTCAAAATCTTTAAGGTAATCAGATTGATCTCTAAATTCCATCAGGTAATTATAAAGTGAATTAACGAGCTCAAATTTTCTAAATTCAGATAAAAGAATTTCATTATTGTGAAGCTCTAATTCAAATTTTTTGTTTCTGTTTTTTTTACCTTTAAAACCATTTTGATAGAAACTGGATATTTCCTCTTGTAGATTGAAATTATTATTAATTTCGCTTTGAAATATCATGGCAGTCAAATTAATCAACTCAGTTTTATAGACCTTTCCATTACCCGATTCCAAACCATCAGAGAAAATTATAATTTCAACATTGCTATCACCATTGTGAGAATAATTTTCGCGATATCTACGCAAAACTCTACCCATTCTTTGAATAAGCGAATCAAGAGGAGCAATTTCTGTGAAAAGAAAATCTGCATCTATATCTATGGCAGCTTCTATAACTTGAGTGGCAATTAAAATTTTCCCTTCCTTTTCATTTTGTGGTTTTGGGTTTTGAAATTCTTTTTCAATCTCATTCCGAATTTTTTCTTTATCATTGAAGGTAAATCGTGAATGCAATAAATAGATTTTAATTGACTCTTTATCACAAATACTTTTAAGTTTTTCATATACCGTTTGTGCAAGGGCGATTGTATTTAGTATAACTAAAACTCGATTATTTCTACCAAGATTTATTATTTGATTTAATAAATCATCATTTAGGAAAAATTTTTGTTCATTTCTTACATTGGAGTTATCAATTAAATGAAACTTTATTTTATGTTTTTTAAGAACCTCAAGTTTATTTTTATTTTTCTCATATAAATTGATTATTTGTGGCGAAGCTGACCTCGATTTAATCTCTTTTTCAATGAAAGAAGGAAAAGTAGCTGTCATTAATAATGATTTACCTCCCATCTTATTTACATCTTCTATAAATTTAACAATAATAGCTGCAGCAACTGGATCATATGCCTGAACTTCATCTACAATCAATTTAGAATAAGAAAATAAAGAATAAATTTTTTCATAACCTGGTGGTCGCAATGCATATGGGAAAAATTGATCACCAGTTGATATAGTAATTGGAAATGATAATTGTCGTGCTGTATCATACTGGAGGATAGAATATTCTTGATCATCAGAACCAATTAAATAAATATCCGCATCCGAATGAAGTAAGCCAACTTTTTCATCAACAAAAGCCTGAGTTGTTACATCGTTAAAACCATTTTTTATATCATTAAAGATTATCGAGGCTCTTTCATAAATCTGTTCAACGGCTGCTCTTAGAGGTAAAGTATAAAAGAATTTTTCACCAGCTCCCCATAAAAAAGCAAATTCAGTTTTTCCAACACCTGTGGGAGCAATGAGAATTGTGTCTGAATCTTTGCAACTATCAATTTCCTGAAATTGCCAGATATTTATAGTTGAATTTAAGCTTGACCTTTGCTTAATCTGGTTTAATGTTTTTTGTTTTATTATCTCATAATCAGGTGAACAAATTTCAATTGGTAAATCATAATCTTCTTCTTCACAAAATGATGCAAAGTGATCGCATCTTATTAAAAATCCCGAAATTAAAATCCAATCAATAATTTTTTGGTCATTAATATCCAATCGCTTTGGTAAGTAGTAGAGCTGGTAAGGTGGAATGACATACTCATAAAAAGGTAATGGTATTTGGCTCGATAAACCCTCAAGCATATCTCCATCAAGTTCAATTAAATTTATATTAAAACCATTCACTTGATTCATTTCATCTTTAAGATTATTAATTAATGCTTTTTTAAAATCATCAGGTTTGTTCATCAACTTTTCAAAATTTTTATTTCCATATCTAAACAAATCTTCAAATTTATCTTTCCAGTGATGAAACGCTACTGCTGATAGGATAAACTTTTCAAAATCAGCATCTTTGATTCCGCTATTTAAAAGCTCTTTTTTAAGTTCGTTTTTATTAATGAGTAGAACAGAAAGGATAGAATGATAGATATCAATTGAGACATCAAAAGGTTGGTAGTTAATATTACCTAGTCTTTTCCTTTGAAAATGTGGTAGAACTTTACCAATATCATGAAGTTGAATAGCAAGCTTTACAGGTTGATGAAGTTCAGGTCTAAGCCTATTTTTAATCTGGTCAAGTTTTTCAAGCAGATGGTTAGTATGTTCACTCAAGGTGATTGTAATCTCTTTTTTCCCTTGTTGATTAACTAATTTTCTTTTAGCCCATATTGAATTAGACAAATTCATTGGAAATCTCCTAAAAATATTGGCAGCGATAGTTCTTTATCAAGTAAGATTTTTGTATTAATAATTTTACCTTCATTAAGTTTTGTTTTAATATATTGAAACGTTCTACTGCCACCTCTATTAAAAGTATCTTTGTAATTTTCGATTTCTGAGAAAACTGGGAGATTATAAAGAATACCATCAAAGTCGTTGAAATTTATATTAAAAGAGTTAAGCGGATAAACTTTCTCAGGAATCCAGAAAAAGTAACCATAATTTCTATCAAGCCTACGATACTCTAAATTTGCTTTATCAAGGAATTTTGGTTCATCTTTTATAATTATCCAATCTTCTGCTCTTCCAAGGTGTAAAACTTCTAAACGAGATTGCGGATTAATTAAATTGTCGTATATTATCTCAAGAAAATCTTCATTCTCATGGTACAGATAAAGTAGAATTTCAACATTATTAAGAATATCAATCCACATTGGCGACTGGCCACCAAAGTGTTCAATATGACCTGATAAGGTTCTATTTTGAATATTTCCAAATCTCTCATTATGGGCTGATTTACTGAGATTTCTGAACCATATCATCTCAGTTGTTTTGCTTTCAAATTTTCCTGCAACCGAGAGTTTAAGTTTTTTAAGTTCTTGGTAATAATTAGAAGTTTGATCATAAATACCAAGTAAATTTATTAAGAAGCCAAAAACTGTTGAGTAAGGCGGGATTGGATACGTATGTCTTCTTTTATAAGTAAAGGGTATTCTGTAATGAGCATTTGGTTGTTGAATTATTATTCTCAAAAGCTTCATAAAAGCCTCTTAAGTTTTCTAAATACAATTCTACCTTTAACAAATACTATTAACGCAGTACCATTATAAATTTATCACTACTTTTCTAATCAATTAGACCAACGTCTCTTAAAAAATCATCCCAATTTCTGGTAATTTTTTGATTAATAATAGATACTGGTAATCTTTGTGAATCAAAAAGAAACACTTGTTGGGAATTAATCCAGCTGTTATTCAGAGCATCTTCAATACCAATAACCTTTAATCCGGAAACATCTCTTTGCACATCGATGTAAGGATGAAAAATTGGAGAAGGTATTTTAACGCCACTTGCAATCATAAATAATGGAATAATTGTATTAACTTCCCCGCTGGATTGAGCATAAAAACCATTTCTAATAGCTTCGAGAATTGAAAGAATTCTTTTCTTTTTAAGTTCCTCATTTAATTCGAATATTACTTCAAAAACATTATTCGCTATTTCATTGTAATGAACTTTACCTTTATCTGTTTTATAATATTTCTTCTCCCGATGATTTTCAACCTCATTGACTCTCAATTTTTTCGCTTCTGAACCCAGTTTAATCACTAAGAATTCATTATTATCAAATTCCGGTTCGGAGTTAACTAACCATCTATCTTTACCAAAAATATTGCTATCGATTGTAATTGTATATTTATACATTGAAGTATGTTCTTCTTTATTATATGGATTAGGATTTAATGCCAATCCCTGTTCTTTTCCACGTTTAATTAAATCATGATTTGCATAAAAAGCATAATCTTGACTATATGGACTGATCGAGATAGCTTTTGTTATTCCAACAGGTGCTTTTCTTATTACTGAAGCTTCCCCACTAATTGTATACATATAACCGAAAGCATCAAGCTCAGCACTTGTTAAAATATCTTCTTCTTTAATATCAAATTGAACAACTTGACCTTGACCTGTAACCTTTGTTTCTTTCCATATTCCGTCACCATTTTTCATAAGAGTACTGAATAAATAATGTCTAAGTGCAACTTTACTAATAAATGATTTGACTTCCCCATTAACATTTAGTTTTTTAATGGAAAGAATATTACCGCCAATTTTTTCATCTCTATTAAGAGCAGAACCTTCAAAAATAATTGTAGCTGTGATGTTTTTAATTGTGTTTGACATTTTTAATTCTCCTCATTTGATGTTAATTCTTCTTGACCAAGTACCCCACTTAAGAAAGAAAAGAGGAATACTTTAAATAATTCATCTGAGTAGTAAGGTTTAAAAGCTTCAACAAGATCTAAAGGAAATTTTTCTTTTGCAGCAACAAAGATTCTGAGTAAACCATAATAAACATCGTCTCGTCTTGTTGCTCTTGTCTGTTCAAGTAATCTATAACCCATATTTGTAAAAGCTTCTTTAAGTGAACTATTATTCGATTTACGATAACGATATCCGAGCTTTTTTAACTTTTCAATCAAATCAGATGAATTCTTACCAGAAACAAGCCTTAATAATGTTTGAAATTTATCTTTATCATTACGAGTAACATTTGTTGCCTCTTCCAGAATTTTTTGAAATTCCGAGAACTCATCAATCGAGTTCCGATAAAATGTTTCGAATTCTTGATAAGAAAATTCTCCTGATAAGACTTTTTGATTTAATTCCTCGAGTGTCATACTATGGCTCCTTTTAATTTATCCTCAATGAGTGAATAGAGTTTTAGAAGTTTATTAGCAAATTCTTGAGAATTAAGTTGATTTCGTTTAAGTTTCATGAGATTTTTTATAAAGTCTTTATCATTTTTTGAAATATTTTCAGGCTTTTTAAAAGATATTCTTAAAATTTTATAAGCCCAATCGATTAATTCAGAGAATTTCTGGTCGAGTATTAATTTTAGAACTTCCGTTTCACCTATTTCACCCAACAAATTTGCTATATCACGATCAGAAATGATATTAATAACATCAAAAGGTAGAGAAAGGAAATCAATATTATCTTCAGATTTTATAATGATTTCTATATTCATAGAAGTCCATTTTCCAAAAAAAACATTAACTTTTCTAGCATATTCAATAATTGATGTTGCAAGAATTTCTCTTTTAGAGGTTTGATCATCGTATAATCCGGACCCATAGATGGATTTTATAATTCGATTTAATTCGAACATTAGTTTGAAAGATGGAGCATTAATGAAAATTTGAGATTTGTCAGCCAGTTCAACATATACTAAATGATGATGTATTAAAACAAAACTGCACAGGTGACAAACACTAAGACTTTCATTTAAATTCCAAAAACTATTGGGGAACTTAGATTTTGATGGTCCAAGAAGTTTATTGTAAACCATATCGAAATTTTTGACTTTCGAAAGAAATTTTTCAGCTGCCTTATCTCCACTTTCAAGTTCGCTATATCGGTTTTGATTAATGTAATGCGGATTTGAACAAATATGACAAAAACCAGAATTTTCTAACTCAGAAAACGAAGTAAAATATTTAATAAAGATATCTTTTTGATTTCCTTTTGTATCAATATAATTTGGATAAAATTGATTTTTCCCGATTAAATTTATAACCTTACCATCCTTGAAATAATATGATTCATAATCAATATTTTTAAAGAGATTAATATCTAGCTCTACACTTCCATTCTTAAAGGTGAAATATTCAGGATAAGTAAAAATCAATCCCATAACACCAGCATTGTAAAGCCAGTTAGACGGATAGAGAATGATTTTATAGTTCATTATTCAATCACCTCCAGCATCCCAAACCCCTGACTTCTCCTTGCTCCAATGCCTGTATCATAGAGAAGTTGTAGGATTTGAGGATGACTTCTTAGAATTAATCTACCCTTAATTGATTTATTCCATTGATTATAATGCCAGACCGGACTTACTTTCAGTGTACCCTTTTCAAATTCATAATCAAACGGAATTTGTTCATCTATGTTTAAAAAATTCTTTATCTGTTCATAAGTCAAAAATCTTAATCCTTCATCGAAACCATCATCTTCAGGAGAAAGATATATGTCATATTGTTTATCATCTTGATGGATATGACAATTTTTGTTCGTAACGAGAAGTGGACTAATGATTTTAAATCTGATTTCGTTTTTCTCTATTTTTTTGGGGGGATTAAGTATGATTGACTTAAGTATTATTTTATTGTCAAAAAACGGATAAGATTCGTATCGTAAATTTTGCATTCCATTATAAAGAGCTGCGGCGAATCGTACATCATTAGTAGAAACTTTTAGAACAATATGATTACCTATTTCAAAATTATCATTAACATATTTACTACCATAAGGGAAATATACACTGAATGTAAATGGTTTAATTTTAAATCGACCGTTATAAAAATATTCAAAAAGTTTTTTGTCTGCTCTATAAAGAGCGTTTTTAATAATGGAAGCAAATCCCCTTCTGTAATCCTTAGGAATTATTGTTCCATCTGATTCAAAATTAAAATTAAATCTCATTGTCAGTCCGATATTGTTTCGGATATATATAATAGAGTAAAAGTTTTTAAAAATTTCCAGTGATATGTGTATAGCTTTAAGCCCATATTCAAAAATTTTTTGTGATTATAATATTTTTTGAAAATAAATGCAATGAAATTGGAGAAATGTTCTATTGAATGGATATAAATTTTGTGTAGAAAAGATAATAGTTTTAAAAGCTAATAGAGGAATTCTTTCAGGGATTTTTAATTAAATGTTCAATTCCTATACAAAAACTCTTTTGCTTACCCATGGGGATTAATATTTTTTGAATGACTAAAAATAAACTTTATACTGAACAAACATGAGGGATGATTTTTAATATTCTAAATTTATTTTTTCAAGCTTTAATTCAAGTGATATTTTTAGAATTTCCTCAAGCACTTTCTTCCTTTTTTGAGCAGCCCAATATTCAGCCTCAGGTGGATAAGTGAGATATCTCAAAACTAATATATAAGAATTTGAATCGACTGATTTAATTAATTTAATATCATTAATTAACGCTGAGTGCGTTTTTTCAAGACCATCAGCCATTCTCAATATCGCTGAAAGAATCTTAATAATTTTGATTTCTTCTTTGTTGAAATTCTTCAAGTTTGTATGCGAATTATCTGGTTTTGCTTTCCTGTGATACCGTGCAATATTTGCAATCATATTTATCTCTTTTTCGTTAAAACCGATTAGTTCAGAGTTTTTGATTATGAAATATGAATGTTTATGGTGTTTAACTGGTGAGATATAATAGCCAATATCATGGAGTATGGCTGCATAATGTAACAGTTCTCTTGCTTGATCATCAAGTTTATGGATGTCTCTTAGTTCATCGAAAATTGTAAGTGAAATTTTACTCACCTGCTGAGCGTGATTTAAATCAACATTGTACGATTTTGCAAGTTCAATTACACTTTTTAGTCTATTCTTTCTTTCATCTTCGATTGAAATTTCGGTCAATGTGGACAATTCTTTCCTATAAAATTTTTCAACTGCATCAATAATAATTCCTTCCCGTAAAGCAAATGCACTCACAGTCATTTTTTCAATCTTTAACTTTTTGAGGATTACTTTCAAAATCAGAGTTCCAGCAACAACAATCTCAGCACGTTTATCATCTAAATTCGGAATCGATGTAAGTTCATCTATTGTTTCAGCTTGCAAAATTTTTTCAGCGACTTTATTGAATTGATTTATGTTAAAATCTACATTATGAAAATTTTTATACTCTCCTTTTTCCTTTTCTTTCAAATAAAGTAATCGAGCAATTGTTTGAATTTCTCCTGAAGTACCAACGACCTGATCAAAACCAATTTGTTTAATAAGTTTAAGATTATCAGCGATAACTTCATTAATATATTTTTCACAGTCAGATTTGTTTTTATGGGAAAAAGATTTTCCACCATTAAAGAACTTTTGTGTGAGTCTAACAGCACCTAATTTGAAACTTGCGGCATACAAAATTTTTCCTCGTCTGCCAATAAGCAGTTCAGTACTTCCACCGCCAATATCAATCAATAAGATTTTCTTATCATATACATTCAATCCCTGAAGCACTCCAAGATAAATTAGTCTTGCTTCCTCATAACCTGAAACAATTTTAATCTCAATGCCAAGATTATTTTTCACATAATTCAAAAATTCATCCCGATTTTCGGCTTCACGAATCGCACTTGTGGCAATTGCATGAGTGATTGCACCATATTGATCGATTTTATCTTTAAATTCTCTTAAAACTTTAATTGCTCTTTCAATGCCTTCTTGTGGAAGACGATTTGTCTCACCTTTTTTACCAACATTTATTCTAACTACTTCTCTCTGTCTGTATAGAATTTCAAAATTTCCTTTTGATTCAAATTCTTCAATAGATGTAACTTTATCTATATCTTTTAATTCAGCTATTACAAGATGAAATGAATTTGTTCCGAGATCAATTGCGGCAATTCTTTTTGGATACATTTTATCGTTATTATTTTTTTTGAAAAATATTATTAATTAATTCAAGAACATCTTCAACTTTAATTGAATTTATATCGTCTCCCTTTTTAAGATAGAATTTATTTTTTCCTGGTGGAGCCCAGATTTCCGGATCAGTAGGACCGAATAAAGCAATTAGTGGAGTTGAAGTCGAACCAGCAACATGCATTATTCCGGTATCGTTCGAAATAAATAAATTCGATTGTTCTATAATTGCAGCGAGTGCTGGAATTGGTAAATTTCTCAATACTTCCGGTTTACATTTTAAAAAGGGTGTAATTTCTTTTAATAGTTCTTCATCCCAATTGCCGATTGTCAAGTATATAAATGCATTATATCGTTCAAATAAGTAATTAATAACCTCAGCGAAATTTTTAATACTCCATCTGTTGGGAATTTTACCAGCACCGATGTGAATTCCAACTTTTAAGTTATCTACACTTTTGAAATATTCTCTCGAAAATTTTTCATCTTCTTCTGTGATGAAAATATGTTCACTCAAATCATCAGTTTCAATTCCAAAGGGTCTTACAATATCCAGAATTTTATCTGAAATGTGTCGTTTAGATTTTGAATTTTTACCAACATCAATTTTATAATCAAACATAAATGAATATTTATTTTGTTTATTATCAAGACTGGCAGGACCAATTGTATACTTAGCTCCACTCAATCTTGCAATTAAACAACTTGTAAATGAGATAGACACAGTGACCGGAACAATAGCAAGTTCAAAATTTTGTCTTCTCAACTCAAGAAAAAATTTTAAAAGTTGAAAAGGATTCCAGAGTTTTTTCTTTTCAAGAATAATAACCTTATGTATGAATTTGTTTGAAACTACTGCAGGATAATTTTCTTTACTTGCTAAAAGATAAATTAAGCCACCAGGAATTTTTTCTTTGATTGCCCGGAAGAGAGAGTTTGAGAGTAACATATCACCAAGCTGATTGTGCTGACGGACTATCAAAATTTTTGGTTTCTCTCCAATTTCATCAATTAAATTTTTTTCAACTGGAAGGTTTTTTACCCCTTGTCTAAAAACAAACTTCAGTATACCTGCTAAAATCTCTTTCATTTATTTTGATTGTTCTGACTTTTCTTCGTCTTTGACTTCTTCGTAGTCTACATCAATAATTTCAGGAGAATCTCGACGAGTCTTTTTTTGAAGTGTTCCTGTTCCTGCAAAGAGTCTGAAAAAGTATCTGAGTGCTCTATAAAGCAGATACATCATCAGCAGAAAATATAGAAGTCTAAACATTACAAAAATCCTTTTAGTTTTGGTGAGTAATATTCAATGAATGCTCTATCCTTCCGGAAAATTAAATTAATCAAATTATCAAGGTCTTCTTTGTTATTAATAAAATCGAGTTCATTAGTATTAACAATTAAAAGTGGAGTTGATTTATATGCAAAAAAGAAATGGTCATAAGCTTCATATAATTGTTCGATGTAAGCTCGTTGAATATTTCTTTCGAATGCTCTATCTCTTTTGCGAATATTGTCCATCAACTTATCAACAGAAGCTTTCAGAAAAATTACGAGATCAGGTTTGAGAATATTTTTTTCGAGTTGTGTTGCCAGTGTTTCATAAAGTTTTAGTTCTTCACCTTCCAGATTTAGATAAGCAAATATTTTATCTTTCTCAAAAATATAATCGCTCACCAGATATTCCTTAAACAAATTTGATTGAAGCAAATTCTGTTGCTGAATGTATCTATTCACAAGGAAGAAAATCTGAGTTTGAAATGCATATCGTCGCCGATCTTTATAAAATTTCTCGAGAAAAGGATTAATTTCAAATTGTTCAAGAACAAGATCAGCGTTTAATCGTTCTGATAATAAGGTTGCAAGAGTTGTTTTACCAGCTCCAATGACGCCTTCAATTGCAATGTACCGAATTTCTTTTTGTTTATTTTGATTTTCCATTTTTCATTCAAGTTTTTTTACTGATAGATTGTCTTTTAATTGCGAAAGTAATTCTTTCACGCTTTTTTTGAAAACAGGATGAATGAAATCAGGGTTTAGTTCATTTAAGGGTTCGAGGACAAATCTTCGATTGTGTAAATCATAATGGGGTATGGTGAGCTTTTGTGTCTCGATAATTTCAGAATTATAGAACAAAATATCGATATCAATTTCTCTTGGTTGAAAATCTCCCTTAGAATTTCTTCCAATTGCTTTTTCGATATTTAATAATTTCTCGTGTAACTCGAATGGTTGAAATTCAGTTTGAATTTCGACTACTTGATTAATAAAATTTGTTTGCCCTTTTACTCCATAAGGTTCGGTCTCGTAGAGTGAAGAGATTTTTTGAACTGTTATATTCTCAATAGAATTAATCATTAGTAAAGATTGAATTAAATTTAAAAACCGATTCCCTTTATTTGAACCGAGTAAAAGATAAACTTGAGCCAAATCTACCTCTTCATTTCTAATGATGCTTCTACAAAATCAATTAATCCACCAACAGGTGGATGCAATTTTCTGACTTTAACTGTAACTCTTTCTACACTTTCAAATTTTTCAAGAATCTTTTTCCCTATAACATAAGCTAATCGTTCAATTAGATAAAATTTATTTTCCAATAAAATCTCATTTAAATATCTATAAACCCTTTCATAATTAATAGCATTTTCAAGTTTGTCTGTTTCGGCTGCTTTGGTAAAGTCATATTCTAATTCGACATCGACCTCGAATTTTCTTCCAAGGTTTTGTTCTTCTGTCATTACACCATGATAAGCATAAAAGACTGCATTCTGAATTTTTAAAATTCCCTTCATAAACTTCTAACCTTCTTTTGATGATAAAATTTCTTAATACCTTCCCAGTTCACAACAATAATTCCTAACAAAACAAAAATTGCTCCCGAAGCTATATTTTTTGAAAGTTTCTCATTACCAATCAGAACTCCAACTAAAACAGCTATTACTGGAGTAATAAATGATGTTAGTGATAGAATTATTACACTCATTCTTTTTAGTAACCAATAGTAAGTTGTAAAATTAAAAACTGTCACAAAAATCGCCAGATACAATACCATCAGAATCGATTTATAATTAAAAACATTGGAGGATAAGTTTTCGGTGAATGTTCCTAAGATTATTAAGAGTAATCCAGCAATCAAAGTAGGAATAAAATTCATACTTAAAGGATTGAGATGACCACCTTTTTTCTTAATCGTAATAGCGACACTTGCCTGCATCAATGCACTTGTGACTACGGCTATCATTCCAGTTATGTATTGAGTTACTTCAATTCTTAATCCATCCTTAAAAATCATTGTCAATCCAAAAAATGAAAGTAAAATTCCTAAAATTCTATTACTGCTTAAAATTTCTTCTTTAAAAAATAGACTTGAAAGAATTGCTACAAACAATGGATACATTCCAAATAAAACTGAGGCAAGTGAAGAAGGTATTGTTCTTTCTGCCCAATAAACTAGAGAAAATGGTATGCTGTATGAAAATAAACCGAGAATAATATAGATTAGAATTGACTTACTTGAAAGATCAATTTTTGTTTTAGTGTAAATCATTATGAAATAAATCGCAATTGCAGAGACTAAAAATCTCAATCCAAGATTTATAAATGGGGTCAAATAATTAAGGCTTACTTTTATAACAAGCCAGCTTGTTCCCCAGAACACGCAGATTAAAACATATAAAAATGGAATTAAAAAATTTCGATTGTTCATTTACGAATTCCTATTACACCAAACATTCTTCCAGATTTTTCTTTATCTCGTCTATACGAATGAAGTAACTGATTTAATTCAAATGTACAGAGTTTTGAAATTTGAATGTTGTTTTTCTTAATTCCAAGGTCTAAAAGATATTGCAAATTAATTTGTTGTAAATCTACAGTAAACTTTTGGTTTTTCTTTTTTACAAATCTTGGTTCGAAAAGATTAGCAACATCTTCATCAACTTCAAAACAATTTGCACAGATAGATGGTCCAAAATAGAAATAAGTATTATTTATATCGAGAGAAAGTTTTGATATGGCGAATTCAATTGTATTCAAAACTATTTTAGAATAAGTACCCCGCCAACCAGCATGAATAGCTCCTGTTATTCGATTCGATTTATCATAAAAAAGAATTGGAATACAATCAGCAATTGTTACAATTAGAAACAGGTTTTCCTGAACAGTAATTAAGGCATCATTTTCTTTGATAAATCCAGGAGCTTCAACAAGTTGATAACGATTTGAATGAACTTGTTGCTGATAAACTACCAGATTTTCATTTATGTTGAGTGTCTTAAAAAAGATTTTTCGATTATTATAAATTACTTCTTTATTAGAATTTGAGTTTATCCCGAGATTAAAATTAGAATCGTTCACAGAACCAACTCTGGTTGATATTCCGTGAACGATTTCGTTGAAAAAACTTAAGATATGACTTTTAATTATTACCGGTTTCATCAAATTTGTTTTAATGCGTCTTCCAGGTCTCTGATTATATCTTCAACATTCTCAAGTCCAATTGACATTCTTATACCAGCAGGATCAATGCCTTCTTTAATCTGTTCATCTGGTGGAATCATAGAGTGAGTCATAGAACCTGGATGTTCTATAAGTGTTCTAACATGACCTAAACTAACCGCAAGAGTTAAAGTATATGCATTTTGTGCGATGTAATTCATCATTGCTCTACCCTTTTCCCGACCTTCTTCTGGAGAATTTCCTTTCAATGCAAAGTAAATCATATTACCAGGAGCAAAATTGCCATGAAAGTCAATCATTTGCTTTCGAGCTATTTCATAATATTTAAATGACGGAAGACCTGGATAATTGACAAATTGAACTTTCGGATGCTGTGCTAAAAATTCAGCCACTTTCATTGCATTATTAATTTCTCTTTGCATTCTTACAGCAAGTGATGGTAATCCATAAACCATAATAGGCCAGGCACTCTTTGAAGAAAGAACTCCACCAAAATCCTTACGATAAAGCATCAATATATCTCGGTATTTTCTTTTACCGATAACTACTCCACCCATATCAGTTCCAAATCCACCAATATTTTTTGTGAGTGAATGAACAACGAAATCCACTCCCCACTCTATTGGACGCTGACAATATGGAGTTGCAAAAGTATTATCAACTACAATTTTAACTCTGTTTGCTTCATCTCTGTTTTTATTAATTTCAGCAACTTTTTTTACAACAGCTTCAATATCAATAATTTCAAGATTTGGATTTGCTGGAGTTTCAAAGTAGAGTACTCTCGTCTTTTCAGTAATTACATCGTTCAAATTTTCAGGATTTGTTAAATCAATTTTTATAGTTTTGATATTATATCTTGGATACCAATTATTCAGTAAGGAGAATGTACATCCATAAAGAGTTTTATGAGCAACTATCTCATCACCGGATTTTGTAAGAATACCAAGAACACCTGAAATAGCAGACATTCCACTGGCAAAAGTAACTGCAGTTTCACCAGATTCTGCTGTTGCTAAATTTTCTTCAAGGATTTCCTTATTGGGTTCACCAAGTCTATCATAAATGTAAATTGGTGGTTCAGTATCTGGAATTTCAGCAATGCGTTCAAATTCAGAAAAACCAAGAGCTCCTCTCTCGACTGTATCAAGTCGGAAAGTTGTTGATGAAGAAATTGGCGGAACTACATGATGATTGTAATCCCACTTTGTTGTAAAAGCTTTGCCATAAATTAAATGAGTTTCACGAGAATATTTATTGTTGTTGGACATAATAACCTCTCTATTTTAATGCTTGATCTATATCGTTCAATAGATCTTCAATATCCTCAATTCCAACTGACAACCTGATTAATCCATCAGTTAATCCGTTTTTCTCTCGAATTTCTTTTGGTATCGAAGCATGAGTCATAGTAGCGGGATGACATACAAGACTTTCAACACCACCAAGACTTTCGGCGAGTGTGAAGATTTTGAAATTTTTTAGAATTGATTTAGCAAGTTCAAAATTCTCAACTTCAAATGAAACCATACCTCCAAATCCACGAGCTTGTTTCTTTGCAATATGATATTGTGGATGTGATTGAAGACCTGGATAAAAAACTTTCTTAACTTTTGGATGTTTTTCTAAATATTCAGCTATTGCCATCGCATTTTGATTATGCCGTTCCATTCTAACTGCAAGAGTCTTTACACTTCTGAGTAACAGCCAGCAATCAAATGGAGAAAGAATTGCTCCAAGTGAATTCTGGACGAACTTATATCTTTCATAAAGTTCATCTGAATTAAAAATCAAAACTCCACCTAACAAATCGCTATGACCACCTAAATATTTTGTCGTACTGTGAACTACAATATCAGCACCAAGGTCAAGAGGATTTTGAAAGTAAGGCGTCATAAAAGTATTATCAACACTTAAAAGCAATTTTTTCGATTTGCAAAGCTTTGAGATTTCTGCTATGTCAGAAATGCTCAATAATGGATTTGTGGGTGATTCAATGTGAATGAGTTTTGTATTCGGTTGAATAGCTTTCTCGATATTTTGGATATTAGAAGTATCAACAAAAGTCGCTTGAATTTTATAATCACACAAAAATCTTTCGAATAATCGATAAGTCCCACCATAGACATCATTAGAGATAATGGCATGGTCACCAGCTTTTAATATGGTTGATAATGCGTAGATTGCAGCAAGTCCACTTGAGAAGGCAAGAGCATATTTCCCATTCTCGAGTTCTGCCAGATTCTTTTGCAAGATATCTCGAGTAGGATTAGCTGACCTTGAATAAACGTATCCTTTGTGTTTTCCAATTTCTTCCTGGTAATATGTTGTAGTCAGATGAATTGGTGGAATTATTGCGTTGGTTGCTGGATCTGGTGTCTGTCCAGCATGAATTGCCTTAGTTGAAAAGCCCATAATTTTTCTCTTTTTAATTGATATATATTAGTGTAATTGATATCATTTACAAAACAAATTTAAGGATTTTGATAGGATTATAAAGGATTGAAAAAAATCACTTCGTTACATCAGAAAAGACCCATCGTTCACAATAACTTCTGAGATATATTAAAGAGTAATTAATTTTTTTGAAATATTTTCTTAAAAGTCTCTGCACGAGTTTCAATGTTAGCAAATCATATTCAGAACCAACTTGAAATGAAGCTATTCCTTTATTAGCAAGGAGTCTATGAATATTTTTAAAAACATTATTCAGAAACTTTTCTCTCTCTATTTTTATAAATGATTCAGGATGCATCGTTAAGTCATATAAAATCACATCAAAAGTATCTTCAGTTGTTTCTAAAAAATTAAATGCATCCTGTATCACTAAGTTTACTCTTTTATCAGTGAAAGCTTTACCACATACTTTCTTGAGATATTTTCTGGAAACATTAATTACTTCCTCATCAATCTCAACTAAAGTTACTTTTTCAGGATTATAATTCAGGAGAAAATTCAGAAGCCCACCATCACCACCACCAAGAATTAAAACATTCTTGAGTTTCTTTTTCCTGTCAATTACAGGTCTGATCATAACATTAGAATAGGCATCTGCGTCTGCTTCAGAAATCTGTAAATCTTTATCAAGAAAGAGCATTTTTCCGAAATGCTCATTCTCAATCACATCAATGAACTGGTATTTTGATTTATTGGAATATAAAAGTTTTTTAATATGATATTTGATTTCAAATCCATACTCAGCTCTGGAAGTAAGCCACTCATCCTGCCTGAATTCAATTGGATTTCCACGAACTACTTCAGCAATTTTTAGAGATTTAGGCTTTAATACTTTTTGAAGGTATTTGATTAGTTTCAATTGCTTGGCAGGATGTGAGCAAGTGAAAACATCAAGTGAAAGATGTCCAGCCTCAGGATAAGTATGTAATCCTATGTGACTTTCAGAAATAATGGCAAGCAGAGTTACTCCAAGTGGATTGAATTTGTGCGTAATAATTTTTTCAAAGTGTAAACCAGAATATTCAATTGCATTTCGAATTATCTGTTCTAATTTTATCGGATCGTCAAGAAATGTTTTCTTGCATTCGATAAATTCAGCTATATGTTGTGTCCCAAGTGAATTCATTTCAAAAGCAAATTTAAAAAAGAGAAAGATTTATCTCTAATGGATTGAGAACAAAAAAATTATTTGTTGAAAACCTGGATAAATGCTCTACTCAAATTTTTTGTATTCTTCAATTAGCTTTCGATATCCCAGTAAGAATTCTTTAACGGTCATTTTCTTTTTTGATTCAGGCTGGATTTCAAGAATTGAGATTAGTTTATCATTTGTATTAACTAAAAGATTCTCATTATCAATTAGAATATTCCCTGGTGATTGTTGCGAAGCTGATTCAATAATCTTCGATTTATAAATTTTATAGATTTTTTCACCCAAAACAGTAAAAGCACCTGGAACCGGTGAAAGTCCTCTGATTAAATTATGTATTTGAATTGCAGATTGATTCCATTTTATACGACAAATCTCTTTGGTGATTTTTGGAGCTAAAGTCGCTTCCATTTCATTTTGTTGTTTTACTTCGAAGTTTCCACTTTCGATTCTTTTGACCGTTTCAAGAACCAGTTCAGCTCCAATCTGAGCTAATTTATTATGTAGAGAATAAAAATTGTCTTCATCATCAATTGCAACTTCTTTTTGAAGAATAATATTTCCAGTATCTACTTTCTGCTGAAGAAAGAATGTTGTTACTCCAGTAACTTTTTCTCCATTGATTAGTGCCCATTGAATTGGTGCAGCTCCTCGATATTTTGGTAATAAAGATGCATGAAGATTGAATGTACCGTATACCGGAATTGTATAAACTTCAACAGGGAGAATTCGATAAGCTACAACAATTCCCAGATCGGGTTTTAATTCTTTTAATTGATTATGAAAATTTTCGTCTTTTAAATTCTCAGGTTGTATTACATTGAGTTTATTCTCAAGTGCAAATTTTTTTATGGGAGAAGGCTCGACTTTTAAACCTCTTCCTTTTTCTTTATCTGGGACTGTAACTACAGCAACAACATTGTAATTATTTTCTATTAAAATTTTTAATGATGGAATGGCAAATTCAGGTGTTCCGAAAAAAACTATTTTCATTTTATATAATTCATCTTCTTTAAATCTCGATATAACTTTTTAGTCGATAAATCCTGTATGACTAACTCACAAAAATACAAACCTGAACTAAGATTAAATTCCTCAGCATTAAAGGAAAATTCGTGATAACCAGCTTTGACTTCATTAATCGTCTTTGTGATAATTCTACCAAGTAAATCATAAATCCTCACTTCAGCAATAAATGAATCATTATTACTCAGAACAGGAATATAAAATCTAATTTTTGTATTTGAATTGAAAGGATTTGGAAAAACATCACTCATTTGAAAATTCCGGCTTAAATTTTTCTGTTCAAAATTTTTATTTGCATAGGAGACAAAAAAACTCAACTCAGATTTTGTGTTGAGGTAAAATTCATTCGTTCCACTTAGTTGAATTTCTTTTCCATCAAGAAATCTAATTTTGATGGATGAATTATTACTGGTAAAAGATAGTCTAATTTTTACAGGTAATTGCTCTGATTGTATTGTTAGTAATTTTTCTTCACCATCGAAAATTAAATTTGTTTGATCTTCAAATCTCACATCAAAAATTTGTCCTGGTGGTTTTGGAGGCAACTCAAAAAATGTTTTATCCATTACTCTGTTCAGAAGAAAAACTTTAGAATGAGAATTCCCAGATGAAATAATTAAATGATCAATCTCATCGAAATTGATTTCTGTAAAGTTGTTTCCTCTTTTCAATCCTGAAATAGTAAGTTGAAGTGTCCCGTCTGAGTTAGATTTAATCCAGTAACCTTTGCCTTTCACAATCTGATTCGCAATTTGATAACCCTGATTGTATTCATAAAAAGGTGACGCCAGAATTCCTGGAGGATTCGTTTCAACAGAACTAACTGGAATTATTCCATTCAGTCCTCCAATTAAATTCCAGCCAGTTTTGATGGGAATAGAAATGCTATTCAACTGATTACCAGTGAGCGAAATGTTTTGTGCAACAGGAAATTTAAGCCAATAGCCAGTCCCAACTTTCAAAGTATCTATCTGAACGTATCCATTGTCAAAAGTGTAAGCATATGAATTAGAACCTGGAAATAAACTTTTATAAAACATATTATTTCTTTTCAATGGAACTGATAAAAGATTCCATCCTTCATTTAATGAAAATGTAGTGGTAGGCATTGATTGAATTGTATCCTGGATAATCGCAATCCACACACTTCGTTGATTATTCTCTAATCTCGTCCAAATTGGATATACTATTCCATTTAGAGCAGTTATACCAGTGTAATCACCAAAGAAGATTGATGAATTTGGTGTGAATGGAGATTGAGAAACTTTGAATTCAGTGAAGGTTTCGCCACCATCAGTGGAGCGTGCTACATAGACATCTGTTCGATTATCAGAGTAATTTCTTCTGTCGTAATAGACAATGTAGATGTATCCCGTGGCAGGATCAACAGTCATCCAGGTAAAAAATTGATGTGTCTGCGTATTGTCCTGATTTACCTTTTTAGGTTGAGACCATGTATTACCACCATCAGTAGATTTAACTATAAACACATCAGTATTATTCAAACCATTTCTTTGATCTGACCAGTTTATATAGATATTACCTCGATAAGGGGAATTGCTTATATCACAAGCAGTTATGGGAAGTCCGTTACATCTATAAATCCCGGGTACACTGAAATCCCATCCACCAGGAATTGAGGTGACTACTTTATCTACTCCCCAGCTCAATCCACCATTCGTGGATTTGTCGAAAACCAGACCCAGTGGACCAGCCCAGGCAAGATAGATTTCCCCATTAGGTCCAATAGCAGGTACTGCTCCTTCAACAGTATTATCCTCATCAATACAATCACCTCCTTTATCACTAACTCTTACCGGAGCAGACCAGGTTAATCCACCATCTGTTGACCTTGAAAATAAAATTCTTGTTGAATCTTGAGGATTTGTACTTCCATAAGAATCAAATTCTGTCCAGGCAACATAAATATTATTTCGATAAGGGCTATTTGTCCAGTCAACTGCTAACCATTCCTTGTCTTGATTTCTCGATGGTGGGTTATATCCAATACCAACTCCACTTGACCAACTTATGCCTTTATTGGTAGATTTTTGAACGACAATTCGATCAATCCAATATCCACCACTTTGCGGATTTGACAGATGTCCAAAATAACAATGACCATTTAAATCAAAGACAACGCATGGGTCTCCCCAAACACCAAGTGGTGATGTCAAATTTCCCTGTGTCCATGTATAGCCTCCATCTGTAGAATAGTAGTAGTATCTGATATTTGCACCAGCGACAAGATTATTAGTATCAAGTGGATTAATCGCAATGCTTGTTTCGTTAGGATCTGTACTTGTAGGTTGACTCACTCTGATATTAGGGAACTGAGCAAAGATATTTATTGAGATAATGAAAAATAAAAGAACTAATCGCTTCATTTTTTTACTCTCATCAAAATTTATAAAGTTTTTTATAAAGATAAAAAAATAAAAGCCCCTGTCCGGGGCTTTCAATTTTTTATTTCATTAAAATCATCTTCTTCACATCAGTGAATTTATCTGTTATCAACTTATAGAAATAAATACCAGAAGAAAGATGGGATGCATCAAACTTTATTGAGTATTTTCCAGCTTCAAATTCATTATCCGCTAATGTTTGAATTTCATTTCCAAGGATATCATAAACGATTAGTTTAACCTTTGATTTTGTTTGTAATGAGAATGTAATATAAGTTGATGGATTAAATGGATTAGGATAATTTTGACTCAAATTAAATGAATAGACTGGTTGTTCTAATCGCTTAATTTTTAAATGATCAACTTTCTGAAATATTAATACCTCATTATCGTCACTCAGAAACTCTTGCACTATTTTTCCATCAAGTAAATCAGAAATAAGATAAATTGCATTATCATTTTTATCGAGCTTTATTTTTAATGGTAGAATAACTCCCTTTAAATTCACAATATTTTCATCACTCGAAGATGCATTGTACATTCCATTATTAAATCTAACTTCAAAAACATTAGCCGGGGCAAGTGGTGGTAACTCTAAATGTTTAAAATCTTTATCGAATTCCAATCTTAATCTTGCAGTTTGTCCATCACCATTTACAAAAATCAAATTTCCAGTTAATTCATTTTCATCGTTTATCTTCTCAAACGAGGAATTTATTGTTAGCGTACCAACCTGTGAACTCTTTATCCAATAAGCTTTCCCTTTTTGTAAAGAATTAACTGGAACATAACCACCATCGTAACCATAAACTTGTCCTTGAATAATATTCGGTGGATTAGTTGTGAGCGAACTAACTGAAGTATTTCCATTAACCATTCCAATTAAATTCCAACCCTGTTTAAGATTAACCGTTATACTTGTTAAATCCTGTCCGGAAAAAGTGTGTTCTTGTGAAGAATTAAATTTCAACCAGTATCCTTCGCCATTTCTCAAAGTATCTCTTGTTGAATAACCATTATCAAATGCATACGCATAGGATGTTGATGAAGGAAACAATACCGATTTTCTGAAATCATCAACGACTAAAGGAACGGATACTAAATTCCATCCTGCCGAAGTATTAAATGTAGTTGATACTATACCAGAAGTTTGCTGGTAGCTCTTAATTACAATATCATCGATATACCAACCATCTTTTTGGACTGAGCCATCACTCTTTAATAGAAATTGAATTTTGATATTATAACCGATAAAATCACTCAAGTCCATTTCTTCTTTAACCCAGGTTAATTGAGTTCCATCATATCCAGGTTCACCAGAAGGTTGAGCTCCTTTGCCTGAACCACTTTTTGTGAATTTACCTTTCAATGGAATCCAGTTCATACCGTTATTTGTTGAGATTCGAACCTGAGCAAAATCCCACCCACTTTCTATATCCCATCTTGTCCAGAATTCAAGTCTCGCTGCGTTTGATTGTGTTAAATCAATTATTGAGTTTGAAATCACATAAGTATTGGCGTTGTTTGGATAATTTCCTGATGGTGAATCAGTAAGAGAATAAACAGGAGAGTGATAACTTGAATTAATTAATCCCCAGCTATTCATTAGCTGCCAGTTTGAAATACCATTTTCAAAATCATCATTAAAGACGGCAACTGGAGTTCCCACAAAAATTGTAGTTGTATCTTTTATTAACACAACGCCGTTCAAACTAATGTTTGCTACTATCTTATGTTTTGAACCATTAATGATTGAATTGCTAACTTTTATGAGAAGCGGATTATTTGAGTTTGTCCTACTCGCTCTTGATAATAATGTATCGATACTAATTGTTTGATTAGCTAAAATCTGTAATTGTGGTGAAAGAGATTCAAAAGTCAGTACAACATTGTAGGCGTTCCCCAAACCTTTATTTTTTAATTCTACAACAAATTTAATTGTATCGCCTCCTCTAATTTGATCACCATTAGCAATAACAGACTTAGAAGCCAGTGCTGGATATTCTCCAGCAATCCAGGTATAGTAAAGATTGGGTCTCAAATTTTCTATAGCAAGAGGATAAATCCTTGATTGACTTGGCCAGAAACCGTCGGTGGCGCTTCCAACTTCGGGCGTCATTGCAAAAATTTTAGGACGAACACTAACAGGTTCACCATCATACATATAATCATCTGAATTTCCACGAGTAGAATATCCTACAGTTTGCATATCAGTACCATACACATAACCATTATATGCTGTCATATCTCTTGCAAACTCACGGAAAATTAATGAGTCCGGAGTTTCTCTACTCAATGCACCATAAGGATAGATTAATAGATTACTATATGTGTGATAATTTAAGCATGCTCTTATTCCTTTTGATAAGAGAAAATCTCTCAATGCAGCCGTTTCGGGTTCACTGAAAGGTGCTGTTCCTCTGTATGTTTCTGATGATGGATTTGTACTTGAGCCACCATTTGGTGCATCCCAATAATTATACGGTCCATAATTTCTATTTAAATCAACTCCAAAAGTACCTCCATTATTTCTCCTGTTTTTTCTCCACATTCCTCCACCAGATGGAGAAGAGGTTCTATTATATTCGTAACCATCGGGATTAACAACCGGGATAAAATAAATTTCACGATTATTAACGAGATAAGTTACTTCTGGATCAACACCGTATTTTTCAAGTAAATAATACATATAATAAATAACTGTCATCATACCTTGAGGCTCACGAGCATGAGTCAAAGCAGTGTATAAAACTTGTGGTTCATTCTCATTCAAATCAGGATTATCAGATATCTTAACCATCCAGATTGGTCGATTCTCGATTGAATAACCAATTGGAACTCTTTCAGTAATTAAATTTGGATATAGCATTTTCATCGTATCGAGTTCGGCAATAACTTCATTTAATGTATAAAATCCACCCATTGAACCATATTGAAATCCTTGAACGCCGAACTTTTCACGAAAGTATAATTCATTTGAAAATTCGAGGGCTTTTTGTTGTGAATAATATTCATCCCAATCAGGAATTACAATTTCTAAATTCAAGCCGAGATTTTTTAATGTTTTTACTTCCTCGTAGGAAATCCATAATTCGGGTCTATCAATATTTTTTCTATCCAGCTGACAACCGATATCAATTCCTGATTCCACTAATTTCTGAAAATCAGAAAAATCATTGAGATAAATTTTAACTTTCGCATATTTATTTGACTGAGCAAATACTGAAAAAGCTAAAAGAAATATTAATAAAAATATATTAGAACGAAGCATATCAACCTCATTATTTGAGCAACATACATTTAATTAGTTTTGAATTTGAATTGTATTTTAATTCGACAAAATAAATTCCTGAACTTAATTCATTAAAAGAAATTTGTTGTTTATGAAATCCTTCATTTTGAAATTCATCTAAAACTATTTTAACCCTTTCACCAAGAAAGTTATAAACTGATAAAGTAATTCTACCACTCGAAGGCAAAGTATATTGAATTGTTGTGGTGGAATTAAAAGGATTTGGGAAATTCTGATAAATTCTAAAATTATCTGGATAATTGACACCAGCAAGTTTCAAAAGATTAATATTCTTTTCTATAAGTAAAGAATCTCCATTATTTAAATCATACATCTCACTTGTAATTTCATTTTTGAATAATAAGGAAATTTGTCTATCTCCTTCAACAAAAATTTTAACAGGAAATTTAATTGAATTAAACTGAATGATTTGTTCTTCACTCATGAAACCTGTTTCTAAATTATTTACAAATCTTATGTCTTTTATACCAGCAGGTGGAATGGGTGGTAATTCATAAGATTTTACTGGCTGGTTTTTATCATAGAGATAAAGAATTTTAGTGAAACCTTCAGCATCAACAATATTAATCTTAATACAATTATTATTGTAAATTAATTCTGGAACATCACTCTTATTGTTCAATGTATTATAATATATAGTTCCATTCTGAGATACTTTAACCCAGTATCCTTTTCCAACCTGCAATGTACTGGCTGCAAAATATCCATTTTCAAAACCATAGAAAGGAGTTTCAATGATTCCTGAAGGTGAAGAAGTAATTGAACTAACATTGACATTTTTATCAAATACACCAATTAAATTCCAACCAGTTTTTAGATTAAGTGAATTTGTTGTGATAGCATTACCACAAATCACTGATAACTGATTTGATGGAAACTTTAACCAGTATCCTCTACCTGGAATTAAGGAATCTGAAACATAATAACCACCAGAATATGAGTATGCAGGTGAAATTGCATCTGGAAAAATATTAGCTGGTGAATATGTGTTTGAATTTAATGGAACAGAAATCAGGTTCCATCCTTCATTTAAATGTACTTCTTTACAAATTGTTGTAGTCTGAGTTGTTGTTCCTTGCTTGAGTACAATATCATTGTTCGGATCAAATACTAAGCTTGTTGGTTGTTTACTAAATAGAAAGCTAAAAACCTGATTATTAGAATTATTAAAAACTCTTACCAAGGTATCTGTACCATCTACAAAATTTATTTTTAATGTCAGAGGCATTTTGAAGAAGCCAGTATTAGTTTGTGTCTGACGAGCTGTAAAAGCAACAGCCCATCTGCCAGGTGCAGTTGAGCTAATACTATAAGTATTTTGATAAACTGGATGATTTGGAGTATAAATCCATTCATCGAAAAACCAGTTCATATCTTGCTGAGCAATTTCACTAACAAGATTTGCAAAATCACGAATTGTGGCTGCTTTGTGTCTAAATCTTAAAGTATCCGTTCCATAAGTTTTCAAAACCTTAAAAAAGGTTGAATCGCCAAGAACATATCTCAGCATATGTAAAACACATGCACCTTTCGCATATGTAATTGAATAATTGAATAAAGTATTTACATCTGGAGTAACAATTGCCCATTGAGGATTTGAAATTGCCCATCCAGGATTACCTGAGAAATAAGAACTTGCATCGCCCAGTATATCATTTTTATATGAACTGTAACCACCTGTATATTCATACCAGAGAGCTTCACAGTAAGTAGCAAATCCTTCATTTAACCATATATCAGCCCAGGTTGCACAGGTAATCATATCTCCAAACCACTGATGAGCAAATTCATGTGATATTAAATTTTCACCCCAACAATTAGGACATAAACTTGTCAAAGTCTGATTCTCCATTCCACCCCAGGCAAATTGACTATTAAGTGTTGCAAAACCATTTTTTTCGAAAGGATGCTCACCGAATAAATTCGAATATCGATTAATCATTTGCATCACTTTTGGTTTTATAGACGCAACCGATTCGCCAGGATTATAATAAAATCTAATCGGAATAATTTCCTGCGTGGATGGCCTTGTCCAGTAAATTATATCCAGATTATAATTTACTCTTGCTGAAATCACAATTAAATAAGTTGCAATTGGATCACGACTTATCCAGTTATAATAAATTGTATCTCCTGTTTTTACTGAATCTGCAAGCCTTCCATTTGAACCAAGCTTAACAGTAGCTGGAGTTTTTGCTCTCAAATTTAAAGTTGCTTTATCATATGGTTTATCCCAGCAAGGGAACCAGTTTCTTGCACCTTCTGGTTCGCAATCGGTAAAAACAAATCCATTGGAGACATAAAATGCACCATCACTGACATTTAAGTGTCTATATTTTATTCTTACCTGAAAAATTTCTCCTTTAGAGTAGTAGCGATTTAAATTAATATTCAAAACATTTGAAGAGTGCGTATATGAAACTCCAGCCAGATCAACTGCATCCACAGCTAATGAGTAATTACTTGCATCCAGTTTAATTTGATTTAATAATGTATCAGCTTTTATGGTAATGATTTCTAAAGCACTGAACGATTTTGGATAAGGACTTATAAAACAATTATAAATATCCAGATCTAATTTATAATCTAATACATCAAAGGAATGAGTTGGTGGTGGAGAAGTGATTTCTAATTTTCTGGAAATATCTTTTTTAATCTTATTCTGATAACAGAATTCTGCACCTTTATTTCCACCATACTCCTGAGAAAATAAAAGTGTTGATAATGCAAGAATTAATACAATAATTTTCTGAAATTTATTCATAAAGGTTCCTGAAAATCTTTTGAATTATTTTAAGAGAATCATCTTTTTAATTTCTCTGAAATTTCTGGCTTTAAGTTCATAGAAATATATTCCTGAAGGTAATTTAGAACCGTCAAAATTAATTGTGTGAAAACCAGTCTCAAGTTCTCTGTCAATTAATGTCTCAATTAATTGTCCCTGAAGATTATAAACCAAGAGAGAAACTTTAGATTTTTCTTTAATATAAAATTTAATGTTCGTATTTGGATTAAATGGATTTGGATAATTTTGAAGTAAAATAAAATTAGTCGGTAATTCTTTCTTCTTTATTCTGATAATATTTTCCGCTTCACCTAATAAAATCTTATCGTTCTTTGAAAGAGTTATTTCTTCTTCTTTTCCGTTTCTGAAAATGAAAATGGATATCAATTCATTGGTGTTTTGAGATTCAAAAGTTAGTTCTACTGGAAAAATATCAGATTGAATTTGAATCACACTATTATCTTCATTCAGATTATTGACAATGGAGTTATTCATAAATCTTACATCAAAACTTCCCTGTGGTGGTACTGGTGGAAGTTCAAAGAATTCAGCATCATATTTAAACTCACTAATGAATAGTTTTTGAACTTTATTACCAGCTCTAAAAATCAAAGCACTTTTAAAATTACTCTGATTTCCATTGAATGCAGTTGAACTTTTCCCTGATAATGAAATTGTCATAGAACCATTCTGTGAACTTTTTACCCAGTATCCTTTACCTTTTTCAAGTTGTTGAGAAGTTGCATAACCACCATTGTATTCATAAAAAGGACTTGATAGAATATTTGGAGGTGAAGTTGTTACTGAACTGACTGGAATAGTTCCATTAAGTGTTCCAATGAGATTCCAACCCTGTTTTAAGGAAATAGACAAAGAAGAAATTGGTTGACCTGAGATGTTATGATTTTGAGCCGAATTAAATTTTAACCAGTAACCTTTTCCAATTTCAAGAGTATCTTTTGTGATATATGTTCCATCAAAAGTATAAGCATAAGATGTCGCACCTGGAAATAAAACAGACTTCCTTCCATCAAGCGGTTGAATTGGTATTGATAATAAATTCCAACCTACATTAGTAAAAACTGTAACGGCATTAGTCGAAAGAACTTGAATGTATTCTGCTGCAGTTGCTGCTGTAACTTGAGCAATCTTATGAGCATAATTCATATTCAAGTATTGAAATTTATCATTTACCGTATGATATCTTGGATTAAATTCAAGGTCATACTCAATTGCAAGTATTGCACCATAATTTTTCTGATGAAAACTGTAATGATCACTGTACGGCTGAGATGTGACCATTCTTGGAGTTAATGCTATACCATATTGATAAATATTATTTATCCATTCATTTGCAATTTGAGAAGTATTAGCAACATTATTGGAGTGAACATCAACAATACCATCGTTATTAGCATCATAGGCAGTCATATCAAGATTAATTACACCAATTATTGAGTCATTTCTGTTTCTTGCTTGAGTTGCGTAATAATTACTACCGACTAAGCCCTGTTCTTCCTCATCAAAACCGATAAATTTTATCGTATAATTAGAATTATATTTTGAAAAAACTCTTGCGAGTTCTAAAACAGTAGCTGTTCCACTGGCATTATCATCAGCACCTGGAGCAGTTGTACCAGTTGGCATATTATCATAATGTGCACAGATTACGAAATATGCCTGACTATCATTCATACCTTGTTTTGTTGCAATCACATTTTTACCAGTCGAACTAAATGATTCATACTGCACCTGATATCCCCATGATTGAAACTTTTCGTAAATGAATTGAGCAGCTTTATCATTTCCAGGTTGATTTTTATGTCGAGAAAGGATTGTGTATGGAGCTCCACCAATTACACAGGAAGTATCTCCAGATAGTTGACGAATATAAAGAGCAATTGAATCTTTATTCACCTGATTAATAAGTTGAACAATTTGAGGTGGTTGTGAATAAACATTCGAAAGTGAGAGAAAACAAATTATTAAAATCAGGTTTTGCTTTATTTTTTTCATAAACATACCTCAATCATTTTAGGAGAACTAATTTTCGAGTCTGGGTGAAATTTTTAGTTGATAATTTATAAAAATAAATTCCAGAACTTATCTCTTTCATTTTACCTAAATCCAGTTTTAATGTATGAACACCAGCTTCAAAATTATCATCAACAAGAGTCATTACTTCTCTTCCCATTACATCGAATATTTTTAGAACTACTCTTTCATCAACTGGAATTTGAAATTTAATGGTTGTAGTTGAGTTAAATGGATTAGGATAATTTTGAGATAATTCATAACTAAGACTTTGTCTATCTATCTTAATCTTCAACAAATTGGAATTTAAATTATCTATCTTTACCATTTCAGAAGGTCTAATCTTAGCTATTAATTTGTCAGTTATATAATCATAAATGTTCAAAGTGAGATTTGATTTTGGTGATAAGCTCAAACTAACTGGGAATGTAACTCCCTGAAACTGAATAATATCTTCTTCTTTTTCAGACGCAATTTTTGAATCAACAAATCTAATATCAAATATTGAGGCAGGAGGCATTGGAGGTAATTCAGGATCAAAATCAACTCTTGAAAGAATTAGTTCACTTCGATTTCCTGATGCATCTTTAATCATTAAAATATCTTTACTCAGATTATTAAATGAAATCTGGTTATTTGTCATTTTGCTTGTTGAATTCATAATCAGATAACCATCCTGAAGGACTTTTACCCAGTAACCTTTTCCTTTTTCAATTTGAGGTGAGTTATAATAACCGTCATTATATCCATAAAATGGAGTTAATATATTGTTTGGTGGTTGACTCGAAACTGAATAAACTGGAATAGTTGAGTTTAATGACCCAATTAAATTCCAGCCAGCTTTAACTGGAAGTGATATAGCTGTTAATGGATTTCCAGGAATTGAATAATTACCAGAGTTATTGAACTTCAGCCAGAAACCATATCCACTGAAGATTGTATCATTCACAAAATATCTTCCATCATAATAATAAGCTTTGGAAGTTGCACCCGAAAATACAGACGAAATTGTTGAACCCTGTGAGATTACTGGTACTGAAATCAAATTCCATCCACCTGTTACATTAACACTTGTAAAATTTCCAACTCTGAATTCGAGCAATTCTTGAGGTGCTCTCTTGGGATATCTTTTTTTAATTTGTCCATCTGCAGTTTTAGCTTCGATGTAATATTTATAAACTGCAGACTGACCATTTCCTGGAATAAAGGCATAAAATGTATCGCCTGGTGCTTCATTCATCAAAATTGAATCAGTGATGCTTCCTCTTCCCCAGAATAATTTTACAGATGCAGGATCGATACCCAAACGTGATGTAATTTTAACAGCAATTCGATAAGGTCCATTTAAATTTGTTGTATCTGTAGGTGAAGAATGTGAAAAAACAATATTATAATAATTAACAGCTTGTAATGCATTCAGTATACCCCAACCCATTTCACGATTGGGATTATTTGATAAGCTTGCTGTTTGCCTCATTGCATCTCTAACTTGCATGGGTGTAAGCGATGGATTTTCTGAAAGAATTAGCGCAGCAACTCCAGCAGCAAGTGGACATGAAAAAGAAGTTCCACTTGATGATGTATATCCATTATCTGAAGTAGAACTGGCAACTCTAACGCCACTTCCCATTGCCATAACATCAGGTTTAATTCTTCCATCTACAGTATTTCCTACAGAACTAAAATATGATCTCGTTCCACTTGATGTAACAGCACCAACAGCAATTACACTATCCCCATCAGCAGGAGCAACTAATGTATTTCGAGTAGAATTAAAGCCTTCATTTCCTGCCGAATTAACAACCACTATTCCTCTTTTGACAGCTAAATCTGCTGCAATTGTAATAGGAACAGTATTGCCATCCATATGAGTCCAGTTATAACTTGGATAAGGTGGGTCAAACTCAAGATAACCGAGGGAAGTGCTTGTTACATCAACACCAATACTATCCGCCCATTCAAGTGCGGCAATCCAGTTATCCATTTCAATTGGAGTTTCACTTTCAGTATTCTCTGTTTTAGCTAAGATATAAGTTGCTCCAAAAGCCGGTCCTATTAATTGTCCTTCTTTGAAACCACCAATAGTTGAAAGTGTTTGTGTCCCATGACTTCCTTCACCCATACCACCCTGACCATCTCCAACATATGGTCTATGATTCACAAAATCCCATGTAGCTATTATGTTCATATTCTGAAAAACTTCATGACTTAATCGATTGAAACCAGCATCCATTAAACAAATCCTGACTCCCTGTCCATAATTACCTGTATTATGAACTGCAACAACATTTATTTGTTGATTCTGAGTTAATGATGAACCATAATTAAATCCAGTTAAATTATTTGGTTGCTCTGTGGATATTGATTCCTCTATTTCATTCTCAGTGGGTTCTGGTCTTTTTCTAAATCTTTCGACCAATTCTACTTTTTTAACAAAAGGTAGAAGAGTTAGCTCATTAATATTTTGTTTATCGATAATGACGCTAATGGCATTAAACCATCTTGAACGATGTTTAATTTCTATTACTTTATTTTTTATGACATTCACATATTCTTCGTTCACTGGTAAATCATCGTAATCTATCAAATTATTAGGCGGCAGAACTTTTTTTCTTCTTTCCAGAGATTCTTTACTGACAATTAATTCTGGATTTGAAAAGAACCTATTTACATTATCTCCTTTATCCGTAAAATAAATCCACACTTTAACAGGTTCACTATTTTTATTAACTAAAAGAAATTCTTTGAGGTATTTACCAATTTTTTCAGAAGCTATCAGATTAAAACTGAGAGTTAAAGAAATTATTATTACAAAGATTTTTCTCATATCTATTCCCGATTAATTATTAATACTTATCAATAACAATATTAATACGAAAGCCCGAAAAATCGGGCTTTCGATTTAGAAGAACCATTGTTCCACACCAATGATTCAAATTATTTAATTAACAACATCTTCTTAACTGCACTAAACTTAGCAGACGATATTTTATAGAAATACACACCAGATTGTAATCCTGATGCATCAAAAGTAATTTCATGATGACCTTTCTTCAAATAATCACCATTCACAAGTGTTGCAACTTTTTCACCAACAACATTGAATATTTCAATGGTTACTTGAGCATCTTCGGGCAATCCAAATTTTATCTTTGTAGATGGATTGAATGGGTTAGGATAGTTCTGGTAGACTACAAATTTATCTGGTACTATGTTCGCCTCATCATCAACATTTACAAATTTCACAAGTCTTATTCTTATTGAATAAACACTATTACTTCTTACCGAATCACCACCAGCACCATATGCCCAGACTGCCCACTGTCCTGTGACTGTCGTATCAACTGGATATTCTGGTCTGGAGAATAGATTGAATAATTGATATTGTCTGATTGTAAACAGTGAGTCCGTTCCACCATTATTTGATGGAGTATCAAGCATAAATGGTGGAATTGCAGGAACTCCCATTCTCAAACGATAGGCAACTGCATTTCTTGCTTTGTACCATCTAAATGTGACAATTGTCGAATCATATTGTCTTGCTGTTACAAGAGCATTATTAATCGGACCAAACAAATTAAACGTTCCAAGAGCAGAATTCGGGAAGTAATTCAATGTTACTTTTAGTTTATTTAACAAACTATCCATAACCATCACTCTGGCAACACCTGAAACAGTTGTATCAAATCCAGGAGTTAATGATTGAAATCTTGCTGTTACATCAGCAGGTAAATAGAGATTTATGACGATATGCTGTCCACTTCCTTTCTGGAATTTTAATTCATGAACTTTAACAGATGGAACATTCGCTCTACCTTTTCTATAATCATAAGCTAAACCTTGACCTAATTGTAGACCGATATCGTCACCAATAAATCTTCCATCAAGAACGCCAGCAGGTGGTACTGGAGGTAATTCTTCCTCACCAAATTGAGCATCAATACTATCAGATGCTAAAGGATCAAGTCCAAATCTTAACAATCTACTATTTTCATTATCCGAAATAACCATTGGTAAATCAACCACAGGTAATGTATAAGGTGCTGTGGAAATTTCAAACATTCCATCTGAATCATCAAATTTTGTGGAATCAGTTTGTGACATTACTCTAACTTTATACTGATTTCCAGCTGGTGCATCAAGAGGAACCTGTACTGCAAATACGCCATTATTCGGGACGTTACTTGCTATCTCAAAGAATGTACTTCCACCATCTGATGAGATTCTTATTCTTACTCTTGTATCAAATTCAAAAGATTTCCATGTAATTAATTGCCATTGACCACGATAGAACTTTTCACCACCATTTGGTGAAAGAACAGTAACTGTTCCGGGTACGGGACCAAATTCATGAATCTTAAATCCGAATAATCTATGAGGAACACCTTGAGAGCTACCACCAAGTGTAACTGTATTTGGATCAAATTGGTTGGTAATCCATAATCCACCACCTATTGCACCTTCTGGTAGAATATCAGTAATGTTTATACTATCAATTCTTTGACCATTGGTCGGATTAATTTTCCATAATACTTTCGGATCGGTTGCTGTTCCACCACTGAATATCCAGAGATATGGACCACCAGGTGATAGAGTATCATAAGCATTACCAGACATTCCAGTGAAACCATGCTGTGATGCTGGAATTGTATAAAGTGTTGCACCAGTTCTGCTAACTAACACAATATCTGTGGACCAGTTTGCAACCCAGAATGCATTTTGTGAGGCATTATAAGAAATTCCTCTTACAGCAACTGGTGATGTAAATGCTGCACTTGCTGTAAATGAAGTTCTATCAATTCTGTATACAGTTGTCGAATTGTTACTTCCATACAGATATTGACCATCAAATGCTAAGTCGCGGAAACCTCCGCTTGGTAAGCCTGTTACTGTGAATGAATCGATTTGCGTTCCTGCTTTGTTAACTCTAAATATCTTTGGTTCATTCCATCTTGTTATATAGAAATATTCACCATCAAATTCAGAACCATAGAGAGAATAGGCTCCAGGAGCTAATCCTGAAATGTCGTAATTAAATTGCAATTGTGGACCGGGTACACCAGTAGTAATTTCAAATACATTATCACTAACATCAAAAACTGCTGGATTAGTTGCATCAGATACTCTAACTAAACATTGATTGGATGGAGTATTTGGAATAACCCAGTTATATACTCCTAATGTTCCTTCAGTATTTTTATCTAATGATTCAGCATCTCGATTGATTTTCTTTTCTGATAAAGCTGGAACCGTTGCGATATAATTCCAGGAAGAACCATTATTAGTTGAGAATTCTAATTTAACATTTGTTACCGCTTGAGCATTCCAGACAATCTGTCGTGTTGAACCAACAGTCCATTTTTCTCCACCATTTGGAGAAACAACAACAACTTGAGGAGTAACTGGTCCTCTGAAATATTTAACAACAAATCCATTTGCACCAACTGCATATCCAACTGCATTTGAACCACCAAGACCTTTGAAGTGTAAATGATATAATGAGGCACTTGCTGTAAATCCAGTTGACCAGTTAGTACCATGATTGCTTGTGTAATAAACTGAGGTTCCAGCAGTAAACCAGAATTCATTACCTCCAACTGTTGTCATGCCAAGAATATTTCCAGTTGCAGGAGTTGATATCGAAGCCCAGCTATTACCGCCATCACTTGAACGATTAGCTGTACCAGTTGCAGAACCAACAATACCTTTCTGTGCATCACCAAAAGCTACTGAATAACTATTAAGAACAGTTGTTGGAGCAAATGACCATGTTGCACCACGGTCTGTAGATTTATAAACTCTAGAATTATTTGTACCAAACCAGACATTATTTCCTACATTCCAACCTGAATTATTCCAACCATATTCACTGCCTGCCTGTGGAACTGTTGCAGCTGAAGTCCAGGTGAAACCACCATCAGTAGTTTTGAGTAATGTCCAGTTACCACCGACCGGGTCACCTTCAGCTAAACCGTTCATATCATCAAACATGATAATTACATTTATAAATCCACCGGCTTGAGTAAATACATCAGTCCAGGTTAATCCGCCATCAGTAGTTAAATGAATCTTTGCATCGGAAGTACCATTTGTTGCAACAAGAGCTTTTGTTGCACTAACACCACAAATAACATGTGCATCAACTGCTCTTGGAGAAGTAACAGTTGTCCAGTTTGCACCACCGTTAGTTGTTTTGATTACAGTTCCAGTTGTACCAGCTGCCCAGGCAACATTTGCATCAACTGTAGACACGCTATAAAGTGTAGCAGTTGTTCCACTATTTTGAACTGTCCAGTTCTCACCAATTACACCTTCGCTAATTGTAAATGTACCATCACTTTCATCATACAATGCAGGATTTGTTGCATCAGAAACTCTCACTTTACATTGTGTAGATGGAGTATTTGGAATTGTCCATGCATAAATTCCAAGTTCACCTTTTAGTACTCCATTAGGATCCTTCGGTGAATATCCATCAAGTCTAACTTTTTGAACTTTCGATGCTGGTACGGTTGCAATATCAATCCAGCTTGTACCATTATTTGTAGTGTATTGTAATTTGACATTCGAAATTAATTGAGCATTCCAGATAATATTTTGTGTTGAACCGACTGGCCAGTTTTCTCCACCATTTGGTTGAACAACTTGAACAGATGGTTGTTGAACTTGTCTTCTATATTTCAATACGAGACCACCAGCACCTACTGCCCAACCAGCAGCTGGTTGAGTTTGACTGGTTAATGTAGGTACAAAGTATAGATGATAGATACTACCAGCGCCACCATAACTCATACTCCAGTTATTACCACCATCAGTTGTTTTCCATACCGAGCCACCTGCTGCTACAAAGAATTCATTGTTTGAAACAGTAGCAATTCCGGTAACTGCTGCGGATGTAGGTGAAGTGATTGCATACCAGCTAACACCACCATTTGTTGATTTATTCAATACACCAGCTGCAAAACCAGAAAGTCCAACGAGATTGTCATCAAAAGCTACTGCATACGAATTTGCAGAAGTCGTTGTAGCAAATGACCAGTTCGCACCGTTATTTGTTGAATAATAAATTCTTGAATTATTAGTACCAAACCATAGTCTACCTGATTTATCCCAGCCTGAATTATTCCATCCATATTCACCACCAACCTGAGGAACTGTTGCCATTGATGTCCAGGTAGAACCGCCATCTGTAGTTTTTAATAGCATCCAGTTTCCACCAACTGGATCACCTTCAGCCCAACCATTATTTTGATCAATCATTCTTATAACATTAATAAATCCGCCAGCAACGGTATAAACATCAGTCCAGGTTTGACCTCCATTTGTAGTCATATGGATTTTTGCATCAGTTGTACCACTAGTACCCACAAAAGCTTTATTTGCACTAACTGCCCAGATAACATAAGCATCAACTGCACGTGGTGATGTGACGGCTTGCCAGGTTTGTCCTCCATTGGTTGTTCTGATTACAACACCACCAGCACCACAGGCCCATGCAACATTTTCATTTACAGCACTAACAGAATATAATTCAACAGTAGTTCCACTACTTTGAACTACCCATCCTTCAGACATTGGAGCCGATATTGTGAAGTAATTATCGCTCACATCGAAAACTGATGGATTTGAAGCATCCGAGACTCTGACCTTACATTGATTTGATGGTGTGTTTGGTACAACCCAGTTATATGTACCAAGTGTTCCTTCAATGTAAGCTTTAGGATCTTTTGGATGTTTACCTGAGAGTCGTACTTTATTTGTTGTCAATGCAGGTACAGTTGCAATATTATTCCAGGTTGAACCACCATCAGTTGTATATTCAAGTTTTACTTGACTAATTCCAGTTGAATTCCATACAATTTGATAAGTCTGACCAACAATTAAGTTTTCACCACCATTCGGTTGAACAACTTGAACTGAAGCTGGTTCAGGAGTATATGTCAAAGTAATTTTAAGTTTATTAAGTATTCCAGGATTTGGAACAGTGAATTTGCCTGCACCACTCATTGTTACATTAACAATTCCACCGCCGAAGAAATCCTGTAATAATCCAGTTACATTTGGTGGTAAATACCAGAATAATCTCAGTGAATCACCACTACCCATCTGATACTGGATTTCATGAATTTTATTTCCACTGAATGAACCACCACCTTGTCGATAATCTTTTAATGTTCCCTGACCAAGCTGTGGAATTCCAATATCAGTTCCAACGAATCTACCATCAAAAACACCTGTCGGTGGAGGCGGAGGTAATTCAGCTTCACCTAAAGATGCGTCAATACCATCTGTTGCACTTGGATCCAATCCATAGAATAACCCAACAGAGGATTGACCATCGCTAATTACAAACGGGTTATCTAAATAAACTAATTTTGAACCCTGAATAGCAAAAGTTCCATCTGATTCATCAAATATTGATGGATTATCTACGCTCTGAATTTTCAATTTCCATTGATTAGACTCAGGAGTATCGTATCCAATATTGGTACCAAATACACCTGTATTTTGAAGACTGTCTTCAACTAAAATCCATGTTGAACCGCCATCAGTTGAAGCGTATAACCTGACTAATCCAGTAAAATTCGATTTCCATGCAATAACAACATTTGAACCTCTTCTAAGTACTTCACCACCATTTGGATATAGTAACTTAATTTCTCCAACTGTTGGTGCAGTATATGTATAGGTTATTTTTAATTTATCATAAAGCGATGGATTAGTTACAGTATATGAACCCGCACCTGTCATCTGTACATCAATATTACTTCCCGTAACTAAATCCTGCAGTCTTCCTGTAACATTTGATGGTAAGTCCCAGTAAATTGTAATTGGATTTGAACTTACTCTTGCCAGTTGACTAACTTGATATTTGATTTCATGTAATTTTTGTCCTGAAAAAGTACTTGAACCCTGTCTATAATCTTTTGTCACACCATTACCTAATTGAGATATTCCGATGTCTGTTCCTATTAATCTTGCATCAAAAACTGTTGAAGGTGGAACTGGAGGTAATTCATATTCACCCAGACCAGAATCAATTCCATCAGTTGCCGTAGGATGCAAACCTGTTCTTAATCCTTCAGCATAAATTCCATCTGTTACAACTAAAGGAAAATCAACCTGAGGATTTGTTCCAGTTACGACATTAAATGGTTCGCTTAAATCAAATATTGAAGGATTGCTTGAAGATTCAACCTTTAAAATCACATTGCTAAGCGGAACTGATGGTGTTAGTAAAGAATAAAAACCAGTATTTGGTACATTAGACGCTAATGTTTCAAATGTAGATCCACCATCTGTTGAGACTAAAATATTTACGGTTCCAGTCACATTCACAGATTTCCATACAAACAATTGTTTAGAATTTGTAAGGAGATTCTCACCACCCATTGGATATAAAATTGAAATACTTGTAGGTACTGCAGTAGTACCAATCTTATAACCAGTTATCAAATGTGGCGTGCCTTGATTCAATACACCAAGAGTAACACTTCCTACATAAGCTTTATCTGTACAAAAAACTCCACCACCGATTGCGCCTACTGGTAAATGATGGGTTATCTTAAAGCTATCAACTTTTAATCCTGTAGCTACATTAATCTTATATAATATTTTTTGGTCCGTAGCAGAACCACCATTTAATACCCAGATAAATTTCCCACCACCAGACAGTGTATCATAAGCTAAACCTGACATACCTGTTAAACCATGTGAAACAGCGGTAATTGTTTGTAATGTTGTTCCAGTTCTACTAACTAATCTTAAATCCGTATTCCAATTTGCAACCCAGAATGCATCATTTGCTTTATCATATGCAATGCCTCTAACACTAATTGGAGAAGTAAAAGCAGTTGTAGCAGTGAATGTTGAAAGATCAATTTTATAAACTGTTGTTGTTGCAGTACTGCCGTATAAAAATTCTCCATCCCAGGCAAGATCTCTTAAACCTGAAGTTGCTGATAATCCTGATATCGTAAATGAATCTATTGATGTTCCTGCCGTGTTTATTCGATAAATTTTATTTTCATTCCATTTGGATACATAGAAATAATTATTAGCATATTCAACACCATATAAAGAGATTCCTCCAGAATACAAAGTAGTCAGATTATGAACAAAATCTTTTTGAAGTTCTTCAGTTACAGATACAAATCTTTTCAAAGTATCATTTTGTGGATTCAAATCACCAGATAAAGTAGTGTATGCAATAACCTGGTATTGACCTTTAGTAGGAGGTACCCAATTTGAAAAATCTAGAACGGCTGTTTCTCCAGTATTGAGTGAACTAACATTTAAGACTTGATGATAACCACCTGGTTCAATCATTAGATGAGCCTGGAACGTACCGGTTGGATTTACACCAAAATTCTTGACAACGATTTGAGGTGTTGTTCCGAGAGTTGTCTCTAGATTCGTTGGCTTATTAATTGCTGAAATACCAGCATCTAATGCGACTGGAGTTTCAACAAAAACACTATCCAAATAAAATCTAAATTGATTTAATTCTTTATAACGAAAAGCCAGATAAACATTTTGACCTGATAAAGAATTAAGGGAAATCTGGAATAATTCTGGTGTTGTTCCTGCAGGCATTATGGTTGTTAAACGAGTATAGCCAGAAGGTGGAACACCACCAGTTGTTGAATAATAAATTTCTACTGAATCAGCATAAGTAGTTGATTGTCTCTTTGCATAAAAATTTAAAAATGCTCCGGGATTTACTGTAAATTGTGGAGTTACGAGCCAATCATCATTACTTAGAGTAGATGATTCCCACCTGACAGCCGCAGATGCTAAACCAAAAATTGGTGTTGTTGTATATCTTACCCATGTATTCGTTCCACCATCTAATTGATGAACAGCCCATCCTGTTGGTGGGAAAGTTGTGCCTTCAAATCCTTCAGACCAGTTAATTGTACCTAATGGTTTATAATTCACCGAAGCAGGAATTGAAATTTGAATAGCACCACTTTTTTCAAGTTCTTGCTTATAATTCGGATTCGAGGTAAAGAAACTTTCAGCATACTGGCTATACGCCATTGTGAAGAAAGTTACTAATAATACAAGTGATATAAATATCCTTTTCATAGACTCTCCTTTATTAATTTTTAATGTTAATCCCGTGCATTCGTCGGGAATGCACGGGTTATTAACTGAATTAAAATTATTCCTGTAAATAGATTCCAGTACTCGCATTATTTCACCAAAATCATTTTCTTGACATCACTCCAGTTAGAAGTCTTAATTCGATAGAAATATACACCAGAGGTTAAGTTTCTGGCATCAAAGTTTATAATATGATAGCCAGCTTTAAGTTCATTATTGATAAGTGTGGCAACGTGTTCACCAAGAATATTATACACTTCAAGCAATACCTTCGAGTTTTCTGGTAATCCAAATCTTATTACAGTTGATGGATTAAATGGATTTGGATAATTCTGACTCAACTCAAATTGTTTTGGTATTACTATCTTCTGCAAATACAATTGTGACAATTGATTTGCTGTTATTAACTTTTCTTCACCATTTTTAATAATATCTTCATAAATCTTACCATCAAGTCCATCTGACAATCTAAAGGTGTAATCTTCTTCAAAGTTTTCAATCTTTATCTTGATTGGATAAGCAACTGAATTAAGTGACAATGTGTATGAACCTGTTGACAAATCCTCAACATATTTATCAGTTGTAAATCTTACATCGTAAGCACCATAAGGAGGAGATGGTGGTAATTCGTAATTGTTGCTTAACTTTTCAGTTTCAGTCAGATATAATCTGGTTTGATTTCCATTAGCATCTGTCACAATTATAGTAGGCCACTTTTCACTTACATTTTCAACATAAATTTCTTTTCCAAGAACTTTTGGATAAGTTGTATGTAAAGTAAGCGTTCCATTCTGTTTTACTTTAACCCAATATCCTTTACCTTTATCCAGCTCAGTGGCCTGTGAATATCCATTATTGTATTCAAAGAATGGAGATTGAATTATACCAGCTGGTGAAGTTGTTACACTCGAAACTGGTACTGATTTATAAGTTGTACCAATGAGATTCCAGCCTTTCACAACCGGTATATTCAAAACATAATTTGCAAGACCCTGGAAGGAATGTTGCTGTTGTGCAGCAAATTTCAACCAATAACCTTTTGTTACCTTCAAAGTATCGTGTTTTACATAACCTAAATCATCATTGAATGTAAATGCATTTGAAGTTGCAGATGGGAATAATTCATTTTTACTCATATTAGGTAGATTCAATGGAACGGACAGTAAGTTCCATCCACTTGATGTTGAAAATGAAACTGACTGTGGCGTATTTACATTTATAAATTGGAAATTAATATTATTTACTGTATCAGTTCCAACCGTTGTATCAACTGATGCAACTGGTGGATAAAATCCTTCTGGTGCATTTGCTTCAACTCTATAACGTCCAGAATACAACCCGGCGAAAATATAACGACCGGTTGAATCAGTAACATAAGTATTAACTAAGTTACTTCCTGGCAATTGATAGAGTTTTAATGTAACTCCAGCGTTTGAAGTTACACCATTTAAAGTTACTTGTCCAGCAATTGCACCTGATGGTGGTGGTTCAACAGTAAAGAGATATTTTGCTGTGTTTTCAATCAATTTCTTTGCTGATACAACATCGGTCATACCACCAATATTAAATGTATAGAATACATTGTCAGCGCTTAATGGATTTGGATTCTTATCATTAACTATAATTCCTCCACTATCAGGGAAGCTTGACCAGGTATTCACTGGATATGCCCTTACACCTGGCATAACCGTCATAGCATCTCTTTCACCAATTCCAGTTCCAAATCCTAAATTATCTGGAATCAAATTCGGATTAGAATTTATTGGATGTGACGCAATCTTCTTATTGAGGAATCCACCGCTTACATCACTAACCCATCTATCGACAAACAACACTTCTTGACGGAATAATTGATCATTCGTTCCAGTTGAACGATAAGCATAACCTACTTCACCACCTTCAACCCAGGTTTTCTTTCCTGGTTTATTTGCAAAGTTTCTGATAGCATCTCTCTTAGCTTGATCGTTAAATGGTACACCAGTTTTTGGTCCAGCTGAGAGAATGACTACATCATATTCCGCTAAAACAGTTGTATCAAGATTACTAAATGTTACCAAATCAGCATTATAACCAAGTGAATCGAGAGTATTCTTAAATAGATTAGCAGATAATCCAAGTGGACTTGTCAAATCAAATGTCCCTTGTTTTTCTTCTGAAATTCTACCTTCATAAGAGGCATCATCGTCAACGACTAAAATATTACCCAATGTAACTGGTAAATATGCATTTATAGTTAAGCTACCACCATTGGGTAATAGAGTATCTTTACGAACTACTTTAAATCCTTGTTTTTTAAATTGAACAGTAATATTTCCTGGATTAACACCAGCTATTTGATAAGCTCCACTAGAATTCGTGGTTGCTACTTTATCAGGTTGATTAAGAATTTTTACTTCAACTCCGCTGTGGTCAGTTTGTCCTTCAAGCTGAACTGTTCCGCTCACAATACCAGTGACTAAAGGAACAAATGTGAAGTTGATTCCACTTAAATTTTGACCACTGCTTAGAGTAGTATCTACTGATTGAACATATGGATAGTAATTAGCTGGAGCAAGAGCGGAAATTCTATATGGACCAGCATAAAGTGAATCAAATGAATAACTTCCATCTGGTGCTGTAAATGTAGTCTTTGAAACAGTACCAGATAATTTTACTTGTACTCCACCACTATTCGGTGCACCCTGCAAAGTTACATTTCCTGAAATTCTACCAAGTGGTGCACTCTCAACATTAAAGAGATAAGAAACCACATTTTCAATTAATTTCTTTGCAAGTGATTGATCAGTAATCTGAGTTATATTAAATGTAAAGAATACATTATCTGCACTCGCTGGATTTGGATTTTTGTCATGAACTATAATTGAACCACTATCTGGTAAAACACTGTATGTTCCGGCATGATATATTGTTTTCGGTTCCCAATCCACACGCATTGCATCTCTGGTATAGATGGATGACCCTGTAAACGCAATATTATCAGGTAATGAATTTGGAACATTCCAGATTGGATGATCTGGTAATTTCTTTTTCAATGTAGACGTAGTAGCGTCACTCACCCATCTACTAGTATACAATACTTCTTTTCTAAACATTGAGTCTGCAGTTGTCGAAGTACTTCTGAAGAAGTATCCTAATTCACCACCTTCTGCGAGTGTTTTTCCAACTTGTGTTGCGTATCTACGAATTGCAGCTCTCTTTCCAGCGTCATTAAATATATTTGTTGATTTCGAGCCTGTCGACAAAATTACAAGATCATAATTTGCTAATGAGTTTGTATCAAGTGCTGCAAATGTTACTAAGTCAGCGTTATATCCTAAAGAGTCAAGGACTGATTTAAACAAAACAGCTGAAGCACCAAGTGGTGTTGTCAAATCAGCCTGTCCTTGCTTCTCGGGACTAATTCTGTCTGCTAATGTAGCATCATCATCAATAATTAAAATATTTCCTAGAGTTGGGTTTAAAGTCATATTAAGAACAAGAGTACCACCATTACTTAAAACAGTATCTTTTGATTTACTTCCATAACCTTGTTTTGAGAATTTCACCAGTACCTGTCCTGGCATTACACTATCAATTTGATATTGACCAGATGAATTAGTTATTGCCTGTTTACCTGGTTGATTAAGAACTTGAACAAGTACACCACTATGATTTGTTTGACCTTCCAGAGTAACCTGTCCAGAAATCGTACCAGGTATTATTGGAGTAAATGTAAAGTTGATGCCAGTAATTTGATTGTTATTAACTACCGTATCTTTAAATTGACTGGATGGAAAATATCCAGATGGTGCTAATGCCGTAACCCTATAAGGTCCGTTATATAACCCGGTAAATGAGTAACTACCATCGCTGGCAGTTGTTGTACTCAGATTTCCTGTTCCACTTAAATTAACAGTTACTCCACCATGATTTGAAGCCCCTGATAGAGTAACATAACCTGAAATACCACCGATAGGAGCTGTTTCAGCTGTCATAAGATATTCAGCAGTATTCTCGATTAATTTTCTGGCTGACAGCTGATCATCCATCGAAGCAATACTAAATGTATAGAAAATATTATCAGCGCTTGCAGGATTTGGATTTTTATCATTTACAATAATTCCACCACTATCAGGATATGTTGACCATGTACTAACAGGATAAACTCTTGCTCCTGGTAAGACTTTCATAGCATCTCGTACACCATAACTCGTACCCGTAAAGCTTAAGTTGTCAGGTACAGAATGAGGATAACTATTAATTGGGTGTGATGCTAATTTTTTATTTAAGTTACCACCGGAAACATCACTAACCCAGGCTTCAGTGAACAGGACTTCCTGTCTGAAAAGTTGATCATTCGTTCCAGTTGATCTAAAGAAATAACCAACTTCACCACCTTCTACCCAGGTTTTCTTTCCAGGAGTTCGGGCAAAATTACGAATTGCATCACGTTTACCTTGATCATTGAATATTGATGTAGTCTTAGTTCCAGCTGATAAAATTACTATATCGTAATTAGCTAATTGATTTGTATCTAAATTCGCGAATGTGACCAAATCAGTTAAGAACCCTACACTATCGAGTGTAGCTTTAAATAGGTTAGCCGATGCACCGAGTGGCGCAGTTAAATCAGCTTTAAATTGTCCTTTTTCTGGACTAATCCTTTCTGCTTCTGTCACATCATCATCAACAACAAGAACAATTCCTCTTGTTTGAATAATATTAAATTTATAGTAACCACTCGCTGGCAAATAGGTCGTATTGTGATTATCAGAAATATCTCTTGCTACTACCCTATAAAATATGGAGTCACCAATGGCAACTTGAGTTGTATCTGAATTAAATAATCCTTCCCATTTATTATTTCCCAGATAAGAAAGGTTAAATCTCTTAAAATTAACCTGACTATTTTTATACCATTCTACCCAGACACTATCAACACCAATATTATCAGTTACAGTAGTTCTAACTGCAGCAGGCCATCTGATAAATGCTTGGTTTCCTAATGCATTATGACTTATTACCGGGAATTCGGTATCTGGTATGATAACAAAACTATTGTATGAAGTACTGTTTGGATGATAACCAAAATTTGGCGTTGTTGCTAAATCTTTTGCAACAATTCTATAATAAATAGTATCTCCAACACTAAGTAAAGATGAACTTATATCAAAAACATTCTTATAAAGATTGCCACCTTGTGGAATCAATCGAAATTGTCTGATTGTTCCATTCCACTTAACTTTATATGTGACCCAAACAGAATCAACACCAATATTATCTGTAACGTTTGCACTCACCTCGGGTGGCCAGATTTCTCTATATTGATTTGGTAATACAGTATGGGTTATAACAGGTGGTTGATTATCTGTTGCGGCTTCAAATTGAAATACTTCTTGTGGAGCTCCGCCTGGTAAAGTTGCAAAGCTTCCAACACTATCTTTTGCATAAATATAATACTGGTAGATCGCAGGTAGCCCATTTCCTGGAATATTTGCAACAAAACTGTCCGGTGCAACTCTTGACATGAGAAGAGAATCGAATGCCCCTGTTGTTCCTCTTCTCCAGAAAACTTTTGCTTCTTGAATTCCAACACTGCCAGTAATTTTAGCAGCAACTGTATAAGGTCCATTAAGATTTTCAGTGTTTGGTAATTTAGTGTGATTGATTTGTATAAAGAAAACTTTTGCAGTGAATGCTTGATGCCAGCCAAATCTGTTATCATTCCAGAATGGCCAGACAACACCATTCTTTGCTGCTATTCCAATATAATCTCCCTGATATCCTGTAGCTAAACCAGCAATTGCTCTTGGTAAGTGAGCTCTATCAGAAACCTTGATATCTTCCCATGTATTTCCACCATCAAGAGAACGAGATAAATAAACTTCTGTCGAATCATTATTTGGATAATTACGACTATCATAATAAACAATATTGACTGAACCGTCAGCAGGGTCAACTGCAATTGCAGGGAACCATTGGTCTTTATTTGAAGGTTCCGAATTCACCTGAATTGGTGTAGACCATGTTGCTCCAAAGTCTGTCGATTTAACTAAATATACATTTGGTGGTTGACCTGTTGCCGGTCTTGCAGCATAAGTGATATAAATCCATCCTCTTCTTGGTCCATTGCTATGGTCCACCGCAATGTAAGGGAATGAATTTACACGAATAGTATTTCCACCTTTTGTAAGATTACCACGAATATCATATATATTAGAAACAACAAAGGTCTGTGTCCAGGTTTGACCACCATTAGTCGATTTTGCGAAAGTAACATGCGAGCTTGTTAATGTACTGGTTGGATAATGTGTAAATGCTGCAACTACATCACCATTTGTACCAACGGCTAAGTTTACTCCCTGATGTAAATAACCTGTGGTTCCACTCATATTAACCGGTGCTGAAAAGGTTAACCCACCATCAGTTGACCTTGAAAATTCTAGCTTACGGTAATTTGGATCAGTACTTCCAAATTCAGTATAGGCAGTATAAATATATCCAAAGTAAGGTGATGAGGGATTTACATCAATTGCAATCCAGTTTTTGTCTTCATCTGGACCTGGATTTGGTACCGCAACAGCTGATGACCAGGTTAATCCTTTGTTTGTGGACTTTAATGTAACAAGGTCACCGGCAGTTGCACTATATTCAAGTGTATTAAAATACATATTCCCCAGATGATCAAATGCAACAACTGGATCAGAACGGTAATATCCAGATGGTATTCCTGGAAGTGAATCACTACCATACCATGTTGAACCACCATTAGTAGTGATATAATAACCTTGATTTACATAAGTAATAGTTGATGAGTTATTAGCAGCATTTGACCCACCGAGTAAAACATTTGGATTATTAGGATCAATAGCAATATGAACTTCAGATTGCGTCATACCAGAATTAGGCCAGACACGGATATTTGGATATACAGTATATGTTTTATCCTTGGTTATAGTTCTAATAGGTTGAATTTTTTGAAGTTCTTTTTGTAGCTCATCAAAATTAATTTTAATTTCTTCTTGAGTACCGCCCTTGATGGGTTCTAATCTCAAGAATGGTTTACTCCATCTTTCTTCATCTTGTGAATGAAGAAAATTGGAGAACAATAGAAAAGCTATTACTGACAAGAAGTATTTTGTTACTCTCATCAAGTCCTCCTGAATGATTTATTGTTAATAATTCCTTTTTATTTAACGATGTTTTTAATAACTATCGTGTCAGATAACGAAGCCCCACGAACTATATCATTCCTCATAAAATCTTTTCAGCAATTTTATGAATTTTCATTTTTAATGTCAATAAATCGAAAAAGAATTTTTTAAATTTTATTCATCTTCAATAATAATGCCAGATATTCTTTATTTCATTATAATGACTACAAAATTTTCTGATCATTAAATTAATTTCGACTAAAAATTTAAAAGGATTCCTCTATGAAAAAAAATTTACTAATATTGTTATCCTTAATTTATCTTTCTTGCTCATCTTTCAGAAGCACAGAAAATTTTATCAGTTATAAAGAGAATCAAATTCAATTGAAAGATAAACTTTTAAAACTTGCAGATAATTATTCAGGTACGATTGGTATATATGCAAAAAATTTAAATACTGGAGAAGTAATTTCTGTTAATGAGGATTCTTTATTTCCAACTGCAAGTGTAATTAAACTTCCAATTCTAATTTCATTCTTTAAGAAAATTAAAGACGGTGAAATTAATCCTGATGAATATATTGTGATAAATGATTCACAAAAAGTTGGTGGTGCCGGTGTAATTCAGTTCTTTAAAGATGATGTAAAAATAAAATTGATAGATGCTGCAACTCTGATGATTATTCTCTCGGACAACACTGCAACCAATGCAATCATAGATCAACTTGGTTCTTCTCATGATGATAAGCTTAATTATGTGAATATGACAATGGAATCGCTCGGATTGAAAAATACTAAACTGCTAAATAAAGTCTTTTCATATCGTACGAAGAAAAATACTCCTGAAGCAAAAAGATTTGGACTTGGTTATTCCTCGCCAAGGGAAATGGGTGAATTACTTGAGATGATATACCGTCATCAAATTATTGATAGCTTTTATTCAAACTGGATTATTCAAATAATGAAAAATCAACAAGATGAATCAATGATCAGAAAATTACTTCCTTATTATAACTTAAAAGAAGGTGAAAGAATTATTGTTGCAAATAAAACAGGTGCGGTTGACCAATCAAGAATCGATGTTGGAATTGTTTATTCTCCAAAATGTGATTTTGTAATTGCAGTCTTTGCTGATCAAAGTAAAGATACACGATGGACTTATGATAACAAGGCAGAAAATGCAGTTGCATTAGCTGCAAAAATTATTTACGATTATTTTAATCGAGCGGATTGAAGTGTTTGAAATTTAATTTTTACTTATTAAGTAAAAATTATTTGCTGAATCTAAATTCTTTAAACCAGTTTAATTCAATTAGCCTGAAAATTTTAAGAAGTAGAATATATGCAATAAGTGTCGTGCTTTTTAAAATCAATAAGTAATCGCTTAAAATATTTTTAAAAATTAGATATCCCCCGAAAACGAAAAAGAGAATAATTCCTAACTTCAAAACTTTGTCCCATTCGTAATCAATTTTATAAAATTTCTGTGAGAGAAAATATTGATAAACAGCCATTGAAAAATATGCAAGTAATGTTGCATAAGCTGCACCAAGCATACCCATCAAAGGAATGAGCAAAAAGTTAGCAACAATATTTACTACAGCACCCAGACTTGAAACCAATGGCATATATTTTGTTTTTTTCTCAATCTGTAAACCAGCAACAAAGTTGAAATAAAAACCATTAAATAAATAACCCATCAAAACAACCGGAACAATATGTAAACCACTCCAGAAATCTTTACCTATCAAATAGAATCCAAAAATTTTTATTTTAATAATATCATCAATAAAGATCGATAAGACTAAAAAAATCAAAGACCCGAACAAAGTAAAAAACGTAAAAACTTTTGCGAACAATTCTTTTGCATTTTCTTGAGTCGATTTTTTCAAATAGAATGGTTGCCAGGCATATTGAAACATTGACACATAAAGCATCATGAAAATGCCGAGCTTGTAATTCGCTTGGTAAATTCCAACGGTGCTCGCATCAGTTAATGCAAGCATTATTGGTCTATCTATAACCTGGGTAATAATTGCAGCAATACCAGCAGGAACAAAAGGTAATCCAAATTTCAATAAATCATTTAATAAATTTTTATTGATAGATAAACTATAAACTTTCAATAAATCAGGAAATAAAAATATAAATGTGAGTAACGAAGCGGAAAAATTAGCAATAAAAACTCCTTCAGCTCTGAATTTCAAAAAGTAAATCAAATAAACATTCATTGAAACATTGAAAATAATATTTAATGTTTTGAGCCCTGCAAACTTTAAAGCCTTATTGTGAAATCTTAATCTTGCAAAAATCACATTTGAAATTGAGTCAAAAAACAAAATACCGGAAACAAAAAGAACAATTTCTTTTTGTTCTTTACTTATTCCGAAAAGATATGATAAAGGTTCATTTAATATAATTAAAACTATAGACAACAATAATGAAGTGATAAAAACTGAATTAAAAGCTGTGCTGAAAGTTTCCTTTTCACTTCCTGATTCCCTTGAGGCAGCAAATTTCAAATATGCCGAATCCATTCCATATAAGTAGATGATATTTAAGAAAGCGATGTAAGCATAAACATTAGTTATGATTCCATATTCAGCTTGAGTAAAGATATTGGTAAAGAAAGGAACAAGAAGAAAGTTTAAAAATCGACTGAGTATTGTTGATATACCATAAATAGCTGTTTCTTTTCCAAGTTGCTTTAAATCTGATTTCAACAATTATTCTCCTGCTTGTTCAACAAATAAATCAAGCATATTCTTCAAATCCTCTGTACAATCCAATTTGTCTTGCAAAACTAATCACTTCATAAAACTCTCTTTCATAAATTGATCTATTCAGCTCAGGAAATTTATTTGCAAGATATGCTGGTCTGTATTGATCCATAATATTTACATAAGAATTTTTTGAAATTTCATTTGCAATAAACTCCAGAACTTTTTTAGAACCAGAAATATCATTAGGTAAGACTAAATGTCTTATCAACAATCCTCTCTTTGCAATTCCACTTGAGCTAATTACAAAATCACCCACCTGACGATGCATTTCTTTAATGGCTTTTTTGACTACATCCCAGTAATCAGAAGCACCAGAATATTTCAATGCATTTTCATTGGATGAGTATTTTATATCAGGCATATAAATATCAATTATCTTATCGAGTAACTTTAATGTTTCAACCGACTCGTAACCGCCACAATTGTAAACAAGAGGAATCTCTAATCCTCTTTCTCTTGCAATAATTAACGCATCAACAATCTGAGGTGTAAAGTGAGTTGGTGTAACAAAGTTTATATTATGACATCCTCGATTTTGAAGATAAAGCATCATAGAAGCAAGTTCTTCAATTGTGACTTCCTTACCAATACCAAAATGACTGATATCATAATTCTGACAGAATTTACAATCCAGATTGCAATTAGTAAAAAAGATTGTACCCGAACCAAATCTTCCAACTAATGGTGGCTCTTCTCCAAAATGGGGAAAATAACTTGAGACAACTGGTAAATAACCACTCCTGCAATTTCCATCATTACTAATTCTTCTATCTACTCCACACTCATTCGGGCAAAGACGACATGCTTCAAGTAGTTCATATAACTTATCTTTTCTTTCTTTTAATTCTTCAAGACTCAATTCAGAAATATATGAAGGAAGCATTTTCTTTCTTGATTACTCAATTATCTCAAGTGATATATCCAGTGCTTTTGCCGAATGAGTTAAAGCTCCAACTGAAATATAATCAACTCCACATTCAGCTATTTCTCTTACTGTATCTAAATTCACTCCACCAGAAACTTCTATTTCAACTCTGCCATCTACCAGTTTTACAGCATCTTTAATTGATTCAAGAGAAAAATTATCAAGCATAACTCTATCGACACCAGCATCAATTGCCTCTTTCAATTCCAGAAGATTTTTTACTTCAACTTCAATCTTAAAATTGTTTCCTTTCTCTTGATTATATTCTTTGCATAATTTCACCGCTTTACTAATTCCACCAGCAGCAAAAATGTGATTATCTTTTATCAAGAACATATCATAAAGTCCAAATCGATGATTTTCACCACCACCTATTTTAACTGCAAGTTTATCGAGATATCGCCAGCCTGGAATAGTCTTTCTTGTGTCCAGAATTTTTGCTTTAGTTCCATTCAGTCGCTGAACAAATCTATTAGTTAAAGTCGCTACACCACTCATTCTTTGTAAGAAGTTTAATAAAATTCTCTCGTACTTAAGAATTTCTCTTACATCACCCGTGATTGTTCCAATAAACTGACCAGCTTTAATTTCATTCCCGTCTACATATTCAGAGTAAAATTCAATTCCATTTAAATGATTTTCTATAATTACTTTAATTACTTCAACACCTGCAATTATTCCATCTTCTTTACACAGTAAATCTCCCCGAACATTTTTATGATTTTTGAAAATAGCCTGAGTTGTTATATCCCCATCACGAATATCTTCTAAAACTGCTAATTCAAAAATTTTATTTATATAATTTAAGTCGACACTCATTTTAATTTTAAAATCTCTAAAAACTTATTTGGAGGACGGGTTGGTTTCAGATTTACTTTCTTTACCCATGAATGTTTTGTAAAACCTTCGGAAAGTAATTCTCCTGTTTCGTCATCAAAAATTTTATAAGAAAGTTGCAATCTAACACCAGAGCAATTTTCGAGAATCGTTTCTATCCTTATCAACTTATCGTATTTAACAGGTTTAATGAATTTAGCATAACAATCAGTTAATGGTAAAAGATATCCATCATTTTCAAGTTCAGAGTAAGGTAAACCCATATTTCGTAAAAGTTCTGTTCGAGCAATTTCAAAATATTCAAAATATTTGGCGTGATGAACTATACCCATTTGATCTGTATCGGCATATCGAGGGCGGAGGTAAGTTTTATGAACGAAGCTCATTTAATCTCTTGATATATTGTCTAACTAAATCTTGATATGCAATATAAAGGTCATATTTTTCAATGTGTTGAAATTTTTGTTTAATAATTTCAAATGGCGAAAATTCAAAAAGTGCTTTTGGAGAAAAAATTATCGGCAAATTAAAATTTGGATGATTAAACCACATTCCACTCAAATTATTTAAGAATGTCTGTCCGAAATAAGCACCAAATGTAACAATCAATTTATCCAGTGAGCCCTGACTTAAATTCTTTTTCTTGTACAATTCATTTATTACCTGATCAAGAATTCTGATACTTCCTTCAGAATAATCAAGCATTTTATCAAAAGTAGTCATAATCGATTCCTGGCAAATCTGTGCTTCCCTGAGCATTTTCTTCTGGAGTTGCTCATCCTGGAAATCTGGTACGTATGGTGGTTTTTCAACTGTTTGGTTTTTTTTAGTATCGACAATGAAGTAAACAGTTATGCCGATAAAAATTAAAAGGATAATGGATATTATAAAAAACATTATTCTATATAAACCCCCATGTTTAAGAATTTTTCTACTCTCATTTCAATAAGTTTATCAATTTTAATTTTCTTCAATTTATTCAATTCATCAATCAAAATTTCTTTCAAGATAATTGCAGCTTGATCTGGATTTCTATGGGCACCACCTCTTGGTTCAGGAACTATTCTATCTATAATTTTAAATTGAATTAAATCTTTTGCAGTCAATTTAAGAGCTTCAGCAGCTTGTTCTTTGTAATCCCAGCTCCTCCACAAAATACTTGAACAAGACTCTGGTGAAATAACCGAATACCAGCAATATTCTAACATTAAAATTCTATCTCCAACACCTATACCCAGAGCACCGCCTGAAGCACCTTCACCTATAATTACAACAATAATTGGTACACGAAGTCTTGACATCTCAAATAAATTTCTTGCAATTGCTTCAGCCTGTCCACGCTCTTCAGCTTCAATGCCTGGATAAGCACCTGGAGTATCAAGAAAAGTGATCACTGGTTTCTCAAATTTTTCAGCAAGCTTCATCAATCTGAGTGCTTTACGATAACCTTCAGGATTCATCATTCCGAAATTTCTGTAAAGATTGGATTTAGTATCTCGACCCTTCTGTTGTCCAATAATCATCACAGTCTCACCATTTAACTTAGCAAATCCACCAACAAGAGCTTTATCATCACCAAAATATCTATCACCATGAAGCTCAATAAAGTCAGTTGTAATTTTCTGAATATAATCGAGAGTATATGGTCTTTCGGGATGACGAGCAATTTGAACAATCTGCCATCGACTTAAATTATTATATATCTGATCTTGCAATTGCTGAATTTTTTCCTCAAGACTTTTTATTTCATCTTCAATGTCTAATGTCTCAGAAAGTTTTTTCATTTCTGAGATTTTTTGTTCTAATTCTATTATTGGTTTTTCAAAATCAAGTACAGTTTTTGGCATATCATCTCCTCAAAAAATTTTGAATTGTCTTAATCAAAATTTCAATATCCAGCCAGATGTTCTGGTTTTTTGCATAATAAATATTTAACCTTTCAATTTCCTCATCATTGAGATTTTTATTCTCATTTATTTGAACAATTCCTGTTAAACCTTCTTTTCCTAAATAAATATCTGACTCTCTACTTCCAATTGGTCTTCCTACTAAACTAAATTTTCCTCCAAGAACTTTGAATAAATATAACAAATTATTCCACTTCTTAGAAACTAAATATCTCAGCAGGAAAATCGGATAGAGTGTAAAAAGTAAAATCAATCCAATTACAATATCGAAAGTTCTTTTGATAAACCTGTGAACGGGCATTGAGATGTTATACTCAATTTGTATCAAAGGAAGTTCATTGAGCTCTAATACATCTTGCTTACTAATAATAAAATCATAATTCTTATCGGCAAGGTGAAAATGGATATTTTGATTTTGATTTGCCGCAACTATTGAGAGAATTTGATTGTAAGGCAAAAAATCTGATGCAAAAATTACTTCAGTGATTCCCTTTTCACGAATTATCTTTCCAAGTGTATCAAGACTTCCAATAATTTCAACATCATTAATCTTCTCGCCAATTCTTCGTCTATCGATATCAATTAAGCCAACTACATCATAATAAAAATTATAACTCTTCTTCAATCTACTGATAAGTTCAGCTGCCGATTCATTTGTTCCAACAATTAATGTATTCGATTCAAATAAAGATTGCCGTGAATCTTTCGGATACTTAAAAACTATTTTTGCAACTATTCGCCAACCTGGGAGAACAAAGAATAATAAAAGATAAGTGATTAATAAGATTGCTCTACTAAACGCATAATCTTTGAAAAAATATGTGAGAGAACTTGTAAATAAAAAACTGACTAATAACGAAAGATATAATTTTGAAATTGGAAGGTTTTTGATTTCATAAGAACCAAGTAAATATGAAATTAAAACAAAGCTTCCTGCTGGAATGATAAAAACAGTTGGATAAGCATATTCAGGAAATCCACTAAAAGCTGTTAACTCCATATAAAACAATTCAGCAATCAAAACTGATAAATTATAAAGAATAAAATCAATTACTATTGCAATTAAAATCAAAGACCTTTTACCAATGAAAGCTAAAAAACTTCTTCCATTAATTGCTAACCTCAAAAGCATTTCGACAATCCAGCTACTGGAGAAATGTTTTCTTACAAAAAGTCTCATTGCATCGTAAAAATGTTTAAGCTCATCAATGTTGCTTCTCTTTGTGCTCTCACCTTTGAAATGAATTATTTTTGTTGAATGAACATAATAAACTTTATATCCAGCTTTTTTCACTCGATAACAAAAATCTAAATCTTCACCATACATAAAAAATGTTTCATCAAGCCCACCAATTTTTTCATAGATTTCTCTCCTGAAAAACATAAATGAACCACTCACGGCATCAACTTCATAAGATTGATTTTCATCAAGATAAGTCAAATTGTAACGAGCAAATAATCTGGATTGAGGAAAGAGTTTACTTAGACCAATAATTTTTGTAAAAGCAACCCAGGGAGTTGGAAAACTTCTTCTACAGGCAAGTTGAAAAGTCCCATCAGGATTTAAGATTTTACAGCCAGCAAGTCCAACTTGATCATTAGATTCCATAAACCTGATCATCTCTTTAAAAGTATCTTCTTCAACTATTGTATCAGGATTGATTAAACAGATATATTTTCCTTGAGCAATCTTGAGTCCAATATTGTTCGCTCTACTGAAACCAAGATTTTCTTTTGATTCAATTAATTTGACTTCTGGAAAATTTTTCTTGACTAAATCGGCACTTCCATCATCTGATGCGTTATCAACAACAATAATTTCGACTGGAATTTTTTCTGTAGCTTTTTGAATTGAGAGTAAACAATTCTGCAGAAAAGCTTTTACATTATAATTGACAATGATAATTGATAGCTCAATCATTTTATCTCAAAATCTTCAACAAACTTTGAATTCTTAATTTCCAGACCATCCAGGCAGCTTCGAAAATTATTTTTTTACTCATCTTTGAACTACCTTCTCTTCTATCAGTAAAGACAATCGGGATTTCAGAAATTTTAAACTTCTTGATGAATGTTTTGAAATTCATTTCAATCTGAAATGCATAGCCATTTGACTTAATCTTAGAAAGGTCAATTGCTTCAAGAACCTGTCGTTTAAAGCACTTAAAACCTCCTGTTGCATCATATATGGGCATACCTGTAATAATGCGAGTATAAAAATTTGCAAGAACACTCAAGAACAATCTACTTAAAGGCCAATTCAAAACTCTTACACCGTCTTTATATCTTGAACCAATAACTAAATCAGCATTTTTTATGTGCTTTAAGAAATTTTTTATTTCTTTAGGATCATGGGAGAAATCAGCATCCATTTGTAAAATGTAATCATATCCTTTCTTCAATGCGAACTGAAAACCCTCTACATAGGCTGTTCCAAGTCCAGATTTTTTTGGTCTTGTCATCAGAAAAATATTAGGATGATCTTTTTGAAATTCCCTGACAATATCAGATGTACCATCTGGTGAATTATCATCAACTATTAAGATATCAACTTCACCATTCGTTCTTTTAATGATTTCGGGAATCAAATTTTTTAGATTTTCAGCTTCTTTGTATGTCGGAATAATTACAATTGATTTAGCCATTACGAATAAAATTCCTTAATTGAATTAGTAATGTATTCAATCTCTTCAACAAGCAAATCTGGATGCATCGGAAGTGAAAGAACTTCTTTAGCTGCTTTTTCTGATTCTGGCAATGAACCTTCCTCGGCATATCCTCTAAAAGCTGGTTGAAGATGTAAAGGTATGGGATAATGAATTGCTGTTGGTATGTTTTTACTCGATAGATATTTCTGTAATTCTTCTCGATTCTCAACTCTAATCGTAAATTGATGGTAAATATGCTTCACATAATCTTTTTGAACAGGAGTTTTAATCTTTGAAAGAGATGAAAGTTTTTCAGAATAAAGTTTTGCGAACTTGATTCTTTTATCATTCCATTCATCAATATATTTTAATTTGACATTCAAGATTGCCGATTGAATTGCATCAAGTCTTGAATTCATTCCAAGAGTTTCGTGAACATAACGAACTTTAGAACCATGTGAAGCAATCATCCTGACTTTTTCATGAATTTTATCATCATTTGTTACAACCATTCCACCATCACCATAACATCCAAGATTCTTACTCGGGAAAAAACTAATGCAAGCAACATCACCAAATGAACAAACTTTTTTACCTTTATATTCTGCACCAAACCCCTGAGCTGAATCTTCAATTACAAATAGATTATATTCTTTTGCTATAGACAAAATCTCATCCATTTCTGCTGGATTACCATAAAGATGAACTGGTAAGATCGCCTTTGTTTTATCTGTAATTTTTTCTTTAATTTTTTCCGGGTTGATATTATAAGTTTCAGGATCTATATCGACATATACTGGCTTTGCTCCGAGCATTACAATTGTTTCTGTTGTAGCAACGAAAGTAAATGGAGTTGTAATAACTTCATCATCTTTACCAATTCCGAGAGCCATCATTGCAATTTGAAGTGCATCAGTTCCATTTGCCACGCCAACTGCATGTTTAACTCCCAAATATTCCGAAGCATTTTTTTCAAATTCTGATACTTTCTTGCCAAGTATAAACTGAGTTGAATCAATAACTTCTTGAATTGCTGAATCAATCTCAGATTTAATATTTAAGTATTGTCTTTTAAGATCAACCATTTGAATATTCATTTTTATATAACCTCTTTTTTAATTAAACAATATTTTAAAATCGAAAATTGCAAATCGAAAATCCTCAATCCCAAATCCTGCTCTCAATTCCAAATTCGCAAATCCCAAATCACAAATCGTAAATCATAAGTCCCAAATCGTAAATCCTAAATCCCAAATCGCAAATCCCAAATCATAAATCCCAATTCGCAAATCTAAAATCCCAATCAATCCTCATAATGCCCTTTACCAAAAAGAACAACAAAAACAGTCCTGAACAAAATTTTTAAATCCATTCTAAGAGAAATATTTTCAATGTAATATAAATCATACTGAAGTTTCTTCTTTACATCTTCAATTGTTTCATCGTATTTATGTTTCACCTGAGCCCAGCCAGTAATTCCTGGTTTTACTCTTAATCTTCTTTTGTAAAGTGGAATTTCTTTGGAAAGTTTTTCAACAAAATATGGTCGTTCAGGTCTTGGACCAACTAAACTCATCTCCCCTCTCAAAACATTGATGAATTGTGGAATTTCATCAAGCCTGAATTTACGAATTATCTTTCCAACCCTTGTAATTCTTGGATCATCTTTAGTTGACCAGACTGGTCCAGTATGTTTTTCAGCATCTTTTATCATTGAACGGAACTTATAAATCTTAAATTCCTTTCCATCTTTCCCGACACGTATCTGTTTGAAAAAAACAGGTCCTTCCGAATCGATTTTAATTGCCAGTGCAACGATTAATGTTATAGGAAGTGTAAGAGTTAAAATTATAAGTGAAAAAACAATATCCATTAATCGTTTAATTTTTCTTTCCCAGACAGGCATCAATTGTGGATTAATTTCAATTAGAGGAACACCATATAGCTGATTTGTTCTTGCCTGTCCACTTATAATTTCATACAAATCGGGGACAATCTTAATATTTAAATCATTAAAATCACACTTAGCTATAACATCGAGCATTAAGTCATGTTCATGTCTATCTAAAGCAATTATAACTTCCTTTACATTATTTCTATGAACAATATCCTGTATTTCATCAATTGTTCCTAAGATTTTTTCATCTTTATCTTGAGTAGAATTATTTTCATTTACCAGGACAAATCCTATAACATCAAGTCCCAGAGCTTTTGCTCTATTAACTTCAATAAATACCTCTTTCGCTTTATCATTATAACCAATAATAACAGTGTTTCTTCTACCGATGCCTCGTAATAGAAGATTTCTCTGTAAACTTCTAACGAAAAGTCTTCCTGAGCTAACAAATAAAATAAATATTCCCCAGTAAATAAATATCAAATATCTTTGAGCTGAACTCTGTTGATACGAGATATCGTCAATGAAAATCAGAAAGAATAAAATCATTACACCAATGAAAGAAGTTTTAAACAAAGTCGTCAATTCATCAAATCTTGAAGCGGCAAACCATGTTCTATACATTCCCACAAAAAGAAAGATTAAAAACCAGTAGAAATAAATAACGAGCATTGGCAGGAAAAATTCAGGCTTGGATATTAAATCAAACCAGCCAGTCTCTACTCGAAAGTAGAAGTAAACAATGTATGCAAGATTGATTGTGATAAAATCAGTTAGTAATAATAAAATTCTCTCTGTTGATTTCTTCATATGTTATCTCGGAGTTGATTGCCAGATTACTGAATGTTTTTTCCTTAAAAATCTAATCAGACCAATTAATAACGCAAAATTAGTAATTAAAAAATATGTAATTAATGAGAGAACAGGGATACTTATATTAAATTTAGTTAAAAAATAATTAAACAAACCTAAAAAGTATATCATTAGTTGAAGATAGAATAAATACATGAAAATTGGATTATAGTTTAAGAGAAACAAATTCATAAAAAAAAGTGAAATCAAAATTAGAGGTAAAAACCATCTTATTATTTTGTGTGACCAGAAAGCATAACTGACCAGAATATTTTTATGAAATAATAATGACTTAAAAAAAGAAATTGTCTGGAAATTAGTCGCAGCAAATCTAACTTTTCTTTTAAATTCTGTATTAATATCCTTAGCAACTTCCTCATAAGCAATCGCTTCAGGATCATACAAGAACTTAAATCCTTTTTTAAGAACACTCAATGAGATAAAAAAGTCATCAGTGACAGGTTTATCTAAAGGGATTTTTTCAAAGAGCTCTTTTCTAATTGCAAAAATTCCACCATTTGCACCAATTAAAATTCCAAGTTTACCTTCAGCTAATTTGATAAAAGTTTCATATTCCCAATAACTTTTTTCCTCAACACCACTTTTTAGGTGCTCCTGTATGTCAACTAAAATTAATTTTCCGCTCACACCACCAACTTCTGGTTCACTGAAATGCCTGACCAAATTTTTAAGTGCATTAACATCAAATTCTGTATTTGCATCAGTAAAAATTAAGATATCATTATTAGCTTTTTCAGCTAAGCAATTAATCACCCCTGCTTTTCCCTGTCGATAATTAAAGATAAAAATTTTGAGCTGAGGAATTTCTTCTTTTAATTTCACTAAAATTTCATTTGTTCTATCATTAGAATTATCTGAACCGACCAATATTTCGATTTTATTTTGATCGTAATTTTGATCTAAGATATTCTTAATTCTTTTTTCAATTACTTTTTCTTCATTGTAAGCAGAGATGAGAATAGACAGATTTAGTGTATAATGAGAATGGGAACTCTTGACTTTATAAATCAAAGATAAAAAATAAATTACCAACGGATATAAAACATATGAATTGATTATTAACAATGAAAACACAATAAATAATATTAATATCAAACTAATCTCCAAATTCATTTATTATTAATTAATTTTACGTAAAGACTCTCAAATTTTTCAGCAACATTGGACCATGCATAATTCTGTTTAATAAATTCTTGAGCATTAAAACAGATGGTTTTATAATCATTGAAATCTTTAAAGACATTAGAGATTTTTTCAACAAAAGTTTCTGGTTTATTTGCATTTAAATAGTGTTTCCTATCTACAATTGGAATACCTTCCTTGCCAATCTCAGTTGATACTACAAGATGACCTTGAGCGAGTAATTCAAGAACCTTTATTCGAATGCCACTTCCAATTCTTAAGGGTACAATTCCTATTTGTTTATCCAGAAGCTCATTCCAGAGATTTAAAACAAATCCAGATTTAACTACATTTTTCTTCAATTCTGAAGGAATAATTAATTTCTCAGTATTTTTCCCATAAACAAATAATTGAGTTTTTGGAAAATTTTTTACAATTAATGGTAGTATCTCATCAACAAACCACTGTAATCCATCTAAATTAGGTTTCCATTCTAAATCACCAATATGAAAAAGAGAAAAAGGAATTTTATTATGATTATAAGCCTTAATTTGAAATAAATTATTATCAACTCCAGCTGGTATTATGGTTGTTTTAATATTGTTATTGAATTTTAAAATCTTTAATTCATCAACATCTGAGATCATAACAACTCGATCAAATTTTTCGGCATAGGTAGTTTCAAATTTTAATAACCTTTGATATTGTTTTAAAAAATACATCCTTGATATAGGATTCCGTTGATTCAAGTAATATCTATAGATAATATCACTTTCAAAATTATGTTCACGCAATACTATTGGTTTATCTATCACATTTCTTAGATGATCTATAAGCCAAGACATATGGATATGATCTATATGCACTATATCAGGATTGTTGTCTTTTAGATATTCCTTAATTGCATACCACATCTCTGGTCGGATAAACTTTGAGACATTATATGGTAATTTTTTAAAAAGATTAACAAATGCTTTAAAAACATTGTTATCAGTTTGAACATCTATTATTCTGGGATTACAAAATTTTGATAATTCATTATAACTATAATTATAGTCTGAGTGCTTCCTATAACAAAAAAAGTCGATAGAATGTCCTCTTTCAGCTAAGGCTTTTAATAGACCAAATATACTTATTTTCCCTCCATCTACTGGAGGTACAGGTACTTGTGGTGAGATTTGCAAAATCTTCAATTTCACTTTATAACAGTCTCTAATTTGAATTAAATAAAATCTGAATTAATTTTTTTAAAAATATTTTATCGGAATAATTAACTTGATACCAATTTTTTGCATTTAGTGAAATCTGTCTAAGAAGTTGAGGATTTTTAAGTATGTCTTTGAGGTTAGATTTCAATTGAGTTTCATTCTCAAAAAATAAGACATTAATATTATTCTTTAAACCCTTAATTTCAATTTTAGGAGGAGTTGTAAAAACAACACGCCCCAATTGCATTGCCAGCATAAAACTGCCTCTTCTTTCGGACAAACCATCCTCAAATGGTAAAATAATGATATGCATATTACAAAGTGTTTCAATTAATTCTTGCTCTTGTAAAAAGCCAAGAAATTTAATTCTTCTAGAACTCAGTATTTTATTTTTCAGCGTTAGATCATCTTCGGTAGGTTCTTCTGGTACATCACCGATGAAATAAAAATTTATATTCTGCTCTTCAAAGCTATTAGCAATTGAAATATAACTTTGAATACCCTTACCTTTCATTATGTATCCCCAAAATGCAACATTAAATTTATTAACTAATTCCAAATCGAAATCCGTTGTATCAATCATGAAATTTGATCCCGTAGGTAATTTAAATATCTTATTTTTAATTAAGGGTATTTTCTTTAGAAGTGTTAGATTTATTTCATCGGTAGTAATAATCTTTTTAGCAAACATTATCATGAAAAAAATTTTTAATTTCCCTTTAAGCGAATAGACTGCATACTCGTGAAGATAAATAATTAATGAAATTTTTTTAATAAATAATAAGAATGATAAAATAATGATTGAATGTCGATTCTTAATTTTAGGAGAGGGATAGTGAAAAATTATTTCAGAAAACCCAGAACTCACTATTTTTTTTATGTTTTTATAAACCTCAAAAATAGTCCATTTAAAAATTTTAGTATAAACACCATCCTGTTTAATTTGATCGCTGGAGGTTAATATGATTGATTCATATCCATTTTTAGATAGTATTGTATGGATTTTTTTTGCAGCTGCACCAACCCCATCTTTCGACGGCGGAAGAACAGTGGTTATTTGACAAATCTTTTTCATTTAGCACTACTAACTATTAATCTTAAAAGTGTGTATCCAAAAATTCTTACTTGTTTTACTTTCATTAAAATTGTAAAAAGTATTAATCTTTCGAATAGAGAAGCAATTATAATAATACTTGCAATTAAATATTTTATATATGAATAATGTTTTTTAAAAAATAATAACTTACTTCTGAAATAATTAAATGTAGAATATTTTAAACTATTAATATCAATATTGGAACTCATACCTCCATAATGGATTACTTTACAATCTGGAAAATATAAATTTTTATATCCCGATTTAAAAAAACGCATGCACAAATCAACCTCTTCTGAATACATTTCAAATCTCTCGTCAAACAAATAATCTTGTGGTAAAGTATTCTTCTTAAATCCTAAACACGCTCCTTTAATTACTTCACAAAATTGAACTTGATTTATATCCGTTTTATAAGCATAAGGGTCTTTTTTTTGTAAAAAAATCATTTCTTTTATTAGCAAAAAAATAGTTGGGAATTTATAAAAAGAAACTTGATATGTTTTATCTGCATTTAATAACATAGGACCAATTACACCGACTTTATCATGATTTAGTAAAAAGTCAATCATTCTCTCAAAACTATTATCTATTAAGATTACGTCACTATTTATTAAAAAGATTAAATCACCCTTAGCTTTATGGAATAAAAAATTGTTTGCTCTCACAAAACCGATATTGTTACCATTGAAGAAAACTTTTACATTTAAATTTGACAGTTGACTTAATTTATTGCTCAATTGAGGAGAATTGTCAAAAATTAAAATTTCATAATTGTATCTTTTTAAATATCTCTGGATGCTTTCTACAAGCTCCAGTGTTAAATTTTCAGTTTTATAATTTACTATTAAAATACTAACTAAATGATTCATAGCTAACTTAGAAGCCTATATTCTCTTATTAACTCACGCGATAAAAATATTAAAGTAATTGAAGTAAAAATTAAGGAAAAAATAATATGTAGTTGAAAGAAAAGATGAATGGCAAATATTATTATAAGAGCTGCAGCGTAAATACGATTTTCTCTAAAACCAATAATACTAAGATTTTTAATCCCTGAACTCTGAATAATTAAAATCACTACTTCACCAATAATAACAGAAATACAAGTTCCAATTACGCCAAAGTATATAGTCAATATATATAATAAAATTAACTTTACTATTGTTCCGACAAGCATTGAAAAAAATTGAATTTTTTCTTTTTTTATAGCAATCAAAGTATTTCCAATTAAACTGTTAATAAAATAAATGGGAATATTTATACTCAAAAATTGAAGAATGATTGAACCGCTTAAATATTTATTCCCATATAATATTTTAATTATTTCTTCTGAATTAAAGAGAACAAATATGGCAATAAGAACACCTAATAAAAATAAACTCGAGAATATTAGCTTAAAAAAACTTTTAAATTTCTCGAGGGAATCATTAAAAAATCTCGAAAACATTGGAAGAATGGATATGCCTAAACTCATAGGTATAAAATAAATTGATTCGATTAATTGCAAGTTTGCTCTATATAATCCGAGTTGCTCACTACCACTGATCTTTTGAAGAAAAAAAGTATCACTTCTAACATACAGTATCGATAAAACACCAAATAAAAAGAAAATTAAAGAATTATTTAAGATATACTTTATTTCATCGTAAGCTATCTTTGAGCTTTTAAAACCTTTATTTAAAAATAAAACCACTCCTGCTATAGTAAATGTTAAAAAATTTGAAAAGAAGTAACTAACTGCATATCTAAAGAGTAAGTTTTCGTGACTCAAAAAAATTAAAACTATTACAATAAAAATTCTTTCCAGCATCATCAAGAGACTGGAAACTTTCATTCTTTCAAGACCCTCGAAACCTTTTATAAGCGACATCAGTGCTGACTCAAAAAAGATACCCATTGAAAAAATAAAAAAAACATGAAAATCTAGTTTTTCACCCAAAAATTTTAAGAAAACAAAAAATAAAGCTATTACCAAGCTTACCAATACAATTTTAATCACTAGAATATTTATTAAAAGTTTTGGTTGCTTTTTATTATCTACAGCTATTTCTCTAACTAATAACGTACTTGATCCAAAATCTAAAACAAATGAAAAGATATTCGTTAAAGTAATAATTAATATTAATTCACCGAATTGAGCAACAGAATAATTTCTTGCAATAAATAGAAATATTAGCAAAGTAATTATTTTCGAGAAAATTCGATTAGAGAAAACAAATAGATTATTAATAATGAACTTTTTTTTATCTTCCATATTCTTTAAGATAAATGTCTCGTATTCTTATTGATATTCCGAAAAGTATGCCTATAAAAGGAGAAAATGTGTTTGTATTTAAATGCCAGGTAGTAAACGATTTCACCGAAATTGATATCAATAATAAAATTAATATAAAAGCAATTGAGTAAAATCTATCTATGAATAACCTGTTCTTTATTTTAAAAACTGGAAAAATTGCAAAATAAAGTATTGTCAAAAAAGAAATTAAACCCACAATTCCCATCTTTGAAAGTACATATAAATAAGAATTATGACAGTAAATTGATTCTACTGGCCCTATACCGGGTGAAAAATATACAAAAAGAAAACCCAATCCCGTACCAAAAATAGGATTTGCTCTAAAAGCTTCCAATGCGCTTGCATATTCCACTAAACGACCAAGGTTAGAAATATCAATCCTGTTTATTGATATAGTTTTAATTCTACTTAAAATTACATCAAGATTTACAATCTCAATCAGATTTAATATAAATAAGATAATCAACAAACCTGTTATTACTGCTATGATCTTTTTTAAATTTATTTTACTTTTTTCACTAAGAATAAAAAAGAATAAACCAATTAATAAAGTGAAAAATGTTGCAACCCAGCTACCCCGTGTATAACTTAAAAATAAAGATATTAGTGAAATTGTAAGTGTAAAAAGAAACAATAAGCGTGCGTAGATGTTTTTGGAAAATATGATTAGAAAAAATGAAGATATAAAAGATAATGAATAAACTATTTCATTGTACCCTGTTAGCCTTGCAAAACCTAAAAGTTGTCTGGTTTCAATATCAAAAGATTTTTCATAGATAAAAAGAGATAGATAGATATCAACTATACTTTTCAATGTAATTATAAATACAATAAAATATAAAAAATTAATTATTCTATTTTTAGTGCTCAAAATAATTATCGCTGGTATAAAGGCTAAGTAATAGAAAAAACCTCTGAAATCATAAAATACTGCTTGAAATTGAAAACCATTTTTAATCCCAGTGTATGCAGAGAACATAACAACAATTATAAATATTAAAATTGATAAAAATAATTTATTGATAATTAATTCTTCTAAACTATTTTTTAAGAGTAACAACAAGTTTATAAAAACAATTAATAGAGAAAGATCGATTAAGTACCAATTAAACCCATAAAGTCTAAACAAAACAAAATTTTCTATCCATTGACCTTCTATTGCTAAAGAAATAAATGCAATCAAATAAATATTTATCATGGGATAGTAAAAAGAAATAAAAGCTAGAAAAACTAGAAAAATTATTATTGCTTCTTTATAAAATTCCACACTAATGGTAAAGACAAGAACAATTTGAAATAACAAAAGGAAAATAAATAATCTGAGGTTCTGGAGGATATCACTTGAATAGAATTTAAAGCTATTTATTGTTCTCATTAAATATCATTTATTGTCCTGGACTTAAGATTATTCAAATAATCTTTCGTGACTATAAAAATCAATACGAACAAAATATAGATAAATACACCAGATAAAATAATTATCATTCGTTTTGGCTTTGCTTTATACTCTGGTACAAATGGTTTATCAATCATTACAAAAGCTTTAGATTGTTTCTGAGCATCGAGCTTGATTTGTTCATAAAGGGGATAAAGATATTCCAATAATTTTTGTTGAATTTCTAAATTACGATAAATCCTCGCATATTGAATCAATAGGTCAGGAGCATTCTCCAGATTAATAAGAAACTTAAAATCTTTATTTGATACTGTTCTTTTTTCAAGCTGTTGTATCCTGTCTTCTATTAAACTTATTTGTTTGTTTATATTCTCGATCTCTGGAGTTTCTTCGCCAACAGAAGATTTAATTCTTTGCTTATTTAATTCTAATATTAATTTTTGAGCTTTTAAATCTGCATAAACTTTAGTTGTGGCAATAAACTGTTCGTCTGGAACAATTACTCCAAATTTATTTTGAAAATCTTTCAGACTGTCTTCATATAATTTTAATTCATTTATATTTTGGAGATATCTATTCTCTAAATTTATTAATTCTACTCCTGTTAATTCCTTATTAATTGCACCCACTAAACTATCCAGTAAATAAATATACTCATCAACCATCAACTTCGCTTTTAATGGATCCCTGTCATAAACACCAATGGTCAATAAATTCGATTTATTATCAATATTCACCAGAGTATTGTCATGTAATTCTTCTATAGTCTTAAAAACATATTTTTGATTATATACTCTCTGGAGATCAAATTTTTCAATCATTTTTAAAGCTACATTCCGACTCAATATTAAAGATTTATAATAATCAAGATCCGAATACTGTAAGCTACCAACACTCAAATTTTTGCCTATCCCACTAAGTCCTTTAGCTCCTAAAATAGCAGAAAAAATACTCAACCCTTTATCTTCAGATGGTTTGATCGTAGCAAATGAATAATACCATTTCGGTAATAAAAAAGCCAATAGTGTAGAAAATACTGATATGATAATTAAATTTATCAATATCAGTTTTTTATTCTTCTTTAATAACTGGATAAAATTAATCAAGTTCAATTGACCTGAGGAGTTTTCCATTTTGCTTACCTAATTGTTTTTATTTCTTAAATATCAAAATCAATGTTGTCATTATTCCTGTAACTATGCTTCCTACAAAACCGATACGCTCAATGTAATAATCAAAATCACGAATTGGTTTCTTGGGAACCCAGATGAAATCTCCTGGCTCAATATCTGACTTAGTTTGTTCATCTACTTTTATCCAGGCTCTTGATTTTCCTTTGATAATATAAATTTCATTCTTAGCTGTTTCTCCCAATCCACCAGCTTGTTCAATATAATAATAAACGTCCTTACCCTTTAAATATCTCACATAACCGAAATTATTTACCTGACCAAAAACATAAACGAGATTAACTTTCGGAGGTACAAAAATATAATCACCATCCTTTACAATAAAAGTATCAGGGTCAATTATTTCTGATTTCAGTTTTGTAAAATCATATGCAGCAACACCACGAGAGAATCTCAGTTTATTGTCAATTAAAAAATTGAGTGAATCTTCTGCTTTTATGTTTGCCATTCTTCGCATCATTAAATCTTCAAATTCTTCGGAGAAAAAAACTGAACGAAATGCATTGGCACCACGAATAAGTTCTGTTCTCGATAAATCAGCTGTTTCCCTCAAACCTCCAACTTGTTTAAAAGCTTCACGTAATGGTAATCCTCTCTTGGGAAGTATTATGACACCAGGTTGATTGACTTCACCAGCAATATAGGCAGTATAGTCAATGTTTTGTGGAGCTTTGCCCAGAATTCGGACTCGATCACCTCTTTTTAATTGATAATTTAAATCTAAAGGTAATCTAATGATTGTATCAAGTTCACCATCATAATTTAATCGGTAAATTTCCATTTCGGTTATGTTTTCATAAGCAGGATCGAGACCCTGAGCAAGAAGAATCAAATCACTAACTTTATCACCTTCCATATATTGAAATCTATTTGGATTATTTACAGCACCTTCAATACGAATAAAATCTTTAAATTCATTATACTTTGGAAAGATTAAAACATCATCATTTTTCAAATAAGGATTATGCTTAAAGTCACCCGTTAGTCTAAATTTTTCTAAATCAAGTTTTAAAACTTCTCCTGTAGATCTTTTTAATGTAATGTCTCGTCTGGGATATTTTTCAATTTCACTTAAAAGTGCTGCCAGTTTTTCCTCATATTTAGGATCATCTGGATTTACCATTCCAACCATCTGGGCTCTTCCAATAGTAAACATTCGAGTTATAAATTGATCTACTCGTTCATTTGCTGAAGCAGTAAAAGTCCCATTCACAATAAAATTTCCACCTATGGTTACGCTGATCGGAACTGTAGTAGATAATGACAATTTCTCTTTAAGTTCACTCTGACCAAAAATAAGAGAAGTAGTTAATATAAAGATTAGAATAAAATAATTTTTCATTTTTCCTCTCATTCTCTAATTATTTGAGTAATTCAACTAATTTTGCAGTAATGCGTTCAGCAGCTTTACCATCCCAGAGTGGTGGTATTTGTGAATTTTTAGGTGGATTATTAATAGTTTCAAAACATTCTTCTGCTATCTTATTATATTCTATTCCGATCAATTTATTCGTACCAATCTCAGCAGTAATTGGTCTTTCTGTATTTTTTCTCAAAGTCAAGCAGGGAATTTTCAAGTAAGTTGTTTCTTCTTGAATTCCACCAGAATCTGTAAGAACGATTAAAGAATTTTTAACCAGTTTTATGAAACTAATATAACCAACAGGTTCAATTAATAAAATATTTGGATGTTCATAATCAATATTGGCAGAGTGAAGCGTTCTTTTCGTTCTTGGATGAATTGGAAAAACTATTTTTATTTTCTCAGCAATTTTTTTGAACTCATTAAATATTTTTACAAGATTTTCTGGATTATCGACATTGCTTGGTCTGTGGAGAGTTACAACAATGTATTCTCTGGGCTTGAGACTTAAATCATCGAGTATTGTTGAATTTTCTATTTTAGGTAGATAGTGAACAAGGGAATCAATCATTGTATTGCCAACAAAGAAAATTTTTTCGTCAGGGATTCCTTCATTCTTAAGATTTTCAATTCCACTTTTTTCTGTCACAAATAAATAATCAGCAATTTGATCAGTCAATAAACGATTAATTTCTTCAGGCATAGTTCGATCAAAACTTCTCAAGCCAGCTTCAACATGAGCAACTTTAATTCCAAGTTTTACTGCGACAAGACTGCATGCAATTGTCGAGTTTACATCACCAACTACTATTACTAAATCAGGTTTTTCGTTTAAAAGAACTTTTTCAAATTCAATCATAATTTTTGCAGTTTGTTCTGAATGTGAACCCGAACCAACTCCCAGATAAAAATGTGGCTCGGGTAACTCAAGTTCTTCGAAAAAGATTTTAGACATATTCACATCGTAATGCTGACCTGTATGACAAATCAGATGAGTAATTTCTTTTGAATATTTTTGAAAAGCCCGATGAATTGGAGCCACCTTCATATAATTTGGTCTGGCACCAACAACAGAAATTATTTTTTTCAAACCGAATACCCCTTTCTTGCTCCAGAACCGAGTAAGACAATTTTATTTTGACCATTTCTTACATTCTTAGTTGCGTTGCGAGTATCAATTACTCGTCTTGAATTCTTTACTATAAAATCATAATCATAAATAGAATGATTAGTTGTTATTACAACTAAATCCATTTCATTTAAAAGTTTCTTGGTTAACTTTACCGAATTTAATTTTAGGCCGTTCACTTCAATCTCAGGTACATAGGGATCATTATACATTAATTGCAAATCACAATAATCTTTTAATAAAAGCTCCATCACTTTTATGGCTGGTGAATGTCTTGTATCGTCAACATCTTTTTTAAAAGCAGCACCCAAGAAAAGAATTTTTGAATTTTGAATTGATTTATCTGTCTGACTTATCTCTCTTAAAATCATATGCTTTACATAGAAAGGCATATTCTCATTTGTCTCTGCAGCAATTCTTATAAAATGAGTGACAAAATCATAAGCTCTCGCTTGCCATTCGAGATAGTATGGATCAATTAGAATACAATGTCCACCTATTCCAGGTCCAGGATAAAAAGGCATAAATCCAAAAGGTTTTGTAGATGCAGCTTCAATAACTTCCCAGATGTTAATTCCTCCCATTCTATCACACAGTAAAGCCATTTCATTTACAAGAGCGATATTCACACTTCTAAAAATATTTTCAAGAAGCTTTTCCATTTCTGCAACTTTAGGATTGGAAACTTTAACAACTTTAGAAATGATTTGTTGATTTGATAAAGCAGCAAGGTCTGTGCATTTTTTAGTTACACCACCAACTACAACAGGTGTATTTTTGGTAGTCCAGACTTTATTCCCTGGATCAATTCTTTCTGGAGAAAATGCTAAATAAAAATCTTTACCAGCTTTTAGACCTGTTCTTTCCAGGATTGGTTGAACTATGCCTTCAGTTGTATTCGGGAAAGTAGTGCTTTTGAGAATTACGAGCTGACCTTTCCTCAAACCTTTTGCAATTTCTTCAGAAGCATTAACAATGTATGAAATATCTGGTTCTTTATTTTCCGTGAATGGAGTCGGAACACAAATATAAATCACATCCATTTCAGGGACTGAATCATAATTATTTTTTGCAACCAAAAATTTCTTTTTTACAACTTTCTCTAATTCTTTATCACTTACATCTTGAATATAATTTTCACCTTTATTGATTTTTTCAACTTTCCAGTTAGAGAGATCAATACCAATCGTCTTAAAACCTTTATTGGCAAATTCAACTGCAAGTGGTAAACCGACATAACCAAGTCCTACCACTCCTATAATTGCTTTTTTTGATTTAATTTTTTGTTCAAGACTGTTCATTTTATCTTTCCTCATACCATTTTTTATAATAGTTGAGATAATCTCCTGAAATTATCTCCTCCCACCAGGATTTATTTTGTAGATACCAGGAAATAGTTTCTTTAATCGCAGTTTCAAAAGTGTGATTCGGCTTCCAGTTAAGTTTTGTTTTAATTTTTGTTGCATCAATTGCATATCTTCTATCATGTCCAGGACGATCTTTCACAAACGTTATGAGAGATTCATCTTTTCCCAGTTCTTTCAAAATTAATTTTACTATTTCAATATTTGGCATTTCATTTTCTGCACCAATGTTGTAAACCTCCCCAATTTCACCTTTTTCAAAAACTTTTAAGATTGCATCACAATGGTCTTCAACATAAATCCAGTCACGAACATTCATACCATCTCCATAAACTGGAAGAGGTTTGTTATTTATTGCATTAATTATCATAAGAGGAATAAGTTTTTCTGGAAATTGAAAAGGTCCATAATTATTCGAACATCGTGTAATTAAAGCCGGAAGACCATAAGTATGATTATAAGCTCTTACAAGTAAGTCGGCACTTGCTTTAGATGCTGAGTAGGGACTATTCGGTGAAAGTGGTGTAGTTTCTGTAAATTTTCCATCTGGACCAAGTGAGCCATAAACTTCATCAGTTGATATTTGCACAAATCGTTCAAGAGAATAGAGTCGAGTTAATTCAAGCAGAACGTTTGTTCCTGTCACATTTGTTCTGATAAACTCCTGAGATGAAAGAATACTTCTATCAACATGAGATTCAGCAGCAAAATTAATTATTGAATCGACTTTCTCCTTTTCAATTATGTAAGAGACAAGTTCATAGTTGCATATATCTGCTTTGTAAAATTTATATCTTTTATTTGACTGGACATCGATTAAATTTTTCAGGTTTCCAGCATAAGTTAATTTATCGATGTTGACAATTTCATAATCCGAATTTTTTAGAGTATATCGGATAAAGTTACTTCCAATAAATCCACAACCTCCAGTAACAAGTATTTTTTTCAAATTACTCTCCTGTTATTTTGACATAAATCCAATTAAAAATCCTAAACTCAAACTATGATTATTTGATACCAGATTTTCGGGGAAATTTTCTACTGCAAATTTCCGTAAAAATTTCCAATCATTATTCAATCTAATTTGATAAGAGTATTTCAAACACAAAGCTGAAAATCTACTCAAACTATACTCCAGATTTATCACTGGTATGAAATGATAAGAATTGTTTGAAAAATTGATTGAATTAGATTTAAAAATTTTTGAATTGTAATCATCTATTATTCTTAAATAATTAATATTTCCATCAAAAGTAATCAGTTCAATAAAATCAGTCGTTTTACCAATTGAAAATCCTGGACTGATATTGAGATGTCCTATAGAAAAAGTGTATTCCAAACCAAAACTCCAGTAACTTTTTTCGTAATTCAAAAATCTTGTTGAAGAAGCTTGAATATCTTTATCACCAGATAAAAAATTAAAAGTTATTCTTGTGTCAGGTAGAAATAAGAAATAAAAATAAGCTGTGAAGCCTTTAATTATCAAATTATCCTGTAAACCTTTTTCGTCTTGTTTCAGGAAAGTTTTATTAATCTCAGAAAAATCTGCGAACTCTATTCCTGATTGATACCCAAAACCAAATCCGAATCTACCTTTGAGTGTCTGTTGAGCTAAAATCTCATAGTTCAAAACCAGAACTATTATCAAACTTATTCTTAATAAATTAAACATTGCTACAAAGTTAAAGATGAGTGAAAATTTTATCAATTATCAAAGAGTAATAAAATCCTTACACTTTGAACTGGATTTAATTTAGAAATTCTTAGCAAGTCATAAATTCAAAAAAAATTTTTTTGAAAAGTCATTCTAAAAATATCAAGAATCGATTTATCACCTGTACAAATTTAGTATACGATTAAAATCCAGAATAAAATCAATCAACAGGTAAGTGTGAATGGTCAATTAAATCTATAAGCTTCTTTAGTGTATTAGTCACTCTCAGTTTAAAAGAATACGAAAATTCACAGTGTGATTTGTGTTATCTCGAAATTAGTAATGGATTTATTTCTGTATCTTTTCAAATTCTTGTGAGCTCCTATCACGGAGAAGTCTACTCAGTTTAAAAAAATACATCTTTTTAATAGAACAAGTTAAAAAACACTTAATTTAAAATTATCTTTTCAGTACAGGAAAAAATGCAGGAAGTTCTTCAATTGAATTGATAATAAAATCAGCGTTTTTCAAAAATTCTCTTTCGAGTGTAGTTTCAATGGCAATGCAAATCATTCCAGCATTTTTTGCAGCTTCAATTCCAAGAGGAGCATTTTCCACAACAACACATTCATGAACTTCAACACCGAGTTGTTTCTGAGCTTCTAAATATGGGTCTGGATTTGGTTTTGCTTTTTTAAAATTTTCAGCGGTTAGAATTACATCAAATAATTTTCTTTTATCTTCTGGAATTGCCTTCTCCATATTCTTTCGAGCAGATGCAGTTACCAGTGCTGTTTTTAATCCTCGTTTTCTTAACTCTTCAATTACATTAAATACATTAGGAAAATATTTTATTTCAACAATCGAGCGGTAATATTCTCTTTTCCTATCTATGAATTCATCCCATTCATTTTCAGGAATAATCACATTCGTTTCTTTCATTAGAATGGGTAAGATTTCTCTTGAGTTTCTTCCTTCGTGTAAAAGAACGGTATGTTTATCAACGAGCCCACCTCTTTCCCTGAACATTTTATCCCATGCGAGATAATGGAAATGAAGAGTATCGACAATTACTCCATCCATATCAAATAAAATTGCTTTTATCATTTTCCTTCTTTAGAATTTTTGCAATTATAAATTAAGATAATAAGATAAAAAAACTCCCTACACTAAAGAAGTATAGGGAGTGATATGTTTAAGGGATTGTTAAGGGGGTAAACTTCAATCCATTAATTTTCTAAGAAATGCTGATGTATCATTTGGATCATTATTCTTCTTATCTTTTTTCTTTTTCAATTCATCATAAAGAGAATTGTCATCCTGACTTTCGGATTGATCAGCTAAATTATTTTTCTTCTCATCATCTTTTGGAATTCCTTTTACTCTTAGAAATGTTGGAATTTGAAATTCATTATCTTTTTCTGGTTCATAGCTAACATCATTAAAATCAATTTCAATAGGTGAAATATCCGAAGTAGAATTGAAGCTTGGTGGAATTTCTTCTTTAATAAGTTTTAGTTCTGTAGATGTTTCCTCTGGTATGCTCAATCTTGAAATTCGACTGTAACCAGTTGCAATAACTGTTACCATTACTTCGTCACCAAGATTTTCATCATTAACAATTCCAAATTTGATGAATGCATTTGGATTAATCATTTCATTGACTCGTTTCATTGCTTCTCTGACTTCAACGTATTTCATTGAAGATGAACCAGAGAAATTAACAAGAAGACTATGGGCATTTCTCAAATCAATTTCTTCGAGAAGTGGAGAACTAATTGCTTTATTCAGAGCTTCAATCACTTTATTCTCGCCGCTTGCTCTGCCGATTCCCATTAAAGCTTCACCACTATCACGAAGGACTGTTCTAACATCAGCGAAATCAACATTTATTTTACCGCTCTTCAAGATTACATCGCTAATTCCTTTAACCGCATTGAAAAGAATTTCATTGGGTTTATCATAACCTTCATGGGCTGAAGCATTTCGATCTAATGCTAATTCGATATTATCATTTGGAATGACTATGATGCTATCGCATACTTCTCTCAACTCAATCAAACCTTTTTCAGCGATTTTCTTTTTTTGCGGTCCTTCTTCAGTAAGTGGTTTTGTGGCGACTGAAACTACTAATGCACCTGTTGATTTTGCAATATTCGCAACTACAGGCGAGCTCCCTGTTCCTGTTCCACCACCAAGTCCAGTAGCAATGAAGACCATTTCAGCACCTTCCAGTGCTTTGAAGATTTTATCTCGATCTTCTTCGGCAGCTTTTCTGCCAAGTTCAACTTTTCCACCAGTACCAAGTCCCTTTGTTATTGCTGCCCCAATTTGAATTTTGTTATTTGCGAGGCAGGTATTAAGACTCTGGACATCGGTGTTAATAGCTATGAATTCTACACCACTTAAACCTCGAGAAATCATGCTTGATACAGCATTACATCCACCGCCACCAACGCCAACAACTTTTATTTTTGCAACCTGTGCTTCTTCCTCCTGAGCAATGAAGATTGCATAATTTCTCTGAGTAGGTATGTGGTCAAGACGATTTTGAAACATAAATCCTCCGTTGATTTTGTTGTTGATTAAAATTCTTTAAAGAAATCATAAACCTTTTTAAAAACTTGTTTGAACGAAAATGAATAACTTGAGTAGTTTTTTTCTTCCTCTTTAATAGTTGGTATACTTGGTACTCCATTCATTAATAAACCAACAGCAGTCGAATAAATTGGATTTTCAATTTTCTTAGATAAACCACCGCCAAGATCCATTGGCATTCCTATTCGTGCCTGTTTACCAAAAACTTCTGTAGCCAGATCATCACAACCTTTTAATTGTGAACCACCTCCTGTTAAGACAAAACCTGAATTGATTTGATTTTTCAAGTTTGCTTTTTTAAGCTCATTATCAATTATTGTGAAAAGTTCTCTCATTCTAAGTTGAATTATTTCAGTAAGAATACTCAATGAAATTGTAACCTGACGAACAGGACTCACTCTTACATTAATTTCATAATCCTGAACAAGTGCTTTTGGAGTTGCATATCCATATTCGATTTTAATTTTTTCACTTTGTTCTGTGATGATATTAAATGCAGTACGAATGTCGTTTGTCACGTGACTACCAGCAATTCCAATAACTCTTGTATGTCTTATCGCACCATTGACATAAACCGCCACATCAGTTGTTCCACCACCAATATCAATTAAAGCCACACCAAGTTCTTTTTCTTCTTTGTGTAAAACTGCATTTGCCGATGCAAGAGGCTGCAAAATCATTTTGTTGATTTTAAGTCCTGCTTTTTCAACAGCCTTTTTTAAGTTATCAGTAGAAGTTTTTTGAGCAAGAACAATATGGTGAGTTGCTTCTAATTTTCTTCCAGAAACTCCAACAGGATTATCAACAACATTCTCACCGTCAACAATAAATTCTTCAGGAATAATATGAAGTATGAAATAGTCCGAAGGAATTCGAGATACACGGACATCATCAATTAATTTTTCTACATCAGATTCTCTAATAATAAAATCGGGATCATTAATTAAAACGAAATCTCTATATCTCATTGAATTGATATAAATGCCAGCAACTCCCACATTAACTGCTGATATTTTTATACCAGCCTGACTTTCAGCAGAACTAACAGCCTGTCTGATTGATTCGGAAATAGTAATAATATTAGCGACAGTTCCTTTTGTCATTCCTTCTGAATGAGCTACACCAACACCAAGGATATTTAATTTATTATCCTTAAGCCTCTCTGCAATTATTGCACAGGTTTTTGTTGTTCCTATATCTAAGCTTGCAACAATATTTTTCTTCATATCAACTTGTTTTTGTATTTAATAATTTAACTACAATTTGATCATTGTATCTTAAATCAATATAGTCATACTGAATTTCTGGATTTGTGAGAATAACTTTTCTCCAGAATTCTGAAAGGTAAATCGATTTCAATCGATCAAGTTCTCTTCCAGCAAAAATTTTTCCTCTTGGTTTAGTTAAATAAAAAGTTAATCCTGATTTACTATCTATATTTAACTCAGAAATTATTTCGAAAAGAGCAACGTCTGTTTGATAAATATTGTAGAATGATTCATAAATGACTTTGAGGAATTTTGTTTTTAATTCACCAATATCTACCTTATTATCAGCCACTGTCACAACAGGTAAATCAAGAATGTTTAATCTCGGATCTTCAGGAATCAATTTTTTCTCTTTTGTTAAAATGAGATTTTGTTTATCTGTTACAATCAGCAGGAAGGGATTAACTTCCTCAATCTTTACGACGTATGTGATTGAATCCACGAAAACACCTTCAGCATTTTTAACATATGGATGTTTTAATATTCTATCTAAAATCATCTCTGCTGTTAATGAAGCAAGAGTTTCTTTATCCTTCACATTTGTAAATTCAAGCAAAATATTAGTCGGTATTATGTGATTGTTCAGAATCACGAGATTCTTCACAGTATATTTTGGTTCAAACTTTTTAGCAGTAGTAACGAGCATTACATTTACTATGATGAATATTATCAGAAAAATGTAAATCCAGATTTTTCTCATACCTTCACATCCTTACTGAATCCGACCATTTTAATTTCAGGTTCAAGTACAATTCCGAATTTTTGATAAACACTCTCTTGAATAATTTTCATTAATTCCAGTACATCATTTGCCGAAGCATTGTTAAAATTGACAATAAAATTTGCATGTTTTTCTGAAACCTTTGCGCCACCAACTGTAAGTCCTTTTAAACCAGCTTGCTCAATTAATCTTGCTGCAAAATCATCTGGTGGATTTTTGAAAATGCTTCCTGCATTTGGTAATTCTACAGGTTGAGACTGATTTCTTTTCAACAGTAATTCTTTTCTTCTTGCTTTAGCTTTTTCTTTATCACCAGTCTGAAGTTGAAACTCTGCTGATAAAATTATTTTTCCTTCGAGATTTGATTTCCTATAAGCAAATCCACATTCTTCTTTTGAGAGGAAACGAATTTTTTCTCCATCGAAAATTTCGACTTTTAAAATGTAATCTGATATTTCACCACCATACGCTCCAGCATTCATTAAAATGGCGCCTCCAAGAGTTCCAGGAATGCCAGCAAGATTTTCAATTCCAACAAGTGAGTTTTCAATACACACATCAACCAATTTTGATAATTTTATTCCAGCCTCGGCAAAAACAAAATTTTTAGAAACTTCAATCTTATTAAAACCAAATTCGAGATTAATTGCAGCTCCACGAATACCTTCATCGCTAATGAGTATATTACTTCCATTTCCAATAATTATGAAAGGATAACCAATCTCATTTAAGTATTTAATGAGATTGACTAAATCTTCTCTATCAAGTGGTTCGAGATAATAATCAGCAGGTCCACCAATTCTGAAGGTAGTAAATCTACTCAATGGTTCACTGATTGAGATATTTCCTTTAAAGAATTTTCTGACCTTTTCAACTGAAAACATTTTATCTCTTACTTTTTAATTTGTTAATAAACTCTTCTCCATATTTCCAGATATCACCTGCACCCATAGTAATCACAATATCACCAGGCAAAACAATTTCGAGTAACTTATCTGGAATTTGTTTTTTATCCGGAACATAAATCACATTTTTATGACCAAATTTTTCTGCAGCATCTGTAATTAATTGACCTGTTACATCTTGAATTGGAATTTCTCTTGCGGGATAAACATCAGTGCAAATAAAAACATCAGAATCAAGAAATGATTTTGCAAAATCAGCATAAAAATCTCGTGTTCTCGTATAAAGATGAGGTTGAAAAACTGCAACAACTCTTCTATCCCATCCTGACCTGATTGCAGAAAGAGTTGCAGATACTTCAGTTGGATGATGAGCATAGTCGTCAATAATCATTACATCATTTATTTCAGCTTTGATTTCAAATCGACGATAAACACCAGTGAATTTTTTCAGAGCTGATTTAATAATTCCAAAATCTACTCCAAGCTCTTTTGCAATTGTAACTGCAACCAATGAATTTTTAACATTGTGGAGACCTGGAACATTCAATTCAATTTCTCCCAGACTTTCACCATGATATTTTACTTTAAATTTCGACTGTGTTTTACTGAATGAAACATCGTAAGCTCTGACATCAGCTTGAGCACTTGTTCCATATGTAATTACTTTTCTATTAATCTTAGGAAGAATTTCTCTTAATCCTTCTTCATCAAGACAGAGAACAACAAAACCATAAAAAGGTACTTTATTGGCAAATTCAACAAAAGCTTCTTTGATATCATCAAGGTCTCTGTAAATATCCAGATGTTCTTTCTCAAGAGTTGTAATTGCAGCAATGACTGGAGTGAGCTGGAGAAAACTTCGATCAAACTCATCAGCCTCGACTACAATGAAATCTCCTTTTCCGAGTCGTGCATTTGTACCGCCAAGTCCACTTAATTTACCACCAACAATCACAGTAGGATCAAAACCAGCCTCAAGCATTACAAGTCCAACCATAGAAGTTGTTGTAGTTTTACCGTGTGTTCCTGCAATACCAATTCCATATTTTAATCTCATTAACTCAGCCAGCATTTCAGATCTTTTAATGACAGGAATTTTTCTTTTCAATGCTTCCTGAATTTCCACATTGTCCATTGTAACTGCTGAAGAATAGACAACAACATCAACATCTTTTAGATTCTCTTCACTATGTCCTTCATAAATTTCCGCACCTAATGATGCAAGTCGATCTGTAACTTCACTCAAACTTCGATCGGAACCAGATACTTTAAAATTCATTGCAAGCAAGACTTCAGCAATACCACTCATACCAATTCCACCAATACCAATCATATGAACCTTATTAAAATTTTTAAGCATTTTTGACCTCTATAGATTTTTGGACAGCTTCCTTTATTCGTAGAAATTCCTGTAAAAGATCTTCGTCATTTTCAAAATCAAATGGACGGACAACCAGAGTTTTTTTCTCGTTCTTCAACTTAATCTTGATTGTTCTGAGAAGTCCTGAAAGATGAAATCGATGTTCTCGCTTTATCCTGATTGATTCGATTTTCTCAATTGGTATCTCGATCGTTTTAAATTTTGAAGATAAAATAATTCTGTCATCAGTTATGATTATCATTTTATCTTTGATCAAATAATAAAGAGTAGAAATAAGTACATATCCAAAAAGTATTATGAACAAATAAAAGATTGAATCATGAATGATTTTATTCCAGTCAAAACCACTGAATTGTAGTTTGAGCAAAACATAAATCACAAAAGAAACAAAGTAAAACACAAGCAATTGATAATATAAAATCATATTGTATTTAAAAATTTTCTTATTCACTGTTATCCAGATATTTTTTTAATCTATTTGCAATTACTTTAGCTGCATCGGATTTAAAAAGTGATTTTGCGTTTTCTGAAAGTTCTCTCAGTTTTTTCTCGTCAGAAATAAGTCTGACGATTTGATTATAAAGTTCTTCAGAAGATTGATTATCAAGATGAATTTCAGCAGCTCCTTTTTCTACAAGCTCCATCGCATTATAATATTGATGATTTTCAGTCACATTTGGAGATGGAATTAAAATCGATGGAATACCCTGTGCAACAATCTCAGATACAGTTGATGCACCAGACCTTGAAATTAACAAATCACAAACTGAATAGGCATAATCCATCTTTTCAATAAATGGTAAAATTATTACATGTTCATTTCTTTCCAGAGTTTTATATTGCTCGAAATCTTGCTTACCTGTTTGCCAGATAATTTGATAATTCTCAGATAGTTTTTGATAAATCTTCTTGAGCTTTTCATTGATGCTTTTTGCACCCAGACTTCCACCAATTACCAGAATTGTTTTTAATTCTTTTGATAGATTAAAATATTTAATTGCGTCATCTCTATTACTTTCGAATAATGTTCTCCGAACTGGAGTACCAGTTACAAATAATTTTGATTTATCTTTAAAATATTTTTTACTCTGTTCGAAAGAGAGATAAATCTCATCTGCAATCGGAGATAAAAATTTTGTTGCAATTCCTGGAAGGGAATTGGATTCAGATAAAAATACTTTTGCACCGGTTATTTTCGATGCAATTAAAGGAGGAACAGAAATGTAACTACCTGTACCTATTGCAATGTTTGGTTTGAATTTTAAAACTTCCTTCAATGCCTGGAAGAAAGCAATTAGAAAACTGAACAAGAAAGATATTGTTTTCAAACCGATTTTTCTCGGAAGACCTTTTATTGATGTTCCTCTAAAATTGTAACCTGACTTTGGTAAGATTTCAGCTTCCATTCGATTTTTTGTTCCAATGAACATGATATCTACATTTGAAATCATCGATTTCAATTCCTCAGCAATTGCAATTGCCGGGAATAAATGTCCACCGGTTCCACCAGCTGCAATTAATATTTTTCTTCTCTCAACCTTCATACACTTTACTTCTATAGATTAAAGGTTCCATTTCAGTTTGATTTGAACTTTTTAAGTTTGAAGCAATATTGATCAATACACCAATTCCAATTGCATGCATAACAGTTGCTGAACCACCATAACTCAAGAATGGAAGTGGTAATCCTGTTGTTGGGAAAACACCAACAACAACCAGAGTATTGGCAAAAACATAAAAAAGCAGAGCGATAATAGTCCCAGCAGTTACAAGTTTTGAAAAGACATCGTTTAATTTTCTTATCATCAAAAATCCAGTAAAAAAGATTAACAGATAGATTAATAAAATTCCAACAGAACCAATGAAACCAAACTCTTCTCCTACAATTGCAAAGATGAAATCTCCATATGATTCAGGAATAAAAAGTTCACGAAAACGACTATTACCAATTCCCACTCCAAACAAACCACCAGATCCAATGGCGTAAATTGAGTAACGAACCTGGGGGTCAGGATCAGTTAAAGATTGACTAAAAATCCTTTCAAAAAAAGTTAAAATTCTCTGATATCTGTATTCAGCTGAAAATAAATAAACAAGCAAGAAAGGTGCAGATGCAAGGATAGTAGAAAGCAAATGTTTTAAACTGGCACCACCAAGATAGACCATACTCAATCCAACCATTATAATTATTAAACCCTGAGAGAAATTTGGCTGGAGAAAAACCAGAATTGCAATTACACCAATCCAGCTCAACATTGGAAGATAACCAGTTTTAAATTCTTTTATTCTTTCACCTTTCTTTTCGATTAATCGAGCAAAATGAAAAATCATTGCATACAGTGCAACAAAAGAAGGTTGAAGTTCAAACATTTTGAAATCAATTGATCTAATAGCTCCTTTCTTTTTTTCACCGATAATTAATACGGCTATCAAAAGTCCAACTGCAATCATCATAAAAATGTGAGTAAAATCTTTCCAGAATCTCAATGGCAACTTTGAAGCTATCACGAGTAAAATCAAAGCAAAAACTGTTTTGGCTGCATGTTTCATTGCTAATTCATGTGGATCATTTTTTAAACCAATTACTTCAGAGTATCTTACACTGGCTGAATAAACCAGAGCAAGGCTTAAAATCATTAAGCTCAATACGAAGATGTACAAGACCACATGAAGATTTTCAATTCGTAAAAATCTCATAATTGATTAACCAATTCTTTAAATCTTCTTCCTCTGTGTTCAAAATCAGTGAACATATCAAAACTTTTACATGCAGGAGAAAACAATACAACATCACCCGGCAATGCTAATTCTTTTGACTTCTGGACAACTTCCTCAAGTGAATCACAAACTATTACCCTGGTGATAGTCTCAAAATAATTTTTAATTTTTTCTTTCGATTCACCAAAGGCTAAAATTACTTTCACTCTCTCTTCTACCAGCTCTCGAATTTCAGAATAATCATTTCCCTTTTCTCTTCCTCCGAGTATTAAAATGATTGGCGTATCATAACTTTTTAGTGCATAATAAGTCGAACGAACATTCGTGGCTTTTGAATCATTAATGAAAAGAACACCATCAAGTAATCTGACAACTTCAAGTCTGTGTTCAACTCCACTGAATGTTGAGAGACCATCTCTAATTTTATCCAGCTCACAACCAATAAATTTAGATGCGAGAATTGCTGCCATTGCGTTGTAATAATTGTGTACTCCTTTGAGAAGCATATCTCTTGTATCAATTACAAATAAATTCTTTTCAAGTTGAGCGTCAGGAAAATTTAGATTATCACCTACTCTGATATAAATTTTATTATCATAATAAAAAGCTGTTGCAAAATTTGAATCAATCACTGAAAAAGATTGACTCAAAAATTTACCTCGAACCAGATTCTTTGAGATATTTTCATCATCTCGATTGTAAATGAATAAGTCTCCTTCACCAAGGTTCTTTACAATTCTAAATTTTGATTGAATGTACAGGGAAAAATTATTTTGATATCTCTCCAGATGATCTGGTGTGATATTCAGAATTACTCCTACATCTGGTTTAAATGAATCAATTAAATCAAGTTGATAACTACTCACTTCGAGAACAGAAATTGAATTATCATCTGTCTTATCAGCAAAATTTGAAAAAGGTTCACCAATATTTCCCCCAACAAAAGATTTGAACCCGGCTTTGTCTAAAATGTAATGAGTTAATGCGGTAGTTGTAGTTTTCCCATTTGTTCCTGTAATTGCAATTATTTTACCTTTCGCAAACCAGCTTGCAAATTCAAGTTCAGAATATACTTTTAAACCTTTTGAGAATGCTTTTGATAGAACTTCAGAATCAACTGGAATTCCTGGACTTGTCACAATAAAATCGCAATCATAAACTTTTTCGGAATGACGATTGAATTCCAGAGTAACTGAAGCTGAGTTTAATTTTTCCAGTGTTTCTTCAGATAGAGATGGCTTACCACTATCACTCAAAAGTACATTTGCACCATGACGAGCAGCAAGCAAAGCTGCGGCAATACCGCTTCTTGCAGCACCAATAACCGAAATTTTTTTATTACGAATATCTACTTTCATTTATCTAATCTTAAATGTTGTTAAGCTTACAATTGCTAAAATTATAGCGATGATATAAAATCGAACTACAATTTTTGGCTCTGGCCAACCGAGTAATTCAAAATGATGATGAAGTGGAGCCATTTTAAAAACTCTTTTTCCTTCACCAAATTTTCTCTTTGTGTATTTGAAATAAGACCTTTGAATTATCACTGAAAGAGTTTCAGCGAAGAAAATTCCACCAAGAATTGGAAGTAATAATTCTTTTTTAACAAGGACAGCAATTGTACCGAGTGCGCCACCAAGTGCAAGAGAACCAGTATCACCCATAAAAACCTGAGCGGGATAAGAATTAAACCAGAGAAAACCTAAAGTTGCACCTGCAGCAGCTGCACAGAAAACTGTTAACTCACCAGAACCAGCTAAATAAATTATATTCAGATAATCAGCATAAACGACATTACCGGTTACATAACTAAAAATTGCAAGTGTGAGCATTGAAATTGCAATTGTACCAGCAGCGAGACCATCAAGTCCATCTGTTAGATTAACAGCATTAGCAGTTCCCATAATTATGAAAATCACAACGGGTACATAAAAATCAGAAAAATCAAGATTTAAATTTTTGAAGAAAGGAAGAGTTGTTTCAGTCCTTACCTGTTCAAATTCAGGAGCGTAATAAACTGCCAGACCCACGGCAAGACCAATTATAAATTGCAGAATCAATTTATATCTTTCAATCAATCCCTTTTGATATTTTTTAATGACTTTGAGATAATCATCTAAAAGTCCCACACCAAAAAGCCACAAGGTTGCACCGAGAATTATCCAGATATAAACACTCAAAATATCAGCCCAGAGAACAACTGGCACAACGATGGAAAGAATTATAATTATTCCTCCCATAGTTGGAGTACCTTCTTTACTCCAGTGAGTTTTTGGAGCATCAACTTTTTTCAATTCACCGATTTGATTTTTTCTCAACCAATTGATGATTTTCGGTCCAAAAAAGAAAGCAACAAATAGCGATGTAACTGCAGCAGCTGCGGAACGAGTTGTAATATACTTGAAAGCTCCGAGACCGGGTATATCATAAGTTTTTTTAAGAAATTCAAATAAATAATAAAGCATAATTATCCTTTCAAATACTCGATTATTTCTTCCATTCTCATTTTCCTTGAACCTTTTAAAAGGATTAGACTTCCTTCTGGAAGTAAACTCAAAATTTCTTCTGCCAGTTTTTTCTTATCATCAAAATGTTTTGAAAATAATTTTAAACTCTGAGCCTCTTCATGACTCAATTGAGTAAATTCTCCAAAGAAGAATGCTTTTTCAATTCCATTTTCTTTTAAGTAATGTGCGAGCTCACGATGATATTTTTCCGAATCTTTTCCAAGTTCAAGCATATCACCAAGAACAGCCAGCTTATCTGAATAACCATTCATCATACTCAATGTTTTGATTGCCATTCTCATCGAATCAGGATTTGCATTATACGCATCGTTTATGATAGTAAAATTGCCAGCATCAATTAGCTGCATTCTTTTATCATAAGATTGAAATGATTCAAGCTCCTGTTTAATTTTTTTTAAGCTAATTCCAAACTTCAAACCAACTGAAATTGCACACAGTGCATTTTGAGCAGTATGAATTCCAAATGTCGGTAGATTGATAAATTCACTCTTGCCTTTGTAAGAAACTTTCAAGGATGGTTGAGCTAAATTGTTGAGAGATTGGATCTTTCCACGAACATCAGAATTAGAATTAAATCCAAATGTTAATTTTCTTTTCACATCTTTAGCTTGCTTTTTAATCAATTTTTCATCGGCATTGACAAATGCAAATCCATTTTTCTTTTTTAAGTATTTGAAAAGCTCGCCTTTCTCTTCAGCAATTTTTTCTCGACTTTCTAAAAACTCAATGTGAGCATTTCCAATATTTGTAATTAAACCATAATCAGGGTCAGCAATCTCACAAAGAACTTTCATCTCACCAAAATGATTAATTCCCATTTCAATCACTGCTAATTCATAACTTTTATCAAGTCGGAATAAGTTTAATGGAACACCAATATTATTATTCAAATTGCCTTCAGTTTTCAATGTTTTATATTTACTTGATAAAACTCTGGCAATCATTTCCTTAGTTGTTGTTTTTCCATTCGAGCCTGTCAGACCAATTATTTTTACATCAAACTTTTTTCGATAAATGTTTGCAAGTTCACCCAGAGCTTTTACAGTGTCTTCAACTATAACTAAAGGATATTTTTTTGATTGAAATTTTTCTATTTGAGATTTTTCAATTACAACTGCCGATGCACCTTTTGAAATTACTTCGTCAACAAAGTTATGTCCATCAAAATTTTCTCCTTTGATTGCAAAGAACAAATCACCTTCTTTCAGTTTTCTTGAATCGATGGAAATTCCTGAAATAGGTTGTATCAATTCTTTATTTAAGAACTCAGATCCAGAAATTTTTTTCAAATCGGAAATTGTGATTTTCATTTCTCAAACATTTCCTTTAAAATTTTCTGTGCAACTTCTCTATCATCAAATGGAATTTTTTGACCTTTTACTAATTGATAAGCTTCATGACCTTTACCAGCCACTAAAACAATATCTCCATCTTCTGCCATCTGAATTGCTTTTCGAATTGCCATTTCTCTATCATCTATTACCTGGAATCTGGTTTTGTCATTTATCCCGCTCAAAATGTCGTTGAAAATTTGACTCAGTTCTTCGTTTCTTGGATTGTCACTTGTTATAATTGCAAAATCACTTAATTCTTCAACAACTCTTCCCATTTTTGGTCGTTTAGTTCTATCACGATCACCACCAGCACCAAAAACTGTTATTATCTTGCTCTTCGAATTATTTGACTTCAATATCAATCGAATTGTCTGAAGGACATTCACAAGAGCATCAGAGGTATGAGCGTAATCAACAATAACCTTAACTGGATAGTTACCTACAAGTTCAAATCTTCCCGGAACTCGACTAATATTTCTAACGGCTTCTTGAATTTGTTCGATCTCGATACCAAGATTTACACAGGTTGCAATGGCAGCGGTTAGATTATATACATTAAATGTTCCGGTTAAATTTGTTTGAACTGAATAAGTTTTTCCGTTGTAGAGAATCTCAAATTCAATTTGATCAAAAGAATATTTAGGATTGATAAATCTAAAGTCAACATTTTCAGAAGAGCCATAAGAAATCACTTTAGCTTTTGTGTCAGAAATAATTTTTCGTCCGTACTCATCATCAAAATTTATTATTGCAAAAGCATTTTCGTTCAACGAATCAAATAGTTTTTTCTTAGCCAGAAAATAATTTTCCATTGTTTTGTGAAAATCGAGATGGTCTTGAGTTAAGTTGGTAAAAACGCCTGCATGAAAATTAATTCCATAAACTCGATTCAACTCAAGTGAGTGAGAAGAGACTTCCATCACGCAGAATTGACAATTTTCATTTACCATTTGATTTAAAATCTGGTTCAATTCAACTGATTCAGGAGTGGTTTTTTCAGATGGAAGTTTTTGTTCGCCGATATAATTCGCGATTGTCCCGATTAAGCCTGTCTTTTTTCCTGAATAATCAAGGATTGATTTAATGATGTAAGTAATCGAAGTCTTACCATTCGTTCCAGTTATTCCAATTACTTTAATTTTTTCCGATGGATTATTAAAGAAATTTTTTGAAAGAATAGCGAGTGCTTTTCTGGAATCACTTACAAGAATCTTTGTCACATTTTGATGGATTAAATAATCATTTGACACCTTTGAATTATCTTCGATTACAACTGCTTTTGCACCTTTTGCAATTGCTTCCATCACAAAATTGTGTCCATCAAAATTGAAACCTTTAATGGCAACAAACAGAGAATTTTTTATGACTTTGCGAGAATCATAACAGATCATTCCAATATCTTTTCTCTCAACTTCACCAGCGAGTTGAATTACAGATAAACCTTCAATCAAATTCTCTAATTTCATCAAATACCCTTTTGACATTTTAGTTTGACAACGATATTTGAATTCGGATATTCTCCCGGAGGAATGCTCTGATTTACAACATAACCAGTACCTTCCACCGAAAAACGAATTCCCGAAACTTTTAGTTTTGTTGAAGCTTCTCTTAATGAGAGACCAACAACAGATGGAACATAAATTCTCGTTTTATTATTACTTGAGTCTGATTCTTTATTCAAAATAATTGTGACCTTATTTTTAAACTGATCATAAACTTGTTTTTGAACTACATCACCCGTTCCAACAATTTCAATTTTTGAACCGAATGATTTTGCTATTTCAATTGCCGAAATTCTTGATTTACCGGTTAAATCTGGAAAACTATTTTCTTCAGTTCTGGAATTATCATTTTCTTTGACAAGTGCTTTTTGTTGTTGTATGGTTTGTTTAATTTTCCAGATTCGATCACCCACTCTCTTAAACACAGGTGCAGCAATCTCACCTCCATAATATCCATTTTTTGGAGAATCGAGTTTTATAAAAATTAAATATTCTGGATTTTCCACAGGGAAAAACCCAACAAATGATGAAACATAATTATTTGAAGAATAACCAATTCCTTGAATAAATTTTTTCGCTGTTCCTGTTTTACCACCACAGGATACATTTTCAAGCTTTGCTTTTTTACCAGTTCCTTCAATCACCACTAATCTCATAATTTCCTTCATAATCTGACTTGTATTTTCAGAAATCACTTTTCTAATAATTGTAGGTTTATTCTCCTGAATAATGTTTCCATTTGAATCAAAAATTTTTTTCACAACAAATGGTTTAATAAGATTTCCACCATTTATAATGGCAGCATACATAACTGCGAGTTGAATTGGAGTAACTGAAATTGAATAACCATGTGAAACCCAGTACAAAGTATAATCATTCTTTTTTGGATTGCTAACAAATCCTTTAACCTCACCTGGAAGGTCAATGCCTGTATAATTTCCAAATCCAAAATTATAAACGTATTTGTAGTAAGCATCTTGACCGATGAGTTTTGATATCTTAGCCATCATAATATTGCTTGAATAAACAAATGATTCTCTAGGAGTTAAATAACTAAACTTGTGATCATCTCGAATCAATTTTCCATTTGGCAATTTGAATGAACCATACTCTGCAAACATTGGCTCATCAAGATTAATCCTGCCCAGTTCAATTGCTGCAGCAAGAGTTACAGCTTTGAATGTCGAACCAGGGTCGTAAACCACTGAGATAGCTTTATTCTTTCTTACTTCTTCAGAATATTCAAAATATTTTGAAGGATTAAATGATGGAATATTTGCAAGTGCTAAGATTTCACCTGTATTTGGATTCAAAACAATTCCAACACCATAATCTGCCTTTGATTCACTAACAGAACGTTTGATTTCTTCTTCTAAGATTTGTTGAATTTCAAAATCAATAGTTAGTTGAAGATTGTTTCCATCTCGAGGTTCATAACCTTTTTCTTTAATCCTGCCTTGTAATCTTCCAGCAGCATCTTTCCTGTAATAAAGTAGACCTTCCTCTCCCTTAAGAAAATTGTTATAAACTTTTTCAATTCCATCAACACCTTCAGAGTCTTTTCTTACATATCCAATTACATGTGCTGCAATACCTTCTTTTGAATAGATTCTTTTCTGAAATTTTTCAAAACCAAAACAGGATAACCTTAATCTCGTAACAGCATCTTTAATTTTTGAGAATGTCTCACTATCTATTTCTTCTTCGAGATAAACAATTTTTGATTTAGAGTTTCTTACCTTGCTGGAATAGAAATCTGGTGATTTCTTTGTTATAAATGAAATTGGTTTAAAAACACTATCGTACTCGCTTTCATCGACCATTGCTTTATCAAAATAAAGTCTATAAAGCTGGATTGAAGATGCAATTAAAATATTATTTCTATCGTAAAGTTCTCCTCTGAGTGGTTTAACTATTTCAGCTTTTTCTGTTAATTCGAGTGCTTCATTTATAAAATGCTTATGATTTTTCAATTGATATTGTGTCAGCTTTGCAATCAAGACAGCAAAAGCAACAAAGAAGAAAAATATAAATAATAAAAATCTTTTAGTTATCAATTCTCCTCCATCTCTTGAATTCTTTCTTTGCTGATTTCAAGAACTACTGGAGGTTCTTGAGGGAAAACCATTCCCAGTTGATTTGTTGCAATTGACACAATGCGATCTTTAGCGATTAATGATTCATACTGAGTTCTGAGTTCTTTATTTTCATTTAGAAGTATTTGAAATTCCTGAGTTCTCTCATCAATTTTTTTTGTGATGTTTCTTATCACCATAATATTGGCTACATAAACCATAACAAGCACGCCAAATAAAACAATAACAGAGATTATGTAACCAGGATTTTTTTTCATTACAAAACCTCGGCTGCTCTTAATTTTGCACTCCTTGACCTTGGATTTATTTTTAATTCTTCATCATCAGGAGTGATAACTTTTTTGGTTAGTTTCTTCAGTCTTAACTTTTTTCCACATAAACATCTATTATACTCTGGTGGGCATGTACATTCCTGAGAATTTAAATTGAAAAACTCTTTCACAATTCTATCTTCAAGTGAATGATAGGATATAATTACAATTCGCCCACCTGATTTTATCAAATCAATTGAATCGTGTAAAAAAGTTTTCAGGTTGTCAAGTTCATCATTGATGTAAATTCTAAAAGCTTGAAAAATTCGAGAGAGAGTATCGTTTAATTTATGTCTTGGAGTAACCTTAGAAACTATCTCTACAATTTCTTTTGTAGTTTTAATTGATTTTTTCTTCGTGTGATTTTCAATTTCACGGGCAATCTTATGAGCGAATTTCTCTTCACCATAATTCCAGAGAATTTCTGCAATTTCTTTTTGTTCCATTTTATTTAATAGTTCATATGCAGGAACACCCTGAGTTTTATCAAAGCGTAAATCAAAATCTGTTTCAAATCTATATGAAAATCCTTCTGGATTATCTATCTGATAAGAAGATATTCCAAGATCAAGCACAGCACCATTTATTTTCTCAATATTCAAAGCTTCTAAAATGTGCTTGATATTTTTGAAATTATCTTTCACGATATTAATCCTGTTTTCATTTTTAAATTTTTCTTTACAAAAATTAATGGCGGCGTCATCCAGATCAGTTGAAATCAATCTCCCTTCCCGTGATATCTTTTTTAAAATCAGATCCGAATAACCGCCGCCACCTAATGTTCCATCAAAATAAATTCCATCTAAGTCAGTAATTAAAAACTCAATAGCAGTCTCTAAAAGAACTGGTTTATGAAATTCATTTAGTATCATTCATCACCGATGCAAGTAATTCACCAAAATTACCCTGAAACTGGTCTGTTGATTCTTTCAAATATTTTTCGAATTCCTCAGGATTCCAGATTTCGATATAATCACCCACACCGATTACAAGACACTCTCCATTGATATTTGTTTTTTTAAGTAACTCACCAGGAAGTTTTATTCTATATTGACCATCCATCTCTTCTTCGTAAACATTTGCCAGCAATCTTCTCCTTGCATAAGCATTTACTGGATTAAATGGATTTGCTTTACTTATTGATTCAAGAATATTTCTAAAAACACTCTGAGGATAAAGTTTTATACATTTATCATCAGTGTCAGACAAAATTATAAATCGTTTATCCAGGTCTTCAGAAATCTCTCGACGGAGTCTTGCCGGGATACTAATTCTATTTTTAGCATCAACCGAATAGCGAAAACTTCCTGTGAATCCTTTGAATTTCTCAGCCAATTCTTCCTCGCTGATTAAATGAGTTTTTATTATTTCTGAAGGTTCCCTTAAACATATCTTTAATCAAAATTAAATCTTTAATTTGGTTGAATTTGGGAGAATTCTCCACAATCAACCACTTTTATGGCAAAGCTAACCCTTTTCTTGTCTTTTGTCAAGTGGTTTACTGAAATTTTCGAGAAAATTTTAAGGTGGGAATTTTATTTGCTTAGAATCTCAGTTCATTTCGATTTGAATGACAGTAGATTTTTCTTCTGCATTTTTGAAAATACTGCCAACACAACAAAATGGACTGGTAAGGTTGATTAATGATGAAATTTTATTAAAGTGTGTTTTAAGTTCACAGGTCACTAATGAACAATTCATATGAATAATTTAAGAGAATTCCTTTCCGAGGTCACAACTGATTGTTCATCTTCTAAAATAATTCTAAATCACATTGACAAAACTTCATATAACGAAACTATTTTCCCTTTTTTGATTTTAATTTTCAAACACAAACGGAACTAATTTTTTGTTAATCAGATTTAATGAAAGAAAATGTTTAAAGTAAAATTGTAATAACGAGAGTCATAGAAGAGCAAGCGTGTGTAAAATCTTGCTTAAATCCTTACTGAAAATTAAAACTCTTTTGAACTTTTTTCTAAATTTGTAAAAATTTTGTAGAAGGTAGACATAAAATGATTAGAGCGAGATATATTCTTTTTTTGATTGTGATTTTTTTAATGAATGAAAATCTTTCAGCACAAAAAAATCAAATTAATCCAGAAACTTTTATTAAAGAAGTTCAAAAGCAATACACTAATCTGAATAATTTTGTAATTGAGTTTACTCAAGAAATTTTTTCATATGCAATCGAAGGGAAACAGGAACTCAAAGGAAAACTTTACTACTCAAAACCAAATAACTATCGAGTTGAGATTAATGAACATCTAATTGTATGTGATGGTGAAGTTGTTCACAATTATTCAAAAAAAGCCAGACGAGTGGTTATAACAAACTTCGAAAAAAACTTTTTCTCGCCTCAAAATTTATTAGTCGAAGTACCAAAATATTCAAAGGTTGAATTGACAGGAATGGAAAGTCTTAACAACAAAAACTTATATAAATTTTCTCTTTTACCATCACCATCAAATCCTGAATTTAAATCAATGAAATTATGGATCGATGAAACCAGAACAATCTGGAAAATTCAAACTGAAGATTGGGCAGGTAATCATTATGCTTTTATAATTCACAAATTCAGTCCTGAACAAGACTTAAAAAGTGATCTATTCAAATTCAAAATTCCTTCTGGAGTAAAAGTAGTTGATCTAAGGTAAACAAGTGAACAATCAAGGTAACAATCAATTCAGTATCAGGTCAATTAATCTTAGAGATATTATTGTATACTTAATTTCGCTGGCAACAGGAATTGGATTACTCATTTATACTTTTCGTGGTGTTTCTCTTAAAGAAATTGGAGTAGAACTCTCGAACATTAACTATTTCTATTTGTTGCTTTTTGTCTTTATTATTTTTCTCGGGACTTTTCTTCGAGCACTCAGATGGAAGTATATGATTATTTCTTTTAAAGAAAATGTAAGATTAAAAAACCTCCTCGAAGCTGTTATCATTGGTTATGGTGTTAATGTCGCTTTACCAAGATTTGGCGAGATTGCTCGTTCACTCTACATTGGTTCAGCTGAAAGAATTTCCAGGAGTTCAGCTCTCGGTACAATTGTAGTTGAAAGAGTTTTCGATTTAATTTTTTTGATTTTATCAGTCTTAATTTCACTTCTAATTTTTGGAGATGAACTTTCATCAAGATATGGATGGATTTATAATTCAATCTATTTTGGAACTGTGATTTTGATTTTTGCTTTTGTCTTCCTCTTTCTGGTAATTAAATTTCAAAACATAATAGTTGAAAAAATTGATAAGCTTTTCAACAAATTAAACTTAAAATTATTTAACCGGGCAACTGAAATTACTTCAAAAGTAATTGATGGATTTGACAGTATTAAGACGAAAGAAAATTATTTTATGATTTTCATTCTATCAGCTGTTTTATGGTTTACTTATGCTTTCGGTTCATACATTGGACTTTTAGCATTAAACATGGATAAAATTCAGCATGTAGATTTTGCATCTGGTTTAATTATAATGAGCATTACTACTTTTGGCATTATGATTCCGATTCCTGGTTCAACTGGTTCATATCATGCTTTTTGTAAGAGTGTTTTAACAATGTTGCTTGGCTTTGATGTAAAAATCAGTCTTGCCTATGCTGTATTAACTCACCTATTAAATACACTGCCATTTGTAATAGTTACATCTTATATACTTATCAAAAAGGGAATTAAAAAATCCTTTAGCTGGAATTAAATTTTTTCTTAAATTCTTTTTAATGTAATCAATAAATGAGGAATAAAGTCTATGCTTTCAAAAATTAAACAATCATTCAGCCAGTTTTCATCCCAATTCTGGTTAGTAATTATGTTCGAGTTTTTCGAAAGAGGTTCCTACTATGGAATGATGAGTATTTTATCTGTTTATTTTACTGATTATTTATTTTTCTCAAAGGAGAGTGTCGGAGTAATAAAAAGCACAATACAACCTCTCCTTTATATTCTTCCAATTGTTGCTGGTGCAATTGGAGATAGATTCGGTTACAAGAGAACATTAGTATTTGCATTCACCTTTCTTGGACTTGGATATTTTTTGACAAGCCAGTTTAAAGATTATGTCCTTGTTTTTGGAAGCCTTGTAATAATGGGAATTGGAGCTGGTGCATTTAAACCAATTATTTCAGGAACTATTGCACGAATTACTGATGAAAAAAACAGCACACTCGGTTTTGGGATATATTACTGGTCAATCAATTTTGGTGCTTTTCTCTTTCCACTCATTTTTGTTCCATATCTCAAAAATACTTTTGGCTGGCATTCTGTAATGATTGCATCAGCAGTATTTACAGCTGGTATGATTATTCCCGCTCTTTTATTTTACAAAGAACCACCAAGACCGCAGAGCACAAAAAACATCATTGAAGTATTGAGAGGAATGTTTCTGGTTCTGAAAGATTTTCGCTTTGTTTCTCTGATTGTGATTTACTCTGGTTTCTGGATACTTTATTTTCAGATGTTTGATTCAGTTCTCTGGTATGTTCAGGATTATGTTGATGCAAAATCATTAAACGATGCTGTCAATTCTTTTCTTGCAATCATTGGAATTAATCTGAACTGGAAATTTGATGTCGAACATGTAACTGTCATAAACGCAGGGACAATTATTCTACTTCAAATGATTGTTTCAAACATCGTAAAAAATAAAAAAGCATTGCCAACAATGATTGTTGGAATTTCACTTGGGACTATTGGAATGGCAATCCTTGCAATTTCAACAAACATCTGGGTGTTTATGACAGGAATAATTATGTTTTCAATTGGTGAAATGACAGCACATCCAAAATTTATTAGTTATGTTGGATTAATTGCTCCTGAAGATAAAAAAGCAACTTATCTTGGTTATGCATTTTTGTACGGCGTTCTTGGTTCATTGATTGGTGGTGTGCTTGGTGCAAATCTCTATGTTCATTTTGTTGACAACCTGAAAGATCCTCAAACTTTATGGATTGTTTTCAGCTTGATTGGAGTTGCTACAATTGCTGGACTTTTACTCTATGGTAAATTTATCGCAAAAGAGAGTAAATATTAATTGATTGTTAGTGAAGAAGAGATTTTCAGAGTTGTAACAATTACAAAGCAGAGATTGACAGGAAGAAATTTCAGAGTTCAGGATTAGTTTAAATTTGAATTCAACATTAATTTATTTGAGAAGATACAAGAATACCGTCTTTTATTTCTCTGACACGATCTGCAATTTGAACTAATTCTGGATTGTGAGTAACAATCACAAAAGTTTGATTGAAATTTCGATTTAGATTTTTAATCAACTCAATGATTGATTGACTGTTTTTTGTATCAAGATTTCCTGTTGGTTCATCTGCGAAAATTATTTTTGGACTATTTGCCAGGGCACGAGAAATAGCCACTCTTTGGAGTTCTCCACCAGAAAGTTCTGATGGTTTATGATTCATTCTTTCAGACAATCCAACATAATCAAGCAATTCAATTGCTCTTCCTTTACATTCTTCAAATGATCTACCATCAATCATCATAGGAATAACTACATTTTCAAGTGCAGTAAACTCTGGAAGTAGATGATGAAATTGAAAAACAAATCCAATGTTTTTATTTCTAAAACGAGAAAGTTCTTCATCCTTTAAATTTAATAGATTGATATCTTCAAAGTACAATTCACCTTCATCGGGTTTATCAATTGTTCCAAGAATGTGAAGCAAAGTACTTTTACCAGCTCCTGAAGCTCCAACAATTTCAAAAATCTCTCCTTTGAAAATTTCAAGTGAAATTCCTTTGAGAACATTCAGTCTTAATTTATTATCAAGTAGAAATGACTTTTTAATATTGTTTGCTCGAAGTATTATTTCTTTTTCTTCATTATTCTGATACATTTTATTCCCATCTAATTGATTCAACTGGATTTAATTTAAAAGCTCGCTTTGCAGGGAAATAAGCAGCAATTACTGAAAGAGTTATTGCCATAATTGCAATCAAAACAACATCTAACCAGTGTATTTTAACTGGCAAAGCATCAATAATAAATACTGTTGGATCGAGTGAATATATCTTATAATTGATTTGTGCATAACAAACGCTTAGCCCGAGAATAACTCCAAAAACAGAACCTATAATTCCTATTAAAATTCCTTCAAACAAAAATATTTTTAACAAACTCCTGTTTGGCAGACCCATCGCTTTAAGAATTCCGATATCTCTTTTTTTCTCAATAACAGTCATAAGCAAAGAACTGAAAATCGAAAATGTTGCAACAGCAATAATCAAACTTAAAATTACATAAGCTGTCCATCTTTCAATTAACATTACTGAATATAAATCTTTGTGAAGGTCAAACCATGTTTTAACGGAATAAGTTTTATTATCAAAATTTTTTTCAATTTCATTCTTCAGAAAGCTGGTTTTGCCTATATCTTTTAATCTTATTTCATATCCAAAAATTTTATTTCCATAACCGAGCAATCTCTGAGCAAAATTGAGTGGGACATAAACATTATAAGCATCAATATCTTTATTATGTGTGTTGTAGATTCCACTGACAATAAAGACTTGATTTGTTGGCATCGACAAACCAGCCAGATACGATTCAAGACCTTCGGGACTTACAACTACAATCGTATCACCAACTGAAACCTGTAATCGACTTGCTATACTTAAACCAATCAAGGCTTTTGGTAATTTATCTGTCGACAAATCATAACTACCAGACAGGATAGAATGTTTTAGTCCATAGATTTCTCTATTTTGTTCCTGACTTATTCCAATCAAATTGATAACTCTAATTACTCGATTCGAGTAAACAACACATTTGCCATTAACAAATGGAGAAAACGATTGCACGTCTTTATTCTTTTCAAGAAAATTTTCCAGTTTAAGATCTGGATAAAAACCTTCTGCTCGATTTGATTCAATTTTTAAATGAGGATCAAAACTAATCAGAATCTCTGTGACAATATTTCCAAAACCATTAAAAACCGATAAGACAACAATCAAAGCAGCAACTCCAACAGTTATTCCCAGAATAGACAGAAACGAAATAATCGTTATAAAATTTATTTTATGTTTTGATTTTAAATATCTTATTGCGATAAATTTTTCTAAAGTCATCTATGAAAATTTAATTGATTTAACAATATCGATTTTTGATGCGAACTTAGCAGGCAAATAAGAAAATGTAATTGCTATGAAAAGACTTATAACAGAAACAAGGAAAAAATTTCCCGCCTCAATTGAAATAGGAACTTTATCAAGAAAATAAACTCCTTCGGGAATTTTAACCACATCAAATTCTTTTTGAATAAACAAAAGGATAAGAGCAATTAAATTTCCAGATACAGTTCCAATTAAACCAATGACAAATCCATTCAATAAAAAAATTGATTTAATCTGTTTGTGATTCGCTCCAAGAGTTCTAAGAATTCCAATTGAATTTGTTTTATCCATTACAAAGATTAGAAGAGTAGAGATAATATTGAATATTGCAACAATTGTGATTAAAGCTAAAACAACTGGAATTGGTTTCTTTTGAAGTTCAATCCAGTTAAAAATATTTCGATACATCTGAAAAATTGATTTCGAATAATATGGATAACCGAGTCCAGAGGTTAATTTGATACTGTAATAATCTGCATTTTGAGGATTTTTTAATTTTATCTCATAACCAGAAATTTTGTCTTCAAAACCAAATAACTCTTGTGCTGATTTCAAATGAATGAAAGCATTTGCATCATCATATTCAGCCATACCTGATTCATAAATTCCTGTGACAACGAATTTTTTAAGTTTCAAGTGATCAATATCAACTGGCATAACAAAACTTTGCAAAGAAAATGCTGTCAAAGTATCACCAATATCTGCATCAATCTTTCGAGCAAGTTTTTTCCCGATGATTATTGTTGGATAATCTTCATCATCTCTTATTAAGTAACTCCCCTGGATGATGCTTGTCCTTAAAGTTGAATAATCATTTTGAGGTAAAATGCCTTTTAAATACACACCTTCTTTAAATCTTTTAAATTTCAAAAGTGCAAGCTGACCGGCAAAAGGAGAAATTCCTGCTAAGTCATTACCAATATAGCTCTCGATTCGCTTTAATTCGTTTTGATTAAAATCCACAAGCTGACTTTCATATCCTTCGACAATTAAATGAAGATTAAAACCAACCAGTCGATTTTCAATTTCTCTTTCAAATCCATTTAAAACCGAAAGAGCAATTTCAAGAATGATTACTCCTAAAGCAACGCCAAAAATAGAAATGAAAGTGATTGTCGAAAGAAATTTTGATTCTTTTTGCAGCCTTAAAAATTTTTTGAGGATTAAAAATATGAATTTCATTTAGTTAAAAATTAACTTTCTGAAAAATTTAAGATTTTAAAATCACTTAACGTTTGTGAATGAATAAATCGAAAAATATTCATTTATAAAAGTGAATTCATTTTAACAAAATTATGAAGAAAAACTTTACTCTTTTTTTAATTAATATAAAGAAAGCAGGATATTTTTCCTCACTTATTTTAAGAACGAACCATCATTTCAAGCTTAACTATTGATTTTTTCAATTCAGATTCAAACGCAACTAAAATCATAAAAATTATGATAGGCATTTTATAAAAATTATTTCAACAAATTCAGGTTCGATTCTTTAAAATCACAACAAAAAACGGAGGTTAATATGGCATCAAGTTATGTCAAAGAATTAATGGACGAAGTTAAAGCAAAAAATCCAAATGAACCTGAATTTCATCAAGCGGTTCAAGAAGTTGCTGAATCTCTCAGTCTCGTATTTGAAAGATATCCGGAATACCGAGCAGCAAAAGTCCTGGAAAGAATTATCGAGCCAGAGCGAGTCATAACATTTAGAGTTGCCTGGGTAGATGATCAAGGTGAAATTCACATAAACCGTGGTTATAGAGTTGAGATGAATAGTGCAATTGGTCCATATAAAGGAGGATTAAGATTTCATCCATCTGTCAATCTCAGTATTTTGAAGTTTCTTGCTTTTGAACAGGTTTTTAAAAATAGTTTAACGGGTTTACCAATGGGTGGTGGAAAAGGCGGCTCTGATTTTGATCCAAAAGGTAAAAGTGATTTGAAAATAATGAGATTCTGTCAAGCTTTTATGAATGAATTGTACAGACATATTGGTCCTGATACAGATGTTCCTGCTGGAGATATTGGTGTTGGTGGAAGAGAAATCGGTTATTTATTTGGTCAGTATAAAAAATTGAAAAATGAATTTACTGGAGTTCTAACCGGGAAAGGACTTAACTGGGGAGGTTCTTTAATTAGACCGGAAGCAACAGGTTATGGAAATGTTTACTTTGCATCTGAAATGTTAGCGACACGAGGTTTAACTCTCGAAGGAAAAAGATGTTTAATTTCAGGAAGTGGAAATGTTGCTCAATACACAGCAGAAAAATTAATTCAACTCGGTGCAATTCCAATTACAATGTCCGATTCAAATGGTTTTATTTATGACGAGAAAGGAATCACACGAGAAAAACTTGACTTCATCTTCGAACTTAAAAATGTTCGTCGTGGCAGAATTAAAGAATATGCAGATAAATACAAAGAAGCTGTTTATGTCGAAAACGATCCGAATTTAGACTACAGACCAATCTGGGATATAAAAGCTGATTGTGCATTCCCTTCAGCAACTCAAAATGAAATTAATGAGAAGGATGCGATGAATCTTGTTAAAAACGGAGTCATCCTTGTGAGCGAAGGAGCAAATATGCCGACAACAATTGAAGGGATTAAAATTTTCCTGGACAATGGAATTTTATTTGGTCCTGCAAAAGCTGCTAATGCTGGCGGTGTTGCTGTCTCTGGACTGGAGATGACTCAAAACTCAATGAGATTATCCTGGTCAAGAGAGGAAGTTGATAATAAACTAAGACAAATTATGAAAAACATTCATCAAACATGTGTTTACTATGCCGAGAAATTTGGAACTCCAAATAACCTGGTTAATGGTGCAAATATTGGAGGTTTCATTAAAGTTGCTGATGCAATGATTGACCAAGGTGTCGTGTAATATAAAAGTTTAATTGTCATTCAGGAGTATTTACAATAACGAAGCCACTCAGTTTTTTTATGAGTGGCTTTGTTTTAAATTTAAAGTGAATTGATGTTTTAATTTTTAAATCACTCACACTCAATCGTTTCTTCGAAAATGAATAGTATTGAAAAATCAAAAACCGAAATCAATCATCCCGTCATAGACAATATCTGGATTGAGCACGGTTATGGAACTCGTTTCCAGGGCTTTCAAAATTTAATGAGAAAAAGAATTCGAGATATCATCCTTGTTTCAAGTTTATATGACCTTTATTTATTTGAAGAAGATGGTAGGTTGTATGAATTAATCAGAAATGAATATCAGGGATTAAATCTCAGTCACACACCAGAGTTAATCAGGGTATCGAGTGGATTAGATGCATTAACGCTTGCTCAGGAAGAGAAACGATATGACCTGATTATCACAACTCTTCATATTGAAGATATGACTGCCCCTGAATTAGCAAAACTTGTAAAAGAAAAAAATCTTAACATCCCTGTTGTATTACTCTCTCATGAAAATCGAGAATTACAATTTCTATTAAAAACTCCTGAAGCAAAATTATTTGATAAAATCTTCGTCTGGTTAGGAGATTATAGAATCTTAATTGCCATAATAAAATTCCTTGAAGATAAAATGAATGTGGACCACGACACTAAATTAGTCGGGGTTCAAAATGTGATTGTCATTGAAGATTCGATAAAAGATTATTCTGCTTTCTTACCAATTATTTATACTGAAATGCTTCAACAATCACAGCGATTAATTTCGGAGGGAATAAATTTAACTCATAAATTCTTAAGAATGAGGGCTCGACCCAAAATATTACTCTGTTCAACTTATGAGGAAGCATGGGATTATTATCAGAAATACAGTGATTTTGTTCTGGGAATTATTTCTGATTTAGAATTTCCAAGAAAAGAAGTAATGAATCCTAAAGCTGGACTGATTTTCGCAAAAAAAGTTAAATCACAACATCCCGATATTCCAATCGTTTTACTTTCCACAGATAAAGCACTCGAAGAAGAAGCTCATAAAGTTGGTGCATCTTTCATACTTAAAAATTCTTCGACATTATTATTAGAACTCAGAAATTTCATGAAAAACTATTTTAGCTTCGGTGATTTTATTTTCAGAACACCTGATAATTATGAAGTGGGAAGAGCATCTGACTTAAAAAGTATGGTCGAAGTTCTCAAAACTATTCCTGAAGAAAGTATAAAATTTCACGCAGAAAGAAATCACTTTTCAAACTGGTTAAAGGCAAGAACTGAATTCTGGTTAGCCCATCAATTAAGACCAAGAAAAGTTTCTGATTATCCTAATATAGAAGCATTAAGACAGGATTTAATCAACTCAATTCAAAATTATATAAACATTCGACAAAGAGGTTTAATAACTGATTTCAATAAAGAGAACTTTGATCCAGAAACTTCATTTGCAAGAATTGGAGGTGGTTCTCTTGGAGGCAAAGCTCGTGGTTTGGGCTTCGTGAATACCTTAATTAACTACTACAATATTAGAGACAAATTTGAGAACGTCAAGATTCATGTACCTGTAGCAGTTGTTATTGGAACAGATGTGTTCGATCAATTTTTAGATGAAAACAACCTGCGAAAGTTTGCTCTCAGTTGTGATGATGACGAAGAAATTACAAGAAGATTTTTATTAGCTGAGAAATTTCCAGAAGATATAATTGGACAATTAATTTCATTTCTGGAATTAGTCAAAGTTCCACTTGCTGTTCGTTCTTCAAGTCTGTTGGAAGATTCTCAATATCATCCGTTTGCAGGCGTTTATGAAACATATATGATTCCAAATAAAAACCCCAATATCCTTATTCGACTAAATCATTTATTAAATTCAATAAAACGTGTTTATGCATCGACATTTTATCGAGGAGCAAAAAATTATATCAAATTAACTCAATATCGCTCTGAAGAAGAAAAGATGGCTGTAATAATTCAGAAAATGGTAGGTAAAGAACACGGCAATAGATTTTATCCTGATTTTTCTGGTGTTGCTCGTTCATACAATTTTTATCCTTTGCCTCCACAAAAATCACAGGATGGAATTGTTTCCATTGCTATTGGTCTGGGAAAATGGGTTGTTGATGGTGGTAATACAGTAAAATTCTGTCCAAAATATTCAAGAGATTTAATTCAATTTCATTCAATAAAAGAGACTTTAAATACAACTCAGAGAAATTTCTTTGCTTTAGTTATAGATGAAACTAATGATTTTATTTTTTCAACTCACGATTTACTTGTTAAAGAATATACTTTAAAAGAAGCTGAAGAAGATGGAGTATTAAATTACGCAGGTTCAACTTACATCCCGGAAAACAATATAATTGTTGATGGCATTTCTCGAGAAGGGATTCGAGTGGTGACTTTTAGTTCAATCTTAAAAAACAATATTGTTCCAATCCCGCAAATACTTGAACTATTACTCGATATGGGTACATGGGGAATGGGAACTCAGGTAGAAATTGAATTTGCTGTCAATGTTAATTTTAACACTAATGACCATCATGAATTTGCAATGTTGCAATTAAGACCTCTTGTTGTAAGTAGAGAATTTGGAGAACTCAATATCAATAATTTCCCGCCTGAAAAAATTTTATGTAAGAGTAATCAAGTGTTAGGACACGGTAAAATTACTGACATTTACGACATTGTATTCGTTGATTTTTACAAATTCGATCGTTCCAAATCCATTGAAGTTGCAAAAGAAATTTATCAATTCAACAAAAAGTTAGCTGAACAAAAAAAATCTTATTTGCTAATTGGAGTTGGAAGATGGGGTTCTATTGATCCATGGCTTGGAATTCCAGTTAACTGGGAAAGTATCTATGGAGCAAAAGTAATTATTGAATCGAATTTTAAAGATATCAATGTCGAACCTTCACAGGGTTCACACTTCTTCCAGAATCTTACTTCTTTTCAAGTAGGTTATTTTACAGTCAATGACAGAATAAATGATAGTTACCTTGACAAAGATTGGTTATATACTCAACCTGTTGCGGAAGCGAAAAATTATTCTCTCCATATTCGTCTGGAAAAACCTCTTACAATTATTATTAATGGAAATAAAAACCAGGGTATAATATTAAAACCGGATTAAAATCTTGAGTGACAATAAAAAAATAACAGATGATAGTCTAAACAATTGTCCACATTGTGGAAGAGAATTGAGTCCGTGGGAAAAAGTACTCTTAAGCGTAGACCGGGCTTTAATGTGCAAGAATTGCTGGTATAGAATAATTTTAGATATTAAATTAAATAAACCATCTGAACCAGATAAAAACGAAAAGGAAAAAAATGGGGATGGAAACTTATAACTCATTCGAAATAACACAACAACAAGTTCTCGAAGCAGCTAAACTTTTAAACCTTGACCCTCCTACGATTGATTTACTTTTATGGCCTCAGAGAGAATTTAGTTTTACTTTTCCTGTTAAAATGGATAACAATACTGTTAAAATCTTTCACGGTTTCAGAGTTCAATATAATTTTGCTCGAGGCCCGGCTAAAGGTGGAATCAGATTTCATCCTGACGAAACGATTGATACAATAAGAGCACTAGCAAGCTGGATGACCTGGAAAACTGCTGTAGTTGATTTGCCACTCGGTGGTGGAAAAGGAGGAGTTCGATGCAATCCAAAAGATTTATCTGATGGAGAATTAGAAAAATTATCTCGTGGATATATTAGAGCTGTTGCACCATTTATTGGTGTAGATAAAGATGTGCCTGCTCCTGATGTTTATACAAATCCACAAATAATGGTCTGGATGATGGATGAATATGAAATTATCATGAATAATCATCAACCAGGTGTATTGACAGATAAACCACTGCAGGTTGGTGGAACAGAAGGAAGAAGAGATGCAACTGCTCGAGGTGGTGTTATTACAGTCAGAGAAGCCTGCAAAAATTTAAACATCGAACCAAAAACTTACGCCATTCAAGGATTCGGTAATGCCGGTCAAAGAGCTGCTCTTTTACACAAAGAAATTCTTGGAACAGGAAAATTAATTGCTGTGTCAGATAGTAGAGCTGCTATCTATAATCCTGATGGATTAGATCCACAAAAATTAGTTACACACAAACTCAAAACTGGGTCGGTAAAAGATTTTCCTGGTTCACAGCAAATCAGTCACGATGAATTGCTTGAATTAGAGGTAGATGTTTTATATCCAGCAGCTTTAGAAAATTCGATTAACGAGCGAAATGCAGATAAAATCAAAGCAAAAATAATTTGTGAACTTGCCAATGGACCAACAACTCCCGCTGCTGATTTGATACTATATGAAAAGAAAATTCATATAATACCAGATATTTTAGCAAGTGCTGGAGGAGTTACAGTTTCATATTTCGAAATGGTACAGGATAAATACTCTTATTTCTGGGATGAAAAAACTATTCATCAAAGGCTTGATAAAAAATTAACTAAAGCCTATCAGACCGTCAGTGATGCAATGAAAGATAAAAATGTTCATCCAAGACTGGCATCGATGGTGGTTGGTGTTGCACGAGTAGCAGAAGTTTGTAAATTAAGAGGATGGGTCTGATACAATTAAAGTCTAAATATATTTTGAATCAGTTTTTTAAATCGATAAAATGTTCTCTATAACTACCAGTCTATTAATTTATTTATGATTGCAAATTGAGTTATTTCCACATTCGACTTCAGATTCAATTTCTCAAGTATTCTGTTTCGATAAGTATAAATTGTAGCTGGACTGAGATACATATCTCGAGCTATATCTTCAATTGATTGCCCTATTGCAATTCGTCGTAATACTTCCATTTCTCGATTACTTAATCTGGATAATTTAGATTGGTCTTTTTGTTCGATGGATGTATCAATCAATTTTTCTGTTAAGGATTGACTTAAATATTTTCTTCCACTACAAACAATTCTAATTGCTTTTACAAGTTCTTCGGTCGCACTTGATTTTTTTAAATAACCTGAAGCTCCTTCTCGCAAACATCTCAAACCATACAAGTCCTCATCATACATACTTAAAATTAAAATGGGTAAATCTGGTTTGATTGATTTTATTTCTTTTATTGTATCGAAACCACTTCTTCCTGGAAGATTTAAATCCAGAATCAAAATATCAAATTCCTTTTCATTTAATATCTTAAAAAGGTCAGCAATATTGGAAGCTTCTCCTATCACGCTCATATCACTTTCCTCTGAGACAATTTGTTTTAGTCCCATAAGAACAATTGGATGGTCGTCTACAATACAGATTCTAATCGTGTTCATAATTTATGATTTTACTGGAATTGTTAATCTTACAAGAGTTCCTGAGTTCATTGTACTTTTTATTGTGAATTCTCCTCCAAGAACAAGTGTTCTTTCTTTCATTCCCAGTATGCCAAGCGAATTAGGACTATCGATTTGATTCTGGGTAATCCCTTTTCCATTATCAAAAATTTCAAACAAAATTTCTTTACCTGTTTTAACTAATGTAATTCTTACTCTGTTGGCATTTGAGTGCCTGGCAATATTAGTCAGCGCTTCCTGAAATATTCTGAAGAGAGCAATCTCACATTCATGCGGTAAGTTCAAATCTTCATTTGAAATATCTAAAAAGTAATCGATATTAGTCATCTCTTTGAATTTTTTCATTTGCCATTCAATTGAAGGAATTAAACCAAGTTCATCAAGAACATCGGGACGTAATTTTGTCGTAATATTTTGAATTGCATTAATGGTTGAATCACAAATCAAAATTAATTCATTTATATTTTCTTTAAGTTTTTCGTCATCAATATTCTTCTTCAAGAGAGAAAGTTTAATTTTTAAGATTGTAATATTCTGTCCGAGCTCATCATGAATTTCTCTCGCAACAGACTTTCGTTCCTCTTCTCTGATAAGTTGTAATCGTAAAGCTAACCTTCGGAGTTTTTCATTTAGATTTAAAAGTTCACTTTTGAATTTTGATTTTTCGTCAAACACACGACAGACAAATGAAATTATAATATTCCCCTCTTGATTAAATAAAGAGCTATTAATCTCAACTGGAATTTTTTCTCCGCTCTTTCGGGTCAGATTTGATACTAAATTATAATTTGAAAATTGAAGCAATCCATTAATCAATTCAATGCTTTTACTTTCAGAATTATTTAATAGAACTACAACTGGACTCAGATTCGAAATTTCTTTTTCATCATAACCAGAAATTTCCAGTGCTTTACGATTATAATCCGTAAAATGACTTAATATTTTACCATACTTCAAATGACAGAGAAAGATTGGGTCGGGAAGTGAATTAAAGTACTCTTTGTATTTCGAATTTTGCATAATATTATTAACCAGAGGTTAACTTCTTAAAAAATATTTAATCAAGGTTTCAGAATTATTCCCTGATTTTTACGACCATTTATTTTAACTATAATCTCGTTGTCAAATCTTAAATGTCTGCAATAGTTCAATTCTTCAACTGGTTGAAGACTTTCCAACCAATCCCAGTCTATACTACCAATGTTATGATAAGGATCAACTGTGAAGTAACCGACTCTATAACTGGTAATATTCTGGAAAAAGTGTGAACCCTGGGATGGAGTGATATGAAGATCTTTGAAACTGGATTCAACAATTATCGAAGCTCCACCAATTTGATCCCATGTAACAGGTATTCCCAACCATGGGTCAAGACTGCCCCATCTTCCCACACCAATCAAAATATAATGACGATCCTCTCTCAAAAGTTTTTTATTTAATTGATCAATTTCCATAGCGATTTCTCGGCTCTTCGAACGATCGTACTTATTAATGCTCACATAAATTATATCTTTTAATCCTCTGTAAATTCCATTTCCCAGCACTTGATTTGAATAACAAATTGCCTTTTCGAGATTGTTAATTTCAAATTCCACTTCCTCCATTTCAAGATTAATGATGAATGGTCTCATTTGTAACAGAACAAATTCTTTAGGTCGATTGCCTTTCACACTTAAATTCCCAGCAAATTCTATTTCAACTGGAGTGCCCATTGACCACGAACAAATTTCCAATAAAAGTTCTAAAATTTCAGGGAGTGGAAAAATTTCATGTTTTAGAATTGGTGCAAAGGTAACAATTCTATTTCCACTTCGAGCAATCCCATCGTAGACAGCATCATTTTCAGGTGAATATGTTGAGCCTAAATGAAATAGAGCTCCATCTTTTTCAGCATCAGCCAGACTGTAGACTTTAACAAAATCCTCTACAGAATGTTTGGCAGTACTAAATTCTCCATTTAAGTCAATTGCGTAAAAATATTGTTGTGCATTTCTTATCGTTTCCTTTGTCGAATAAAATTGAAGTAAATGTTTGGGATACTTCGGACAAAACCGAACACAATTGCCACCTTCTACAACTATTTTACCGAGACCTAAAGCAACCTGAGCAATTCCATCTGTGGATTTTTGTGGAGGTATTGGATAGAAATTATATGATTTAGCTACACCAGAAAAATCAGGATAGAACCTTCCATTTCTTTCTATCCCGACAACTTCTTGAATAATTACTGCCATCTTCTCTTCTTCAAGTCGATATGAAGTAGCTCGCATATAATTTTTACTATGCTGAAAAAACATCGAAGCATAAATCAACTTAATAGCATTCAACAATTCTTTTAGTCTTACATTTAAATCAGGATTATTGTTAGGAATCATTAAAGTCAGATAAACACCAGCAAGAGGTTGATATTGCGAATCTTCAAGTAAGCTGGAAGATCTAACTGCAAGTGGCTTTTTCACTATTTCAAGGTAATCGGTCAACTTGCTTATCAAATCTCCATTTGAAAATTCTGCACTTAAAAATCTCTCTTTGATTAGATTATCATCTTCACATTGTAATGCAAAATCAAAAAGGTCATTCTCCTGTATAAAAGCATCGAAAATATCTGTTGCAATCACAATTCCAGAAGGGACATAGATTATGATATCTTTAAATTGATCTCTAATTCCATAATTAACAATTAATGAATTTAAAAAGCTTAATCCTCTCGCCTTACCACCAAGTGAACCAGAACCAATTCGGGCAAAACTATGATTGACATCAAAAGTGTTTTTATCAAATTCACTGACAATTCCTCTCAATCGCATTTCACGATAACTTTTAATTGAATTAATCAAATCCCATCTTAAATCATCAACTGTAGAATAGTCACTGACTTTTCTTGGTCGCAATTTGTGAGCAAGCCAGAATTCAGTTCTTGCCTTTAACCAGTTTGAAAAATGATTTCTTGAAGCATGATAGATAATACTTTCATCTGGAACAGTTTTTAAAACTTCTTCAAGTTCCATTAGATTTCGAGCACGAGCAACCTCCTTTCCGTCTTTAGTTCGAAAAATAAAATCACCAAAACCTAAATTATCTTTAATAAACTGACTGAGTTCCTTTAATAAAGTTGGAGAACCTTTACGAATGAAGTGAGCCTGTAATTCTTTTGCCTTTTCTGCGTATTCAATATTACTCGATTGAAGTAGAATGGGGATATCTGGTTGAATTTTTTTGATTTCCTTTGTGAGCTTGAGTCCAGCTTCTGGGTCACGCTCGCCATTTCGAAGAAAATTAATATCCGAAATTACTCCAAGGATATATTCACGATATTTTTCGAAATAATACCAGGCTTCTTCGTAAGTAGAGCAAAGTAAAATTTTGGGACGGGCTCGCATTCTTAAATATTTGTGAGAAATATTCAATCCCTCTGAAATCAATCGCTGAGATTGAGTAAAAATTTCAGTATAAATTATTGGAAGATAACTCGAGTAAAATTTAACATTGTCTTCAACAAGAATAATTGACTGCACACCAACAGTTGCTGTATCATTCTCAACATTAAGTTTATCTTCAAGATATTTAATTATGGCAATAAGTAATTTATAATCACCCTGCCAGATAAAAATTTTTTCAAAAATTGAAAGGTCATAATTTTTACCGAGTTCTTTCAATTCACGATTATCATACGATAAAAGAATTACAGGAATTTCAGGATAACTTGATTTCAAAGTCTGAACAAACTTAATCACCGACATATCTTCAATATGAAGTGTAGTGATAACAAGGTCAAATTTCTTTCTTGAGTTGGAAAGATTTTCAAATGCTTCTTTTGCAGTTGTTACATGAACAATTTCAGGTGCATGACTTAAATTTAATGCTCGATACTCTTCTCTGATTTGTTCGTAAAGTCGTCCATCCTCCTCAAATAAATAATAATCATAAAGACTTGAAACAAGAAGTATATCCCTGATTTTAATTTTCATTAAATTCTGAAACTCTCTGAATCTACTCCCATACTGATAATCTATTTTGAATTTTTCGTTTGTAATCATATTAATATCCGCTTCATTTGACATCTAACATAAAAAAGAATTAAAAATTTTCAACATTATAGATTAAATGACTTTTTAAAGATAATTTTGAAAAAAAGGAGTTAATAATGAAAAGCCAGAAAGATGAGTTGTTAACTGTAGGAAAAATCGCCGAGCAATTATCCGTTCCCGCTGCAAAAGTAAAAAAGGCAATTCAAGAACTCGGTATCCAGCCTACAGCAAAGAAAGGTGCTTGTAGTTACTATTCAAAAAGTGAAATCACCAGGATTAAGAAAGCAATTAAATAAATTTCAGTAAAGTAGAAATTTATTTTAAACCCAGTTTGTGTTTGTGTGAGACAATTTCGGCATTGACCATAAAGATTACATCTTCAGCGATATTGGTTGAATGGTCTGCCAATCTTTCAATGTGACGGGACAAAATCATCAGATGTGCAGCAGGCTCGATTAACTCAGGTTGATTTTTCATCTTCTCAATAAGAAATCGAAAGATGTTCTTATTATAATCATCAACGATATTATCTTTATTTCCAATTTGTTCAGCAAGATTAGCATCTCTATTAATGAAAGAATCTATCGCATCTTTAAACATTGATTTTGCAACACTTCCCATCTCCAAAATTTTTGATTCGTCCACAAGTGATTTATAATCAATAAGTGGTTTAACTCTTTGAGTAATATTTACAGCAATATCTCCACATCTTTCAAGTTGATTATTAATCATCAAAGCAGTTAAAATGAATCTCAAATCAATAGCCATTGGTTGAAAGAGGGCTAAAATATTTTCACATTGTGTTTTGATGAGATTATCATATGCATCAATTTCTCTATCACGAGCTTTTATTTTTTGACAAAGCTCAAGGTCTGAATTAACTAAAGCAGTAAATGAATTTTCCACCATCTCTTCAACGATACTCGCCATCTTGGTAATATTTATTTTCAAATTTTCGAGTTCAGTCTCAAAATGTTTTTGCATAAATCCTCCTATCCAAATCTACCAGTGATATAATCTTCTGTTTGTTTTTGCTTTGGAGCTGTAAAAATAATTCGTGTATCATTAAACTCAATCAATTGTCCCATATAGAAGAAGGCAGTATAATCACTAACCCGTGCAGCTTGCTGCATATTATGAGTGACAATTACAATCGTATAATTTTGCTTCAATTCAAAAATTAAGTCTTCGATTTTTATTGTTGAAATAGGATCAAGAGCACTGGCAGGTTCATCCATCAAAAGTATTTCTGGATTGACGGCAAGAGCTCGAGCAATGCAAAGTCTCTGTTGCTGACCACCAGATAATGTTAAAGCACTTTTTTTCAATTCATCTTTTACTTCATCCCACAGAGCAGCTCGTTTCAAACTTGTCTCAACAATTTCATCGATTATCTTTTTATCTTTTATTCCCTGAATTTTGGGACCATAGGCAACATTATCATAAATTGATTTTGGAAATGGATTCGATTTCTGGAAAATCATCCCGACTTTTTTTCTTAAAGCAACAACATCAATTCCATTTTGATAGATATTAATTCCATCAATTAAAACTTCACCTTCTACACGAACACCATCAATCAAATCATTCATTCTATTTAATGTTCGTAGATAAGTAGATTTACCACAACCTGAAGGACCAATCAACGCAGTAACTTTTCTTTCTGGTATCTCTAAATTGATATTAAATAATGCTTGCTTTTTACCGTAATAAAAGTTCAAATTTCTGGTAACGATTTTAATATTTTCCATCTCAAACAATTAAATATTAACCTGTTTTACTTTTTATTGTTCTTAATTTATATCTCAAAAATATGGCAGAAAAATTTAGTGTGAAAGTAAGAAGTAATAATACGAGAGTTGTTGCGTATTGAATTCCCCTTGTTGCTTCAACATCTGGAGATTGAGTACTCATTATATAAATATGATAACCAAGTTCCATAAATTGATCAGATAAAGATGAAGGCAAATAAGGTAGAAAATATGCAGCACCAGTGAAAAGTATTGGTGCAACTTCTCCTGCCCCACGACTTACAGCAAGAATACCACCAGTTAAAATTCCAATTAATGAATTTGGAAGAACAACTTTTCTAATCGTCTGCCATTTTGTTGCACCAAGGGCAAGACTTGCTTCTCTTAATTCCTTTGGTACTGCTTTAATTGCTTCTTCAACAGAAACTATAACAACTGGTAAAGTTAAAAGAGCCATAGTCAGACTTGCCCATAAAATATTTGGTTGTCCCCATCTTAATTCAACTCCACCGTAAAATAAATTATCCATTCCTTTCCCAACAAATTGAATAAAAAATCCCAGACCGAACAATCCAAACACAATGGCTGGAACACCAGCAAGTGTATTTACAGAAAATCTGATAAATCGTGCAACTATAGAATTCGAACTTGCATATTCAGTTAAATAGATTGCAGAAATTGTTCCGATTGGAACACTGAAGATTGACATTATAACAACAAGAAGAAATGTTCCAAAAATAGCCGGGAATATTCCACCTTCTGTCATTCCTTCTTTTGGTGCAGTACTTAAAAATTCCCAGGTAATTTGCCTCCATCCTCCAGAAACAATATTGGACATAATGAAAAAAATAATAAGAAGAATTAAAGCTGCTGAGATGGCAGTTAAAGATTTGATTGAAAGTCCCAGAAGATATTTTTTCAATTTCACTTTTCGCCACCGAATTTTTTAAGCAATTTATTTCTTACATAAAATTCAGCTATAGCGTTTAATGTAAAAGTAAAAATGAAAAGAATTGAACCAAGCAAAAACAAAATATTATAATGTAATTCACCGAACACAACTTCAGCCATTTCAGCACCAATTGTTGCAGACATTGTTCTAACAGGTTCAAAAATAGATGGAGATATTAAAGCAGCATTTCCTGTAGCCATTAAAACAATCATTGTTTCTCCAAAAGCTCTTCCAATTCCAAGTAAAACAGCAGCAAAAATTCCTGGAGTTGCAGCTGGCAAGACAACAAATAAAGCAGTCTGCCATTTTTCAGCTCCGAGGGCAAGACTTGCTTCAATATAACTTTTCGGAATTGCAGAGAGTGAATCTTCCGTAACAGTAAAAATAATTGGAATCACAGCCAGAGACATTGCAACTCCACCAACAAAAGCATTCAATCTATATTGATAACCAAAAATATTCTGAAAAAATGTTGCCATTACAATTAAAGCAAAAAATCCTATCACTACTGATGGAAATCCTGCAAGTATTTCAATTGCTGGTTTTAAAATCTCTTTTGCCCATTTTGGTGCAAAGGTAGATGTAAATAATGCAGATAAAATTCCAATTGGTGCAGCAATTAAAATGGCAATTAATGTAACTTTAAAACTTCCAAGAACAAGTGGAATTATTCCATATTTTGGTTGAGAAGAAATTGGTTCCCATACTGTCGAAAAAATATTTTCCCATATCGATTTGTTTTGTTCACTGGATGAATTCAAAACTGAACTTTTATTTTCCGACTTCTGAGGTGATTGGATTGTAACATTCTCTTCCCCGTATGTTTCCTGCTCGAGTTCTTCTTCAGTATAGGCGGATTTTACTTCTTCATAAGAAAATATGGGAAGGGCTTCACGAAAGACGAACACAAAAATTAAAATGATAGATAAGAATGAAATAAAAGCAATTGTTTTAATTAGAACTTTTGCTAACCAATCGGAAAAGTAAAATCTTTTTCTCAGTAAATCGTTATGAGTTTCCTGTTGCACTTTATTCTGTTTATTATTCATATCAACGAATTGGGAAGTAACCTACCTGAACAACAACTTTTTGACCTTCTTCACTCAATACCCAGTCAATAAACTTTTTGACAGCTCCTTCGGGTTTAGTTCTTGTGTACATATAAAGAAATCGTGAAATTGGATACAATCCATTTTTAATATTTTCCTTTGTTGGAGCATATGCAGGTGATTTATCATCTTTTTTGATTTTTAATTCCTTAATTCCCTTACCATAAGCGGCACCACCATAACCAATACCAAATTTATCTTTAGAAACTGCATTCACAACAGCTGCTGTTCCTGGTAAATTTTGTGTCGAAGGATGAAAATCTTCACCAAGCAGAACTTCGTCTTTGAAGTAAACATATGTACCTGAATTATTTTCTCTTGAATATCTTATAATTTGTGCATCAGGACCACCAACTTCTTTCCAGTTATTAATTTTTCCGGTATAAATGTCTTTTATTTGTTGTAAGGTTAATTCATTAACTGGATTTTTTGAATTTACATAGATTGAAAGTCCATCGACAGCAACTTTTATTTCAACACCACTTGAACCATATTTTTCTTTAAGTTTAATTTTCTCTTCTTTTTTCATTGGTCTCGATGAATTACAAATATCTGTTGTTCCATTTATTAAAGCGGAAATTCCTGTTCCACTACCTCCACCTGTTACCTGAATGACCACATCTTTATTTTTCTTCATATAAATTTCTGCCCATCTTTGAGCAAGAATTACCATTGTATCGGAACCTTTAATCGTAATAACATCTTTGGCAAAAGAAGTTAGAAAAATCGTAGTCAGAAGTAGAAATGACAATAAACCTTTCAGCATTTTAATTCCTCATTAATTTTATTTTAATCTACCAATCGAATGTTAAGAAATTGTTAAAAAATTGTTAACGCAATGCAAATGATGGAAATCTTTTGCTCAATCTTTAGAATCAAAAATGTATTTTTGAAAAAAATCAGGAATATTAAATGAATGCGAAAATTTTGTTTATAATCTTTATCTATTCTGTGGCTTTTTTTTCCTGTAATAATAAAATGGAAAAACCAGAAACAAAAGAAATTACATTCACATTAAAAGAAACCAGTGTACCTGAATTTAATGAGGAGCTTGCCTTCGATTATATCAATAAACAAATATCATTTGGACCGAGAAATCCTAACTCTACAGGACATCAAAAAACCAGAGAATTCTTGTTCAATGAACTAAAGAAATTTGCCGATACAACCTTTACTCAAAATTTTTCATATCCCGGTTATGATGGAGAAAGATTAAATCTTACAAATATTATTGCTTCATTTAATCCAGAGAGTGAATACAGAATTTTATTATGTGCTCATTGGGATACCAGACCAAGAGCAGAGAAAGACGAAATTCCATCAAACAGAGAAAAACCAATCATTGGTGCAAACGACGGTGCAAGTGGTGTCGCTGTTTTGCTGGCAATTGCAAAAACACTGAGTGAGAAAAAAGTTAATTATGGCGTTGATATAGTTTTATTTGATGGTGAAGATTATGGCAAAGAAGGTGATTTGATGAATTACTCTCTCGGCTCAAAATATTTTATTCAAAACAAACCAGATTTTATCAAACCACAGTTTGCAATCTTACTCGATATGGTTGGAGATAAAGAAGCCAGATTTAAAAAAGAACCCAATTCGATTCAATTTGCTCCTGATATTGTTGAACTGGTCTGGAATCTGGCTGAAAAATTAAATCTTAAAACTTTTTCCAGAGAAATTTCGAGTCCAATTTACGATGACCACGTACCTATTGGCGAAATGGGAATTAAAATTATCAATATTATTGATGCAGAATTAATTGGTGCTGATTCACCAGAACCGAGAAGGAATTACTGGCATACTCAAAAAGACACTATTGAAAATATTGGCAAAGAGACACTGAAAGAAGTGGGTCAACTTTTAAATCATTTAATTTATTCATTAACCTTCACCGAAAGAATTAAATGAAAAATTTTATTGAAGTCATAATTCGAACACAACCATTTTTGCCTGAATTAATTTCAGGACTTGCCTGTATGTTTACCACAATAACTGGTATTGAAGAAAGAGAAAATGAAATCGTCTGTTTTTTTACTGAGTTTAGTGATGAAGATTTAGATTATTTAAGAAAATTACTTGAAAACCTTAAGAAAGAATCATTAATCGAAAGATTTGAAATTTATATTGAAACAATTGAACAGAGGAACTGGAACGAAGAATGGGAAAAATCTATTCAACCAATCAAAGTAACTGACAGGATTGTTATCAAGCCTTCCTTCCGTGAGTACATTCCACAGAACGATGAAATAATTATCACTATCGATCCAAAAATGTCTTTCGGTACTGGCTTTCATCAAAGCACGAGAATAATGATAAGATTGATTGAGAGAAATATTAAACCTGATATAAAAGTTCTCGATGTTGGAACGGGCACAGGAATTTTAGCAATTGTATGTGCTAAACTTGGTGCAAGTAAAATTGTAACGTGTGATAATGATGAATTTGTTCAGGATAATGTTTTGGAAAATTTTGAAAAAAATAATTGTAAAGATAAATGTTCATTTGTCTACGGTACAATTGATGAAATAACAGAAAATGATTTTGACTTGATACTTGCTAACATTCAAAAAAATGTATTGATTGAAATTGCAGAAAAAATCAAAGCAAAATCTAAACCTGATGGAATTATAATCCTCTCAGGATTACTACTCGAGGATGAAAAGGAAATCTGTGAAAAATACAGTTCGCTTAAATTTAAATTAATCGAAACGGCAATTGAAGATGAATGGCTTGGACTCGTCTTTAGAAATATGTGAGTCAAAATTCTCACACAATCATTTAGTTACATTTCATTTCTATTTCACCTAATAAAATAAAAAAATCCTGTCCCTGCAACTATAATCAAAGTGCAAGGACAGGAACGGTAAATAACTTTCTTCCAGATTCGTTAATTAAAATTGATTTTGATATCTATTCAAAATTTTAAGAATCATAAATTTCAAACAAACACATCAAGATTTTGATTTACTCAAAAACTTCTTCAGCTTTGACAATCTTCAATTTCACCTCATTTATTTTTAGTGGATATTTTTGAATATATCTATCTTCATCCAGAATATGCTGAGATATGTTTGAATGTTGATAAGTAATTGGCGAAACTTTATTAGCAATCAAATCCTTTGCGAATTCAGATGAGCCTTCGGTCACCATTGCAACTTTAATATTTTGATAGTTCAAATATTTTTTAATTGCATTATCAACATCTTTCTTTGTGAGCTTTGGAAGTCTTTTAGCAATTTCATCTATAAAATAACCTGTTCCATAAAATTCTGAATCCATCAAATAACCAAGTCTACGAGATTGAGTTTGTACCCAGAGTTTTGAATAGTTAATTAGAAATTGTTTAGTTTCTTCAAAATCTTTTTCCGGGATTCCATATTTCACCAGATTTTCAATTTCCCGAATTGCCATTCTCAAACTGAAATGTCTATTAGCATTAACAACAGGTCTAATCCAGACACTGAAATATTGTTGTCTTCTTGGAATATTTGGAATAGGAAAAGTCGAGCCTCCATCCTGTATGAAATTTTCGATGTAAGAATAATCACCATAGTTTAATCCACGATCACCTCGCATCTTGTTCATTAAAACACCATTAAAAGTTCTATGTTCACCGAGATAGGAATTTGCAACCATCAAAGCATAATAATCTTTATGTGACCTTGTTATATCAATGGGATAACCAAATGAAATTGCTGTTGATGGTGTTTTCTTTTCTATTAAAGTCACTTCAATGTTTTCTATCTTTTGTGGCTTCGGAAGTTTTACAACATTTGGTTTACCCTTGGGAAGTTTAGACAAATCTCTTTTAACTTTTTGAATAAAGTCATTCGACAAATTGCCAGCCAATCCGATTGTGAGATTCGATTGAGTATAATATTGTTTATAAAAATTCTTAACATCATCTAAAGTTATAGCCTGTAAAGAACTAATTTTGCCAGCTTCAATCCAGCCATAAGGATGTCCTTCATAAATCATTGTCTGAAGATATGCTTTACCTAAGTTTTCATCGTTTTCTCTTCTCAAAGTATTTTTAATGTAATTCATCTGTAAATCTTTCAAACGAATAAAATCATTTTCATCCATTCTTGGATTTGTCAAAACCTGCTCAAAGATAGACCAGAATTTTTCAAGATTATCTTTGTGGATATCAGCTATAAAAGTCGTCACTTCTTTATCAGCAGTTACTCTTATCCTTCCAGCTATGGGATATAATTTTTGCAACATTTCTTTATAAGTAACCTGACCGTAACCACCCTCTGCAATCAATCGAGCAGTTAACATATTCAATCCTTCTTTACCTTTCGGTTCGTTCAAACTTCCAACTCTGAATTGAATTCTAAAAGAGATAATCGGAGAGTCTTCTATTTTTAATGTTGTCAATTTCATTTTTTGTGATAGGAGATTCATATGCATTAAACTCAAAATTATTAATGCAAGTATTGAGGTTTTCATATTCAATTACCTCCTGATGTTAATGTGATAATATTTCTTTTTTCTTTAACTAAATATTTTTTCGCAGTATTCTGAATATCATCAGGCGTCAGAGAATTTAAAGTTGAGTAAAATTCATCAAGACTTTGAGGATAACCAGCAACACTAACATAATAAGCCAGTGTTGACGCTATTGCATCTGCATTGTCAAGACTATGAAGAAAACTATATCTCATATTTGAAAGTACATCATTTAATTTTTTGGGTGATATCTGTTCATTCTGTAATTTTTCAATAGCTTTAAAAATTTCTTGTTTCACCTTTTCAATATCTTCATCTTTCTTAATTCTTGAATAGATTCTGAATAAACTCGGGTCTCGATCAAGGGGCATTTCACCACTGATAAAATCAACCAGCTTTTCATCAAGCACTAATTTCTCGTACAACTCTGAAGTTTCTGAAAACAACAATTCAGCTATTACATTTAAAGCAGCAACTTCTTTGTTCTTTGCATCGAAAGCAGGAACTTTATAACCAATGTACAAATAAGGAAGAGTTTTATTTGGAGCTTTAACATCTTTAAATCTTTCTGCAGTCTGTTCCGGTTCTACAGGAATGTCAGGTGTATATGAACCTTTTTTCCAATCGCCATAATATTTTTCAATTAGACTGATTGCCTGATTAAATTTAACATCACCAACTATAATTATTGTGCAGTATTCCGGTCTATAGTAACGATCAAAAAATTGAAGACTGTAATCATATTGATTGGGCATATCTTTAATGTCTTCAAGAAATCCAATTGTCGTGTGACGATAAGTATGTGTTGTAAAAGCAAGTTTCTGCATTTCTTCATTAAGAATCTGGAAAGGATTCATTGCACTTTTGTTATACTCACCAAGAATTGCTCCAGCCTCTGTTTGAAATTGTTCTTTTGAATACTTCAGATTTTTAAATCTATCAGATTCAATATCAATTATTGTTTCTAATGCATCAGCACTTGCAACAATATGATAGACGGTTTGATCATTCGATGTCCATGCATTTGAGTCAGCACCGAGCAACTTCAAAATTCGATTATATTCGACATCAGAATATTTTTCTGTTCCTCTGAACATCATATGTTCAAAGAAATGAGCAAAACCAGTTTTACCAGGTTCTACTTCATTCCTTGAACCTGTTCGCACTACTGTATAATAAGCAACGACACCAGGACTATTATAAGGAACAACTATCACCTTTAATCCATTTGGCAATGAGTGTTCTTTAATTTCATAAGGGAAAAATTTTTGTGAATAGAGACTCATTTTAATCCCCAGTATTATTAAGATTAGTGAGAACAAATTAATCTTGCTCATAATTCACCTCAATTTGTTTTTGATAATAGTTATTCACTTCTGAGAAACTTTTGAAGTATGAAATGAATAACCATTCATAAAAATTAATGATAATCAGTTAATTGGTCTTAAAATTTAACTTTACAATTTACTGCATCAATACCTAAGAATTGAGCTGTAGTATCAAGTTCCTCTTCGATTCTCAACAACTGATTGTACTTTGCAAGTCGGTCAGTTCTACTTGCTGAACCAGTCTTAATCATTCCAGTGTTTGTCGCAACTGCTAAATCGGCAATTGTTGTATCTTCGGTTTCACCAGATCTATGACTGATAATTGCAGTATACCCTGCCCTCTTCGCAAGTTCAATTGTGTCGAGTGTTTCTGTTAATGTTCCAATTTGATTCAACTTAATCAAAATAGAATTAGCAATACCTTTTTCGATTCCTTTGGCGAGAATTACTGGATTTGTCACAAAAATATCATCACCAACAAGTTGAATCTTATTTCCAATTTTTTCTGTTAAAAGTTTCCAACCATCCCAGTCCAGTTCACTCATTCCATCTTCGATAGATATGATGGGATATTTCTCAACCCATTTTGACCAGTAATCAACCATTTGATCAGGAGTTAACTCTGATTTATCTGATTTTGAGAAAACATATTTTTTCTTTGTATCATCGAAAAATTCACTTGCAGCGGGATCAAGTGCAATAGCAACATCTTTACCAGGATGGTATCCTGCTAATTGAATTGCTTCAAGAATAACTTCAATTGCTTCTTCGTTTGATTTTAAATTTGGTGCAAAACCACCTTCATCACCGACTGCTGTATTATAACCTTTCTTTTTCAAAACTGTTTTAAGATTATGAAAAACTTCAGCGCCCATTCGCAAAGCTTCGCTAAATCTTGGTGCACCAACAGGCATAATCATAAATTCCTGGAAATCAACATTGTTATCTGCATGTTTTCCACCATTAATAATATTCATCATAGGAACCGGGAGAACTTTGGCATTTGTCCCTCCAATGTATCGATACAAAGGCATACCAAGTGCATTGGCAGCAGCTTTAGCAACTGCAATAGAAACTCCAAGAATTGCATTTGCACCAAGATTGCTTTTGTTTTCAGTTCCGTCAAGTTCAATCAAGATATTATCTATTTTCACTTGATCAAATGGATCTAAACCAACGAGATTGTCAGCAATTATTTCGTTGACATTTTTTACAGCTTTCTGAACTCCTTTACCAAGGAAACGAGATTTATCACCATCTCTTAATTCAACTGCTTCCATTGTTCCTGTAGATGCACCACTTGGAATAGCAGCTCGACCATAAGTACCATCTTCAAGAATTACATCAACTTCAACTGTTGGATTTCCTCTTGAATCAAGAATTTCCCGTGCAATTATATCTTCAATTAACAACATATTTTTACTCCTTATTTTTATGATTATTGTTTACAAAATTATCCAAGCCTGACCTGTAATCAAAGAAAATTAATTTTTCATTATTAATGTTTTTTAAATAGGCAATTAATATTTCGTTAATAATCAACAATGAATCTTCGTATTTCAAGATAAGTCATGCATCGACATCAATAAATTTTTGGTTGAAAAATTTTTTATTATATTTGCAATCACATTGAAGTTGATTTTGAAATGTTTTGATAATAAATGCTTTTTCTTTTGGGCGCGTAGCTCAGGGGTAGAGCATCTGCCTTTTAAGCAGAGGGTCGATGGTTCGATTCCATCCGCGCTCACTAAAGATACATTGCTTTAGGAACTACAAAGTTCTTTGTTTTTTGTTAACGTTTGTTTCAGAATTGGTAGAGCACTCCGACTTTTTCAAGTCGGAGGGGTCGATGGTTCTGAGCCTGAGGCTCACGCGCTCACTAAAAATTAACCCTGTATACTCTACAGGGTTTTTGTTTTTATAAGATTATTTATGACAGAATTTTTCTTTGTCTATATCATTAAATCTTTATCCACTGGAAAACATTATATCGGGCATACCCATAATTTAACAGATAGAATTAAAAGACATAATGAAAATCGAAGTGATTATACGAAGAATAAAGGTCCATGGGAATTAGTCATTTCTTATCCTTGTAATTCTAAAAAAGAAGCTGCCCAGTTAGAATTCAAACTCAAAAAATTTAAAAACTATCGTAAAGCTATTCTTTACTTAAATAAATTAGCTCAGGGGTAGAGCACTCCGACTTTTTAAGTCGGAGGGGTCGATGGTTCGATTCCATCCGCGCTCACTAAAGATACATTGCTTTAGGAACTACAAAGTTCTTTGTTTTTTGTTAACGTTTTTTTCAAGATTGGTAGAGCACTCCGACTTTTCAAGTCGGAGGGGTCGATGGTTCTGAGCCTGAGGCTCACGCGCTCACAAGTTTCAAATGATTAAAATCCTATGTTATCGCATAGGATTTTTTATTTTCAAGACGTTTTTTCTCAGTATTGGTAGAGCAGGGGCTGATTAAAATGTATCATTCTGTCACTTCGAATTTGTTTTGGGGTTTTATTGCTGAAGAAATTTTATATGATGAAATAAATTCAGTATAGGATTTGACATGGCTTTTTTTTGAATAGTCATATACATCACTGAAAAGATTGCTTCGTCACTTCGTTCCTCGCAATGACTGGTTGTGGAGAAAAATCTGAAAAGATTGCTTCGTCACTTCGTTCCTCGCAATGACTGGTTGTGGAGAAATATCTGGAAAGATTGCTTAGTCGTTTCACCCCTCGCAATGACTAAAGCCAGAAATTAACCGTCATTGCGAGCCCCGATTTTTAATCGGGGCGAAGCAATCTGTCCTTGTGAAACAGTTTTCAAATAATGTTGTGAAAGATTGCTTCGTCACTTCGTTCCTCGCAATGACTGGTACTAATTCACTGTCAGGCTTCGTTGAACTCAGCCTGACAGAAAACAAAACCATTTAATCACATACTAAAAGTCTGTGGTGCATCACTGAAAAGATTGCTTCGTCGTTTCACTCCTCGAAATGACTAAAGCCAGAAATGAACTGTCATTGCGAGCCCTGATTTTTAATCGGTGCGAAGCAATCTGTTCTTGTGAAACAGTTTTCAAATAATGTTGTGAAAGATTGCTTCGTCACTTCGTTCCTCGCAATGACTACTAATCAGTCACTGTCAGGCTTCGTTGAACTCAGCCTGACAGAAAATAAAACCATTTAATCACATACTAAAAGTCTGTTGTTCATCACTGGAAAGATTGCTTCGTCACTTCGTTCCTCGCAATGACTGGTTGTGGAGAAATATCTGAAAAGATTGCTTCATCGTTTCACTCCTCGCAATGACTATAACCAGAAATTAACCGTCATTGCGAGCCCAGATTTTTAATCGGGGCGAAGCAATCTGTTTTCGTGAAACAGTTTTCAAATAATGTTGTGAAAGATTGCTTCGTCACTTCGTTCCTTGCAATGACTGGTATTAAGTAACTGGCAGGCTTCGTTGAACTCAGCCTGAAGGAAGTAAATGTTTAGAGTGGATTAAAAAGTTGAGTTAACTCTTATCGTTCTTAGATGAAATTGTAATCAATTTATTTTCAATTGCAAACTTGACCAGATCAACAGATGATTCTAAACCGAGTTTATCAAGAATTCTTTTCTTAAAAGTACTGATCGTTTTTATACTTAATGAGAGTTTTTTTGCAATGCTCGAAACACTATTTCCTTCGGCTAAAAGCATAAAGATTTGAAACTCTCGATCTGACAAACTATTTATCTTTGAATCAATATTGGTTCTTAAATCTTCAGCTATAACTTTCGCAACTTCTTTTGTGAAGTAAACATCTCCTCTAAGAATAGAATTTATTGCTTCAATTAATTCCTCTACTGATGCACCTTTGGTGAGATAACCTTTTGCACCGGCTTTTATTGATCGAGTCGCAAATTGAGATTCGGGATACATGCTCAATACAAGAATTTTTGCATCTGGTTTTTTTTGTCTTTAATTCTATTAAAGCTTCAAAGCCAGACCTACCTGGCATATTTAAATCAAGAATAATTATGTCCCAGTCAAACTTATTTAATTTTTCAATCAGTTCTCCGTAGCTACTCGCTTCTCCAATTTCAACATCAGGGATTTTCTCGAAAATTATTTTTTTCAATCCATCCCTGAATAATGCATGGTCATCAGCTATTAGAAGTTTCATCTTTTAATGGAATTGTTATTGTTATTCTGGTTCCACTTCCTTTTGAAGTTTCTAATTCAATCTCTCCATTTAAAATATAAAGTCTTTCTCTTATCCCGATTAAACCGAAAGAATTTTTTTCTTGTAATTCATTTTTATCAAAACCAATACCATTATCTTTAATCTGAATAGTTAAATTCCCGTTCGACTTTTTCAATATAAATTCAACTTTACTTGCTTTCGAATGTTTTCTAATATTTGTTAATAACTCCTGACAAACTCTAAACAAATGAACAGCTATTTCTTTTTCTATTTTAATATCATCTTCAAATTCATAGTAAACATCGATTTTTGTTTTTTCTTTAAATTCATCAACTAAATGTTCTAAAGCCGGGACCAATCCTAAGTGATCCAGTATTGCAAGTCTGAGTTCTGAAATTAATTTGCGAGTAATGCTAATGGTTTCATCAAGTATCAAAAGTGAGTTTTTTATTTTTTCGGTAATCTCCTCTTTTGTCAAACTTTCATCCATTAGAATTGATTGAAAATCCATTTTCAGAATTGTCAGTAGCTGTCCAATATCATCATGTAATTCTCTTGCAATTTTTGCTCGTTCTTCTTCTCTTGCATTCTGAAGATAAATCGCAAGATTTCTCAGTTCTTCTTTGTTTTTTTCTAATTCTAATTTTATGTTTTCATGATTTTCGTCTGAAATCTTAACTAAAAAATATCTTTTCTGATCAATATCATTCAATAAACTTATCGCTTGAATTTTTCTTATTTCAATTAATCCAGATTCATTTTCGCATTTTAACTCTCCTGAGTATTTCCCGAGTAAATAAATTTTTTCAACAAAAGATTCGAAATCATCACTGGTTAATTGAACTGGCAGGTCGAATAATTTTACTTTATGAAGTTCTTTCCCCTTAAAAAAATTTTTTGCCGATGTATTTGCCCAGAGAATTATAAAATCATCATCACATAATAAAATTAAATCATCAACAATCTCACCAAGAGAAGTAAAGAATTTATTTATGCTTTCGTCCATATCGTTAATTATTCGAGGTAAAGATTTCGAATTAGTTTCTCTCACCTTCAAAAATTTTTGATGAGAAACATTTCGTTTACAACATTTTTAATATTAATTACTCTTAAACAACCAGACTGAAACAAGATAATCAAAAATTAATTTTCTTATTTAGCAGGATTATATTCTTTTGGCAAATAAATCGTAAATGTTGAACCTTCACCGACCTTACTTTCAACTAAAATTTTACCATTTAATTTTTCTACATATTTTTTAACAATCGTCAAACCCAGTCCAGTGCCTTCGTATTGTCTTCCTAAACCTTCACTGACCTGACGAAATTCTTCAAAGATTAAATTAATTTTATCTTCAGGAATACCAATCCCAGTATCAGAAACTTTTACAGTAAAATATTCATTCTCTTCCGAGACCGAAACAATTACTTTCCCTTTCAGAGTAAATTTTATTGCGTTATTAACAAGATTAGAAAGTATTCTTCTATATAATTTTTCATCACACTTCACCAAAAAATTTTCTTTCTCACATTGAAAGATAAGGTCAAGATTCTTCTTCTCAGCGGCTTTCTCGAAAAGTTTAACTACATCTCTGGTAACTTCTCCAACATCAAATTGAACATAATAAGGAATAATTTTATCAGCCTCGATTTGTGTGAAATCTAAAATTGTATTGAGCGTATCTAACAATCTCAGACTCCCATTATAAATAATCTCAGCCCATTGCTGTGATTCACCATCAAGACTGTCTTTTAAGAGTTCTGAAAAGCCTATCATTCCATTCAATGGAGTTCTAATTTCATGGCTCATATTTGCCAGAAAATTAGACTTCAATCTGCTCATTTCTAAAGCTTCTTCTTTAGCTCTGATTAATTCCATCTCGTAGCGTATTCTTTCCGAAATATCTCTAAATATAGTCAGAACATATTTTTTACCATCTATAATTAAAATTTTATTTCTTGCTTCCATATAGATTTTTTTCTTGTTCCATAAAAGCATTTCCATTTCGATTTTATCAGGTATACTATCTGATTTAACTCTTTGTGAGAACAGTTCAATATTATCATTACGAGATGATTCATCATAAACTATATAAAATGGTCGTCCAATAATTTCCTTTTCATTTATCTCAAAAAGATCATAAAATGCTTGATTTGCTCTAATTACAATTCCATTCTCGTCAACCAATCTCATGGCGTCCATTGAATTTTCCCAGACAGTTCTGAATAATATTTCAGATTTTTGTACCTCAATTTCAGATATTATCCTGTCTGTTATATCAACTACAGCACCCAAAATGTAATTTTCATTTTTAAGTGTAATTGCTCTGGAAAAAAATTCTATAAAAATATGTTGACCCGCTTTGTTTCTCGCTTTAATTACATAATTAGTGGATATTGTCTCACTGGTAAGTTTTGCTTCAATAATTTTTCTTACAAATTCCTTTGACTCTTCAGCTACTAAATCAAGTGGACCAAGTTTATCAATCAGTTCTTCTCTCGAATAACCAAATATATTTAAGAAGCCTTCATTGACATAAGTGAATTTATAATTCTTGACGAGATAAATACCAACAAGAGAAGCTTCAGTCAGAGTTTTGAAAAGAGTTACACTATCACGCAATTTTTCTTCAGCTTCTCTTTTCTCTTTAATCGCTTCAATCTTTTTTAATGCCTCTCTTACAGCATACGGCAACCTTTGATGATTTTTTAAGACATAATCAGTAGCGCCGGCTTTCATACATTCCACAGCAACCTCCTCATTCATCGAACCAGTAAAAATTATTACCGGTATCAATTCATTAAATTGCTGGGTAAGTTTAAGCACTATCATACCATCGAAATCAGGTAAGATATAATCTGTAATTACAACATCTGGATTGAAATCTCCAAGAGTTTTTAAGAATTCTTCCCGGGTTTCGACTCTTTTTATTTCTAAATCATTTGACAATGATTGAAGAGATTGTACGGCGAGTTTTGCATCGTAATCGTTGTCTTCTACAAGTAGAATTTTCATTCCATTAACCTCTATTTAAACCATAATTATTAAGTAAATAATATTGTGTATTAGAAATTTCAATTACAAAGAAAATTTAGAAATTGTATTAAAGAATAGCCAGTAGATACCGAGTTCAGTAACAGTTTTAACAAATTTCTCATAGTCGACTGGTTTAACAATATAACTATTAGCTCCAAGCTTGTAGCTTTTAAGAATATCAGATTCATCATCTGACGAAGTTAACACGACAACAGGAATAATTTTAGTTTTTTCATTTGACTTTAATTCTTTTAATACCTCGTGACCATCAACTTTAGGAAGTTTTAAATCAAGCAAAATGACTTTTGGATTTATTATTCCTTTGTCCGAAAATTTTTCTTTTTGATAAAAGACACTAAGAGCCTGTTCACCATCTGTAACTACAAAAACTCTATTTGCTAAATTCATTTTTTCAAAAGCTTTCAGAGTCAATTTAATGTCGGAGGGGTTATCCTCTATTAGGAGTATATCAAAGACTTTTTCCATTATTTTTGAACCTTTATATTTTTAAGTTACTTATTACGCACAAAAGAAATGTAAAATATCGTTCCTTTATTCAGTTCACTCTCTACCCAGATTTTACCATTATGTCTATCAATTATTTTCTTTACTATTGCTAGGCCTATACCTGTTCCGGGGAACTCTGTCCCGGAATGAAGTCTCTGGAATGGTTTGAATAGTTTTGATTTGTATTTTATATCAAAGCCCACCCCATTATCTTTTACAAAAATTATATGAGATTTATCATCTGCTAAAGTTCCAATTTCAATTTTAGGTTCTTCATTTTTCATTGAGAACTTAATTGCATTTGAAATTAAGTTTGTAAAAGCGATTGTTATTAAAGATTTATCCGCTAAAATTTTGGGTAAATCTCCTACAAAGATTTTCGCATGCCCCACCTCGTTTCTTTTATTAAAATCATTGATTATTTCCAGTGCTAAATCTTTCAATGAGAATTGTTCTAACTTCAACTCTGAAACAGACAACTTTGAAAGTCTCAATAAATCTTCGAGCATAGTTTGTAATTTTTTCCCATTGCTAATTACATCGTTAATTAAATCTCTAACATCCTCATCTAATTTTTTACCATGCTCTTTTAATAGAATTTCACTAAAGCCAACTATTGCTCTGATTGGAGCTCTTAAGTCATGTGAAACTGCGGAATTAAAATCTTCAAGCTCAGAGTTTAAAAGTTCGAGTTTCCTGGTTCTTTCCCTCACACGCTCTTCAAGCTCAAGATTCAGTTTTTTCAATTCAGTTATATCCCGTTTAACAATCCAGATTCTGGTCAGCTTATTATTTTCCACGATTCCAACGAAGCTATTCAGAAAATAAATTACAGAACCATCACTCTTCAGTTCTTGAGATTCAAAATTCTTTATTGTATAACCATTACTGATAAATTCTTTCATCAATTCTCGATTAGTTTCAGAAAGATATGGTAAAAGTCTGCCAAGTGGGTAGCCTCTCATTTCTTCCATTGACGAAAAGCCAAAATTTTTTACAAAAGCCAGATTACATTCACTGAGCTTTGCAAAATCATAAATCTGTTTGATTTGGTCTTCAACTGGCAATGAAATATCTATAGGTCTCTCCAGTTCAAAGCGACTTATGAGTTCTGAACTATTTTCAACAAAAGACCTGTATCTTTCTTCACTTATCTTTAATTCGTTTGCCAGAATAATTCTCTCTGTTAAATCACGATAGATGCTAATTATTCCATTAAAACTTTTATTCTCATCTAAAATTGGAGTCTTCTTCACTTCAAAATATTTTTCATTACCTTTTTTGTCTATCAATTTTAGAAGCTTAGTTCTTTCACTTAAAGATTCCCTGACTTCCCTATCCAGTACAGCATCATATTTATTAAATTGTTTTACTCCGCTATTGACTAAACCTTCTGTTAATTCTTCCAACCCAATTTCAAAAAATGATTGAAATGCATTATTAACAAAAATAATCCTTAAGTTTTTATCTTTAACAACTACAAGGTCACCTATGGAATTCAAGAAAGTTTCAAACATTACATAGAGGTCATAGAATTTTTTCTCAGAATCTTTTCTTCTCTCAATCTCTTTAATCAGACTTAAAGTTCTCTCTTGAAACTGCTGCTCTAATGTAATGTTCAAATCAAGATACTTTTTCTCGTGGTTAAGTAGAGATTTATCGTATTTAAATTTCAGGTAACTCGTTTCAATTATTCTTGGAAGTTTTTCGATATAATCAATATCCTTATTCACATAATCGTAAACTCCTAATTTGAGAGCCTCAATTGCGGATTGTTCATCTCCTTTCCCTGTAACTATAACTATAGGAACATCAATGTTCTGCTTCTTAATAATTCTAACGAGCTCAATTCCATCTATATCTGGCATACGAAGATCTAAGAGGATTAAATCAAAATTCCTTTCATTAAGTAAATTTAAGGCATCTATTGATTTTGTTACCGTTGTAAGTTTGATATGGGGAGTCTCTTTTAAGATATAATTTTTTGTTAATTCTATATCGTTTAAATCATGCTCAATATAGAGTACATTAATGTCCTCAACTCTCACATGAATTTTTGTTCGTTTTAATTTTTTACTCACCAGATAAGTCCTTTCAAGATATTCAGGAAGTTTTTCTAAATAATCCCCGCTTTTTGTTATATAATCTGTTGCACCAAATTTCATTGCCTTTAAAACCAGTTCCTCATCACCAAGACCTGTAATGATTATAATTGGTACACCAACTTTCAGAGTGATCAACTTTGGAATTAAATCGACTCCTTCTACATCAGGTAAATGATTATCAAGTAATATTAAGTCAAAAGATTTTTCTTTTAGAATTTCTAAAAGCTCTTTACCTGTGATTACAAAGGTAAGGTCAAATTTATTTTTTAAAGGTTCAAAAATTTTGCGAGTGATATCAATATCGAGTGGATTATCTTCAGCATAAATTACTTTAATTGGATATTTTACTTCTTCCTCCATTACTTTTCCTCTCAACTTAACGGTAATTGAACAAAAAATTTAGAACCTTTTCCTGTTTCAGACTCAGCCCAGACTTTACCTTTTAATTTTTCTACAATTTTACTCACAATGGCTAATCCAACTCCCGTTCCTTCTACCACACCAATGTGATTGGCTCTCTTAAACAGCTGAAAAATTCTTTCAGCGTAAATCATGTCAAATCCTATACCATTATCCTGCACAATTATAAGTATATTTTTATCAACTTGCTTACTTGAAATATTAATAACAGGTTTCTCTGTAGGTTTGGAATACTTTAGTGCATTACCAATAAGATTTGAGAATATCTGGATGAGTCCTCTGTACCAGCTAACTATTTCTTTTAATTCCAAATTAATTTGAAACTCTGCATTTTTTTCTTTGATAATTGTAGAATATTCGTTTAAGATTTGATTGATTATTTCTTCAAGGTCACACTTAATTAAACTTGGAGTTTCAAATTCAAGTTTTGAATATTTAAGAAGGTCATCAATCATTTTAGACATATTTTCAGCTGAATTTTTAATCTGATTTATGCAAAAAACAGCTCTCTCATTTAAATTAAGGTCTCTCAAATGTTCTTTCGTTAACTCTTTTAGATAACTGCTAATTCCTCTCAAAGGTGCTTTCAAGTCATGTGAAACTGTATAATTGAAAGTTTTTAATTCTTTTATCAGATTATTCAATTTCATTGCATAATCTTCAAGTAATGAATTAAGCTTAAACAATTCTTTCTCATAATCTTCTCTAATTTTTATTTCCATCTCAAGCTTTTTATTAGTTGACTCTAATTCAAGAGACTTTATTTCAAGGTCGGTAATATATCTCTCGACTTCTAAAATTCTTCTTGTATTTTCAAATTTTAGCTCTGCAACTGTTTGATATAACTTCGTAATTTCTTCTTCATATTCAGGATGAACAAGGCTGTAGAAAATATTTTTTAAAAGAGATTTAATTATCCTTTTTGTAGCCTCAAAATCGAGAAATAAGTTTGCAATGAATATTTCTGTTTCAGGTAACTTTTTAAAAATTGTTTGATATTGAAATGAATCATTTACAAGAAGGATTAAATATTTAAGGTATTCCTTTGAAAGTTTTTCAGGGTCTGAGAGTAAATTTAAAATTTCCTTTAGTTTTTCACCTTCAACAATTACAATTGGATTAGATCTGGTTTTTAAATCGAGATATAAATTATTAATAGTGGTGTGATAGATATTTATAGGTAAATTTAGTTCTTTAACTATGGGTTCTATCTCAATATCTTTTACATCAACTATCAATAAATCAGGATAATGAATCTTAATATCACTCATATGCACACGATTAAAATTTAATTTTTAATATAGATTTATAATTCAAATTCCTTTACATCTTCTCTTAACTTTAAGTCCTTTCGAATTGAAATAAGACAAAAAATCTGGCTTAAAATATCTTAATAATTCATTCATACATTCTAAATAATTGAAATAACTACTCTCTTAAAACTCAGAGTTTCCAAAGTAAGTAACGAAGAATAATAATTTGAAAAAATTTCAGTACAATCCTTGATTGTTTAGTTTAAATTTCAAACAATAACTTTTGGTAATTTTATTTTGATTGCTGTTCCTTTCCCGATTTCACTTTCGACATTTATCGAGCCTTGATGTAAATCAATAATATCTTTCACAAGAATAAGTCCTAAGCCTGAGCCTTTCTCACCTGCAGTGCCTCTTTCGGATTTAGCTTTATCAACCTGAAAGAGACTTTGAATTTTTTCCGTTGACATTCCAACACCTGTATCCCTGACCATTATTTCCACAAATTCGTTATTAGCATTTGCCGTCAGGTAAACTATTCCTCCCTCAGGAGTAAATTTTAATGCATTCGATAAAAGATTTCTGAGTACAATATTTAATAGGTCAGGGTCAGCAGTTATATAGATGTCTTTGCCGACATCAATTTTGATTTCAATATTTTTATTTTCAGCAATTTTATTAAGAACTAAAAGAACATTTTCAATAAATTCTGAAAGATTAAATTTCAAAAGATTTAATTTTATAGTTCCTCTTTGCAGATTAGCCCAGGTAAGTAAATTCACCAAAAGCTTATAAATATTCCTTGTGGTTAACTTAAATTCATTTAGAAATCTTTTAATTTCTTCCTGAGATAGCTCTTCAAAACTCTCGTCTAAAACATCAACTACATTTAACAAATAATTGAAAGGACTTCTTAAATCATGAGCAATTATAGAAAAGAGTTTATCCTTGTTTGTATTTAATTTCTCAAGTTCTTGATTGTATTTTTCAAGTTTTATCTTTGCCTGTTCTTCTTCAGTAATGTTTCTGCATACTACAAGGATAGTTTCAAGTTCATTTTGTGCATTAAATTCAGGAATAGCAGAAGCAGTAAAAGTCAAATCCTTACTTTCATATTTATAATTAAATTTTATTTGCTGTAATTTTTTTGTTTCAACTACTTTTAACAATTCCCTCTTAAATAATTCTTTGAGTTCTTCAGGGAATTTTAGCTCTGAAATATTTTTATTATAAAATTCTTCTGGTCCCAGATTAGTAATGGTTCTTATTCTTTTATTAGCATATTCTATATTCAAATCCTTATTAAATCGAACAACAATATCCGGTAGATGTTCAGCCAGTGAGTGAAATTTTTTAATATTAAGATTAGCAAGTTGATTGGTCTGTTCTAATTTTTTAATTGTATTGTGTAGCTTTAACTCATTAATAACTCTATCTGTCACATCTTCGACTCTAATTAATATCCCATAAACTTTTTCATCTTTAAATATTGGTGAGATTTCTGTTTTGTGCTGTTCAAATTCAAAATCTTTATTTTTTAAGTAAGGTACTTTTATGAAATATTTATGAATTTTATGAGATAAGAATGTGTGGATTCCAGATAATGCATCATGCAAATATTTATCTAAATTTCTCTCGCTAATTTCTGGAAAGACTTCTAAAATATTTTTAGAGACAACTTGAATTTTCTTCAGGTTCTTCTTTTCTAATAACCAATCATTAATCTCTTCAATATTAAGGTCGTTATTAAGCAGAATTACGCCAAAGTAATTTTGATCAAAAAGCCAATCAAGAATTGGATTGCTGTAAACTTGTAAGTTCTGCATATGATTATTGCTAACCAAGTTTATCTATTTCATCAATAAATTTTTCCAGACTTGTTAGACCCATTACTAAAATAAGTGTACCTTTAATATTCTTACCTTCTACTAAAAAATCCATATATATTATGAGAGCATATTTAATTTCAGCTTCAGAGAATTCAAAAGTTTGAATCATCTGACTTAAAGAATTCAAAGAGATTTTTGGAACAGTAAATTTTAATTGTACCTTAAGTATATTTCCAAACATACTCAGGCATGCACTCAAGACAATATTTCCAACTTCAATGATAACCTCTTTCATTGATTCTGTTAAATCCTGTAATTCATCTTCTTCTTTTAATAGAGTATTTACAAGATTTATTGAACTTTCCCTGTCGAAGATAAGTAAAGCATCTCCATTTATTGAACCATGAAAAATTTGATGTACTGAAGTAATTTCATCTCTAATAATATTCTCAAGTGTTTCTTCAAGCTTGTGAACTTCAATTAAGTCTATTTGAGGAACAGAAATTACAACTCTACTTCCAGTCAATTCATTGAGGGATTTAGCAGCTCTTGAAAAACTTATATTAATTACTTCAGCTATTGCATCTTTCTGTCGATTAGTTAATAGCATTTACTTCCCTTTCTCAAATGAGTTTAACAATTCGAGAATTTCTTTCTCATCGAATGGTTTGTTAATAATTGCATGAGCACCATATTCTAAAGCTAATTTTTTTGTTATCTCCTGTAAGTCGGCTGTAGCTACAACTATTTTAGCCTGGTTATCAATTCCTTTGAGATTTTTTAGTACTTCAAGCCCGGGTAAATCGGGCATATTTAAATCAAGAAAAACAACATCTGGTTTTTCAATTGAATATAATTCAATAGCTGAAAGGCCATTATCAGCCTCAATAATTTGTATATTTTCTCCTGCAATAATTTTTGAAAGAATTCTTCTTGATAAAGCTGAATCATCAACTATTAGTATTTTCATTTTTTGACTTCCTCTATTAATGTTTGTACCAATTCATATAAATGTACTTGTTTATCACTTAAACCTTCATCGGTTATAACTTTGGGCATTCCATAAACAATTGCCGTTGTTTCAGATTCAGTAATCACGATACCACCATTATTCTTAACTTCTCTACATCCATTCAATCCATCGTTTCCCATACCTGTAAGAACCACGGCAATTAATTTATCTTTATAAACTCTTGCTGCTGATGAAAACAAAATATCAACAGATGGTCTGTAAAGTAAATCAAGTGGTTTTGCATCAGTTTTAGTGTAAATGTTTCCATCAGCTCTTTTTTCAACTGATAAATGCAAACCAGCTTTAGCCATATAAACTACACCTGGAGTTACAAGTTCATCTCCCTGAGCTTCAATAACTTTTAAGTTCGAGAATTCATTTAATTTCTCAGCGAATATTTTTGTATATCCTTCAGGCATATGTAAAACAACCAGAACAGGTACAGGAAAGTCTTTAGGCAGTAATGGAATTACAGTTTTTAATGCCTGGGGACCACCAGTAGAAACTCCAATAACAATGGCTTCTTTTACTGGCTTTATTTTACCTATGTCAACAGGTTTGAGTCTTTTTTCTCTCGGCTTCAAATCAAGTTTTGCAAGATTAACCGAAGCGGCTGTTTTAACTTTATTTATGAGTTCTTCGGTTATTTCAAAAATTTTTTCTGTTGCAAGCGCCGTTGGTTTCTGAATAAAATCGATAGCTCCAAGTTCTAATGCCTTAAGTGCGAGCTCGCCCGTTTCAGATGCAATGCTGCACACCACAATTGGCAATGGTTTTTTCTTCATCTGTTTTTCGATAAAAGAAATTCCATCCATTTCTGGCATAATCAAATCGAGTGTAATCACATCAGGGTTCAATTCTTCAACCTTTTCTAAAGCCTCTTTACCATTTGTGGCAGTTCCAACCACTTCAATGAAAGGACTTTTTTGAAGCATCTGTACTAAAACTTTTCTAATGTAGGCGGAATCATCAACAACGAGGACTCTGATTATTTTTTCTTGATTCATTCTTGAGCTCCTGAATTTTTTTTGTAAATGAAGTATCCATCAACCTCTACGAGCTCAAATTTGGGTTGATATTTCAGAAGAGATTCTGAAATACCAACAAAAAGATAGGATTCTTTCGGCATTTTATTATATAAATAATCTATTAGTTTTCTAATAGAAAATTCTGAAAAATATATCAGAATATTCTTGACAAATATAACATTTGAAAAATAAAGAAAGGATAGTTCATCAAAATCCATGAGATTTTTGACTCTGAAGATAACTTTCTCTAAAATCTCCTGTTTAATTCTATAAACTTTATCTTCTTTAATGAAATATTTTTCTTTCAAATCTGAAGGCAGCACTCTAAATGACCTCTCCTTAAATAAACCTTTTTTAGCTGACTCAATTGAAAAAGGATTGATATCACTTGCAAAAATATTTATTGGATATTTCTCATAATAGCCAGCTTCGGTTAATGCTATAGCAATAGATAAAGGCTCCTCTCCTGTACTGCAGGCACCGCTCCAGATTCTAAGTGGGATGTTAGGAAATTTCTCAAAATATTCTGGGATGATTCGTTCAATTAATATTTTAATATGTGGGTATTCACGATAAAAATAAGTTTCATTGATTGTTATTGCATTAATAAGCTCTTTCCATTCATCTGGATCATTTTCATATTTAAGTTTATAGTAGTAATCGAGAAAACTTGTCAGGTTATTTTCAATCAATCGATTTGCAATTTTATCAGCAAGTACATCTGCTTTGCCATCTTCGAAGTAAATGCCAGTCTTAAGGTGGATGAAATCCCTTAATAACTCAAAGTCAGATTTATTTATTCCTAAAGATTCGTAGAAAGCAGACATATTTATAAGATGGTGGATAAGTATTCTAGAGCAGTATTCTTTACAAGCTCATTATTATCATTTTTGGCGATGTAAGTAATTTTTTTGATAGCTTCTTTCGTACCAAGTCTTTTACAAGAATTTATTGCATAAATTCTCACCAGTGGACTATCATCATCCAGTGATTGAGTAATCAGTCGTGTAGCTTCTTCATTTTTCATCAAAGTCAGGGCTTCTAAAATTGCCAGTCGAACAAAAATTGATTCTTCATTTAAGGCTTTTTCAAATATGTAGAGCCATTTTACATTTTGTTTTGAAAGCCCGTTTATTGCGAATTCTCTTAAATTATGATTCTTTGTTAATTCGATTAATGTTTTAATGGCAGCCTCAGAACCAAATTCAGACAAAGCATCGATAGCCTCTTTCTTTAGTTCCGGTTGAGTTTCGGTCAATGCAAAAAGTTTGATAATTTCTATGGTGGAATCGAATTTCAAATTTTTAAGTGCTTCTATGCTCTTTAATCTTTTTTTGGAGTCTGATGAATGCAATAATTCAATTAATGGTTGAACAGCATCTGGATGTCTAATTTTACCTAATGATTCTATTGCTGTCAGTGAGATATCGCTGTTTTCGTCATCAATAAATTTGATTATTGTTGGAACTGATTCTGGTCGACCTATCTCTCCTAAAGCAACTAAAGCTGACCTGATGACAGGTACATTTGTTTCGGTTTCCAGTAGTTTGATAATTGATTTATATCCATCAGTAAATCTTAAAAATTGAATAGCCCTAATAGCGTTTAATCTTACCCAGAAGTTTTCATCTTTCAATGCATTACTTAATAATTGATAGACTTTTTTATCCGGCACAAAAACAAGAGACTTAACGGCTGCCATTCTTATTTTAGGATTATCATCTTTCAATGCTCGTTCTAATATGGAGATAACCTTTTCTGATTCGAAAATCCCGATGTTTTCAATCACAATTGAACGTATTCCATCATCTGGATGTGAACAAAGTTCTATCATTCTTTCGATGCAGTTGGAATAACCAAAGTAGCCAGCAATCCTGATAGCCGAATCAAGTTCGTATAAATTTTCACTGTGTAATAGTTTGTAAATATCTTTACTCATTTCAGGATGACCAATTGAATTTAGTGCAGAGATTGCAGCTCTTCGAACAATATTTGAAGGATGACTCAATAATTTAATTATCTTATGATAAGTATCCCTTGAACCAATCTTTGCCAGTGAATTAAGTGCGGTTATTAATATCTCTTCATCTTCCTCATCTAAATATTTAGATAGTGTTTGAATAACATCGGTTGTGTATAAATTTCCAATGACTTTTAGAATTTCAAGTTTTAGTTCAAAGTCAGCGTCTTTGAGTTGTTCAAGCAGTAATTTTGATGCGTCATCTTTTCTCTTAATTATATTCTGGATTATAATTTTTCTGAATTCATTATTTCGTAAAAACTGGAAAATATTTTTTAATGTATCGTCATCACCAATAAGTGTGAGTAATTGAATTAGAAAAATAATTTTAGGATTAGTTCGATTTGATAGACAATCTCTCAGTAACTTTAAGGAATTGTCATTAAGATGTCTTTTAATAGTTAAAATTATGTAATTGCCCTCTTTATAATATTCTTCGTATCGCTGATATATTTTGACAAGAGCTTCGGCGATATCAAAAATATTCTGTGAAGAATTTTCAATTAATTCAATTAAATACGGTATAGAGGAGTCATCGCCAACATCTCTAAAAATCTCAATTATGAGTGGATGGAATACATCTCTTTTAATCAACTTATGAACATGAAGCAGAAGAACTTTTTCACCCATATTTTTCAGAGCATCAATGGCAGCAAATGATGTAAAGAAATCATCTCTTAAAGCAATCTCAATCAGTTTATCAATTGCCTCGTAAGCTTTTAACTTGCCAAGTGATTCAATCGCATGATAGACTACATTTTGATCGGGATCATCAAGAGTCTTTATAAGGATTGAAATTGACTCAGGATCCTTAACCTCACCAAGTGTCTGAGCTGCGTAGATTCTTAAATCCTTATCATTTGATTTTATTAAATCATGAAGCGACTGAATTACTTTGTCAGTATGTCCTAACAAAACTTGAAGAGCAGAATTCAAAACATTTAGATTTTTATGGCTATTTTTAATCTTGATTAAAATTTCTTCAATTATGTCAGGAGTTGATTTTTGTAATGATTCTACAGCTTTTTTCCTGATACGCCAATCTTGATTATCCATATCAGATAAAAGTTTTTCCTGTTCATCGGTATCGATTTTTTCTCTGTAATCAATTTCTCTTAAGCTATCCTCTTTTATTCGTTGAGCAGTTACATCTTTAATTGTTGAAATTGTCCCGATAATTTTTGAGCCATCAAATAGAGGAGCAATCGAAACAGATTGAAGCATAAATTCGGCTCCAGAAACGGGTAATAGTGGTTTGACGCGTATCAAATATTTATGGAACACACTGGATAAAAATTCGACCTGACCATTTTCAATAACATTAATAAACTTTTTATCTAAGTTTCTTTCTCTGATTTCAGGAAAAACATCAAAGAGAAGTTTTCCACTAATCTCACTTTCTGGAATCCCGGTGAATATTTCCATAATGGAATTCCATGTCTGGATGCGAAAGTTTTTGTCAGTTGTAAATATTCCTAAAGATGTCATATTCGTTTTGTTCGTTACGGATTACTTTTAGAATTTATCAAATACTCTCATAAAAATTAAATATAACTTTCCATCATTTTTCTGATTTCGTTTGTCACTCTGTAATTATTATCAGAAATAGTCTGTAACCTTCTAATGATATTAAATGTATTCTCACTATCAATAATATGTTCTCTATTGGCAATTGCTACCTTGTTAATTTGAGTTGAAATATTTGAAATGGAAGTATTAATATCACGCATCGCCTTTGTTTGCTCATTTAATCCAAGAGAAATTTGATTAGACCGTTTATTAATATCATCAATGGCTTTTGCAATTAAAGAAACCGCCTTCGATTGTTCTTTCATAGATTTTGAAACTGAATTAACCATTGATGCAAGTCGTTTAATTTCATTTGAAACCTGCTCAGCAGCTTGCGTCTGTTCTTTTACAGCTTTAGCTGTTTGATTTGAATTTCGTCGCATTAACTCCAGTGCCTGATTAATTTGTTGAATAGCGACCTTTTGTTCATTTGTTGCATTTCTAACCTGAACAGATAAATTCTTGGTATTTTGTGAAGCTTTAATTATTTCTCGAGCCGCCTTGGATTGCTCACTCATCGATATTTCTACTTGATTCGAGATTTTCTTCATTTGATTGACATTTTGCTCGATACTCTTTGAAGTTTTCACCTGTTCAATTGTAGCAATTGATACTTGCTTAATCTGAGGAACAATACTGTTAATTTGTTTGATTATTTCTTTCGTCGCACCAATCTGCTCTTCTGTTGCATTTGAAACCTGAGAAAAGATTTTATTGCTCTCATTTACACTAATTGAAATTTTATTCAATCCAGCAAGACTTATTTCTGCAAGTTTTGCACCTTCTTCAGCTATTCTCATTCCTTCGTTTGTTGTATTTACAGCTTCTTCAGCAACTTCTTGTAATGCTTCAACAATATTAGCGACATCATTTGTTGAGACTGCTGCTCTATCGGCAAGATTTCTAATTTCTTCTGCCACTACTGCGAATCCACGACCTGCTTCACCAGCTCTTGCAGCTTCAATCGAAGCATTTAATGACAAAAGATTTGTCCGCTCGGCAATTAGATTTATTGTATCAACAATTTTCCCGATTTCTTTACTTTTTTGACTCATATCTTTTATGACCACAAAGATTTTATCCATCGCATCTTTAATCTTTAAAAGACCGGTCACACTTTTTTGAACGATAGAAATATTTTCCTCAGTATCCTTTAACATCTTAACAGAAATTTCATCAGCATGTTGTGTTAAATTCAAAACCGAATTAGCTGACCTTTCCAGTTGCTGAGAAGAAGTCGCAATTGACATACTTGACTGGTTAACAGCTTCAACACTACTGGCAACTCCTTCAATAGAATGAATCATCTCAATAATTGATGAGGCAACTTGCTCAATTATTGAATTTAAATTTTCTGTTGTCGATGTGACCTGCTCTATTGAAGTTCCCATTTGAGTAATAGATGCGGCTGTCTGTTCAGCTGCTGATAACAAATCATCAGAATTATTACTTATCTGAGTAATTGATCTGGTCACTTCTTCGACAGCTGAAGCAGTTTCGTTAATGGATGTAACCAGCTCTTCAGTATCTTCATCAACTTTCTTGAATGATGTACTCAGTTCGACTGTTGCACTGGCAACTTCTTCTGCAGAAGTAGCCATATCTTGAACCAAGTCATTAACTGATTCAATGGAAGTCGCAGTCTCTTTTGTTGAAGATGCTATTTCCTCTATTGAACTTTTCAGTTTTTCAGTATTGTCAGTAATCTCTTCAATAGATGCAGTCAGCTCATTTGAACTCGAAACTATCTCAATAGTCGAATTTGAAATTGATTCAATTTGCTCGGTTGTTTCTTTCAGAGAATTAAGATGTTTCTGATTTTTATCACTCAATTCTTTTGTGGCTTCATTTTGAAGAGAGACACCTTGAGTAATTGCACTTAAAATTTCCGATAAGTCATAACTCAACTTACTTTCGACTTTCTTATTTTTTCTTGGTCTTCCTCTCTTTGGCTGAGGTTGATTAGTTTGTTCAGTTTTAATTTTTGTAGTCTCGTCCATTTTTAATTCTCCTTATTTTCTAAAAATTTTTGTGGCTCTTCAGAAAGTTTTAGTATTTCTTCAGTATTTAAAATCAGGATTGATTTGTTTTGTAGGGAAACATACCCCATTAAAAACTTATCACTTAATGTTTTTAATACTTCGGGAACTGGTTGAATGGCTTCTTCAGAAAAGACTTCAAAATCTCTGGCGGAATCAACAATTAATCCTATTTCTCTATCATTTGAACTTAAAACAATTAATCTGGTTTTTATATCTATTTCTTTGTCTGGAAAACCAAATCTCTTCCTTAGATTTATTACAGGTATTACTTTACCACGAGTAAATACAATTCCCTCAACATAGTCATGGGAATTCGGGACTGGAGTAATAGATTCTATCATATCCATTTGTTTTACGAAACTGCTTTTGATAGCGTAAGTAGTTCCATACAGCTCAAACAGAATGTAACTATTAGAAAGGTCACCAATATTTTTCATTGAATTCCCTCGTTAATTTCTTTTGTTTTATTTATAAATGAAGTTACAATTCCTAAACAATCAATAATCAAAATCGGCTTACCGTCTCCAAGTTCAGTAGCTCCTGAGATTCCATTAACTCTTAAAAGTGGATCATTAAAAGTTCTTACTACGATTTCTCTTTTGGTTTTAATTCGATCAACAACAAGCCCGATTCTTCCAAAAGTTGTATCCACAATTATAACCGATTGCCGATCTTCTATTCTTCCATTTATTTTCAAACCAAAAAATTCTTTAAGATAAATTAAAGGTAAAATTTGATTACGGTAATCAGTGAAATAAAAACCTTCAGTAACTCTTATACTGGATTTTTCAATGACAACAATTTCTGAGATTGTAGGCTGGGGTATCGCATATAATTGGTTTTCAATTTCAACAATTATTGCATCAACTATCGATAATGTTAATGGCAGATAGATTATAAATGTAGTCCCTTTATTCAACTCAGTTTTAAGTTCGATTCTTCCTCCAAGTTCCTCCACAACATTCTTTACTGAAGTCATTCCTACTCCTCTGCCGCTTGTCATATCTGCTTCACTTCTCGTTGAAAAACCAGGTGAGCAAAGAATATTTAAAACATCAATATCCGAGATTTCATTGGATTGTTTTAATAAATTAAGTTCTTTTGCTTTCTGAGCAATTTTTGATTTATCAATACCTCGACCATCGTCAGTAATTTCAATTACGACTGAATCACCTGAAGTCTTAGCAACAATTGAAATTTTACCTGTAGGATTTTTACCAAGATTTTTTCTTTCTTCTTGTGTTTCTATACCGTGACTCACACTATTTCGTATTAAATGCAACATCGGATCAAACATCTTTTCAATAACATATTTATCTATTTCAGTTTCTTTTCCACTCAATTCAAGTTCAATTGATTTTGCACTCTGGCGAACCAGATCATGAACTACAAACTTTAACCTTTCAAATAATTCACCAATAGGAACCATTCTTGTTCGTAAAATACTTTCACGAAGGTCACTTATTTTTCTTTCGAGGATGGAATTTATTTCGGAAAAATTCCTGTAAACTTCTTTTTCTAATCTATTAGCATAATTTTTTAATGAGAGTTCAAACTTAGCTCTGGCAATTACCAGTTCACCAAGTTTATTAATTAACTCATCTACTTTACTGAGTTCAATTCTGACAACATTCGAAAGAGAAAATTTTTGATACTCGGTTATTTGTTTTTCTTTCTGTTCTGGAGTAGTTCCCTTATCATCTTTTTTTGCAGGCGAGTAAATTTTTTTAAGACTTATGTTTGCTTCTTTGATTAAATCATTCTCTTCAAGTTCTTGTTTTGTTGCCAGTATTAATTCGAAATGGACAAAACCTTTTTCATCTTTTAATGGTTTTGAATGGATTATTTCACAAAAGTCGCTTAATGTTTCTCTTACTTTATTAATGTTTATTCCTTTTGAAAATAATTCAGGGGAAGGCTTAAAAATTAGAGAATATATAAACTTATCTTTTTCTAAATTTTCGTTTATTAATTCAGCTACATCGGCTGGCAATTTTTCTATTTCTTTATCTTCAGTAGTAGTTTCTGACGTAGATTCTGATACTTCCGAGCTAAGCCTGAACATTAAATCAATAATTCTATCCAGTTCTTGCTTATAAGATTCTAACAGATCAAATTTCTTTTCTTTATAAACATACAGAAACGATTCTAATAATTTTGCGGAATCGTACAATCCAGCAATTGCCTGCTCGGTTAAAATTGCTTTTTGCTCAATTAAAAACTTGATATAATGTTCTACTGAATGAGATAAATTCTGAATTTCGACTAAACCAACCATTCCACTGATTCCTTTAATTGTGTGGAATGGAATAAGCATATTGTTCAATATCTTTTTGTTTATTTCCTTCTGCCCGATAAAATTTTCGAGTCTTAATAATTCTGACTTAATCTTCTGTAAATTCTCATCTATCTCAATAAATGCGTCATCAGCAAATTCAGTAAAATATTTTTGTTCATTAGTATTCATTTGCTGTTATCCTCAAAAAGTTCTTTAAATTTTGAGATTAATTCATCAGGTTGGAAAGGTTTTGTCATATAAATATCTGCACCAAGTTTTAGTGCTTCGACACGACTGTCATCGTCACTTCGAGTTGTTAAAATAATTACCTTTACGTTTTTGTAGAGCTCATGAGATTTAATAAATTTTAATACTTCCATACCCTGAACATCAGGCATATTTAAATCAAGAATAACTGCATTAATTTTAATCAATGCAAGTTTTTCAATTGCTTCAAGTCCATTCTGAGCTTCGAAAAAGACTGCATTGGGAATTGATTTAAGTGAAGCGACTACCATTTTCCTCAGAGTGGCGGAATCATCAACGACTAAAATGTTAATTTGTTCATCTGACATAAATATGATTCCTTGTTTGTTTTTAATTTTCTGTTCATTGATTACATCAATGATTTTATTCATTTCAAAACTTTTGTCAAAAAAATAATCAACATTTAAACCTCTGGCTTTTTCACGAAATTGTTTGTAGGGATAATTAGTGAGGATTATTTTGACGGAATTTTTGAGTCGTTCTTTTTCTTGTTTAACAATCTCTAAACCATTGCCATCAGTCAAAGCAAGATCAATTATTAAAATATCTGGAATTTTTTCGTTAATGATTTTTAAGGCTTGTTTCATATTCTCAGCTTCTAAAATTTCAAAAAAATTATATCGAGACGACACCATACTTTTCAACTGTTCTCTTATTAATTCCGAATCATCAATGATTAAGATGGTTTTTCCTTTCATATCTGAGATGAATTTTATAAAAAGAAAAGTAATAGTAAATCAGACCCTATCTGATTTATTTTTAGGAATGTTTACTTAAAATGTAGGACTATTCTTAAATCGTTAAGACGATTAATTTTGATTTTAAACTATTCCAGTTCCATTAAATGGATTTTAATTTATATTAAAAGCCAATTTTATTTCATCAAGATAAACTTCTTAATTGCAGAGTGATTTTTACTCTCGAGTTTGTAAAAATATATTCCTGAAGCTAATCTACTTCCATCAAAATTAACTCTATGTATTTGACCGGATTTTAATTCTTCATTTACAAGTGTTTGAATCTCCTGTCCAAGGAAATCATAAATTTTTAGTGTAGTTAATCCATCTTCTGGAATTGTGAACTCAAATGTTGTTGATGGATTAAACGGATTTGGATAGTTCTGTTGAAGTGAAAAGATTTTTGGTATTTCAGTGTTTATTTCAACTTCATTTGAATATGAGAAAGAGCCATCTATATCAATCTGTTTCAAACGATATTTAATTTTTCCCGATGGAGGATTTTTATCTGTGAATGAATATTCTTTTAATGAATTTGAATTTCCATTTCCTGAAACAAATCCAATAATTCTCCATTCTTCATTGCTACTTTTACATTCTATATCAAATCCATAATTATTTACCTCAGTTGCTGTCTGCCAGTTTAGAATTACATTGTTTTTTGAAACTACTCCAAAAAAATTAATTAATTCTACTGGCAAAAGCCCCATTGAAGTTTGATTTACAGCAACGGGTTCATTTGAATTTGTCGTGGTTGTATTACCCAATTGTCCGAAAGTATTAAAACCCCAAGTATAAAGGGTTCCATCAGAAGCAAGAGCAATTGTATGATAATAACCACCAGCAATTTGAGTTACCGTTTTACCACTTAATACTCCACTTGTAATAATTTCAACAGGTACACTGCTTGAAGTGTAATTCCCATTACCAAGTTGACCGTAACCGTTATATCCCCAGGTGTAAACATTTCCATCAGAGCTTAATGCAATTGAATGACTGAGTCCACAAGCAATTCTGGAAATTACCTTACCACTTAAAACTCCACTTGTAATGACTGCAATTGGTACATTACTACCTGTTCCAGTACTGCCATCGCCCAATTGACCATTAGGATTATATCCCCATGAATAAATTGTTCCATCAGAAGCTAATGCCATCGAATGACTGGTTCCACCGGCAATTTGAGTTATAGTTTTGCCGTTTAATACACCACTTGTGACAACTGCAACCGGTACATTACTACTTGTGTTTGTACCATTTCCTAATTGACCGTAAAAGTTATAGCCCCATGAATAAACTGTTCCGTCAGAAGCTAATGCGGTTGAAGAAAATGACCCTGCAGCAACTTTGGTAATTACTTTTCCACTTAAAACTCCGCTCATAACCACTGCAACAGGTACATTACTGTTTATCGCCGTAGTACCATTGCCCAATTGTCCATCTGAATTGAATCCCCAGGTATAAACTGTTCCATCAGAAGCTACTGCAATTGAATGATAACCTCCACAAGTAACGTACACTATTGTCTTTCCGCTTAATACTCCACTTGTAACTACAGAAACAGGTACATTACTGTCTGTATTATTTCCATTGCCTAACTGTCCATAATAATTATAACCCCAGGTATATACTTTCCCATCTGAAGTCAGAGCAATAGAATGAAATATACCGCTGGCAATTTGAATTATAGTCTTACCGTTTAAGACACCACTTGTTACAACAGCAACTGGCACGTTACTGCTAGTATTAGTTCCATTGCCTAACTGTCCACTATTATTTCTTCCCCACGTGTAAACTGTACCGTCAGAGTTTACTGCTATAGTATGGTTAGATAAACCAGTACCTATAGACTGTGCATTTAAATTAATAAATGCCAATGTTATTAGAATAAATAATGCCAATAATTTTATCTTCATATATTTTCTCCTTTAATAATGCTTTGTAAGGACTTTTTATTTTAATAAAAGTCGTTTTTGTTTATAGTGAAATTTAGATTCCTTAGCCCTTCCAACGGATAAAATTCTTTACTTGAATTAATTATCCGCAAATACCTCTATTCTATGCTCAAAGAAATCTCACGTTGAAATTAAAAAACGTTTTATCATTCAACTTTTACAAACTTAAATCATGAAAAAAATTTGTCAATTACAAATTGAGTAAAGTTGTCCAATTTTATCCAATAAATTATTTATCCTGAAAAAGTTGGTAAATCTTTACACTGGAATTCTAATTTTTTTTACTTAATTTCTGTTAGGTTTTGAGAAAATAGTTTTGCATCACCCACGCAGTGAAGTATTTCTAATCATTAAATAAAAGAGACCTTCACTCAAAAACTCTCATGCAATAACTTTTTCAGTACAATTTTTTAATTCATTAAAAATATGATAAAAGTTTTTTTATTTACTTTAATTTTAAATGTTCTGGTTTTCGGGCAATACAATAGTAAAAATGACAGTTTGATTAACTTAGTCGTAAAATCAGACCCCGATTATTCTTCTGAATTAATCTCAGAAATTATTGTAATATTGTACACGTCCGAATACGACTCAGGAAAAACATTAAGCGATAAGTTGCTTAAAATTACACCTCACTTAAAGAATAAATCTCTTTATATAAACAGTTTAATTCATTCTTACAGGTTCTACCCATTCGAAGAAAAAATTAAAATGCTCGATAAAGCATCTGAACTTGCTCTAAAAGAAGGTAACTATTACTTACTTAGCGATGCTTATATGTTTAAAGCTACAGCCTTCAGGGATAATTCAATGGTTGATTCAGCTTTAATATATGCTTTGAAGTGTAGAGATCTTTATCAACTTTATCCCGGAGTTGGAGATATATCTTCTATATTACAATTAATAGCTGATATACATTATTATGCAGGTGAATATGAAAATGCAGAAAAACTTTATAATCAAATTCTTCAAGAAGATAATTATATCAAAACTACCTGGAAATATACGGTCATCCATAATAACCTTGGATTGATAAAAATCAAAGAGCAAAAATTTCCCGAAGCAGAAAATTATTTTCTGAAATCTTTAAATCGCTTAAATAGTTCACAAATGAGTTACTCGGATTCTTCAGGACTTTCTTATCTCTACAGAAAATTACTAGAAGTTTCACTTCTTCAGAAAAAATATGAACAAGCTAACAAATACTATGACATTGGAGAGAAATTAACAAGGAAATTTAAACAAACCATTGAACTTCCGGGTTACTACATTAGTAAAGCTGAATTACTTTCAATAAGTGGAATTTATGATTCTTCCCTTGTTTATCTAAAGAAAGCTGAAGAGTTAGAAAAAAATAATCCAGATTTGAAATTCAAGATTGATTTGTACACAGTTTATTCTAATGTTTATGGAAAATTAGGTAAACATGCTGAAGCAAATAAGTATCTTTCTCTTTTACTCAATTCAACGAGGAAATCAGATTCTCTCTTCAATCGTTCAAAATTGATGTATACTTTCGCAGAACATAACTATAAAATTGCGGCAAATCAGAGGGATAATTTTTTACGAGAACGTAACCTATATTTTATCATATTGGTTCTTTCTGCTATTTCTCTGATGGTAATTTTGATTTTTTTCGTTCGACTTAGAAATTCTTATAAAATGTTAATTAAGAAAAATTTGCAATTGGTTTTATCCTCTAACAACAAAGAATCATTTCCCTATTTTGATGAAGAAGAACAGGTCATACTTGAAGATAATCAAGAAGAGAAAAACGATAACTCTAAAGAAAAAAATAAAAGAACCAACCTTGATGATACCAAGATCGATGAAATCATCGAAAAGCTTGAGAAGTTAATGAAAGAAGAAAAAGTTTATCTCGACCCGGACTTATCTTTAAACTCTTTAGCACAAAAGTTAAATACAAATAGAACATATTTAGTAACTGCTATAAAAAAGAAATATCATAAAAATTTTCTCAATTTCATTAATGAGTATAGAATTAAAGAAGCAATACTAATTATTTCTTCTGATAATATTAGTAATCTCAATATGACAGGTATTGCAAATAAATGCGGTTATAATAATCGAGTTACTTTTGCCAAAATTTTTAAGCAAATAACTGGCGTATCACCATCATTTTTTATAAATAATTTAGTATCCCGAGGTAATAATGAATAAAACCTTATATCTTTTTTCGATACCTTAAACCACTCCTTTAAAATAATACACCTTTCCTCAGAATTAAAATATTTTTACAAATTCAAATTGTATCATGCTAATTACTTCACTTCATTTATCATTTATTTCATCAAAATAAACTTCTTAATTGCAGAGTGATTTTTACTCTCGAGTTTATAAAAATATATTCCTGAAGCTAATCTACTTCCATCAAAATTAACTCTATGTATTTGACCGGATTTTAATTCTTCATTTACAAGTGTTTGAATCTCCTGTCCAAGGAAATCATAAATTTTTAGTGTAGTTAATCCATCTTCTGGAATTGTGAACTCAAATGTTGTTGATGGATTAAACGGATTTGGATAGTTCTGTTGAAGTGAAAATACTTTTGGGACTTCAGTACTTATTTCTACTTCATTTGAATAAGATATGGTACCATCTATATCTATCTGTTTTAGTCGATATGTAATTTTCCCTGATAAAGGATTTTTATCTGTGAATGAATAATATTTCGGCGAATTTGAATTTCCATGTCCAGCAACAAAACCAATTTTCTCCCACACGTTTTCGGACAAAGTTTGCTTTTTCCCTACAACACTTCTCTCAATTTCAAAGCCGTAATTGTTTATTTCTGTTGCTGTAGTCCAATAAATGTTAATTAAATTATTTTTATAAATAACAGTAAAAGAAGAAATTTCTACAGGAAGCACCGATGGATTATCATATCTTGCAACAGTAAAATCGTAAGTATAGGTAAAACCGTTCCATAAATTACCATTCCCTGCAATTAAAATTTTGCCGTCATTTTGCAAAGCCATTGAGTTAATTTCTGTATAATTAGATGCAAAAGTCGTAATTACTTTACCATCACTGTCAAAAGAATAATCAATTGAACCATCAGTATTTAATCTTGCTAATGCAAAGCTATTAGATGTTGCTCCTCCCATTAAAATTTTATTATCAGTTTGTATAAGAACTGAATAGCAATAATCATTGATATCATAGACATTAATGTTCACCTTACCACTTGTTCCAAAAGTATTATCAAATGTTCCATCTGTATTTAATCTTATACAAGCAAAATCCATATTTGAAGATGTAACTTCAGCTGTTCCTGCAAGCAAGATTTTTCCATCACTCTGTATGGCAACAGAATATCCCGTATCCCATCGATTATCAAAATTTGCTGTAACAATTCCACTTGTTCCAAATGTGTTATCAATATTACCATCGCTATTATATCTTAAAATAACAAAATCCATATTTGATCCATTATTATACCTTCCCCCTATTAATATTTTACCGTCTGTTTGTAATTTAATTGCAAAAGCTTCATCATTACCCGAACCTATAGACTTCTTTACAATTCCACTTGTACCAAAAGTATTATCAACTGTCCCATTAGAATTTAAACGAACTATAGCAAAGTCATAATTTGTACCATTAGAAGTAGATCCACCAATAAGAATTTTTCCATCACTTTGAATATCCAAACAAGTAGCATATTCATTTATGTTACCGACATCTAAAATTACTTTTCCACTACTTCCAAATGTATTATCCAAAGTTCCATTTGAATTATATTTTACTACACAAAAATCTTGAATCCAAGATCCAAGCCAGGTTGTTCCTAATGCAAGAATTTTTCCATCGCTTAAAACTCTTATTGCACTAATGACATCATTATCTTGAATTGAGGTTGTCAAAATTCCACTATAACCAAATGTATTATCCAGAGTGCCATTGGAGTTATATCTCGCTAAAGCAAAATCATAGTAAGAACCAGCAAGAGATTTCCCACCGACAATTATTTTTCCATCTGATTGTATAGCAATAGAATGGGCATAATCATTAGTCACCCCAAAGTCAGTATTTGCTCTTCCATCAAAATGGAATGTTAGGTCTAAAGCACCATCTTGAGCATTTAGAGTAATTGATAAGCAAATTATTAATAAAAAATATTTCATATTACTTTAACCTTTAAAATTTATTATTAAGAGAATGGTTATATCTAAATAAAAAGAGTTGTAAACTTAGACGCTTTCTTCTTACTTCATTAACACAAATTTTTTGACAGAAGTATGATTTTTACTCTCCAGCTTATATAAATAAACTCCTGCTGCTAATTTGCTTCCATCAAAATTAACTCTATGTATTTGACCGGATTTTAATTCTTCATTTACAAGTGTTTGAATCTCCTGTCCAAGGAAATCATAAATTTTTAGTGTAGTTAATCCATCTTCTGGAATTGTGAACTCAAATGTTGTTGACGGATTAAATGGATTTGGATAGTTCTGATATAACTTAAACTCTCTTGGAACGTTTTCAAGCACTAATCTAATTTTAGATACAGGCTTATTAGATTCAATAGTTTCGCCATCAACTAAAGCACCAATCAATTCACCGCTCATTCCATCAAATAACTTTACGACTGTTTTAATATTTTCTGTTTTAATTTTCAGAAGAGATTTTGCTCCCTGAACTTCGATAAAGTACTCATTTTCACTTTTTTGTTTTACAAATGAGTTATCGGAGAATCTCACATCGAATATCTGTACTGGAGGTAGCGGTGGTAATTCAAAATTTTTTGAAAAATATTTATCTGTAATGAATAATCTTATCGTATTTCCTTCTTCATTTTCAAAAATGATTTTACCAGAATTAGCTAAATCAATTAATTGATTATTCATTTCATTTAATTCTGCCGAATTATCACTTTTAAGGAATGTAGCTGGAATTGTCATTGTTCCATTTGAAGATACTTTGACCCAGTAGCCTTTTCCTTTTTCAAGTGTTGTTGCTGTTTGATAACCATTATTGTAACCATAAAAATATGATTGAACAATATTAGGTGGATTCGTTGTAATATTTGCAATAGGAACATTATTGTGCAATGGAGCAATTAAATTCCAACCTGCTTTAACATTAACTATCACTGAATTTTGAGGTGTACCAAACAAACTCTTATTCAAAGCTTGATTGAATTTCAGCCAGTAGCCTTTTCCAAGTTCAGCACTTGTTGCAATTTGATAACCATTATCATAGGAATAAGCATTTGAAGTTGCTTCAGGGAAAATCGAAGCAAAGCTCATATTTGATAAAGAAATTGGAATGCTTAATAAATTCCATCCAGCATTCAGACTGATTGAAGTTGAATATGAAGTCTGTTCGTTGATAGAATAAGTAAACGTTGGTCCAGTATTACCAGACACAACAGAAACACATAATCCAGCATAAGCAAGTTGATTATTTGAAACTGGGATCAAAAAACTTCCATCATTATTTGCATCAAGTGGTATTTCATAAGAATACACAAATCCATCCGATTTTCTGACTACAACACTTACTTTGAAAATATGAGGTGAATTTGCACCATTAAAATTTATTTGCAATGAATTTGAATTCGATGGTGGATTAATTCTAATAAAATTAGCTGAATATTTTGTTATTGAACAATTACTTCCACTATATGGATAAGAATTGACAGTTGTACACAATGCAGCCAGTGGATAAGAGGCTGCCTCACCATAACCAGGATGAGTCGAAGTTGCACGAGAATTCGTCAAGAAATTCCAGACGATATATTCTCTAAATGCACTTTGAAAGTTTGAGCTATAGAAGTTTGATAAAACATAATTAAAAGTTGTAAAGATATTTTCGGCTGGTGAGGTTTGTCTTCGTTGCCATATTCTTTTATTTAATTGAACTTCAAATCTTTCTGTTAAGAAAAGCATCCAGTTACAATCTTCATAACCCTGACCAGCATCGAGTGACTGTCCAGGTGAAGTAAATGGAGAACCACTTGAGAAAATATAATTGTAATAATCATTCACATAATCATAAGCGATATCTTCCATCCATGTTGCATCAAGTTCAATAAACCAACCAGGTTCATTCCAGTAATTATAAACAATCTGATGGGCGTGTTTGAATTCATGGGCTGCTGTTACTTTAGCTGCACCTTTAACATTACCTTCAGGATCCTGATTTGGTGGAAACCCAACAAAGTTTCTGTGCATTACAATTCTTGTTAATGTCCCGCTTACAACTGTGGTATATCCATAAGCACTCATCTCTTCAAAACCGATTTGATATTTTCCGGAGCCGATTGGAGGTGGAAGAAAACCAAGAGTATCTATTTCAAAATTCCAGCAATAATCAAAGTAACTTGCAACCCATTCAACAAAATCGGGAACACCATTACCATTATTATCAGCAGTAGGGACAGCATTTGGACCTGTTGTTTCATAAGTCAATCTAAATTTACCTCCAGGAGAGTCATAAGTAAAAGCTGTTGGAGAATTCAGTTTATCTGGATTAAGAAAAGTTTCTATCTCGTCAATTACTTTCTGATCTAATTGATGTTTATTCTTTTGATATTCAATAATCAATGAAGTCGCACACTTAACTGGATTATCACCTTCGAATTTAAATTTTTGATCAAGTTTCTGTTTATCAAAGATGTAATAAAACTTTTGAAGTAAACTTTCTTCGTATGAAATTTTCCCTTCTTCATAAAATTTATTAATTAAATTAAATCCTTTTGATTCATAATCTGAGGCAAAAAGGATGAATGGAATTAAAAAGAAAAATAAGAAAAATCTACTTTTCATAATTGATCCCTCTGTTGATTTAGTAAGTAATGTTGATTAGTAATTAAAAATAATTTAATCTCTGATGCATCAACCACAACTCGAAAACGATGCAGAACAAATTTAGTAAACAGATTTAATAGATAAAACTCTTTTTTAGGGTAACTTTACAGCTAAACTCATTCTTTAATCTATTTAAAACAAAAAACGGAGCCAGAATAAATCTGAACTCCGTTTTGATTATGAGAGAGAGAATTTGAAAAAGTTTCTACCGTTCTCTTTTTCTTTCCAATTGACGAGAACTGTTATCTTCTAAATCTCTTTTACGAATTTCATTCTTCTGTCTGTCCTGAGATGGATTTCTTAATTCGTTCCTGTATTTTTCACGGTCTCTTTCAATTCCTATCCTTTTCTGATCATATATCTGCTGTTCATTATTTCGTCGATTTGGTTCACGATTAAATTCGGAATTTCGATTGCTTTTACGTTCTTCAGGTGTAAGCAGTTTCATTTCCCTTTCATCATTTCGAATTCTAATTTCATTTTCCCTTTTGAACTCATTTCTTCGTGTCCCATCTCTCTGCTCATTTTTACTATTCTTCTCTGGATTGAAAATTCTATCCTTTCTGATTACTTCGTTTTCATTTCTTTCTCTATTTTCATAGCGATTAATTTGTTCATTCTCTCTGCTCCTGTCAATTTCAATTCTCTCTCGTGGTGTCTGAATCTTATTAACATCAAGAGAAACCTGTCTTTCACTTTTTCTGATTTTTAATTCAAGATTACGATCAATTTCTCTCTCATCGGGTCGATAAATTATGACTCGATTTCTTTCATCAGTTTTTCTATCTGTGAAATCACGAAGTCGAGTGGTTTCATTGATACGAGCCTCATATACATTTCCGCCTCTTCGTTCAACAAAATTTCTATCCACTCCTCTATTGACTATCATTCCATTATCAAATCGATAATCAATGGAATATTTTGAATCTCGATAGATTCGATATTTATATTTTGGTGCAACAACATAATTATGAACTTCATAACCACAGAAATATTTTACAGGAACAAAATGCCAGTAATAATGTGGTGAATACCAGTTTATTGAGAAACGAATTCCAATTGTAATTGAAAATGAAGCATATGGTGGTAGAGGTGCCCAGCCTACATAAAAATCGGTGTAACGCCATTCAACCCAGGCTGGTGCCCATTCATAATCTGGAATCCAAATCCAGCCATAATAATCATCATAATACCATCTACCATAATGATAAACTGCCCAACCGAATGGCTCAAATGAATCCCAGTACCATCCATATCTTGTCCAGACCCATCTACCAATCAAATAAGGTGACCAACCAACAGAGATAGTGACAGGTCTCCAGGCATATATTCCATTATCAATTTCAATCCATTCTCCATAGGGTGCAAGGGAATAATAGAAAGTGTGAAAAGTAACCCTGCCATAATAGTAAGGATTACTTGCTTCAGTAATGTTGCTGGTGATAAAAAGAAAGGCAAGGATAAGAATTAATTTTTTCATTTTAGACCTCATTGATTTTACTTTACTAAATCAATGAGCGTGCCTGTCAATTAAAATCGAATTTCGGTCTTTTTTTGAACTTTAATTTATGAGTTTTAAAAATGTGTGTCTAAAGATTTGAACAAAAAATTTAAACTTAGAACACAGGGAAATTAAAAGATCGAAATGACAGAGAAATTTAATTTTCTCTAATTCGTTTCCTTTGATTTAAGAAAAGTTTTATCTCACTAAAATCTGTTATTAGTGAAAATAAATTACTCATTCCCGATTGGCTCATTTCAAAAAATCTTGTTTTGAATGATTGACGATCAAATTCCGAGAAATTGGAAATGATTTCATCTAATTTTGATTTTATCTGTTCAATGGTCTCAGAAAAATTTTTAGTTATTTCCTTCTTATAATCTTCACTTACATCTGACTGGCTTTGACCAAGAATATTATAAAGTCCAACACAATATTTTGAGGCAAAAGCCAAATCTTCAAGGAGTTGAAAATTATCAATTCTAAAAATTGTTTCAATCAAGTTGAAAACATCTAACTCGTTCTTAAGTTCTTTGCTTGAAAATTTTTTGAATTCTTCCAGAAAAATTTCAGTCTGTTGAATTGAATCTGCCATTGAAATTATTTCCTTAAGTAGATTAGTTTTTTTGTTTGATTAAACTGGAAAGAACTAAAGCGATAAATGTAAACTCCATTTGCAACAATATTCCCATTATCATCTGTTCCATCCCATTTTAACCAGCTATGAGAACCTCTTGATAATCCCACATCTTTAAGCAATGTCTTCACTCTTCTTCCTAAAACATCATAGATTTCTAAAGTCACCCAGTCCTGTTCAGGTAAATCAAATTTAAAATTAGTAATATCTGTAAATGGATTTGGGAAATTCTGATAAAGAACAAAAGATGAAACCTGATTTAATGACTTTTTCGGCGGGAATACTTTTAGCGAAGATAGTTGCAATGAATAGAACAACTGATTATCTGATGGTTCTCTTTTAGCTTGATTGTTACTATAATATGTGAAATAAAATTTATAAACATCATCAAAATTTAAATTCGAGTAAAAGAGTGAAGCACCAAATCTAATTCCAAAATTATCGCTCTCCATTTTTTCATCATAGACTACTTGATTAGAATAATCAGTCAAAATTGTCAATCGAACACTATCAATTTTTTCATCTCTGATGAAAGTCTTATACAGAGTGATATCATTATAAACTCTAAGGATAACCGGATACTCAATTGCTTTCTTAACACTTGCAATTCCCCAACCATAAACTGTATCAGGTCTATCGGCTTGACTTGCAGTCCATCTTATTGCATCTCGAACTTGATATTGACTAATCTTACGATAATGAGAGATTAATAAGGCTGCAATTCCTGCAACAATTGGTGTCGAAGCAGATGTCCCACTGGCATAAGTGTAATTTGATGAAGTTCCTGTTTGGACAGTATAGACTGAAGTACCCTGAGCACAAACATCGGGCTTAATTCTTCCATCACTTGTAGGACCACGAGAAGAGAATGAAGCAATTGATCCATCTGGATTAACTGCACCAACAGCCAGTACATATTTTGCATCGGCAGGTGAGATGATATATTTCCATGGTGTTTGAAATTCATTCCCGGCAGCAGTTACTGTAACCACACCTCTCACAAAAGCTGAATCAACTGCCCGGGCAACAATCGTCGTTCTACCATTCATATCTTGATAAGTATAACTCTCCGTTGAATCATCAAATTCACTGTAACCGAGTGAGCTACTTGTAACATCAACTCCGAGCTTTTCCATCCATTCCAGTGCTGCAGCGTAATTATCCTCTTCTACTCTTCTTTCAGTTCTTATGTCTTCAGTTTTTGCAAGAATGAATCTTGAATCGTAAGATGAGCCATAAAGTTTTCCATCTTTTTTTCCGGAGACTATTCCTAAAATCATTGTCCCATGAACATCTTGGGCAGGATGATCACCAGGTTCATTAGCAGTAACGGAATCTTGAAATACAAAATCGTATTCGGCAATTACCTGTGTATTTTGAATGGCTTCGTGAGTTTTCCAGCGAAAACCAGAATCGAGTAATCCAATGATTACATTTTTGCCTGTAATTCCCCGGGAATGAACTTCAGGAATTTCAGAAAGTTGTAACTGACCAAATGATGGTCCATAATTGTTCGTTAATTTTTCCAGAAGACTGTAATACCCGTTATCATAAAATTTCTTTTTCGATTTAAATACTCTGACCTTTTCAATTTTTTCGACAAATGGAAAAGAAAGAACAACATTTTTCTGATTTTCATCTAAAGAACACGAGACAGCATTAAACCAGTTAAGTTTATTAATTATCTTTATACCAAAATTTTGTAATTCTTTTAGATATGGTTCATAGATAGGATAATCACCATAGCTGAAAATTTCATCGCCAAGAACTTTCTTCCGCCTTTCAATTGCATCCTTTGAAAATTCGGAGAGAAGTTTCAGTTCGATATTGGACTTCTTGAAGTAGAATTGATCTCCCTCACCTTTATCTTTAAAATAAACGAGGTATTTATCCTGACCCGAACTGACTTCAAGCAACATAAAAATTAGTATAAAAAGAATTTGCATTTTCAAAGCCTGTTTAGATTAGTTTTGCAATTCGACTAAGTCTAATTGAAGATAATTTTCTAATCAAATCAGGAAACATCGGAAGTTCTCTATCCCATGACCAGTAAATTATCAATGGTTCACCAATAATTAAATCTTCAGGAACATATCCCCAAAAACGACTATCAGCACTATCATCTCGATTATCACCCATCATAAAGTAATAATTTTTTTTGATGACATATGTACTTGTTTTAATTCCATCAATATAAATTTCATCACCAACAACTCTGACAACTTCTCGATTATGTTCTCTGTTAATTAGAGTTCTAAATTGCTCAATATTTGAAAGGGAAAGTTGAATGGTATCGCCCTTTTTTGGAACATAAAGTGGTCCATAGTTATCTTCATTCCAGTTTGAGTATTTGGGAAAAATGAATGGGTTGGCAATACCTTTTGGAGTTGGAACAGGATTTAGAAACTTCATTTTAGGTGGAGGTGGAAATAGTTCTCCATTTACATATAAAATTTTATCAACAATTTGAATCGTATCTCCAGGAAGTCCAACACATCTTTTAACATAATTCATAATTTCCTCGTGACGAAGTTCATCACGATCACCTGGATATTCAAAAACTATTATATCACCTCGTTTTATTTCTTTCAGTCTTGGAAACTGGTAATAAGGCAGTGCAATATTAGTGAATGGAATGTTTCTCGGAGTGGTTGCACCATGTGTAAATTTTGTTACGAGTAAAAAATCACCTGGAAGAAGTGTATCTTCCATTGAACCCGTTGGAATAGTATAAGCTTCAATCACAAATGTTTTAAGAATTAAAGCTGCTACTGCTGCCCACAACAAATTCTTTACATTATCATAAAATTTTTCTTTTAAAGTTCTATTTGCCTTTTCTTCTTCTCTTTTTCTCTTTCGTTCCTGTCTCTTTTTCCAGTATTCTTTTAAAAAGTTCATTCAATTACTCCTCATTCAATTATTTAAGATTAAAGATTAGTATCAATTAAAATCAAATCCTTTTAAAATTCTGATTTGTGTTTTGTTCCAGACTTCAAGTGTTTTATTAATCTCATTATATTTATTCTTCCATAGAGAGAATTGCAAGGAATGCTTCTTGAGGAATTTCGACATTACCAACCTGCTTCATTCTCTTTTTGCCTTCTTTCTGTTTCTCAAGCAATTTTCGTTTTCGTGTAACATCTCCGCCATAACATTTTGCAAGAACATTTTTTCTCAATGGTTTAATTACATCCCGGGCAATTACTTTGCTTCCAATGGCAGCTTGAATCACAACTTCAAAAAGTTGGCGTGGGATTAATTCTTTTAATTTCGAACAAAGCTTTCTTCCCCATTCATATGCTTTTGATCGGTGAACAATGAACGAGAATGCATCAACCGGGTCACCATTCAATAATATTTCCACTTTGACTAAATCTGATTCACGATATCCGATAAATTCATAATCAAATGATGCATATCCTCGTGAAATGGATTTTAATTTATCATAAAAATCAAATATGATTTCCGACAGAGGCAATTCGTATTGCATATCTACACGATTTTGACTGAGATAAGTAGTGCCTTTGTGAATGCCTCTTCTATCCATACATAACTTCATAATACTACCAATATACTCTGAAGGCGTAACTATCTGAGCTTTGACATATGGTTCTTCAATAAAATCAATTTCACCAAGCTGGGGCATATGAGCTGGATTATCAACAATAACTTTTTCCCCATTTCGTTTTGTTACATGATATTCAACATTTGGAATAGTAGTGATAATATCTTGGTTGAATTCTCTTGAAAGTCTTTCCTGAACTATTTCCATATGAAGCAATCCAAGGAAACCACATCTAAAACCAAATCCAAGAGCGGCTGAAGTTTCTGGCTGGTAAGTTAACGCCGCATCATTTAAAACATACTTATCAAGTGCATCTCTTAATTCCTGGTATTTATCACTGTTAGTAGGATAAAGTCCACTAAATACCATTGGCTTAACTTCTTTGTATCCATGAAGTGGTTCGACTGCAGGATTTTCAACGGTTGTAATTGTATCTCCTACTTTTGTATCGTGAACATCTTTAATCCCTGCAATCAAGTAGCCAACATTTCCAGATTCTAAATATTTTGTTCTGACTTGCTTTAGTTCAAGAATACCAACTTCCTCGGCGACGAATGTTTTATCCGTTCTAAAAAATTTTATTTTCTGTCCTTCAGATAACTCACCATCAAATACTCGAATGTAGGTTATCACTCCACGATAAGTATCATACTTTGAATCAAAGATTAATGCTCGAAGAGGTTTATCACGATTATCTTTTGGTGGAGGAATTCGTTCAACAATGGCTTTAAGAATTTCATCAACGCCAATCTTTTGTTTAGCTGAAGCGAGAATTATTTCTTCTTTCTTACAACCAATCAAATCAATAATTTGTTGAGAAACATTCTCGACGTCTGCACTTGGCAAATCAATTTTATTAATTACAGGAATTATCTCAAGTCCAGCATCGATTGCCATATAAAGATTACTAATAGTTTGAGCTTCCACACCTTGAGAAGCATCAACCACAAGTAACGCACCTTCACAAGCAGCAAGTGAACGAGAAACTTCGTAAGTAAAATCAACATGACCTGGCGTATCAATCAAATTTAAAATATAATCCTGACCATCAGTGTGACGATATTTCATCTGAATCGCATGAGATTTTATAGTAATTCCTCTTTCCCTTTCCAGATCCATATCGTCCAGAACCTGATCAACCAGGTCTCTTTCTGAAATTGTACCTGTTCTTTCAAGCAACCGATCAGCTAAAGTGGATTTACCATGATCAATATGAGCTATAATGCAAAAATTTCTGAAGTTAGGCATAGTGTTCGAGTATTCTTATCGTATTGTGAGTTAATTACCTTTTAAAGACTTCTCAATTTAGAAATTTTGTAATTCAATATATTATTGTAAACAAATACAATTCAACTAAACCATAAAAGAGAGAAAACCAGATATTTAAATTCAATAATCAAGATGGCTAATTAATGAAATGATTATCAACCCTGAGATAATCATTTTGTCCAAACTAATTATAGATATAATGATTAAGATTACTAATTGCAGTACCAAATTCAACTAAAAATTAAACTTCTATCAGGTGGACAAATAATTTTATCCTTCTCTGTATCTTTTTTAATTTGTATTAAAAACTCTGGATAACAAATGAAATTTTCGATTAAAGCAATAATATTCTTCATTGTATTATCATTCCAATCATTAACTGCACAAATTAAATTCGCCTGGATAACCGATACTCATATCGGCTCACCAGATGCTGAAAAAGACCTTTTACAGATTGTTAATGATATAAATAATCGAGATATCAAATTCACAATAATTACTGGAGATGTAACTGAAAAGGGTTTAAATTCAGAGTTATCTCAAGCCAGAGAAATATTGAGTAAACTTAAAAGACCTTACTTTATTATTCCAGGCAATCACGATACAAAATGGAGTGAATCTGGCTGTACAAAATTTACCGAACTCTTTGGCAGTAGCAGGTTCACATTTAATGTTGATGATTACTGCTTCATCGGTTTAAATAGTGGGATTCCATTGAGAGGAGGTGGAGGACATATTTCACCAGAAGACATTAACTGGTTAAAAAATCGATTGAAGAATTTATCCCCTCAAACTAAAATAATTTTTGCTGTTCACCATCAACTGGATAAAGAAATTGATAACTATAAAAATGTAATAAATCTCCTATCAAGATTTGAAAAAGTTTTTGTGATTGTTGGACATGGACATACAAACCGACCTTATGTATTTGATAATATTAAAGGAGCAATGGGACGCTCGGCTTTAAGTAAACAGAAAACTCCAGGTTATAATCTTGTCTCACTCTTTGGTGATAGTATTTCAATTCAAACGATTGACTTTAATGCAAATAAAGAATGGTACAGGAATTCGATTGAAAGACTTAGCACATCAAGTGAAGAGAAAGTTTTAAGTCAGAAATCACTTCAAGAATTAAATCCTGTTTTTGAATCACAATCAACTGTTGTCAAAACTGGAGTTCTCAAAAACAATAGATTATTCTTCGCTGATCTGGAGGGTTGGATTTACTCAATTAAATTAAACGGGAAATTAATCTGGAAAAAATATCTATCAACATCATTTTTTGCACGACCTGTTATTTACAAAAATCAAATTATCTTCTCAGCTATAGATGGAAATGTTTATTTCTTAAATCAATCAAATGGTAGACTGCTTAAAACAATTAAACTTTATTCTCCCATAGTTTCATCTCCAGTAATTCACAAAAACAATCTAATCGTTTTTTCAAATGATGGGAAAGTTAACTTCATCAATCTTAAAACTTTCGAGATAAAATCTTTCAAGATTGGAGAGAAAAATTTTGAAGCTTCACCATTAATAGCAAAAGATAAAATCTTTATAGGAAACTGGGATAATTATCTTTACTCAATTAACACTGATTTCAGTGATACCTCAATTGTTTTGTGGAAATGGACAGAGAACAAAAATTTTTACTACTCACCAGCTGCTTGTTCACCTCTCATCGATAAACTGAATAGAATTTTTATTTCAACTCCTGATAAATTCATCTCTGCAATTGATTTTCAAACTGGCAGAACTTTATTCAGAAGCAATGAATTTAATAGCTGGGAATCAATTGGAATTAATAACCAGAAATCATTATTGTTTATAAAAGGATTAGTCGATACTCTTTATGCAATTGATATAAGCGATTCAATTATAAATCTTAAATGGAAAACTCATCTTGGTTATGGACTCGATACCAATCCAATTCCAATAAGTGAAAGTTCTGGAATGATTTTTCTGCCAGCAAAAGATGGAACGCTTTACATTGTGGATGAGATGACTGGAAAATTAATCCAGAAATTTTTTCTTGGTAATGCAAGATTAAATGATGTAATTGTTATCAATCCAGAACTCTTGATTGTTTCTAATATGGATGGAAAGTTTTTCAGGATAAACATAAATAGAAGGTAAAATGAAAAAATACAAAGGAATAATTTTCGATATCGATGGAACACTGACATCAACAAATGAATTAATATTTGCGACTTTTAACCACATTGCACAGAAGTATGAAGGTAGAACATATTCAGAGCAAGAAATCATTGCAATGTTTGGTCCAACTGAAGATGTAATTCTAAAAGAAAAATTCAATGGTGATAAATTCAAGGAAGTTTATGAAGAGTATTATAAATTTTATCGTGAAAATCATCCACGAATGGCTGACCTGTATCCAGGGATTGTTGATATATTAATAGAACTAAAACAGAAAAAAATTTATACTTCTATCTTTACAGGAAAAGGTCGAAAAACCACTGAAATCACTCTGGAAATTTTAGGAATAAAAAATTTTTTTGATATGATTGTTACAGGTGATGATGTGGTTAATCACAAACCATCTCCCGAAGGAATTTTGAAATTTCTTAATGAATTTAATTTAAATAGGGACGAAGCCTTGATGGTTGGTGATTCAATTGCAGATATTGTGGCGGCAAATGAAGCAGGAATTGATATTGCATCTGTAGTGTGGGATTCTTATGCAAAAGAAGATGTAATTAAATTAAATCCTCTACACTTTGAAACGGTTAATTCGTTCAGGCAATGGCTTGAAGGAAGGATTTAAAATAAAAATCGGGTTGAAGCTAAATTTAAGTTCAACCCGACTCTAATTTTCAACTTCTATCTTCTTCCACCAAAATTCAATGGAAAGACAAGCGATACTCTGGGTTCAATTCTTTTCTGAGTTTTATAACCTACAACTTTATCATTCACATCATACACAGGAGAAAATGTCCACTGATATACAAATGAAACAAGTAAATAAGAAATTGGTTTATAACCAGCCTCAGCAGTTAGAATCGATCTTTCATCAAGCGTAAAAATATCTTTTTCATCTTTAATACCAACTTTATCGTAATAAGCTCTGAAAACATAACTTGCTGTCTTTGGTGATAAGTCTGTTTCTAATCTCAAAATTCCTGATTTTGAAATTTTATCATATCTTGAATATGAACCATAAATTTGAACGAAATTCAACACACCAATTAATAACTCACCAAAGTATGAATTACCTAAAGATTTTGAAGCTTTTAGTTCAGCTGCTCTGCTACCAAGAAAACCAGTAGTTGAATCAACTCTCAAACGATTAACTTCATAGAATTGATTAAAGTATCTCGGAATAAATTCGTCACCATTAAACCATCTCTCGAATTTCATATCCAGCGTTACAATTCCAAGTCCATTGAAAGAAAAGCCAGCACCAATTGTTGCACCACTACCGAACTTCAATATTTTTGTGAAGTTTGAATATAAATCGACATTTATGATTTTACTTCGAATGAGTGGAAGCAAAGCATCAAGTCCAACAATAGAAATGTTGCCTTCATCACTTAAAATTTTCATTGACCTTGTGGCAGGATCAATCATTGCATTTGTAACTCCAGCATAATCATTCAAATCAGTAGCGAAAGTTCCACCGACTTCAAGTTTTCCAATGACTGGAATTTTACCTAATTCAGTGAATTGCAAAGGTCGTGTGTAGCCTCTCATACCAAACAAACCTTTACCGCTTAAATCACCATAGACTGATTCAAAACCAAATTGACCGAAATCAATATCGAGTTCGATACCAATTTTTCTGTTGTCATAAGAAGCCCGGTTGTTATAGTAATAAACGATATTCCCCTGACCGAGAATTGCTCTATCGAGACCTCCAACTCTGATATAGAAAGGATCTCTTTTTTGACCATATCTGACATATTTAATTAAACTCAGATAATCTGAAAAAGAATTAAAATCTTCGTTACGTAAATTTCCATTTCTATCGATTCTGAAATTTACATCCAGTCCAATACCAAATTTTCCAAATGAAATATCAGGAGAAAGATTAAAAAGATAGTAAGGCTCTCCATTTATCCAGGAAAGTCCAAGCCCACCTGTAAATTGATTATTATCTTTCATGTCTCTTAAACCTTGAGACTGAAGGAATTGAAAGGATAACAAAAAGAGTATACCAAATATTTTTATCCGCATTTTCATCCTCTTTTTTATTTAAACTAAAAAATAATAAGATGAAATTAAATTAGTGCAGTACAATAAATTTCTGAAATGAAAGTATTTTATTTTTTGATTGAAGAGAAATTAGATAAACTCCATTCGCAAGAAAACTATAATTAAAATGAATTGAACCTGATACATTCAGGAAATTTTTTACAAACAACTTCTCACCAATAATATTATAGACTGAAAGCGATATTTCATCAAACTCACCTGATTCATTTAGTTTGATTATTAATTCATTCATTTTTCTATCATTAATCAAAACAACATCAGCTGGAGTTTTTGACTTCTCAGCAACAACACCTGCAGGTTGATATAAAACATGAACTGTATCGGAAAATGTGAATGGTCCATCTATATCAATTATTTTAAGGCGATAGTGATATAATCCAAACTCTACCAGCGAAGTATCAACATAAAAATAATGTTTGGGTGAATTTGATGTTCCACTTCCAGGGACAAAATCAATTCCCACAAACTGATATGAACTATCAGCTCTTTGAATTTCAAAACCGAAATTGTTTGTTTCAGTTGCAGTTCCCCATCTTAGTAAAATGCCGCCACTTGTCGAATATGCTTCAAAATAAACCAGCTCAACTGGTAAAATATCTTCTAGGGTTTGACTTAAAAGTAAATTGAACAAAAGGAAAAAGAAGACACAAATCCATTTAGCTATATTTTTCATTTTGATTATCTCACCACTGCTAATTTTTGAATTGCTGTTTGTATTTTCTCCCCCTTCTTTGCAATGATTTTATAGAGGTAAACTCCATTACCAACTAAATCACCATCTTCATCCCGTCCATTCCATAAAATTCTATTAAAGTTTAATGAAAGCTCAGCCGAAGTTTTGTGAATTTCTTTAATTAGTCTGCCAGCAACAGTATAAATTTTAATTTTAAGCTCATCAGGAACCTGTGTCAGGACAAAAGTAAAATATGTTTCATCTTTGAATGGATTTGGATAATTAAACACATTGTTAATCTCAAGTTCCGATGTAACCTTAAAATAACGATCAACAACTGGATAAGTTGAAATCTTACCATAAGCATCTTTTATAAAAATCTTCAGATTATGTTCACCTTTAGAGAATTCTTTTTCTAAACCGATTTTTATTCTTCTATCAATTGTATCGTAATCAAAATCTAATTGATGATAATAGAAGCGTTGCCCATCGAGATAAATTTGTATTGCTGATGTATCACCAACAGGAAACCAGACAGGATAATTAATAATAATTTCAATTCTTGTGTCAGGCTCAATATATTCCCAATCTCGAATAATGCGTCCATTAAAGAGCACCGAAACTGCGGCTTCATTAACTAATGTTGTTGTATCTTTTTTTACATAAAATGGTTTATAAAAAATATTATTACTCTTCAGAAACTCATCAACTGAATTTGCGGGATCGAGTGAAAGTTTGAAAGAGAATTGTCCATAACCATCATAAATTTTATTTACATACTGATAATTTAAATTCATAAAATTACCAGGACTAAGTTGATTCACAACTGTATCAATTAAGACGTAACTGGAATTATCACTCCTAATTAATTCAAGTAAGACCTTAAATGTATCGACTGTTGATTTTCCTGCATTGTAAATTCGGGCACTATAATTAACTGCTTCTCCCTGGGTGATTGTGTCTTTATCTATTGAAATTGTTTGATAATTTACTGCCAGCTCTGGAACAAGTTCATAATTTGCATTGATTGAAAATATCTCGGGAGATTCCTTTTGAGGATTTGTGTAAAGTTTAGCCATCAATCTTAATGATGGATAAATTTTTGCATCAATATTACTTAAGTCAATTGAATCCTGAGAAGTTTGAAATTGATAGAGAGTATCTACCTGTCCATCTCTTTTAATGCCGAGAGGAATATAAACAATGTCTGAATTTACAGGGCGTTCAGTTTCTACTTTGATATAATTCCATTTATTTGAAAATTTCATTTCAGGGAAAACAACGTAACCAGAATCGTAAGTGACACTTTTAGAAATCTCGATTTGAGCAACACCAGCAAACAACTTTTTATAATCCTCAGGAACAGAACCGATGGGTGCACCTTTTTTCCCTAAAATGCACCAGCCTTCACGATATTGAATCGAATCAATATAAACACTACCTAAAGTCTTTATGGCATTCCTTGAATTACTTCCTCTACTTCCAAGAATATTCTGCACGGCATCGGCTGAAATTGTCATTGCAATGAGAGTTCCTGGTTGTAAACCATTTACATAATTTGCTAAAGAATCTCTCACACCTGGATCTGGCACATTGAAATATTTTATGCTGTATGGTTTCAAGGTTATAGAATCAATCAAGGCTGTCGCCAGACCCCAGTAATATGTATTTGGTAATTGTTCATAACCATTTAATTGAATAGAACCAAATGCACCATCGTGACCTCCACCAGATAAAATCTTTAATAAAATATTTTGAGATTTAACTTTCCAGCTTTTTGATACACTATCAAATTCACTCTGAAAATAATTGAATCTGTCATCCTCATCTAAAGGCTCATCGATATACAATGTATATGAACCATATTTTTGAATAAATGATTTCGGCTGGCTCCAGAAAGATTGGGCATCATCTGTTTTTAATCTGTAATAATATCTTTGATTTGGAATAATATTGTTCAATTCAATTTTTGTGAGGAGAGTATCGAAATTTTTTATGATAGTTCTCGATTGATTAAAATCTTTCGTGGTCGAATACTCAAGAACAATTCTTTCTTGAGATTGTTCTTTTCTTATGAATGGATTTAATACCTCAATGTAATCTTTGTAAGTATTAAAATTATCTGAAGGTTCTATTGATGATAACGAAGTAGAATTAATTACATAGTTAAAAGAAACTGAATTATCATCTTCATAAATTTCATTTATCAGGTTATCAGGATCGATGGTGATTGTAAATGTTCGATTGCCGATAAAATTTAAAACTGGGACTGAAATAATTAAGGTATCAGTAAATCTGGTAAATGGTAGATTCAACAAATATGAGACGATTGTTGAATCCTGAAAAGAATCTTTAATCGAGATAACCACAGAATCACCATTGACAATACCAAGATTAGTAATTACAACTCTGAATTTAACAGAGTCAAGTTGATCATTTGGTTGTTCTGTTATCAATTTTATTTTTGTTTCATCAATAATAAAATTTGGTTTTGTAGGAACTTGCAATCCTACGATTGGATCACCAAGTAAAAGATTACAATAGGTGAATACACGATTTACATCTCCTGAGCCAGTTTCATTAAGTTGTCTGATTTTTGCAAGAGTATGAGCTCTTCCAATTCCTTTCAACGAATCTCTAGTTAATATTTCATAAAAATATTTTGGAAATCTTAACGATGTTGATAAGTAACCCCAGCTTGAATTTCCGAGATATGAAATTGCCTGTCCATATGGCGATTGACAAATAAACAATTCACCGAAAGCATCAACATCTGGTTCAGCAAATTTACCTGTGGAACATCCAAAATCACTGATTAAAGGAAATCTATCATTATACTTATTCTTGATGTGCTCAACTTCAGTAACTGAATTATCCCATGTTCTTGTTCCACTATGTCCAATGTAAGAGATAAATGTACCGCCTTCATCAATTACACTCTGAACATATTCCAGAGAATAAGGACCAAAGTTACTTGGCGGATTGATAGTTTTATAAAAATGATGAGCATTTCCAAAAATTGGAGAACTTAGAATATAATTTGTCATCAGATAATCATTTGCAGCTTTGATTTGAGCGAGTTCAGAAGGTTTTGTTGCATCACCACCACTAAAGAAGAGATAAGATTTATTAAATAAATCAAATTTTCGATTTAAGTGTTTCTGATGTTTTTGAAGATAAACGAGTAACTGTTCATCATTATTTGCTGGAATTCTACCAACAAACATTTGAGGAAAATATGGATTAATTGCGTCCCACATTACATACCACACATCACTAACAGGATTACCATATGAGGTCAAAATATTTTTCTTTCTTGGAGTTGGAGCTGGAGTTACCACATCTTTATAATCATAATTTCCATCGCCAACCAAAGTCAAAAAGGAAGGTTTAGGAGCTATCCAGTTGTTGTATGCTGCTTTTAAAAATAATTTAATGGCTTCTGCTTCAATCATACCGTATGAAAATTCATCATAAATATCTTCATCGTAAATTAATTCAACTCTTAAATTGTAATTGTTAACAATAAAATTTTTGTACTGAGTAGCTGAGTTGTTCAAAATTTTATTTGTCAAAAGAATGTAATCAGCTCCTCTTGATGAACTTCTCAAATTGACAAAATATTTTTTGTTTTTAAGAATTGGTTTAGAGACTCTGTTTACACTTATTAAGAAATATTGATCTCCACCACTAACCGTATCCACAAAAAATATGGTTGATGGATTTGAACCAGCTACGGTATAGTTAACTATTTTCCTTAAAGCAGGTTTAATTTTATAAATCAAAATACTGTCGGAATTAAAAACATTATCAATCTTTATAACTCGAATGTCTTTTACAACTGAATCGGGAATGATTATTTTTAATGAATCATTCAAGGCAATATTTTTTCTATAATAGTCAATATCAATCCAGTCAATTAATGATTGGTGAAATGATGCTTGAGTTGGTAAACCAAACACTCTAATAACATTATTTCCTGTGACTAATCGAGAAGAATTGTAATTGCCAGTAAGGTTGACCGTTTGCCTGTAATTATAAACCAAAGTATCAAGTGGAGTTGTGGTGTTCAGACCTAATCCATGTTTATGTGCATTTATATTTCCACTTGCAGCGTAACTAATCAATCTTGCAATTATTGTTACTGGTGAGTTTGATACAAAATCTCTTGCAGTAAAATTCACTGACGTCGAGCCAGATGACCCAACAACTAACCATGTCCAGGTCTTATTTTCCTGCCAGAAAGGTAATTGAACTCTTGCAGTGACTGGGTCATAATACCAGAGTCTCACATCCTGTTCCAGATGTAATTTTACAAGATGCGAATTAATTGTATCATTAGTAGTAGTTGAATGTTGATTCAGGAGAGAAATACGTTTACCAGAATTTCCATTCCATGTAAGCCACACAATACTTGTATCCGAATATCTATTCATAAATTGAATATAATCTTCACCCATCTGAACAATTCTTCTGTGATCCTGATAGGTGTAATTCTTTTCAGCGTAAAATTCTATGTAATCTTCAGAATCAAAAATATTGTCATCTTCACCAGCTACAAAGATTGGCACTTCCTTCCCTTTATAAAACAACTTAAATGTTTTAGGATTAATCTGATCTGGATTCACTCCATATGAAACTAAGTCGTTATAAGTCAATCTATAAACATTATCTGATGGGATGGCAAGTTTCAAATATTCTTTTGTGTAATCGATCCATTGTCCTGTTGTATCTTGAGTTGAAAGATTTGGATTTATTGTCCGGAATTCTTTAGCGAAGTCGAAATTAATTATTACATCTTTTAAGATATCATCAAAAGAAGAAAAGGCTTGACTATTTTTTGGAAAAGTTTGACCGTTTAAATTATAAGTAAATCGAATTTTTGCTGAATCAATTATGACTAATTTCTTTTCATTGTATGAATAACGATGAGTATTAACTTTTACAACAGCACAATAGAAATCTCTTATCCAGATGTAATCAATGATTTCAATTTCATTCAAAGGATAAAATCCATTCTGAGAAATTGAGGCATCCAAAGAAGTTGTTTTATATTCAATTACCGTATCCATCAAAACAGGTTCTGGATTAACTTCTACAACAGCATTATCATACTCAGTGAAATATTTCTCAACAATTTCAGAATTCAATTTTGATTCAGGCGGAATGGCAATAAAAATCAGTCTCGATGGTAATTTTGGATAACCGGGCTTACTTTCATCTCCACTAAAAATAAAATCATATTTATCAAGACCATTTTCCTTTGATGAAATATATTCATGTTGTTGAAAACGAACCTTTATTTCAAAACCATTAGAAATTTTTTTTACTTCTGATTCAAAACCCCAGATATATCCTAAACTAATAACAAAAATTAATATGACTGCTCTAACTTTCATAATTACCTCACTCATTGAAGTAATTTATCATTATTTAATTTTAATTTGAAGACCCTCCAGAAGAATACAGGAATCCCCAGAATATATCTTTTAAATAACCTATACGGATCTTGAAGAAATCGATAAAACCATTCAAGTTGTAATACTCTCAACAACTTTGGAGCTCTTTTTTGATAACCGAGAAAGTAATTCATAAAGTTTCCAATGCAAATAATTTTTTTATCCGTAAAAAAACTGGATAGTTTATAAGCAAGTAACTCCTGTTTTGGTGTACCCATTCCAATCAGAATAAATTTGGCATCTTTTGAATTTAGATTTTGAACTAAATCATCTATTCCATTTAAATCGAAGTATCCATGATGATAATATTCAAGATTTAATTTAGCTATTTTACATCGACGAAACAGTTCATTTTCTTCAAACCTTCCACCAATAAAAATTATCTTTTCATTTTTCGATATAAGAGATTTAATCATTTTTTCGTGTACTTCAGTTGCATCAATTCTTTCAGCTTCCTTAATCTTCAAAAATCTGAGTGCCAGAAATAATCCTATGCCTTCCTGATAGACATTGAACGAATCCAGAATTTGTCTGTAATCATTATTCTCATAAAAAATATTAAAAGAATTCTGATTAAAATATGTAAACATTCTTTTTCCTCTGTCAATACAAAAATCAAAAAAGACATCATCAATAATTTGTCTTTTAATTATTAATTGATTAATCAGTTTTGAGTTTGTAGTCATTTAATTCAACCAGATAAAAGTTACCCAATTTTCTTCTAAAAATTCCTCCATATAAAAGAGGATGTCTATAAAGAATTTTTGATTTATGTATTACAAACTCATAATCTTTAAATAACCTAAATTTATAGTGTAATGAATCTCCTTCTACTGGGTTTGTAAAAGTATAAAAGACCAAAAATTGTGGATTAGTTCTCTTGATATAGTCATGTAATTTCCCTGCTTTGACAAGCTGGTAATATTCAAAACTATTAATTAAACCATCGCCATTTATTACTTTCTTACCTGAGAAAAAAGAGATTATACCACTATAATCAACCTGAAAAACTTTCGACTCATCTGGAATTATTCTTTTCAACTCTCTTGCAAAATAAAAAGCTGAATTATGATTATAGTAATTCATTTTAAAAAATGTAAAACATTTGTAAGGTTAATCCCATCAAACGATGAACCATTTCCATTTGAAAAATTCAGAGCTGTCTTCAAATAGAAATATGAATCATCACTCGTAAATTTTATTAAATATTCAACTGGAACAATTAACCAGAAAATGAAAAAGAATAAACTAAGTAGAACTATTAAAACAATCATTCACTTTTTAATAATTGTGAATATATGCTAATTAATTTTTCTGTATATGTTTCTTGCGTATCAAGATTTAAAACTTTGTTCAATAGATTTTTCTTTATTCTCTCCTTCGTTTCATCACTTAGATTTAGAATGTAATTAATCTTATTATATAATTCATCAAAATCACAACACCTAAATTTAAAGCCATTTACCTCTTCCTGAATAAATTCATCAATTCCACCAACATTTGAACCAAGAAAAAGTGTTCCATATAAACCAGCCTCAAGCATTACATAAGGAAACGATTCCATAATTGAAGGTAATACTACAATTTCAGCAATTTCATAAAAATGTCTGACTTCATTATGCGGTTTGAAAATGAATATTTTATTGTTATTTGCCTGAATGGTTCTCTTCTGTGTATCAGAAAGGTCTGAAATAATTACCAGAGCAATATCATTATATTCGTTTGATATTCTGTTGAATGCTCTTACGAGCAAATCAAGACCTTTATATTTATGATTTCTGCCGATAAAAAGTATAACTCTATATTTAGATAAAATATTTAATTCATTTTGATATGGATGACTTACATTTTGAGTATTTATCAGGTCAGGATTTAATGGATTGTAAAGCTGAATTATCTTCTCTGGATTTATATTAAAGTATTCAATCAAATTTTTCTCGACTGCCTTGCTGACAGCAATAATCTTATCTGATTTAAAGCTAAATGTTTTTTGACCTTTGACAAGACTATGAACTGTGGTTATTGTTTTTATTTTTAATTTTTTCTTTAATTGATTTGCTACAAATTCTGGGTAACGATGATGAGTGTGAATAATATCTATTTTATTTTCAAGGCAAAAGTTTTTTAATTCTTTCAAATTATTTTTCAAATAAAAAAGATTTTTTAAGCCTGTATTAAATTTAATTCTGATTGGTTGTATGCCTTTGGTTTCCAGTCGCTCTAAGCTATCACCACCATTGGTAATAAAAAAAAGATTAATGTCAGTACGTTTCTTCAATTCTGGTAAAATAAGAGAGAGATATTTACTAACCCCACAAGTGTAATTAAAATTTGGAGAGATATGTAAAATGTTAATTGATTTGCTCATTACTTGACATCATTTTGATTAAAAATTAGAAAATCTTGTTGAATAATTATTTAATGTTTCATTAGATGAAGTAAATTTTAAAACTCGATTAAATCAAACCATATTTTTTATGAAAAACATAAAATAATCTAAGTTTTCTTAATTAAAGAAGAATAAATTTCATCAAAGTACTTTATAAATTTTTCTTTCCCAAATTCATGATGATATGTTCGTATACAATTCTTACTTAATGTATAATAAAGCTCTGGATCATTTTTAAGATTTAAAATTAATTCTTTACAAGTAAGCAAATCATTGAAATTATAGACTTTACCACAATTATATTTTTCAAGAATTTCCTTCACACCTCCAACGTCACTGGAAACAATAGGCACACCTTCTTTCATTGCTTCCCAAATCGTTAAGGGGAATCCTTCCCACTCTGAGGTGAATAAGATTAGTTTAAAAAATTTAATGTAATTTCTTGCATTTTCTACATAATCTAAAAAAATTAGATTATGTTCTAAATTATTTTTACGAGCTTTCAATTTCATTTCTTCTAAAAGTGGTCCATCCCCCATAAAGACAAAGAATATATCTTTATTCCCTGAATTTAAAATAATTTTAACAAGCTCAATTGCTAAGTCTATTCGTTTTTGGATTTCAATTCTACTTATTACACCAATGAGAAAAAAGTTTTCCCCTTTATTTCTCAGAAACGATGCAATTTCATGATTGATTGATGAATTATTTTCCTCAACTGCACAATTATAGTAATACTTTATACTTCTAAATTTCTTTGATTCACGTAGCAAAACATTACAACTATGGTAAGATGGAGCAATAACCAAATTACAACCTTTTAGATAATAAATAATTAAATGGAGTAGATAAAGAATTATCTTCTGAAATAAAGTATAATATTTATTAAAAATGAAAACACCATTATAATTAAAAATATGTTTTCTTCTTAAGAATATATTAATTAAACCTATGGATATATAAGTTTTTACTGAATGTGTCTGAATAATATCCACCTCTTTATCTTTTATTGTCTTTACAATTTTTAATAAAGTAGGGAAAAATTTTTTATTAAAATTATCAAATTCTACTAATTCTACTTCTTCATTTACCAGTTTAGAACGGATCAACTCATTAGACTGACAAATTAAAACATGTTCATAATTGTCTTTTAAATTCTGAAAAATCATTTTTAAATGAACAAATCTGCCATCCGCTTTCCCGGTAAGGTCATGAACAATATGACAAATTTTAATTTTCTTACTCTTCATAAACTTTGATGTATTCATCAATCATTTTTTCTATTGAGTACTTCTGTATTGTACTTTTAATATTTTCACTCAAATCTTTTTTTTCTTCTAATATTAGATTGACAATTTTATCCTTATCACTGAGATCAACCAGATAACCATTAAATTGATCAACTATAACTTCTCGATTCCCACCTTCGTTGCTTGCAATTACCTTCATACCAGATGCTAATGCTTCAAGGATTACAAGATCAAAAATCACTCTCTCAGATAGACTGATATAGACATCACAAATTTTCATTAATTTAATTATTTCTTCATTCTTCAAGATTGGAAAAAAAATCACATTATTTTTTAATCCCAACTCGGAAGTTAAAGACTTGAGAAATTTTGTTAAAGGACCTGAACCGACATTGATGAAAATAAAATCGTTTGTCTTCTTTTTTAATTCGCTTAAAACATACAAAATCTTATCAATGTTTTTCACTTTTATATGATTTGCCACATTTAAAATCTTTAATTTCTTCCCCGCTAAAAATGGATGTGACCTTAAAAAATTTTTATCTGGCGAAATTAATTCAATTCTTTTCAGATCAACACCATTGTAAATCACCCGAGTTTTGTAATCTCCCGGATTAAGATTTAAATCTTGAAAATATAATTGCCTTGCTGCATCACTGGGAAAAATAATTTGACTTACCTTACTCAGAGTAGTTATTTCAAGTTCATTAAATTTTTTGAAAAGTGGTTGCAGGCTTTTTCTTTTACCATATAAAGAGATCATATCATTAACTATAGAACCTTTTGAATGCACTGAGAGAATTATTTTTTTGTCAGTATTAAAGCTGAAAAGTGTCCTTACATCATGAGCATTCAAAATGTCAAAATCGCTTTCATTTAGTTGCTGAGTAATTTTGTCAATTGAATTTTTAAAAAATGATTTCAGGTAAAAACTTGAGGTGAAAATTTTTCTATAGATTTTACTTTTATTAAAAAATAATTCTCTTAATGTATCTACTTCTTTTTTTAGTACGTTATCATCTGATCGGTTGAAATAATACTTCCCGTGTTTTGAAATAAACTCCACAGAATAATTTTGTCTCGGTAATGAGTTTGCAATTGCATTAATGACTTTATTCGGTCCACCAGTTTCTTCTTTAGGTAACCCGGCTAAACTTGTAAATAAAATTTTTATCATAAGGTTGAAATCAATTTTTCAAATATGTTTAATGCTCTACCAACTGCCTGGTGCATATCGTAATATTTAAATTCTGCTAATCTTCCACATAAAATCAAATTCTTTTCTTTTTCTGCCAGATCCATATAAAATCTTAGTTTTCTCAAATTCTCATCTATCAATATTGGATAGAGTGGTTCACCATTCGAATTAGGATATTCAAATGATAAAGTCGTAGTTGAAGAATTTTGAAAGGTTATTTTTTTATACTCCGTAACTCTTGTAAACGGGACCTCAGGATCAACATAATTTACAACTGATGCTGGTTGATATGAAGCTTGTTTATAATTTCGAAAATCAAAGTGTATGGACCTATAAGTTAATTTTCCAAATTTATAATCAAAATAATAATCAATTGGTCCTGTATAAATTATAAAGCGATAATTGATTTGATGAAGTAAGTCTTTAAAATCTTTATTAAGAATTATTTTAATCCTTTTATTATCAAGCATTCTTTCAAATAATTTACTAAAACCTTCTTTAGGCATAATCTGATACTTATCCTGGAAATAACGATCATCATCATCTGTTCTAACTTTTATTCTTCCACAAATTCCAGGTGATAAAAATCGTGGCTCTAAATTCCATTGCTTTTTTGTGTAATGTCGAAAAAATTTATCGAATAATTCCCATCCAACTTGACTTACTATAATATCTTCAGAATTCAACACAGGGTTTCGTTCTTCACGAATTTGCTCAAGAAAATTTTTTACTTCTTCGTCTGTACTAAAATTCTTTTTAAAGACCTTATTAATAGTAGTTCGATTTATTGGCAATGGATAATAATCACCTTTTGAGAAAGCCAAGACCCTGTGCTCATATTCATACCAATCCGTAAACTGAGAAAGATAATCAACAATATTTTTATCATTAGTATGAAAAATATGAGGACCATATCTATGTATCAAAATCCCATTCTCATCATATTCATCGTATGAGTTTCCACCGATGTGATTCCTTTTTTCAATTATTATTACATCTCTTTTCAGTTCACTGGCTATTCGTTCAGCTAAAACTGAACCTGAAAATCCACTGCCAACAACTAAATAATCACATTTCAACATTTCTTATCTATACTCAAATGATTTTTTTATCAAAAAGAATAATTGAGAAAACAAAATAGTTCCTTCGGTAATTATGGTTGAATAAATCGCACCATAAATTCCTAATCGGGGAATTAAAATAAAATTACTTGAAACATTAATTATCAAACCGAGAAAAGTCGTCATCATAGTTACTTTCTCTAATCTTTGAGAATTAAGTAAGATGCCTGTAAAGTTATTCAAAAATATTAATGGTATTGCAAACGAAATTGTTTTCAAGTACTCAGAAGAAACAAGAAATTTTTTAGTAAAAATAATTGAAATTATTAAATCTCCCCAGTTCAAATAAACAAAGACCAATCCAGAAGCAACAAATATCAAGACAATTATTTCTTTTACGATCAGATTTAAATGCATTCTTTTCTCTTGTAGATAAAATCGAGACAACTTGTTATATGATTGTAGAAGAATGACCGTTGAAAATATCGATGTATGCCGAATTAATGAATATGCAACAGAATATACGGCAACATCTGTTTTCCCCCAGAAATGATTTAAAATCAAAACATCAATTCTATCATATGCCATAGTGAAAATAACTCCCAAACCAAATGGCAAAGATTTCCTGACAATATTCATCGCATCTTTTAAATCAAAAACTTTTGAACTTTTTATGAGATCAAATCCTCTGATAAATCTACTTAAATACAAAGATTGGAAAACCAGAATACTCAGTATGGTTAATAGACTAATTTCAATCTTGACTCTGTAAATCGTATAAAAAAATAACAGAGTGAAAAGAATCAATCTGGAGTAAAAAACTGATTTAAAATTTATTTCAAATTTGTCTTTGCCATTTAGATAAAAAACTAAAATTTGATTCAGAGGATGATAAAAATTTACCAGGGCTATTAAAAGAATTATTAAAAAATATCTTTGATCACCTGAAAAATAAATCAAAGGAAGAGGTAAAAGAAAAATCATCAAAATAATTTTAAGAGAAAGTATATTTAATAGTGTTTGTCTGGATATGCTATTTGTTGCACTTTCTCTCTGAATAAAAAAAGGTAAACCCAGATCAAATATGGAAGCAATTATATTTGTGAATGCTGAGACAGAAACTATCAATCCATAAAGTTCTTTATCAACATATCGAGCAATGGAAATATAAAAAGCAAAAAATGTAAGTCGCTCTAAAATATTATAAAAAAAAATGTACTTACCCTGAACGAAATAACTTTTTAAACTCTGTTTTCCGTGAGGCATAAATTTATCTATTAACTAACCAGTGCTCGGGATTTTGTTTTTCCCTTTCTTTCCATATCTCGAAATGAACCATCTCCCCTGAAAGGCTTTCACCACTTTTACCTATAATTTCTCCTCGTCTGACAATTTGTCCTTCTTGAACATTCACTTCAGAAAGATATGCATAGACAGTTCTGAATTCTTCAGAATGAGTAATAATAACAATATTGCCGTAGCCCGGTAACCAATGTACAATTGAAATTCTTCCATCAGCAATTACTTTTACTGGCGTGCCGTATGGTGTTGCAATATCAATTCCAAAATTTAATGTAACTGTATTTAAATAGGGATTTCTTTGCTCACCAAAACGATTAACAATTCTACCATTTACTGGCCAGGGAAGTCTACCTTTCAATTTTGAAAAAGAAGATAATTGTGGAACTTGCTCAAACATTTTTTGATAATCGCTATCACTGACAAGATTTTCTTCCTTAATGTTTTTCTCTGTTTTATCAGTTCTTATTTTTTCATTTTGCTTTTGCTGTATTTTCCTCTCAATTTCTCTCTGACGAGCTGCAAGTTCTTCTCTTCGTTGTTTTTCAATTAGTTGATCTATCAGTTCTGTAATTTTCTTTGCCGATTGTTTTTTCCTTTCCAGATCCTTTAACAAAATTTCTTTATCTCTTCTTAGTGAATTTACAAGATTTCTTTTCTCAGTAATCTTTGCTTTAAGTTGATTTTCCTCGATAGTTTTTTCTTTCTTAAGATTTTCTTTTTCATTTAATATTGAAAGTAGATTTTTTCTTTCATTCTCAACTTCTGCTGCTTTTTTGTTTATGAGTTCAATTCTTCGTTTTCGATCTTCTGTAAATTTCTCGAGATATTTATATCTCAGAAGTGCTTGATTTACAGATTGACTTGTCAATAGAAGTTCAAGTGGATTTCGACTTCTGTGTTTATATAGATTGACTATATTTTTTTCATATTCACTTCTTAAATCGTTTAGCTCTTTTTCGGAATTTCTTAATTCGTTTTCTCGAATTTTTATTTCTGCGTTTAGTCTGTTTTCTTCTTCCTCAAGTTTTTTAATTAATGACCTAATTAATCCCACCTGATTATCATAGTTATCAATCAAATTAAGATTTTGTTTTTCTTTGCTCATTGTTTCTTTAAGTTTTTTATCGAGCTCTTGAATTTCCTGCCGAATTTTGTTTAGCTCGATTTTCTTTAACTGAATATCTGAATTTCTCTGAGCATTGCTTATGGTGATAACAAACAGAAATATGAATAATGCTCTAAATAATCTTACCATTCTTTTACCTTCACATTATCTGGAACTGAAAATTGCAACTCTTCATTTATTTTATTGAATTCAATTTTCTTAAAAGTGATGGAAATACTTTCTTGAGTATCTTCATTATTAATTTCAATCTTTACTGGAAATTTTATTCCATCAAATTGCTTCAGTTCCTGAAAAGAAATTAAAACTTTCCTGGTTGAAAAATTTTTTCTGAAAGCAATTTCTGATAAAAAGTATTTCGACCTATCATAATAAATTTCTACAACTGAATTTTTAAGAAATTTAATTACACCGAATTTGTCTTCTGTTGATATATACTCAGTAGAGTCTGCTTCAATAACATCAACATTAAAGTAACCGAAAAAAAGTGGATAAATAATTCTTTTGAAAACTTCGCCGAATTCAGAAGCATTTATTCTTTCTGATGAAAGGGATGTTTTTATAAGTTGATTATCAATTGCGTTATAAATATTAATCGAATCATCTTTTAAGTAGGCAGAGGCAATTTCAAAACCAAAAGGTCCAAACAAATCAATAGTTGCACTCGACGGTTTTAAAACTTGTAGCTCAAATTGAACTGTCATATTAATTTTATTCAAATTCAATTCAGCACTTCCAGTTGCGGAATATGATTTCATTTTATCATAGTTAATTCTCAAGCTCTCATTTATTTCATCAAAAGATATTTCATAATCAATTACTTTTTTAGATGGTCCACAGGATACGAAAGGCAAAGAGAAAACTACAATCATCAATAATCGAATAATCTTCTTCATTCAATTTTTTCTAACTTTTGTTTTAAATCTTGATTTTCAGGATTAAGTTTTAAAGCCATTCGATAATATTCTTTAGCTTCTTCGGTTTTGCTCATCTTAAGATAAACATCGCCCATATGTTCAAGGATTTCAGAACTTGGTGAACCTTGATCAATTGCAAGTTTAATGTAATATTCAGCTTCTTCAAATTTTCCCATTTGATAATAAATCCATCCCAGAGTATCAAGATAGGAATCAACCAGTGAATCTTTTTCTAATGATTTTTTCGACATTGCAAGTGCTTTATCGAGATTAACTTTTCGTTTAGCAAGACTATAAGCATAATTATTTAACAATGTTGGTTCGTCAGGATAAATTTTTAAAGCTTCTTCATAAAGAGAATCACATCTATCAAAATATCCTGCATCATCCAGAATTAAGCCAAGATTTATTAAAGAGTTTTTGTTTTTATTATCAATTGATAAAGCTTTTTCTGAATATTCAATTGCTTCATCGTATTTTTTTAATTTCCCAAGGGCGTAACTTATGGCATTCCACAATTCAGGATTATTAGAAGACAATTCAGCAGACTTTTTTAGATAATAAACAGCATTTGAATAATCTTCCAACACCAGATATGCCTGTCCAAGAGTTACATTTACATTAAAATCATTTTCAAAACGTGAATAAATTTTCTTGAGGATAAAAATCGACTGCTGATATTTTCCATCAATATAAAGTTGACTGCTAAATTTTTTAAGTATATCAAGATTAGTATCGTTTAGCTCGATTTTAGAAAATAATTTATCAATCTGGTTATTTGATTCTTCAATAAGGTTAATTATGAAAAAATATGTCAGAGCGAGAGTATCATTTTTAGAAAGTCTTTCAATTAAAAGTTCATTTACATTTTTTCGCAAAACAGAATCTTTAATTGATTGAGAAGTTATGTAATCATAAACTGAGATTTTATCAGTTTGATTATCTTTACTGAGTTCAATTACATTTCTTACAAGCGTAATAGCTTCTGAATATTTTTTCTCATCGATATTAATTTCAATTAAATACAATTTTGAAATCACATCGTCAGGAAATCTTTCATTAATTTCATTTAGAAGAACTTTCGCAGAATCTTCTTTCCCCCACTCACGATAAAGTCCAACTAACCTCAGTCGCAATTCAAGTTCATAAGGCTCATTAAAAATCAGATTTTTCAATAACTCTTCCGACTTATCATAGTCTCTTTTCTCATAGTAATAATTCAATAAAGATTCCAGAGCACTTCTGTTATCTGGTTGAATTGAAATAATCTTTTCATAATAAATTCTGGATTTCTCTCTATCTCTTGTTTCGATGATTTGAGCAAGATTGTAAAGAGCATCCAGATTTGTTGAATCAATTTTTATAATTCTTTCAAGTTGACTTATAGCTTTATTGACATTGCCCTTCGTTAAATAAATCTGAGCTGCAATTAAAAGGAAATCAGGATGAATTACCGAATCTGGTAAAGTGATTGCCTTCTCAAGGTATTTCAACGAAAGATCGATTTTATTGATTTTGTATAATTGAACAGCTAAAGCAAAATTAATACTTGGATTGTCTTCAAATATTAATGCTTCTTGAAATTCTATAATTGCTTTCTCAGGTAAATCTTGAAGTGAGTAGGTTAAACCCTGAATAAAGTGTTTCTTCGCTTCAAGATTTTTGATGGTTATAATTGGGTCACTTTTTGTTGGAATGACCTCTGACTTTTGCTCTTTTTCAATGACTGCTTTCTGACTGCAACCATAAAGCACAAGTACGATTAATAAAATAATTTTTTTCATAGTTGAAAGTTATTTAATGATTGATTTATAAACAATAATAAAGTTTTTTCTAAAATATTTATTTCTGATTAATTCTACTTACTAATTTCTCTCCTTTATAATTTTTAATTTGCAGAAAAGAATTCGTAATTATGAAAATCTACGATTTAGCAATTGCATATAGCTGGGAATACGACGATGATTTTATCGAAGAAGTTCAGAAAATTTTTCATGAAAGAGGACTTTCATTCCTTCCGATTAGTTTTGAAAATTTAAATGAGGTTTTAGATAAAATAAAAAACGACGAAATCTCTTTAAGATTTTTTCTGGACAGAGCATCTGATGCTGAAGAAGAATTTGTCCCTCTGGCTAAGTTAATTCAAGAAAAAAAATTCTTTATCATTAATCAATATTCTAATGTCGAGTTTGCAATTGACAAAGCCACAATGCATCTGGAATTTATTACGAATGGAATTAATACACCTTTCACGATTATCATTTCTCCTTATAAAGAAAAAAAGAACATCGAATTAACCATTGAACAACTCGCAAAACTTGGAAGACCTTTCATAATCAAACCAGCAAATACAACAGGTGGCGGCATTGGTGTTGTTCTGGGAGCTGAAACTTTAGCAGATGTATTAAAAGCAAGGCAACATCTTGAAAACGACAAATACCTTCTCCAGGAAAAAATTGAACCAATAGAATTTGATGGTAAAAGATTCTGGTTTAGAAGTTTTTATGCATTTGGAAAAATCATTCATTGCTGGTGGAACGACATTACCCACATTTACAAAGAAATTTCTTCTGATGAGTTTGAAAAGTATAATTTTTCGGAGATGAATTTGATTGTTCAGAAAATTCACGAGATTACAAATCTCGAATTCTTTTCAACAGAAATTGCTTTTACTAAAGAAAACAAATTCATTGTGATTGATTATGTAAATGACCAGTGTGATATGAGATTTCAATCGAAGCATTATGATGGTGTTCCCGACAATGTGATTTATGAAATTATTAATTCAATGGCAGACTTTATTAGAAGAAATAATCAGGAATAAGTAATTCTAATTCAACTAACTTTAATAAACTCAGTAATTTTTTCTCAATATTTATCTTCTTCGAGAGTTTCCACTAATCTTAAGTAACTATCATACCTTTCATAAGGAATTATTTCATCTTCGACTGCTTTTTTAACGGCACAATCAGGCTCGTGAGTATGAGTGCAGGTATTGAATTTACATTTTCTCGAGACAATTGAGATTTCTTTGTAAAAATGAGTAATGTCTTCTCTTGTTAAACCGTAAGGTTCAATTTCTTTGACTCCCGGAGTATCAATAACAAATGTATTTTCGTTTAACTTGAATAATCGCACTGTAACAGTAGTATGTCTGCCTTTATTCCAGATTTCAGACACATCACCAACTTTTTGATTGATTCTTGGATCGAGTAAATTCAAAATTGATGATTTGCCAACACCCGAATGACCAATAAAAACTGAAGTTTTGTTTTGAATCAAACTTTTAATTTCTTCAATTCCTTGAGAAGTGATGGTTGATGTTCGAATAACTTTATAACCCAGAGTTGTATAAAGTTCATACCAGAAATCTCTTTTTTTCTTCTTCAACAAATCATATTTATTGATTACAATTACTGGTATTGTTTCACAACTTTCTGCAGTTACAAGCATTCTATCAAGAGTTCGATTATTGAATTTTGGTTTATCTACCGAAACAACACAAAAGGTATAATCAATATTTGCTGCAATTATCTGCTCAAACCTTCTTCCTTTTTCAGAAACTCCTTTGATAACAGGTGCTTTGCGTGAGAGATAGTTTTTTCGTTCAGGAATTTTTTCAATCACTCCTGTTCCATCATCGTTTAACTCAAATTCAACGATGTCACCTACAACAATTAAATCTGTGTAAAGCAGTTTTTCTTTTTTCCACTCAGCTTCAAGTTTTAATTTACCCCGAAGGACGCACCTGATTTCTTTATTATCATCTGTTAAGACGTAATAATCTTTACTTTCTATTCTACAAACAATTCCTTTCATAATGCACAAAAATAAGAAAAGAAATTTTATAAGCTGACATGCAATAAAAATAAATCGGTGATTTCGAATTATCTCCATCACCGATTTATCTAAATGTTAATTGGAGGTTTGAACTAAATTAAATTACTTACAAAAAATTGGTGACCTCAACATAGTTCGATCACCTACTTTATGATTCGACAAAAATTTAAAACCTGAAACCTGTGGTAAAGACGAAGTCACTCGAACTTAAACTCTGATAAGTTCTTGATACACCACTACCATAATTATCACCAACATTTTTCCATTTTCCACGGACAACAGCAAAATCTAAAGAGAATCCATCTGGTGTAATGTATCCAAGTCCGAATGTGAAATATTTTCGATCAAAATCTTTTGGATCATCTTTAAATGGCGACATCTTTAGAAAATAACCAGCTCTTAATCTAACTCCTGTATTCAGAACATTATATTCTGCACCAAATGAATAATCCATTACACTTCTAAACAGTTGTTTAATGTCTCGATTAACTCTCGCTATCTTTGATGGTGAAAGTCCTTTCATTTCCATTTGTGTGTAATCAATCAAATTAATATCTCCACTAAGAGTTAAACCAAATTTCGAGACTGAAAAACCAACACCAAATTCGAAGGGCGACCATATTTCATATTCAAGTTTGCTTTCGAGAGGTGGATCAATATCAGCTGAAAAACCAGTACCGAATTGGGAATATCCATCAACCAGATAATGTTCTTTTACAGTGTAAATACTCGGAAACTTTATCGTTGTCCCGAATCTCATATAATTTTCGACACGATACATCATACCGATTTTTGCAGTAAAGCCAGTGAGTTCCCATTTAAGAGTTTCCTGTAATTTGAAAAGTTCGAAATCAGCAGTTCTTGAATCAGCAGGATCAGTTCTAACATTCGCATTGTAAATATTACGAATGTCTTCTTCCGAATAATCTCTATTTCTCTCAAAATCACCACTTATTATACCAATGGTTGCACCAAAAGAAAGATTTTTAGCGACTTCAATTGCTCCACTAAAAACCCAGTTACCTTCACTTCCTGAATTCAAAATTGAACCAGATTGATAAAGTTTTCCATTAATTGGAGTTATATCGCCAGTTGAGTCTGTCAGATACAAGAGGTATGAAATATCGCCTTTACCAAGCAATGCTTGAATCATCGATGTATTACCATCATTGAAACCTTCAAAAGAAAGAGATTCATTAAAGAAATTATTTCGATTGTAACCAAAGGCAAAGACAAGACTTCCTCTGATTACCGGGAATGGAAATACAAATCCAAGGTCTATTAATTTTACTGAATTGTTACTGAATGATGACTGATTTCCAAAAAATGAGGTATTATTATTCAACGACAAATAATTTAATCCGCCGTGGAATTCCATCCTTCGTAATTGAAATAACCCAGCTGGATTGTATGCTGTTGCAGTATAGTCATCACTTACACCAATAAATGCACCACCCATTCCAATTGATCGTGCACCAATTTTATATGGTTGAAAACTTAATCTCAAAACATCATTGAAGTTTTGCGAAACTAAAGTTGAAATTAACAAGAAAAAGATCATTAAGATTTTTGTTTTCATTTTTTCCTCTCACCTGAATTGTCTCTGGATTTTGTGGAACTGGATTCACGAGAATTTCTTTCTTTTGATGAATCCAACGAATTATTTGAAGATGAATTAGACGAACTGGAATTATTTGAACTACCCGAATTTCTTGATGGTATGTCAAAATTTGCAGGTGATGAAGTTCTTCCTCCATCCATATCTCTTAAACCTGTTCTGTCGTTTGGTCTTTGTGGAGATTGATTTTCCTCCACTGGATATCTAATTTCTAACCACCATGGCGGAACATAAGTTGGTGTAACCCAGATAGGATTTGTTCCAATATAGCTCCAACTGGGATTTTGATTAACATAATCGTAACCATATTCAATCATATCTGTATTTGAATGACAGGAGAAGCAATCATTATAAAATTTTACTCTTTGAGAGTAATCTCCTTTTTTTACAGTTGGATGTGAGATTATCGTATAACATCCAATAAAACCTGAAGCAATCAAAACCAATATCACAGCTATTTGTGGAAATTTCATCTGTCTCTTCCTCGATCATTTCTTGGAGATTGATTCACTGGTGGTGTGTAAGTTCTTGATGGTGGCGTATAACTTGGCGAATTGTTTCGAGATGGAGTTTCGTATCGTGGTGATTCATATCTTGGTGATTCATACCTTGGTCGCTCATAATTATATGAATTTCTATCTCGTGATTTAGTTTCACCTGATGATTTTTCATCTCTACTATTTGAGTTCGAATTATCAAATCTTGGTTGATATTCTCTTCTTGGAATATCATACTCGATCTTTGGTCTATCATCTCGATAAATTCTGACCTTTTCATCATTATTTCTACGAGTTGTCTGGTCGTTATTTCGTGGTTTAGAATCAATCTCTTTATCAATTAAAATTCTTTGCTCAAAATTTGGGAGGAATGAATCATACTGCCTTCTATCAGATTGTTTTCTATCAGGAGTATCTTTTCGATCGGAGTTATCTCTATTTCGATTTGAGTTTCTATCTGGATTTCTTTCAGGTAATTTTCTATCAGTTGGAATTCTTGGTTTTTGTTCATCTCTCGTGTCTTTTCTAACATTTGGTTCTCTATTTCTATCGGGAGTTCGTGTATTAACATCTCTATCACGGTTATTACCGTTATCTCTTAATGTCGGTGTTCTTAGATTATCATCTCGATTTATCCTTTTGTTTCGATCAAGAGTACCAGATCGGTCTGAACGAATCCCATCATCTCTCAATCTTGTTCTATCAGAAGCAATTTGAAGATTTAAGTCTCGACCCCAGTTTCCTGTTCTTACAATACCATTTCTACCACCGTCTTGATCTCTCAGACGAGTGTAATCATTTTTTCTGTATTGAACTATTGGTGGATAGTATCCGCCATACCAGTATGGGTCATACCACCAGTAAGGAGGTGCATAGAAAGGATTATAAAAAGGATCATAGTAAGCAAAACCATACCAAACACGATAGCAACTATAGTAACCATACCACCATGGTAAGTAATAAGTTCTACAAACTACATAGGGATAATAAAAATAGTCAAAATACCAGGGATCGTAATAAACAGCACCACCGACAACTATTGTGATTCCAGGATGATAATATTTATAAGCTCTCCTGTGTCGTGGATAATAATATCTATCATTGTCCTCATCATATGCAGTATCGTCAGTGGATTCATAAGTTGTATCAATAGTTACTGTTTCTTCTTCCCCGTCCTTTTCAACTCTTTTCTCAATTATTACTCTTTTTCGTTCCTTATAGCTATAATCATCGTCTTCGAGTTTAATCTGAGTATAACATCCACTCACAAGGAAAGACCCGATTAATATCAAAACCCACAGATAAGCATTTTTAATTTTCATATCAAACCTCCAATTGTTTTAAGTCTAATAATTTAATCAAAGATAATACCAATTAGTTCCACCAGTAAATCTCTATACAAATTCAAAAAATTTATTTTTTATGAGCTCCTTTGTAAAGGGCGTTACTCAAGACTAAAAAGATGTCTAAAAATAGTTCAGTATTGTTTAATATTTTGAACATTAAAAAATCATTGATGCAAATTCGAGTCTAAAAGCTCTATCCCCTCCAAAAGTATCGGAAATCCTGTTATTGGTAAGATTTCTAAAATCAAAACCTATTGTTAGACCTTTCGCTATCGACCATCTAATACCAGCATTGAGATAACCTCTTCCTCGACCAACTCTATTTTCATCGTCGTTCAAACCAAAATCGTATTCAGCAACAATTGACACCTGACTGCCCAGTGTTTTTTCAACTCCAACTATAATGTTTAGATTTTTATCCTGGTCTGAAGTTTCAAGACTATAATTTAGAGAACCGTGTAAACTCATCAATCCCATAAAATTAAAGTTTTTACTTGCAACCAAAAAGAAACCTGGTGATTTTACTTCAAATCTTCTTATGGAATCAAGATATTCACCCTTGCCTTGTGAATCAAAACCAAGAACCATTGCAGGGAATGAAGGTTCCTCATCAAAAATTCTAAATCTTACATTAACGCCTGGATATTTATAAAATTTCATTTCTCCCTTTCCGACAAAATTTGCTGCGCCATAAGAAATCCCAAAATTAAATTGATTGAAAACACCCACATCCATTTTCAAAATAAAAACTCCTTCAGGTAATTGTTCAGTACCAATTGCAAACATTCCTCGCTGTAATATTCCTGCTATATTCATATCAACAAGAGTTCTTGGTTCAATTTCTGATTTAGAACCTGCACTTCCTTGAGCCATCATCGAAAAATTTAGTGTAATGGTAAAAATAAAAACTAAGATTAACAATTTTACTTTCATTGTATCTCTCCTGGATTTATGCTTTTTGAGAAGAAATATAAAATTCAAAAATCTTTTTAATATTTCTTTCTGGTATACTCAATTGAATTGAAATTTTCCCATTCTTTTGGTTATCAATTGGACTTATCTTTAAGATATCAGAACTAACTCTAACGACATCTATTAAATTTCTTCCTTCTTTAATTTCCATTTCTATCTTATTTAATAAAAAAGGGACTTTGAAGTTAAGTTCGTTTTTAGGAATTACTTTTAATTCAAAACCTGATGAGTTATTAAAATTATCATTCGACAGTAAAACATCTATTTCAACTGGTTTGAAAATATAATTGTAAGATGCAAGAATTATAGAAATTGAAATAACAAAAATTAAGAAAGCCTTCATCTTGTTAATCTTTAATTTCAAATTTTGATTTATAACCATTTGTTTCGCCATTCATAGAGACAACATAATCAAATCCTGACCTTACTGCATAAGCACCAATTTCACCTTTTTTATTTAATGCAATAAAGGCTGCTTGATAAGGTTCTTTCATTATATTCTTATTTTTTTCGATTAATCTTCTCACCACAAACTCGCAGGCTTCTTGTGGTGATAACCCTTCTCTCATTTTTTCAACGACTAAAAAAGAACCGACTGTTCTCATAATTGTTTCACCAACACCTGTTGCACCTGCAGCACCGACTTCATTATCAACATAAAGTCCAGCACCAATAATTGGAGAGTCACCAACTCGTCCGTGAATTTTCCATCTTAAACCACTGGTTGTACAAGCACCTGAAATATTTCCATCTTTATCAATTGCAAGCATTGTAATAGTATCATGTGTTTCATTCCCTATCCAGTTATCTTCTTTACTCAAACTCTCTTTCCATTTAATCCAGGCCTGTCTTGATTTTTCTGTTAAAAGATTTTCTTCTTTAAAACCATAAGCAAGGGCAAACATTTTTGCTCCTTCACCTGCAAGCATTACATGTTTTGTCTTTTCCATAACGAGTCGAGCAACTGAGATTGGATTTTTGATATTTTGCAGATAGGCTACAGCTCCTGCTCTCCCTTTCCAGTCCATTATTGATGCATCTAAAGTTACTATTCCATTTTCATCAGGTAAACCACCATAACCAACTGAATTATTTTCTGGATCGTCCTCAGCGACTCTAACTCCTTGTTCAACTGCATCGAGTGAATTACCACCTTTAGCCAAAATCTCCCATGCTTTGAGATTTGGTTTTCGATCTCTATCCCATGTTGAAATTACTACGGGACGAATTCCAACATCATCATTTTTTACTTTTCCAAAAATTTTTGAAGGATTGATAAATTTAATTCCTGTTCCAAGGATAGCAGATGTGAAAATAAATTTTCTTCTTGAAATGAAGCCCATCTTACACTCTCCATTTATTTGTTGAATTTATAAGTTGTAATTCCCTTTTTGTCTTCGAGTTCGATATTTAATTTTTTTAATTCATCTCTAATTTTGTCAGCAATATCAAATCTTTTTTCTGCACGCATCTGTGAGCGGATATCAATAATAATTTTCATTAAATCATCTAATAATTTATCGTCAAATGATTTTCTTTTTTGTAAGTTAACAATACCAAGAATATCCTCTCCTATTTGCTTAAAGACATTTAGAATTTTTTCTTTATTAGCAGAACTAACACCATTATATTTTGCAAGAAATGAATTTACTTCTTTAACAAAATCAAAAAATACAGCAACAGCCTGGGGAGTATTAAAATTTTCATCCATTGCTTCTTCAAATTCTTGATAAAATCTTTCTACAGGAAAATCTTCCTGACTATCAAGAACTGGACTGGTCTCAAGCTGATGCAAAGAATTATTCAGTCTCTTGATTGCATTTTCCGAATTCTGTAACAAATCAATTGAAAAATTCAAAGGAGCAGAATAAATCGATTGGGAATAGAGTAACCTGAGCGCTTCTGCAGAAAATTTTTCGAGAATTTCTCTGGTAGTGAAAAAATTACCAAGGGATTTCGACATTTTTTGATTGTCTATGTTTAAGAAGCCAAAATGAATCCAGTATCTCGCAAAAGGTTTACCAGTTGCCGCTTCACTTTGAGCAATTTCATTTTCATGATGTGGAAAAATTAAATCGCTACCACCAGCATGAATATCAAATGTTTCTCCAAGATTTCTCATCGACATAACAGAGCACTCAATATGCCAGCCTGGTCGACCTTTTCCCCAGGGACTTTCCCAGAATGGTTCTCCCTGTTTTGCAGATTTCCATAATGCAAAATCAGCAGGATTTTTTTTCTGTTCATTTATTTCAACACGAGCACCACTTATCAGGTCTTCCAGTTTTTTCCCGGACAATTTTCCATAGTCAGGAAATTTAGTTACATCATAAAATACATCACCATTAATCTGGTAAGCAATTCCTTTATCAAGTAATTTTTGAATCAATTCAATAATGTTATTGATATTCTCTGTTGCTCTGGGATAAACATCAGCTGGTTTTATTTTTAATTTTTGAATGTCCTCGAAAAATGCTTCTGAATATTTTTTAGCAATTTCAGAAGCTGTAACTCCTTCACTTATAGCTTTGTTTATGATTTTATCATCAATATCAGTTAAGTTCATTACAAACTTCACATCAAAACCTTTATAAATAAAATATCTTCTGATAATATCAATCATAACGAAAGAACGAGCATTTCCAATGTGGAAATAATCGTATACCGTAGGACCACACATATAAATTTTTACTTTTCCTTCTTCAAGAGGAATGAAATCTTCAACTCTTTTTGTAAGCGTATTGTAAAATCTAATTGCCATAACTCTCTTATTTTTTAGTGAAAATAGTGAATGGTCTTTTTAATTGAAAATAGATTATACAAATAAGCATTGCAGAATTTTCGATTAAAGATTTTAAAACACTAAGCCGGCAAAAACTAATGTGCTGGTTTATGAGATAATTGAACTAAAATAATTCCACTCACAATTAATAAAATTCCAATCACAACTTTCCAATTGAAATCTTGTGTGCCCTTGAGAAGTCCCAGCAATGTTCCAGAAATAGGCGACATAGCAAATGCAACAGCTAATGTCACTCCAAGATTTTCACTTTTTGCAAGAGAAACATAAAAACTCCACATACCTAAAGTTCCAGCTACAATTCCACCACCAATGATAATCATTAACAATGCTTTATAATTAGTGGGATGTTGAATCATATTCCAGGAAGAAATTGATAGTAGTCCTAAAAAAATCAATGCGACTAATGTTCTTATTGTAATACCTGCAACTGGAGGAATTCCCATTTCTTTTAATCCTGCTTTTTCAAAGTATCCTCCAACTCCCCAGAATATTCCTGCAAGTATTGCGAAGAAAATATATTGTTTCATACTACATTCCTTTTTTCAATTAATAATTAAAACTTCAGAAAGTCTTCTTTTCTAATCTAATGAATTAAATGGTGTTCATCAGGTATAATCAGATAAAAAATTTCTTTGTTATACTAAAATTAAAAAAGGATATCCAGTCAACATAAAACTAAATAAATCATTAAGACGCTGAGAATATTCTAAAAAAATTTTAAAAGTTCCACTTGCACCTGTTTAATATTTTACTTAATATAATCTTAGTAACTTATTGAAAATAAAAAAAATAAATATCTTGAAATTTAGGCTTGGAGCTGAAAAATTGGTGGTCAAGACGAAAGAAGGAGAAAGGCTTAACCCATTTGTCCCCTTTCTCCTTCAGCTCTAAGCAGAAAGGAATCAAATGAAATATACAAAGCTCAACAAAATTCACAAACAGTTTAATGCTAAACTTGTTGAATTTGCCGGCTTCGAAATGCCAGTTTATTACACTTCAATAGTTGAAGAACATTTGGCTGTCAGAAATAGTGTTGGAATATTTGATGTCTCACATATGGGAGAAATTTTTATTACAGGTTCAGATGCTTTACAATTTGTTCAAAAGATTACTGTGAACGATGCCTCTAAATTAGTCACAGGAAAAGCCCAGTACTCAGCTATGTGTTATGAAGACGGTGGAATAGTTGATGATTTACTGGTTTATAAACTTGAAGATGGTTTCATGATGGTTGTAAATGCATCCAATAAAGATAAAGATTTCGAGTGGATGAAAAGTAACGTAAATGAGGAACAAGTTGAGATAATAGATAAAAGTGATGATTATACTTTAATTGCTGTTCAAGGACCAAAATCAGCAGAAACATTAAAATCTTTAATTGACTTTGATATCAATGAATTAAAATTCTATACCTTCAAAACTGGAAAAATTTTAGATACACCAGCAATAATCTCTCGAACTGGTTATACAGGTGAATTAGGTTATGAGATTTATTTCGAAAGTGATGAATCTACTGCTCAAAATATCTGGAATGCAATACTGGAAAAAGGAAAAGAATTTAATATCAAATGTTGTGGATTAGGTGCAAGGGATAGCTTGAGACTTGAAATGGGTTATTGTTTATACGGGAATGATATTAACGAAACAACTAATCCACTCGAAGCTGGATTAGGATGGATAACAAAACTCGATAAAAATTATTTCATTGGAAAAGATGCTCTTTTGAAAATCAAACAGGAAGGCTTAAAAAGACAATTGAGAGGTTTCGAGTTGCTTGATAGAGGAATTCCAAGACATGAAAATGAAATATTTTTCGAAGGTAGAAAAATCGGTTTTGTCACAAGTGGAACACAATCACCTTCTCTCAACAAACCAATAGGTCTGGGATATTTCGAAGTAAACTCTGTCACTGATGAATCAATTTTTGAAATTGATAATAGAGGTAAAAAACTAAAAGCAAAATTGACAAAGGTTCCTTTTATACAGAAATGAAAATCGAAGTAATTTTTCTTGTACACGATAAATTAGAGGATTATTTCCTTAATAAAAACATAGTTGTTATTGATGTTCTTAGAGCAACATCAACAATTATTACTGCCCTTGCAAATGGAGCAAAATCTATAATCCCGACTCCAACTGTTGAGGAAGCAGTAAAGATTGCAAAAAATCTCGAACGAGACACATATTTGCTTGGCGGAGAACGAAACACAAAAATAATAGATGGTTTTGACCTCGGTAACTCCCCTCTTGAGTATTCAAGAGATAAAGTGAATGGTAAGAAAATAATTTTTACTTCAACGAATGGAACAAAAGTCTTTGAGTATTTAAAACATTCTAAAAATGTTTTGATTGCTTCAACACTTAACGCTTCAGCAGTTGTTGAGAAAATTAAGAAGCTTGACTCTGACTGGATTTTTATTTGTGCAGGTCGAAATGGATTTTTTGATAGTTCTGATGCTATTGGTGCTGGACTTCTTATAAGCATCTTATCTCGACAAACGAATAAAATTGAACTTGATGATGCAGGAAAAATTTCTCTTTTATTATACAATGAAGTAAAAAACAACTTATCTAAAAACTTGAAAAAAACAATTCATGGAACTAATCTATTAGCTTCTGGTTTTGAACAGGATATTGAGTTTATATCTCAAGTAGATAAATTTTCCATTAACGCAAGTTTCACAAATAATATTATAGGGTTACTTGAATGAAAAGACGGAAGAAATTAAACGAATCAACTCTAAATTCTGATGATTTTTTAATTCCCTATGAAACTAAAAAATCAATTTTAGCTTTGTTCATGCTGACATTTGGTGTAATTATTGCTCTAAGTATCATCTCATACAATAGAAGTGATTATACTTATATCCAGAATCTCGAGTTTAAAGATTTCTTCTCGTTAATTGATAGAAATTCTGACATCTCTCAAAACTCAACGAAAATTAAAAACTGGTTCGGATTAATTGGTGCAATCTTAGCAAACTTCTTTATTAATGATCTCTTTGGTTATTCTTCTTTTACAATTGTAATCGTTTTAGTTTACTGGGGCTTTTTGATACTTATGGGAATTAATAATCAAAAACAATCCATCTTTTATTCAATCCTGATAATTTCAATTGGAATTCTCTTCTCCTCTATGGTTGGTATTTTGTCAGAAAGTCTCGACTCAATTGCTCAGAATAAAGAATTATATGGTTCAGTTGGATTGTTACTTGGTTCAATCTTAATAAAATTAATTGGTTCTGCTGGTGGTTTAATCGTAATCTTTGTAATGATTTTAGTTTTCTCGACTATCTTACTGAACATAGATTTAAAAGAATTATTAGCCAATCTTTTCCTTCGATTAAAATTATTTTTATTTATGATTGCTAATGCTCTGGGAAAAACATTCAGAAAGGAAAAAGAACCATCCTCTCCACCTATTAGTGTAAAGAAAAAGAAAGTTGAAACTGAGGATTATGAAGTTCAAGCACCTAAAGAAGCTAAAATAGAAATTGTTAAAGATGAAATTGTTAAGCCAGTAAAAGAAACACCAAAAACAGATACGCCTAAGTCACAAACAATTTCTATTAAAAAGTCATCCAGCGATCAAGATTCAAAAACAGATGAAACAAATGAAGTTGATTATCAATCCACAGATAATACAGGTATCCAACCATGGGATAGTACACTGAAATTTAAACTACCCACTATTGATTTACTGGAAACACCAATTCAAGTGCTTACAGTCAATCAATCAGAATTGACTGAAAAAGCAGAGATGATTGAGAAAAAATTAAAAATGTTTAAAGTCGATATACAGGAAATAAAAGTTACACCAGGTCCAGTTGTTACTCTTTATGAGGTTATTCCATCTCCAAATATTAAAGTTAATACAATTACGAACTTGAAAGATGACATTGCACTTGCCCTAAAAGCTAAAGGGATTCGTATTATTGCACCAATGCCTGGCAGAGGAACAATTGGCGTTGAAATACCAAATGACCGACCAGAAAATGTTCAAGTTGCAAGTGTTTTCGGGTCACCGAAGTTTATTGAATCAAATTATCTACTTCCACTTGGAATGGGCAAAACTGCTGCGGGAGAAATTTTTATTGAAGATCTGGCTTCAATGCCCCATCTTTTAATCGCTGGTACAACAGGTTCAGGAAAGAGTGTTGGAATTAATACAATCATCAATTCAATTCTTTTCAAATTACATCCTGCAACAGTAAAGTTTGTTTTAATTGATCCCAAGAGGATAGAGCTTGCTGTTTATAAAAAATTGAAAAAACATTATCTGGCAGTTTGTCCTGATGTAAAAGAAGAAATCATTACAAGTCCCGAAAATACTGTGACCATCCTCAAATCTCTTGAAGCAGAAATGGATAAAAGATACAACTGGCTAAGCAAGATTGATGTACGAAGCATTAAAGAATTCAACGAAAAACTTGCATCAGGAAAAATCAAAGAGAAAGATGGAATTAAATTTCATCCATTGCCTTTCATAATTGTTATAGTTGATGAATTTGCAGATTTAATGATTACAGTTGGTAAACAAATTGAGGATTCAATTGCAAGACTTGCACAGATGTCCAGAGCTGCTGGTATACATTTGATTTTCGCTACACAAAGACCATCAGTAAATGTTATTCGAGGAAATATTAAAGCTAATTTCCCTGCACGAATCGCATACAAAGTTTCTCAACGGGCAGATTCTCAAACTATTCTTGATCAAGGTGGTGCAGAACAATTACTCGGAAAAGGCGATATGATATTCAGCAATAACGATAATCTTGTTCGAGTTCAAAACGCATACATAACTGAAGAAGAGATAAATCGAGTTCTGGATTTTATTGAAAGTCAGGAAGGATTTGCCACTCCTTATCTTTTACCATCAGTTAAAGAAAATGGGCGAAATGATTCAGATGGTATAAACGGATCTGAATTTGACGATTTGATTGTTGATGCAGCTTACATAGTCGTTAGAAGCAAAGTCGGGACAGTGACATTCTTACAAAGAAAATTAAAAATTGGTTATGCCCGTGCCGCTCGAATAATGGATGAACTTGAACAAATTGGTGTAGTTGGTCCATTTGAAGGTGGTAGAAATAGACTCGTTTTGATTGAATCAGAACCACTACTCGAGGAAGTTCTTCGTTCATATGGATTAATGAAATAAAATTCATTGTGAGTTTCTAAAAAATATTTCTCCGATTAATCAATACGAAAAGTTATTTCACTTTAAATTCAAACAGCATTAATAAAAATTTAACTCATTCATATTTTTAATTTTCCATCTCACTTTGTCTCACACTTTTTCTTTTAAGACAAATTCTGGAAAAAATCTCAATCAGAAACAATTATTACAAAACACTATTATTAATCTTCAATTAAAATTCAATTTTCCTTATTTTTGAATCAAGATTGTAACTTTTTGAAAGTCTGAAACTCAAATTTATGTCTTATAGAATTGGAATATTAGGTGGCGGTCAACTCGCCAGAATGTCTACACTCGCTGCATACAGATTGGGGTTCTCCGTCAATATTTTAGAAAGATTCAAAAATTCTCCCGCTGCTCAAATTACAAAGAATGAATTTATTGGCTGGGTTGATGATAAAAAAATCATGAAAAGATTCCTTGACTCTTCTGATATCATCACACTTGAAAATGAATTCATTGATTTTCATCATCTTGAGTGGATTGAAAACCATCACAAAAAAGTTATTCCATCATCAAAAACGATTTCTTTAGTTCAGGATAAATTAATTCAAAAGGAAACTTTTCAAAAAGCAAAACTTCCAGTTCCGGAATTCCTCGAGGTTTCAAACGACACAACTTATTCAGAAATCAAAAAGAAACTTGGAAAAAAATTTCTTCTAAAGTCCAGGAAATTTGGCTACGATGGATATGGGAATTCATTAATCAATAATGAAAAAGATTTTATCAACTCATTCAAAAAATTAACCGAGAGACACTCAACTTTACTCGCTGAAAAATTTATTGACTTCAAAAAAGAACTCGCTATTATGATTGTAAGAACAAAAAAAGAAATAAAAACATATCCAGTAGTTGAGACGATTCAAAAAAACCACATCTGTAATATAATTATTGCCCCTGCACAAATTGAGAAAAAACTAATAAACGAAGTAATAGAAATTGGTATTGAAGCAGTAAAATCTATCGAAGGGTACGGCTTATTTGGAATTGAATTTTTCTTGACAAAAAATAATGAGATTTTGATTAATGAGATTGCACCAAGACCACATAATTCTGGTCATTATACAATCGAGGCAAATGTAACTTCACAATTTGAAAATCATATTAGAAGTATTTTAAATCTTCCTTTAGGTTCAACAGAAATGATTTATCCCTTTTCTGTGATGATTAATTTGCTGGGGAAAATTAATCGTAAAAATCACAAAGTTGATGTTTCAAAAGTTCTTACTTACGAAGGAGCTCATCTTCATATTTATGGTAAAGAACAATCAAGAAAGGGTCGGAAGATGGGGCATATCACTTTCTGTGGTGATGATTTAAATTTCCTGCTAAACAAAGCAATGGACGCTGAAAGAAAAATTATTATATAGGAGAAGTATGAAAAAGAAACCTCAGGTTGCAATTATAATGGGAAGTGATTCTGACTTTCCCATAATGCAAGAAGCTGCAAACATTCTAAAAGAGTTTGATGTGGAATATGAAATAAAAATTGTTTCGGCTCATCGAACTCCGGGATTTATGGCGAAATACACAAGCACAGCTCACAAACGAGGCATTAAGGTTATTATAGCGGGTGCTGGTGGTGCTGCTCATTTACCAGGTATGTCGGCATCGTTCTCACCATTGCCAGTTATTGGTGTCCCGATAAAAACAAAATCAATGGATGGTCTGGATTCTTTACTTTCAATTGCTCAAATGCCGGCGGGAGTCCCTGTAGCAACAGTTGCAATCAACAATGCAAGAAATGCCGGATTACTTGCAGTTCAAATTTTAGGAATATGTGATAAGAAATTATTTAAGAAAGTCGTTGAATACAAAGATAAACTCGCAAACGAATCGATGAATAAAAATAAAATTCTATCACGCTAATTGTTTTATACGAACGGCAAAACTATATTAACTTTGAATTTCAGGAACAAACTAAATGCCTGCACCACTAAATCGAACATTAACTTTATCAGATAACGAAAGAAAAATTTTCAGGGAAAAGCTGATTAAAATTAAAAATCCAGTTAATGTTGATTCAATAATTAATAAAGTTATCAATCAAGATTTTTTTGAAGTCATAGATTACCTTCCTGAAAAATTTGTCGATTTACTTTTTATTGATCCCCCTTATAATCTCACTAAAAGTTTTAACAATATAAAATTCAGAAAGACATCAATTGAAAATTATCAGGAGTGGTTTGAATCCTGGTTACAAAAATTAATTAAGGTTTTAAAACCAACTGCATCAATCTACATTTGTGGTGATTGGCGTTCTTCTGCGGCAATTCAATTAGTTTGTGAAAAATATTTTCAAGTAAGGAATAGAATTACTTTCGAAAGAGAAAAAGGTCGTGGCTCTAAAAATAACTGGAAAAACAATTCTGAAGATATCTGGTATTGCACTATTTCTAATGAGTTTACATTTAATGTTGAAGATGTCAAATTAAAAAGAAAAGTAATTGCACCATATCGAGAAAATGGAAAGCCAAAAGATTGGTCACAAACAAAAAATGGTAAGTATAGATTAACTTTTCCTTCGAATATCTGGACAGATATCACAATCCCCTTCTGGTCAATGCCAGAGAATACTCCACATCCTACACAGAAACCAGAAAAATTGCTGGCAAAAATTATATTAGCAAGTTCAAATGAAAATGATATTGTTTTCGATCCTTTTGCAGGAGTAGGAACAACTGCTGTGGTCGCAAAAAAATTAAATCGAAAATTTGTCATCATTGAAATGGATGAAGAATTCTGTCTTTATGCACAGAAAAGATTAACTCTGGCAGAAACTGATAAAACAATCCAGGGATATTTCGATGGAGTATTCTGGGAAAGAAATACATTGAATGATTTAAAACTCATTCTCAATGAAAAAAATAAAATTTAATTTTTCAGAACCTAACAAATAAACCAAGCAGGTTAAGATGCAATACGAAGCTGTTATCGGTCTTGAAATACACGCTCAACTTCTAACAGAGACAAAACTCTTTTGTGGTTGTCTGACTAAATTTGGTAACCCACCAAACTCAAATGTTTGCCCGATTTGTCTCGGTCATCCGGGAGTTCTTCCTGTCTTAAATAAAAAGGCAGTTGAATTTACAATAAGAATGGGCATCGCTACCAATTGCACAATTAACAAACATTCGGTCTTTGCAAGAAAAAATTATTTTTACCCTGACCTTCCTAAAGGTTATCAAATCTCTCAATATGAATTCCCGTTATGTTCGAATGGTTATTTAGAAATTGATGTTAACAACCAGAAAAGAAAAATTAGAATTAACAGAATTCATCTTGAAGAAGATGCGGGTAAATCAATTCACGAACAGGGAAATTTTACTTTACTCGATTATAATCGATGTGGAGTACCATTAATCGAAATTGTTACAGCTCCAGATTTGCGTTCACCTGAAGAAGCAGGAGAGTTCTTAAGCGAAATCAGACAGATTGTTAAATATCTCGAAATATGTGATGGAAATATGGAAGAAGGTAGTTTGAGATGTGATGCTAATGTATCCATAAGAGAAATCGGTTCATCCACACTCGGTACAAAAACCGAAGTAAAAAATATGAACTCAATAAAAAATGTGATGGATGCTTTGAGATATGAAATTGAAAGACAGATTGACATTTTAGATTCAGGTAAACAAGTCGTTCAACAAACATTATTGTGGAATGCTGAAAAACAAATTGTCGAACCGATGCGCACAAAAGAAGAAAGTCACGATTACAGATATTTCCCCGAACCTGATTTACCACATATTGAAATTGACAATGTCTGGTTAGATAAAATTAAAAAAGAATTACCAGAGCTTCCTTCAAAAAGAAAAGAAAGAATGAAGCAACAATATAATCTACCAGAATACGATGTAGAAATTCTAACTTCAGAAAAAGAATTCGCCAATTATTTTGAGGAGACAGCAAAATTCTCAAACGATTATAAATCTATTAGTAACTGGTTTATGACTGAAATTCTGAAAATCTTGAACGAACAAAAAATTTCTATAAAAGATTTTCCAATCAGACCTCAACAGCTCGCTGAACTTATTGAGTTAATTAATAACAAAACAATCAGTGGTAAAATAGCAAAAGAAGTTTTTAATGAAATGTTAATTGAACCTCAATCACCTTCCAAGATAATAGAGAAAAAAAATCTTGTTCAAATCTCTGATGAAAAAGCAATTGAAGAAATAATCCAGAAAGTTATCGAAGCAAACCAGAAACAAGTTCAACAATATCTTGAAGGGAAAGAAAAGGTCTTTGCACACTTCGTTGGTCAGGTAATGAAAGAAACAAAAGGCAAAGCAAATCCAGCAATTGTCAATAAAATTCTGAAAGAAAAACTTGAAAAACTTCGAGGATAAATTGTCAATTATTATTCCAAAAATCATCATCATTTATGATGATTTGTTCGAAAAGTGGTTGACTAAAAAGTATTATTTTATCACCCTGAATTTATTTCAGGGTCTATTTTTGGTTTATAATTACAAGTTTAGATGCCGAAATAAAGGGCTGACTAAAAAGTATTATTTTGTCACCCTGAATTTATTTCAGGGTCTATTTTTGGTTCATAATTACAAGTTTAGATGCCGAAATGAATCGGGCATGACACTTTTTGGACAACCCCAAATTCAGTTAAGCAAAAATGTTGAAAAACAACCTGAGGATTAAATGAACAAACCAAAAGTTGCTCTTATTTTTACTGGTGGAACAATCTCAATGCGAATTGATGAAAACACTGGTGGTGCTGTTCCATATCTAAGTGGACAGGAACTGATTGAACTCGTTCCTTCTCTTAGAGATCTCGCTCAAATTGAAATCTATGATTTTGGTAAGTATCCCGGTCCACATATGACTTTAGACTTGATGATGCAATTAAAAGATATCGTAAAAAAATTTCTTGAGAGAGAAGATATTAATGGAGTTGTAATTACACATGGAACAGATACTCTTGAAGAAACAGCTTATCTTCTAGACCTCACCATTAATTCTATCAAACCAGTTGTATTGACTGGTTCAATGAAAAATTCATCTGAACCTGACTGGGATGGAGAAAAAAATCTAATTGATTCAATTACTGTTGCTTTGAGTAATAATTGCAGAGATCTGGGCGTGCTCGTTTGTATGAATAGCGAAATTAATGCGGCGAGTGAAGTTTCAAAAATATACTCAGACGAAATTGAATCTTTCAAAAGCCTGGACTTTGGTTCATTGGGTTTCGTCTCAAAAAATAGAGTTATAATTAACAGATTACCAAGGAAAAGAGAATATATCCCATCAAATAAGATTGAAAAAGATATTGATATAATTTTAGTCCATGCTGATATGAGCGATAAATTTTTCCGGTTTAGTGCAGACACTGGTTCAAAGGGTGTGGTAGTTGAAGCACTCGGTGTTGGCAATGTACCTCCAAAAGCCTACGATGGAATTAAATATCTACGGGAAAAAGGAATTCCTGTAGTTTTAACTTCAAGATGTCCTGCAGGAGACACAATGGATATTTATGGTTATTATGGTGCAGGAAAATGGTTGAAAAAAATCGGTGTAATCTTTGCAGATCATTTAAATGGTCAAAAAGCAAAAATTAAACTTGGATTATTACTTGGAATGGGATGTACTGAAGAAGAATTGAAAAAATGGTTTGAAGGTTAATCTGGAGTTTTAATCGATTTAAGAAAATTCTCTTCTATCACAAATCAATCTTAATTAAATTTTCAATCTCTCTACCGAGAAACATCTCACCAATTTTTTTGAATTGTTGAGGTAAATCACTGACAAAAAATTTATAATAAGGTCTTAGGTCAGACTGATTCAGTAAATCATTTTCTTCAAGAACCTTCTTAACAACTCTGGCTGTTTCAACACCACTATCAATCAATTTAACTTTTTCACCCATCACCTTTTGAATTGTATCTTTTAATAATGGATAATGGGTGCATCCTAAAACTAAAGTATCAATTGAATACCTTTTTAATTCGGTGAGATATTCTTCTGCAGCTAAATAGGCAATCTTATGATTAAACCATCCTTCTTCGACAATTGGAACAAAAAGTGGACAAGCTTTGCTGTAAACTTCTATTGTCTGCTCTAATGATTTGATTTTTTTCTCATAGGCTTTGCTTGAGATTGTAGCTGTTGTTCCAATAACTGCAATTCTTTTATTCTTAGTCGTTCCAACTGAAGCAACAGCACCTGGTTCAATTACACCAATCACTGGTAAGTTTGCAATTGATTGAATATCATTTAGTGCAATTGCTGAAGATGTATTACAGGCAATCACTATCGCTTTAACATTTTGCGAAAGAAGAAATTTTGTATTCTGAATTGAAAATTCTCTAATTGTTTTTTCTGATTTGGTTCCATAAGGGACTCTTGCAGTATCACCAAAGTAAACAATGTTTTCTCCTGGAAGGATATGCATTAATTCTCTGACAACGGTAAGTCCACCTATGCCCGAATCAAAAACGCCGATAGGATTATTTGAAATGTCTCTCATCTGGAGGAAAATGCCTTTTCGAAATTGGATAAAGCATCAGAAATTTCTTTTTTTAATTCATCATATCTGGTTTCAGGAATTTTTCGAAATTCTGAATCTAATACATAGAAGCTATCAAAAGCGCCATTTAGTTTAGTTCCAATCTTTGCAAAGTAAATTATAAGACCAAGCTCTGTTAATTTTTTAGTGATGAGGTAAAGCAATCCAATTCTGTCCGCCGCATGAATATCGATTATTGAATAATTAGGATGATTTTCAAATTTTATCTCAATATCAATTGATGTTTTCTTCTGATTATCAAGCCTTTTCCATTTTTCTCGATGCTCTTCAAACGCTTTATTGAGATCATAATTCTGTAAAAGAACTCTTGTGATATTTTCAGCAAGTATTTCAAAATGTTCTTCAGTTAATGGTTTGTGAGTAATAAAATCTGTAATCTTAAAAGTGTCTATTATTATTCCATCTTTTCGTGTAAAAATACTCGCATCGTGAATGTTACAATCACTTATGGAAATCGAGCCACAAATTTTTGAAAGCAATCCTTTTTCATCTCTTGTGATGATTGTTACCTGTGTAAAATCATCCAAATTATTGTGAAGAATTGAAAGTACCTGACCTTTCTTAATCTCACTAATATGAGCAGCTATTTCTTCCTCACTGAATGTATATAAATAATTAACATCATTAATCTGACGGATATGTTCAAAGTAATCTCCTCTGTCAATCGGATATTTCGAAAAATCAAACTTTTCAATTTCTGGACTTAACAGTTCTTCTGCAGAGATGGCATTGACAATCATTTCCTTTGTTTTTGTATAAAGTTCATTTAATAAAGAACTTTTCCATGAAGTCCATAAGCTTGGATTAACTGCTGAAAGGTCCGCATAAGTCAGTAGATACAAAAAATCCAGCTCTTGAAGATTTCTGAATTTTGAGCGAAATGAATTTAAGATATTAGCATCGTTCAAGTTTCTACGAAATGCTGTTTGCTCCATTAAAAGATGATTTTCTACCAGAAAAGAAACAATTTCAATTTTTTCTTCTTCATAATCGAAACGCTGCATAACATTTTCTGAAATTTGAGAACCGATAATCTCATGCCCTGAGTGACTTATTGGCTTTGCAATATCATGAAATAAAATTCCGAGTATTAGTAACTCTTTGTTTTCATATTTTCTGAAAATCTCGCCAAGTGTAGAGTTATCGAGTTCAAGTTTAAATACATTTTTAATCGCATAAAGTGTGTGTTCATCAGTCGTGTAAATATGATAGGCATTTGGTTGATAAAAGAATTTTAATGAAGCAAACTCAGGAATTAAAAATCCGAGAACTCCAAGTCGATGCATTAACATTAGAGTATCACTGAAATCGTCTGGTGATTGAAAAAATTTCTTAAATAATCGCTTTACTTCTGGGTCAGAAATCTCAGTTCCATCAAAATATTCAAGACTATCTTTTATCTTCTTTTCGAGTTCGTTACTTAAAACCGCCAGATACTGATGTTGATAATTAAATGCTTTCAAAATTTGAACAAGATTTAAATTCCCTTTTTTATTACACTTTATAAATTTTCCACAGAGCAAAAAATCTTCATCCAGTTGATATTCATTAAAAGTCTCGCAGGGATGAATTGTCTCAATTGCTTCCTTGACAAAATAATCCAAAAGAGAAGAAATGTGTAAAGCTGCATCAAAATATTTTTGCATCAATTCTTGAGATGCTTCATCAATATTTGTTGAGTCAGTATTTAAATAACGTGCAAGATTTATCTGAGCTTGAAAATCTAATCTGTCCCTTGCATTCGAATTGATGATATGAAGTCCACTCCTGATTTTTATCATATAATCATAAGCATCTAAAATTGAACGAGCCTCAGCAGTGGAGATGGAATTAGAATTTACAGCATTTAATAAAAAATGATTGACAGCTGTATCGTATTTATCAAGCACTGGAAGTTCATTTTTGAGCAAGTAATAAATCCAGGCAGCAGAATGAAGATCCCTCATTCCCCCACGAGAATTTTTAATGTTAGGTTCAATTAACAGTGGAGATTTTCCAAACAATGAATGTCGCTTTTCTATATCAGTAATAAACTCGTCCAAAAGCTTCTTCTTAAATTCAGAATTTAAAATAATTTTTATGTTGTCGATGAATTTCAAATAAACTGGTTGTGAACCAGAAATATATCTCATCTCAAGCAGTTGAGTAAATGACGGCAAATCATTTTCAGCGAATTCAAAAATTTGTTTAAATGATCGGACTGAATGAGAAACACTAATCCCCGTATCCCATAATAATTGAATCGTCTTAGAAATATATTCCTTATGTTCATCCACTGAGTTTGAAATAAAAACAATGTCTATGTCAGAATAAGGAGTAAGCTCCATTCGACATAATCCACCAATTGCAGCGATAGTTAAATTATCCGGGCAGTCCTTCGTCAATGAAAGAATTTTATCATTGAAAAGCTGAGAATATTTAAGTGAAAAATCCAGTCCTGATTTATAATCCCTGAAATTATCTAATAAATCATTAACATATTTAATAAAAGATTCTTTAGTTTCAATCATAAGTCACTCTAATTTTTTTAAACATTTAAAATTATTTGGTCATAATCAATCATTTCAAAGGTTCAAATCTTGCCTGAAAGAATCTTAAGTACTTTGGTTCATACACCATCTTTAAACCTTTTATTTCTTTTCGTCTGTTATAAACTTCCACAATTGATTCAAAAGTCACATCCATATGAGCTTGAGTGTAGACTCTTCTTGGTATTGTCAGACGAACAAGTTCGAGTTTTGGATAATTATGATCGCCCGTTTCTTTATTTCTTCCTGCTGAAACAATTCCTCGTTCCATAGCTCGTACACCAGAGTCAATATAAATTTCAGCAGCCAATGTCTGAGCAGGAAATTGAATTTGTGGAATATGTGGTAGAAACTTTTTCGCATTAATAAATATAGCGTGACCACCAATTGGTTTAACAATTGGAATTCTTGCCTTTATCAGTTTATTCCCTAAATATTCTACCTGTCCAATTCTTGCTTTAATATGATCAAATTGAACCATCTCCTCAATACCTCGAGCCATTGCCTCCATATCACGACCAGCCAAACCACCATAAGTATGAAGTCCTTCATAGACAACTACAAGATTTCTTGCCTCTTCAAAAACTTTTTTATTTCGAGTTGCTAAAAATCCACCAATATTTACGAGACAATCTTTTTTGGCACTCACCCAGATTCCTTCGAAATAAGAACAAAATTCTCTCAAGATTTCTTCAATTGATTTATTCTGATAACCTTTCTCTCTGACTTTTATGAAGTATGCATTTTCTACAGCTCTGGTTGCATCACACCACATTTTTATTCCATGTTTATCACAAAAAGCTTTAACCTGACGAATATTTTCCATTGATATAGGTTGACCACCAGCCATATTCACCGTAGCAGCTACAGAAATGTAAGGAATTTTTTTTGCACCAACTTTCTTCACAAGTGTTTCAAGTTTATTTAAGTCAATATTTCCTTTGAATGGATATTCATTTTCAGCATCATGTGCTTCATCGATAATTACATCGACAAATGTTCCACCAGCAAGTTCTTGATGTAAACGAGTAGTAGTGAAGTACATATTACCTGGAATATAATCCCCGGGTTTGATTAAAATTTTTGATATAATATGTTCAGCTCCCCTTCCCTGGTGAGTCGGAACAAGATATTTAAATCCATAATATTTTCTAACAGCATCTTCAAGATGATAATAATTTTTACTTCCTGCATAAGCTTCATCACCTAACATCATTCCAGCCCACTGATAATCACTCATTGCACTTGTCCCGCTATCGGTAAGCAAATCAATATACACATCTTCCGACCTTAAAAGGAATGTATTATAACCAGCCTCCTTAATCGCTCTAAGTCGATATTCTTTCGTCGTCATTTTCAAAGGTTCAACAACTTTAATTTTAAATGGTTCTGCCCAGGATCTTCTTGTTAATTTCATTTTTGACCTCTTTGTTAATTATTATTTCTTAAAAAGACTTACAAAAATAGAGAAAATCAAAGAGAGTTTTGAACGACTGAATATATCTCAATATGGTTTTGATTTAAGAAACAGAATAGAAAGACAATCTTTCCTGAATCTAATGAAAACATCCAGGCTCTCAATTCTAAAAAGTAATTCAATCAATAAGTTCCGGTAGTCACTTTACCCACGATGAAAAATAAAAGTTATTAAATGTCTCACATAAAATTTTCTCAACTGTTTTTTTTAGAACTTTAATTATTCTATTTCAGAATTTTAGAAATAGCCAGTCATTGGTGTATAATCAGTTGAAAATGATCATTCCCCTAAAAAATTTTCGAGAGTTCCTTTTCAAAGGGAATGATTGCTTCAATTAGATTCCACTTAATTTTCTATGAAGAAAAAAGATTTCAATTCAGTCTCTTCAAGTTAATCACACTTATAAGATTTATATTTAGTTTTCTTTTCTTTAAGTTTGTAAACCAAAAATGAGATTGTGCAATGATAATTAGTATGACAGGTTATGGAAGTGCCGAATTTGAAAAAGACGGCATTTCTTATTCTTCTGAAATTAGAAGTCTCAACAGTAAATTTCTTGAAATATCAATCAAACTTCCCCGGGTTCATTCACAAAGAGAAAATGAAGTCAGAGAACTTGTAAGAAAATATATCAACCGAGGAAAGATATTAGTATCAGCAACATTGGATAGAACTGCCGGAGCTAACCTCCCCATTGATATTGACGAAGAATCTTTGAAATACATCAATCAACTTTTCAAAAAAATTAAGAAGGTCACTAAGTCAAAAGAAAAAATTAAAATCGATCATTTTCTTCATTTTTCAGAAATATTTCAACACAAAGATGAAGAAATTTCAGAAATTGAATTTCAAAATCTTCTGAGTTGCATCGAACAATCTTTACAAAAATTAATGGAAATGAAAATTCAGGAAGGCAAGGAGTTAGAAAAAGATTTATTAAACCGAATTGATACGATTGAAAATAATGTTCTCAAAATTGAAGAAATCTGGTCAAATAAAGCATCAGAAGAATTTGAAAAACTAAAAGAAAAAGCAAACAAACTACTATCCGATTTAGAAATTGATCAATCAAGACTGGAACTTGAATTAGTTCTTCTGTTAGACAAAATGGATATTACTGAAGAGTGTGTGCGACTTAAAAGTCACATTAAATTTTTCAGAGAATCAATCTATAAAGAAGAACCAGGTGGAAGGCGACTTGGATTTTTAGCTCAAGAATTACTGCGAGAAGCAAATACAATTTCAGCAAAATCAAACAATGCTGAAATTTCCCAGATCGTTGTTTTAATAAAAGAAGAAATTGAAAAAATAAAGGAACAAGTTCAAAACATTGAGTAATAAAACTAAACTAATCGTCATCTCAGCTCCAAGTGGTACAGGCAAAACCAGTGTAATTAAAGAGATATTAAAAAGAAATCGTGATAAATTAATTTTTTCTGTCTCTGCTACCACTCGGAAAAAACGAGCAAATGAAATTGATGGAGTCGATTATTATTTCATAAGTGAGGAAGAATTCAAAGAAAAGATTCAAAACGACGAGTTCATTGAATGGGAACAAATTTACGGAGATTATTACGGCACTCCTAAATCTGAAATTGATAGAGCCAAAAAAGAAAATAAACATATCCTTTTTGAACTCGATGTAAATGGCAGCCTCAAATTAAAGAAACTATTTCCCGAAGCTCATCTTATCTTTATAGTTCCTCCAGGTATTGAAGAACTTGAGAACCGATTAAAGAAAAGAAACACCGAAACACCAGAAAGTTTTCAGAAAAGAATCAATAGAGCTAAGATGGAACTTGAAATGGCTAAATACTTCGATTATGAGGTAAAAAATTACGAGCTCGAAAAAGCCATTGAAGAAGTAAATGAAATTATTCAGAAAATTATTGGTGAATAACAATTACAGTTGGGGCTGTCCAAAAAGTGTCATGCCAAATTCATTTCGACATCTAAACTCACATTTTTTTTGAAATAAAGACCACGTAACAATTTTGGGGCGACAGAATTATACTTTTTATTCAACTCCATCGGAGTATATATGAAAGAAGAAATATGATAAACTATTACTTAGTGCACCTTTGAGATAACCTTCGTGTACTTAGTGGTAAAAAAATAAACCACAAAGTTCACAAAGTCCTTTCACAAAGGAACACAAAGGTAAGAAGTAAGGTCACCCCGAATTCATTTCGGCATTAAAACTTGAGATTATTAACCAAAAATAGAACAAGATGACAAAATAATACTTTTTAGTCAGACCCTCTTTACAATTCTAATTCAACTAAGTTGAGATAGAGAATCTTAAAACTCTTTAGGTTACAGTAGACTTCACTCAAATTCTAATCCTTACTTTGTATTGCTGTTGAACTTTTTTTCTGACTTTAATCTCAAAATCTTATCAACAATTGGTGGAATAAAAATATAATTATTTAAAGTAACAGATGATTTAAAGTAACTAATAATCAGTACATTTTAACTTGATAAATCAACTTGCATTCGGGTTATTAACTAAAAAGAATAGTCCTTTCCAGCCTTAAATTGTTTTTACTGAGCTCTTTTCTTATTTTGCAACGGAATTTTTAAAAAATGGAGATAAAATGAAACAAGGTATTCATCCTGTTTATAGAAAATCAGTAGTTACTTGTGTTTGTGGTAATACTTTCGTGACAAGGTCCACAGCAGGAGACCTAAAACTGGAAATTTGTTCAAACTGTCATCCTTTTTTCACTGGTAAACAGAAATTAGTTGACTCTGCTGGTCGTGTTGAAAAATTTATGAAAAAATACGGAAAAAAGGCTACTCAATAAACCTTCTTTTCCACGCTCATCTCAAAAATTAATAAATAAACATACAGAGGAGCGAACCTATGCTGGTTATCGTAAAAGAAAATTATGACGAGATGAGCAAAGAAGCAGCAAAAATAGTTGCATCTCGTCTTCGTCGTAAGCCAAACCTCGTCCTTGGTCTCGCTACTGGAAGTACTCCCGTTGGGCTCTATAAAGAGCTCATCAGAATGCACAAAGAAGAAGGTCTAGATTTTTCTAAAGTAGTCACATTCAATTTAGATGAATATATCGGTCTCCCACCACAGCATGACCAGAGTTACAGATATTTTATGGATGTAAATCTGTTCAACCATATCAATATTGAAAAAAGATATATTCATGTTCCCAATGGAATGGCTGATGATATAGAAGCTCATTGCGAATGGTATGAAGAACAGATTAAAAAATTCGGTGGGATTGATTTACAAATATTAGGAATTGGAGCAAATGGTCACATTGCTTTTAATGAACCTGGTTCTTCCCTCGGCTCTCGAACAAGAATAAAGACTTTGACTCAACAAACCATAAAAGATAATGCAAGATTCTTTAAGTCAATTGAGGAAGTCCCGAAATACGCAATCACAATGGGCATCGGGACAATTATGGAAGCAAAAGAAATAATCTTGCTTGCTAGTGGTAAAAATAAAGCCGATGCAGTCAAAGCAGCTGTAGAAGGACCAATTACAGCAATGTGTCCTGCATCAATAATTCAAATGCACAGGAAAGCATTCGTTATTGTTGATAAGGAAGCGGCATCCAAATTAAGTCAGGAATTTACTGGCTAATTTTTTAATTCATTTTTATTTCTGATTATTTTATAGGTGAGTTATGCACATCTGCATTTTTGAGGGTATTTATTATACTCGTCTCCTGCCTTTAGTTTATATGCGCCCAACTTATGAGTTGAGATGCGGAATATTAACTTTAAAAGATAAAATTTTAAGACATTTCCCAGATGCTAAAGTCAGTCTCCATTGCAGAAATTATCTGGCTGAACACTTAGCTGAACTTTATCCTCAGTATGAAATAAATACAATAAGCAGTGAAGATGAGTGTTTATTTATCAATGGTAGAATTCTGGCTGAGAATGATTTCCTTGACAAAATCGATTTGAAAAATCCAAATGATGTTCTATATGTTAACGGTGAATATATAGTCGCAGCAAAAGTTAGTGGCTCCAAATTAAATGATTTGAAAAATTCGCTTCACGATTTATATACTCTTTCAGATTTTGATGGACTTTTCAAACAACAAGTTGATGTAAAACTAATTAATTATCCCTGGGATTTAATCAATAACAATGCTGACCAGATAAAAAAGGATTTTGAATATTTAATCAAAACAAAAGAAAATAAGATTAATGGTAAAATCTACGATGGAGTTCATCTTTTAAATAAAGATTACATTTTTATTGATGAGGGGACTTCAATTAAACCAGGTGTAGTTTTAGATGCAGAGGGCGGTCCAATTTATATCGGAAAAGGAGTCAAAATTTTCCCGAATGCTGTAATAGAAGGACCAGCTTATATTGGCGATAAAACAGCAATAAAAATTGGAGCAAAAATTTACGAAGGAACTTCCATCGGTGAAGTTTGCAAGGTTGGTGGAGAAGTTGAAAATAGTATAATTCATGCTTATTCTAACAAACAACATGAAGGTTTTCTCGGACATAGTTATCTTGCAATGTGGGTCAATATCGGTGCCGATACAAACAACAGCGATTTAAAAAATAATTACGGAAGCGTGAAAGTTTATATTAATGGTGAATTAGTCGATTCAGGTTCTCAATTTGTCGGATTAACAATGGGAGATCATTCCAAGACAGGTATCAATACAATGTTCAATACAGGAACTGTTGTTGGTGTATCCTGCAATATTTATGGTTCTGGAATTCCACCAAAATATGTTCCATCATTTTCCTGGGGTGGTGCTGATATGCTCACAACTTATGATCTCGAAAGAAGTCTTGAAGTCGCAAGAAGAGTTATGGCTCGGAGAAATGTTTCAATGACCCCGGCTGAAGAAAAACTTTTCCGTAAAGTGTTCGATTTAACCAGAGAAGAAAGAAGAAAACGAGGAATGCCGAATTAAACTTTTTCAATCCGTGTTTTTTATTTGAGAGGCGGACTTTCTGTTCCGCTTTTCTTTTTTTATAAGATTCCTTCTATCATAAGTTCTAAAAAATTTAATCCTTCTCATTATGCATAATTCCAAATAAATTTCTAAATTTTGAAAGAAAAAGAGATTTTTATGTTAGAAATTCAAAAGCTTTTCTCATTTAATCAGGGAAGAAATATCTGGAGAATTCTGCTTACCGACTTAGACCAGATTGTAATAGAAGAAAGAGATATCCAGAATAAAGAGGTAGCTTTCTCATGCATAGATCGAGTGACTGGAGAGTTCTTCTGGAAAAATAAATTATTTCTTGATGAAAAATTCTGGATTGGAATTGAGGACTCCCGGTCAAAATATTTAATACTCCATCAATTTGAAAAACCTGATATGCCAGCTCATAAAAAGATTATTAATGTTGATTTAATTTCTGGAAATGTTTTATGGGTTAATGACGACTTAACTTTTTATGATATGGATGATGAATATATTTATGGTTACGATTCAAAATTTGAGGATAAAGAATTTTATCAATTATCAATAAAAGATGGAACAATCCTGAATTCTCTTGGAAATGAAGAACAATCAAAAACAATTTTAAATTCAATTCGAGAAAAAGATTATTCCCGATATACCTTTGCTCAATTATTAGACGAAAATTCGAAAATTCCTGTGAGAGAAATTACATCTCAATTTATTGGTGAAAATTTCCACTTCTTCTTTTGCGAATTCATTGATAGAGAAAATTTTTTAATCTTTAATTATTACGATAAAATATCTCCTCAGAGTTTAATCAATAGATTAATTGTATACGATAAATCATCTGGAAAACCTGTATTGATTGAAACACTTAATTCATCTACACCAGCTCCACTCCCCGATTCTTTTTTTATGTATGATAATGATCTCTATTTTATTAAAAATAAAAATGAGCTTGTAGGTTACAGGTTAAGTCCATAGGAGGTTTTATGAAATTAAGTGACGAGGAAAAGAGAATTCTTCTCCAGATTGCACGAAAATCAATTGAAGAAGAATTCGGGAAAACTACTGTAAATTTTAATCAGGATTTTCCAGAAACATTAAATCTGAAATGTGGAGTCTTTGTCACTCTATCTATTGATGACGAACTCAGGGGATGCATTAGTTACATTGTAGTGT